>VFQQ010004662.1_pt1 | contig 11919 bp, 10 predicted proteins | sample 3512341 | NCBI WGS metagenome assembly VFQQ01 (sample SAMN10412373, study PRJNA504923) | tailings metagenome | isolation source: Relicate 2 Philex TSF1 revegetated site | place: Philippines: Tuba, Benguet | collected 2017-08-29 | reverse complement strand
GCGGTGTCGGCGCTGCGCCATGCCCACAGCCGGCAGGACGAGTTCGTCTACATCCTGGCCGGGCACCCGACGCTGGTCACCGATGAGGGCGCCACCCGCCTGTCACCCGGCATGTGCGCGGGTTTTCCGGCCGGCACCGGCAATGGGCACATGCTGGTCAACGAGACCGACGAAGCGGTGCTGTACCTGGAGGTGGGCGACCGCAGCGAGGGCGACGAGGTCAGCTACCCCGAAGACGACCTGCAGGCCGTGCAGGTGGATGGCCGCTGGGCCTTCACCCACAAGGACGGCCGGCCCTACTGAAAACGGTGAAAGCGGGGCCACTGCTCAGACCAGGCCCGCGTAGGCGCCGCCGTCGAGCTGCAGGTTCTGCCCGGTCATGAAGCCGGCGCGGGCGCTGCACAGGTAGGCGCAGGCCGCGCCGAACTCGGCCGGGTCGCCCAGGCGTTTGGCGGGCAGCGAATCGGCCAGCTGCCGCCGCGCGACATCGAGCGAAATGCCCTGTTCCTGCATCAGGCGCTGCGCCATGAAGGCCTGGCGCGGCGTGTCGAAGCGCTCGGGCAGCAGGTTGTTGAGCGTCACGTTGTCCACGATGGCCTCGCGCGACAAGGCCTTGCACAGCGCCGTGAGGCCCGCGCGCGCGGCGGTGGACAGGCCCATGGCGGCGTGCGGCGTCTTGACCATGGCCGAGGTGATGTTGACGATGCGGCCGAAGCGCCGCTCGCGCATGCCGGGCAGCACGGCCTGGATCAGCAGGGCGCCGGCCAGCAGGTTGTTTTCCAGCGCGCCCATCCAGGCGGCGTGGTCCCAGTCCGCGAGCTGGCCCGGCGGCGGGCCGGCGTTGTTGTTCACCAGGATGTCGGGCGCGGGGCAGGCGCGCAGCAGCGCGGCGCGGCCGGCCTCGGTGGCGATGTCGGCCGGCACGGCGCTCACGCGCGCGCCGGTGGCTTGCCGCAGCGCCTCGGCGGCGGCCGCCAGCTTCTGGGGTTGCCGGCCGTTGATGACCACTTCGCAGCCCTCCTGCGCCAGCGCGAGCGCGCAGGCGTAACCCAGGCCTTGCGAGGACGCACAGACCAGCGCCACGCGCCCTTGAATGCCGAGGTCCATGGCCGTCAGGGCGCGGGTTGCAGGTCGGCGAAAGACCGACCTTCGCGCACCAGCTGCTCCAGCAGCGGCGCGGGCGCCCACCAGTGGCCGTACTGCGCGTGCAGGCGCTGGATGTCGGCCAGCACCTGCGGCAGGCCGATGCGGTCGGCCAGGTACATGGGGCCGCCGTGGTGGGCCGGGAAACCGTAGCCGGTCAGGTAGGTGATGTCGATGTCGCTCGGGCGCAGCGCGATGCCGTGTTCGAGCAGGCGCGCGCCTTCGTTGACCATGCCGTAGAGGCAGCGCTTGATCAGTTCCTCTTCGTCGATGGTCTGGCGCGGCAGGCCCATGCGCGCCGACTCCTCGACGACGAAGCGCTCCAGTTCGGGATCGCGCTGCGGCGTGCGGTCGCCGGCCTCGTAGCGGTACCAGCCCTTGCCGCTCTTCTGGCCCAGGCGGCCCAGGTCGCAGAGCTTGAGGATCAGGTCGTTCCAGCGCCGGTCGGTCGGCCGCGTGGCCATCTGCGCCTTGCGGGTCTGGTAGCCCACGTCGTTGCCGGCCATGTCGTGCACCGCGAAGATGCCCATGGCGTAGCCGAATTTCTTCAGCGCCTCGTCCACCTCGTGCGGCAGCGCACCGTCTTCCACCAGGAAGTGCGCCTCGCGCGTGTAGTTGCGGAACAGCGCGTTGCCGATGAAGCCCGGGTAGATGCGCGCGAGCACGGCGATCTTGCCCATGCGCCGGCCCAGGTTCATCAGCGTGGCGATCACGTCGGGCGCGGTCTGCGCGCCGCGCACCACTTCGAGCAGCTTCATGACGTGGGCCGGGCTGAAGAAGTGCGCGCCCACCACGTCCTGCGGGCGCTGCGTCACGGCGGCGATCGCGTCCACGTCCAGCCCCGAGGTGTTGGTGGCCAGGATCGCGCCGGGGCGGGCGTGCGCGTCGAACTGGCGGAAGATGTCCTGCTTCAGGCCCAGGTCCTCGAACACGGCCTCGATCACCAGGTCGGCGTCTTTCACGTCGGCGATCTGCAGCGAGCCGGTGATGAGCGCCAGGCGCTGGTCCATCTCGGCCTGCGCGAGCTTGCCGCGCTTCACGCTGGTGGCGCAGAGGTCGTTCACGCGCGCCAGGCCGCGCTCCAGGCCGGCCTCGCTGCTGTCGATCAGGGTGACGGGCACACCGATGCTGGCCAGCGCGAGCGCGATGCCCCCGCCCATGGTGCCGGCGCCGATCACGGCCACGCGGTTCACCGGGCGCAGCGGCGTGCCGGCCGGGATGTCGGGGATCCGGGCGGCCTGGGTGGCGGCCAGGCGGGCATGCGCGGCGGCGCGCGCGCGTTCGTCGTCGCTGACGTGGAAAAAGTCAAAGGAAGTCATGGGGTGGATCAGGGCGGCCTGGGTGGCGGCCAGGCGGGCATGCGGGGCGGCGAGCGCGCGTTCGTCGTCGCCGACGTGGAAGAAGTCGAAGGCAGTCATGGGGTGCCTCAGGCCTGGTTGGCCTGCAGTTTTTTCGCCTTGCCGTCGACGAACTCGCGCAGGCGCGCCTCGGCTTCCGGCGGGCGCGCGCGCGCCGAGTTGAGCTGCTCGACGAAGAGGCCGTCGTCGTGCGACAGGTCCTGCACGCGCGGCAGCACGTTGATGATCATCCAGTTGGTGTCCACGCTGTTCTTGCCGATGCGCAGCGCGAGTTCGCGCGCCTTGGCCAGCGCCTGGCCGGCGGGCGTGACGTAGCGCACCACGTGTTCCTGCAGGCCCTCGGCGGGCGAGAGCAGGCGGCCGGTGAGCATCATGTCCATCATCACGGTGGTGCCGACCACGCGCTGGATGCGCACCGTGCCACCGCCGCCCACGAAGATGCCGCGCTGGCCTTCGGGCAGGCCGAACAGCGCGCTGTCGTCGCACACGCGCACGTGGGCCGCCATCGCCAGCTCCAGGCCACCGCCTACCACGGCCCCGTGCAGCGCCGCCACGAAGGGGATCGGGCCGCGCGCGATGAGGTCGAACACCTCGTGCCAGTTGTGGCGGCGGCGCTTGCGCGGCGGCTTGATCTGGCCGGTGGCGCGCGCCAGCGCCTCGGCCAGGTCCAGGCCCGCGCAGAAGTTGCTGCCGTGGCCGAACAGCACGGCCACGTCGGCCTCTTCGTGCGCGCGCTGCACGGCCACGCGCAGTGCGTCGATCAGGCTGTCGTCGATGGCGTTGCGCTTGTCGGGCCGGTTCAGGCCGATCAGCGCGATCGCGCCGTCCAGTTCGTAGGTGATCAGGGGTTCGCCCATGGTGAAAGCTCTCGGGTTGAAACAGGGTGGCCAGAGCTCAGAGATCGAGCACCAGCCCGGGGCTGCGCGCGCCGGAGCAACAGACCATCATCCGGTCGTTGGCGGCGCGCTCGGCGTCGGAGAGGACGAGGTCGCGGTGGTCGGGCGTGCCGTCGAGCACGCGCACCTCGCAGGTGCCACACACGCCCTCGCGGCAGGAAAACGGCGGTTCGATCTGCAGCTCGATCAGGCAGTCCAGCAGGGTCTTGCCCTCGGGCACGCTCAGCGTGCGGCGGCTGCGCGCCAGCTCCACGGTGTAGCCGCCGCCGGTGGCAGCCGCCTCGCGGGCCGCGAAGTGCTCGCGGTGCACGCGCTCGGGCGGCAGGCCGGCCGTGGCCTGCTCGTAGGCCTCCAGCATCGGCAGCGGGCCGCAGCAGTACACGTGTGCGCCCTCGGGCAGCTCGGCCACGAGGCGGCGCAGGTCCAGCATCTGCCCACCGGGCTCCTGGTCGAAGTTCAGCCGCACCTCGCCACCGGCCAGGACGTCCAGCCGGTCCAGAAAGCCCGCGTGCTGGCGGGTGCGCGCGCTGTAGTGCAGGCGCCAGGGAATGCCCAGCGCGCGCGAGCGCTCGATCATGCCCAGCAGCGGCGTGATGCCGATGCCACCGGCAATGAAGACGTTGAAAGGCGCGCGCTCGTCGAGCGGAAAGTGGTTGCGCGGTGCGCTCAGGGTGAGCACCTGGCCCGGGCGCAGGGCCTCGTGCACGTGGCGCGAGCCGCCGCGCGAGCGCGCATCGCGGTTCACGCCGATGCAGTAGCGGTGCGTCTCGACCGGGTCGTTGAGCAGCGAGTAGCTGCGCACCAGCGGGCCACCGGGGGTGGCCAGGTGCAGGTCGATGTGGGCACCGGCCGCGAACGCCGGCAGCGCGCGCGCCGGCGGCAGCGGCACCAGCTCCAGGCCGAGCACGCCTTCGGCCTCGAAGGTCGTGGCCCGGATGCGGGCCTGGAGGGTGGGCGCGGTGGTCACGGTGCTCAAGGTGCTCAAGGTGCGTGCGGCTTACTCGGCCTTGAAGCCGGAGGCCTTGATCAGCGGCTCCCAGTGCGCCAGCTCGGCGCGCTGCAGGGCCTCGAGCTGGGCGCCGGTGCGGAAGTGGGGGTTGGCCCACAGGCGCTGGCTCAGCTGCTCCTTCACCTCGGGCATCTGCAGCGCCTGCTGCACCGCCTTCTGCATGCGCTCGACCTCGGCCGCCGGCGTGCCGGCCTTGGCCCACATGCCGGTCCAGGCCTCGCCCGAGGTCACGTCGATGCCCTGCTCGGCGAAGGTCGGGATGTCGGGCATCAGCGGCGAGCGCTCCTTGGTGAAGACGCCGATCACGCGGATCTTGCCGGCGCGGTGGTGCGCCATCATGCCGTCGAGCAGGCTCACGGCCGAGGGCACGTGGCCGCCCAGCAGGTCGTTCACCATCGGCGGCGAGCCCTTGTAGGGCGTCACCGGCAGGTCGATGCCGGCGGTCTTGGCGAACTGCTCGCCCAGGTAGGCGTTCTGCCCGCCCAGGCCGGGCGTGCCGAAGCTGGCCTTGTCGGGGTTCTTCTTCACCCACTCGATGAACTCGCGCACATTGGTGGCCTTGGTGTTCAGCGCCACCCCCATGCCCAGCGGGTAGGACGCGATGCCCGCCACCGAGGTGAAGTCCTTGAGGATGTTCCAGCGGATCTGGTGACCGAACACCAGCATCTGGAAGGTGGGCGTGGCGTTGGGCGCGATCATGAAGGTCAGGCCGTCGGCGGGCGCGGCGAGCACCGTGTCGGCGGCCATGCGCCCGCCCACCCCGGGCTTGTTGTCCACGATCACCGGCTGGCCCAGCAGGGCCGGCAGGCGGTCGGCCACGGCGCGGGCGATGGCGTCGGTGGCGCCGCCCGGCGGGAAGCCCACCAGGATGCGGATCGGGGGGCGGGACTGGGCCCAGGCAACCGGGGCCAGCAGGGCCCCGCTGGACACGATCAGTTGTCGGCGGTTCAAACTCATGTTGTCTCCATGAAGAAAGGGGTCGGATCGCTCGATCCGATCGCCCCCGGGGTGTCTGCGCACCTTGCCGGGGACCGTGGGGGAAGAACGCTCAGGCGTCGGCCAGGGCGCGCCAGTCCTGGCCGGTGGGCAGCACGCCGCCCACCGACTGGATCTTTCGGTAGTCCAGCTCGGGGTGGTGGGCCATGGTGGGCGCCTGGCCCGCCATGAACTCGCGCGCCGCCTTCAGCAGCATCTGGCGCACCCGCACCACGGCGCCGTCGGCCGAACAGAGCTGCTCGTCGGTGCGGTCGGCGATCGGCCCCTGGCTGAGGAACATCGCGAAATCCTCGGTGCCGAGGTGCTGCGGGAAACCGGTCTTGTGGCCGCGCTTCATGAGGTCGCGGTTCTGGCCCCAGTTGTCACGGGGGTCGCCCGGCGGCAGCGGCGGGAAGTTCCAGACGTCGGGCGTGGCCGACATGATGGTCATGCCCAGCGGGCGGTGCGGGTTGTAGTGCACGAACCAGGCGCGGTGCGTGACGTCGTCCACCGGGGTGGAGAAGAACACCGTGGTCGGGCCCTGGGCGTCGGGCGGGCAGATGATGCCGTACCAGGGCATGACGAAGTTGTTGACGCGCGCGTAGGTGTTGCCGTCGGTCAGGGGGCGCAGGGCCGCGTAGCGGTAACCGTAGGGGCGCTCCTCGAACTCCAGCTTGGGCGCGAGCGACTGCGCCATCAGCATGCGCTGGTTGCCGCCGCCGGCCGTGATCTGGGTGGTGGACTCGTGCAGCACGCCGACGTGCGAGGAATCCATCGAGGCCTCCACGCCCTGCACCCAGTTGGTGGGCACCTCGGTGCTGGTGACCGAGCGCTGGCTCGCGGGCAGGTCCATGAACGGCAGGTCGGGGAACGGCGGCGCGGTCTCGCCCTGCCCCAGCCACACCCAGACGATGCCGCCGCGGTCCGCCGCCGTGTAGCGGTTCACCCGCACGTGCTTGCAGAACTGCTCCTGGTTGCCGGCGTGGTTGGGCGCGTCCACCACCTCGCCTTTGACGTTGAACTTCCAGCCGTGGTAGATGCAGCGCACGCCGTTGTCCTCGTTGCGCGCCAGCGCCAGCGAGGCCTTGCGGTGCGGGCACTGCTCGTCGAGCACGCCCACCTCGCCGTTGGTGGCGCGAAAGGCGATGTAGTTCTTGCCGAGCAGGCGGATGCGCACCGGCGCGCCGTCGGCTTCGAGCTTGCTTGCCGGCACCGCCGGCAGCCAGTAGTGCTGGCGGATCATCTCGCCCATGGGCGCGCCGTTCTCCACGCGCGTCAGCAGGTCGTTGTCTTCCTTGCTCAGTGGCATGGTGCGCTCCTCAGCAGTCTTCGTCTTTGCGGAAGGCGCGCGGGTACACGCGCTTGCAGTTGCACTCGAAGATGTCGAGCTTCTGCGCCTCGGTCAGCCAGCCGATGTTCTCGATCACCGGCTTCATGTCGTCGTAGTCGCGCCCGCTGATGGGATCGCGCGAGCTGCCGGTGCCCGGCTTCTCGGTGCCGAACAGCACGTTGTCGGTGCCGGCCACGCGCAGCAGCAGCTCGATCGCGTCCTGGCTGTAGTTGCAGGTGTCGAAGTAGAGCTTGCGCAGCTGTTCGTCGAAGGTCTGCTGGTCGCCCTTGCGCACGCTCCACGAGCGGAAGCGCCCCATCTGGTAGGGAATGGCGCCGCCGCCGTGCGCGACCACGATCTTCAGGTCGGGGAAGGTGTCGAAGATGTTGGCGTGCAGCAGCGAGACGATGGCGATGCTCTCCTCGTTGATGAACTTGAGCGTGTACGACTCGCGCGCGCTGCAGCTGCCGGCCGAATGGATCAGCGCGGGCACGTCCAGCTCGGTCATCACCTGGTACAGCGGGTGCCAGAACGGGTCGCCCAGCCCCGGGGGATCGCCCAGGCCCTCGGTGGGATCGGGGTTGATCAGGCAGCCCACGAAACCGAGTTCGTTCACACAACGCCGCAACTCCGGGATGGCGCGCAGCTCCAGCGCCTCGTCCATGTACTGCGGCAGGCCGGCCACGCCGCGGAAGCGGTCGGGGAACATCTGCACGAAGCGGGCGATGAGGTCGTTGCAGTGGATGGTCCAGAGCTCGGTCACGCGGCCGGGCTTGACCGAGTGCATCTGCAGGTAGGGGCGCGGCGAGATGAACTGCACGTCGGTGCCCACGTTGTCCATGCTCTTGACCAGCTCCTCGGCCACCTTGCGCACCGAGGCGTCGGGGATCTTGGGCAGGGTGTTGGGGTTGGCCCGGCCACCGACCAGTTCCGCCATGAAGCGGAAGCTCTCGGGCGGCATGACGATGTGGGCGTGGGAATCGATGACCATGAAACGGCGTCTCCTGTGGATGTTGTTCGGCGGGGTTTACGAAACGAATGCCATGGCCTCGATCTGCAGCCACATGCCGTGCTGCAGGTCCTGCAGCACGATGTGGCGGGCCGGGCGGTCGTGCGGGTCGGGAAAGCAGGCCAGCCACTCGGCGTTGAGCGGCTCGCGCACCGCGTTGTCCTTGATGGACACGCTGAACTTCACGACGTCCTGCAGCGACGCGCCACCCGCGTCCAGCACCGCCTTCAGGTTGGCGAAGGCGTGGCGCACCTGGTCGGCCACGTCGGCCGGCAGCGCGCCCGTGGCCGGATCCTTGCCCGCAACCGCCGAGGTGCACAGCAGCGGCCCCACGCGCGCGGCGGCGGGGATGGGAGCGTTGTGCGAGGCGCCGGGAACATCGATGGAGCGGGGTGGACGGGACATGGGTCAGGGGTTTCGTAACGGAGACGCCGGCGCGCGTCAGGTCTCGCCGGCCTCGGTGTCGAACAGGCTCATGGGCATGCGCGCGAGGAACTCCGAGAAGCCGGTCGAGCCCGAGGGCACGTGCAACATCATTTGTTGCGTGGCCGCGAGTTCGTCGCCGTCCTGGATCGCGCGCGCCACCTTCAGGTGGTCCTGCATCGACTTGTTGATCTGGGCCTTGGTGACGAAGTCGCGCAGGCGGTAGCGGTAGATCTGGCGCCGCGCGGTGCGGATCAGGTCGGCCAGGTAGGGGTTGCGGCTGCCCACGTAGATCACTTCGTGGAACGCGGCGTTGGCCTGGGCGTATTCCTCGGTGCCGCCCTGGATCGCGGCGTCCTGGCAGTGCTGCAGCGCCACGTCGAGCTGGGCGCGCAGGTCGTCGTCCACGCGGCGCGCGGCGAGCTTGGCGCACATGCCTTCGAGCTCACCGATGGTTTCCATGATGGCGCGCACCTGGCTGATCGACAGGCGCGCCACGCTCATGCCCTGGCGCGGCGCGATGCGCACCAGGTCGCGCGCGGCCAGCTGCTGCAGCGCTTCGCGCACCGGGGTGCGCGAGACCTGGAAACGCGCGGCCAGCGCGCGCTCGTCCAGCGGACTGCCCGGCGGCAACTTGCCGGTTTCGATCTCTTCCTGCAGGGCGGTGCGGATCTCGGTCGCCCGGCCGCCGCGCGGGCGCGCCTCTTCGGCAGCCACCCCGGTGTCGAGGTCGCTGTTGGGGTCCAGAGCGGTGTTGTGTTCCATGGGCATGGCAAATATACCTCCAAGTCAATCTGGTGTGCAATAAGAATTTATAAAAATGCCACAAAAGGCATTTTGCGTCGACAGCCTCCATCCTACCCAAGGCCGTCGCTTCTTTATAGGAAGCTGCGTTTTCCCAGGGAAATGAACCTGATTACCCCTGCAATCAGGGGCACCTACCCCGAACCGATGGGCCTGCGACCGGCATTGGTACAAACCCCAGGAATCCCGAATTTGGCTTTGTGGTGTATTGAAAAAGGTGTTTTTGTATGCCAGAATTCTCGCCAACTTCTTCGCCGAGGTGCGCATGAGCGACCTCGGCGACATACCAGAAAGGCGTTTTTGCATGTCCCAGCCCGTTTTCACGCCGCCCGCCGGGGTTCTGCCGGTGGACCGCATCGTCCGGCCCCGCTCCATCGCGATCGTGGGCGCCTCGGCCGACCCACGCTCCTTCGGTGGCTTCGTGCAGGGCAACCTGGACCGCTTCGGCTACGCCGGCGCCCTGCACCTGGTGAGCCGCAGCAGCGATGAGATCCAGGGCCGGCCCTGCGTGAAAACCATCGACGCGCTGCCCGAAGGCATCGACCTCGCCGTGCTCGCCATTCCCGAAGCCGGCGTGCTGGACGCGGTGAAGGCGCTCGCGGCGCGCCGCTGCCACGCCGCCGTGCTGTTCGCCTCGGGCTATGCCGAGGCCGGCGAGGAAGGCCAGGCGCGGCAACAGGCCCTGGCCGAGGCGGCGCGCGCCGCCGGCATCCTGCTGGTGGGCCCCAACTGCATGGGCTTCACCAACCTGGCCGCGGGCGTGCCCGTGACCTTCGAGCCGCTGGCGGCGCGGCCCCACGAACAGCGCCCCGGCGTGGGCGTGGTGGCGCAAAGCGGCTTCATGGCCGCCAACCTGCGCGACGCCTTCCTGGGCCGCGGCGTGGCCGTGACCTCGGTGTTCTCCACCGGCAACGAGGTCTCGGTCTCGGTCGAGGACGTGCTGGCCCATTACATCGGCGACGCGCAGACGCGCGTGATCACGGTCTACGCCGAACAGATCCGCCGCCCCGCGCTGTTCCTGCAGCTCGCGGCACAGGCCCGCACCGCCGGCAAGCCGCTGGTGCTGCTGATGCCGGGGCGCAGCGCGCGGGCGCGCGAGGCCGCGCAGTCGCACACCGGCGCGCTGGCCGGCGACCACGCCACCGCCACCGCGCTGCTGCGCAGCGAGGCGGTGGTGGTGGTCGAGTCGCTGGACGAGCTGCTCGACACCAGCGCCATCCTGCTGCGCTACCCGCAGCCGCCGGCCGGCGGCACGGCCTTCATGACCGGCTCGGGCGCCATGAAGAACATCGCGCTGGACTTCGCCGACGACCTCGGCCTGGCCTTGCCCGAACTCACCGCGCCCACGGTGGACAAGCTCACCGCGCTGCTGCCCGCCTACGCCGTGGCCGAGAACCCGCTGGACTACACCACCATCGGCGTGCGCCAGCCCGGCCTGATCGGCGAGCTGCTGCTCACGCTGCTGGACGACGAGCGCATCGGCAACCTGGTGCTGGCGATCCCCGTGGGGCCCGAGATGGCGCAGCGCGACAAGGCCGAGCACATCGTGCCGGCCATCGCGCGCGCCACCAAGCCCGCCGTGCTGGTGCTCACCGGCGACGGCAGCGCGGTCGAACCCTTCTTCACCGAGGCCATCGTGGCCAGCGGCGTGCCGCTGTTCCGCTCGGCCGACCGCGCCCTGCGCGCGATGCGCCGCGTGGCGGCCTACGGCGAGGCCCTGCAGCGCGCGGCGCGCGCCACGCGCGGCCTGGCGCCGACCCTGCCGCTGCCCGGCGCGGTGCCGCCCAACGGCATCTTCGCCGAGTACCAGGGCAAGGCCTGGCTGGCCGGTGCCGGCCTGGCCGTGCCGCCCGGCGCGCTGGCCACCAGCGCCGACGAGGCGGTGCGCATCGCCGATCGCCTGGGCTACCCCGTGGTGCTCAAGGCGCAGGCCAGCGAGCTGCCGCACAAGAGCGACGTGGGCGGCGTGCTGGTGGGCCTGGCCGACGAGGCCGCCCTGCGCGCCGGCTGGCAGCGCCTGCACGCCAGCGTGTCGCAGCACCGGCCCGGCCTCGCGCTGGACGGCGCGCTGGTCGAGGGCATGGGCGCGCGCGGCCTCGAACTCGTGGTGGGCGCCAAGCGCGACGCGGACTGGGGCCCGGTGGTGCTGGTCGGCCTGGGTGGCATCTGGATCGAGGCCCTGAAGGATGTGCGGCTCATCCCCGCCGACATGGCCGAGGCCGACATCGAGGTCGAGCTCGGTCGCCTGAAGGCGGCCGCCGTGCTGCACGGCATGCGCGGCGCCGCCGGGGTGGACCTGGGCGCCATCGCCCGCGTGGTCGCGCTGGTGGGGGCGCAGATGCGCGCCAACCCGGCCATCACCGAAATCGACATCAACCCCCTGGTGGCCTACCCCAGCGGTTCGGCCCAGCCCGTGCTCGCCCTGGACGCGCTGGTCGTGGCCACGGCTTCCTGATCGCCCGCACCATGAAACTTCAGTTTTCCGACGCCGACGAGGCCTTCCGCCTGGACGTGCGCCAGTTCGTCCAGGACCACCTGCCGGCCGACATCCGGCGCAAGGTCGAGCTCGGCCTGCGTATCGAGCACGCCGACTACGTCACCTGGTTCCGCCTGCTGGAGGCGCGCGGCTGGCTCACGCCGGGCTGGCCGGTGGAGCACGGCGGCCCCGGCTGGAACGCGGTGCAGCGCTACATCTTCGACGAAGAGACGCTGCTGGGCGGCGCGCCGCGCATCATCGCCAGCGGCATCCAGATGCTGGGCCCGGTGCTGCACGCCTTCGGCACCGACGAACAGAAGCAGAAGTACCTGCCCGACATCCGCCAGAGCAACACCTGGTGGGCGCAAGGCTTCTCGGAACCCGGCGCGGGCTCCGACCTCGCGGCCGTGCGCACCACCGCCGTGCTCGAACCCGATGGCAAGCACTTCGTGGTCAACGGCCACAAGGTCTGGACCTCCTACGCGCACTGGTGCTC
>VFQQ010004661.1_pt1 | contig 11924 bp, 18 predicted proteins | sample 3512341 | NCBI WGS metagenome assembly VFQQ01 (sample SAMN10412373, study PRJNA504923) | tailings metagenome | isolation source: Relicate 2 Philex TSF1 revegetated site | place: Philippines: Tuba, Benguet | collected 2017-08-29 | reverse complement strand
TTCAATTCATCGTGTATCCTCACAAGAAAGTGTCGGTTGAAAGCCCGACCAGGTTTCGTTAGGCCCCGGAGCAGCGGCAGCGGCAGTGGGGTCTGCAGCAGTGGCTGTGCCAGCAGCTCGGCAAGGGCAGGGTGATGCAATGCAGTGTGCAGATCACCTGGCCATGCTTCAATGTCTGCACGGCAGCTCTGGTGAGAGTATCGTTGACTTGCGTGCGCACGAGTCCTCCACGTGTGCCAGAGGCTGCATGCTCACATGTGCTCACGTCCGAGCGGTCCGGCAATGTACATGGCTGCATTTACACAAAACAATACAAACTGACGCGGTTCACAGGTTGTCAGGGTGTTTCATATTGGCTGTGTGTGTCTACTTTGCCGCCCAGCACCACGGATGTGCTGGTCCGTGCGAGCCGCAGGGTGTGGGACGACACACGGCGCCCCGCTGAGGTGCGTGCTGGGCGGCGGCGGCAGCAGCAGCGGGGTGGCACCGGCCATTCCCTGGGGACAGGGTGGAGATCGGCACACCCATCAATTGTCTCTACCAGGTGCGAGGGTGCAGCCTTGCGAGCGCGCCTCTGCCAGGCGCCTGAGGCAGCAGCGGGACGCCAGCTGCGTTTTGGAGGTTACATGCGCGTGTTGTAAGCCCTGCGGTGGCCTCCCGGAGCCTCTGCAGCCCGCTGCCGACTTGCGCTCGCCGCCCTGCGCCCCGCAGGCCGCTTGCGCAAGCTGTTGCGTGCATCAAGCCTCAGCTGAGCGCGATCGCCGCAAGGGTTGGGCGCAGCAAGCGGGTGAGTGCAGCTGGGCAGGAGCCCTCAGCTTGGTTGCCGTCCCGGTCCCCACGGAGCTTCAGCAGCTACCGGCCGGTGTAAAGTTCAGGTCTGGACGCTGGCCGCTCCCAATCGGCCCGGCCCACAGCTGCCGCCGCCGCCGCTCGTGCACCGCCGTTCTGCAGGTTTCGGACCCTCCACGGCCGGCACTGCAGCAGTTGACGGGATGATCGCCCCGTGGCTGGAGGCAAGTGGCAGGACAGGATTGCTGGAATAGTGTGTGCTCGTTGGGCGCCTGGTTGAGGAATGCCGCTGCTGCTCGCACCAACCCTGCTGTCCTGTCTTTGTCCACATTGCAGGCCTGCGTGCCACTGGTGCTCATCACCGTGTTTGTGGGCGCCATGGGCGGCCTGCAGGTGCGCCTCTTGGGCGCTGCTGTGCAAGCCGTAGTTTCAGCCCCAGCATTGTGGCTGGTCTGGGTCTCTCATGTGCCGTGAGCCGCCGCTGCCTGGTGCGCAATCTCACGCCTCCTTGCCCCGCCGCGGCGCGCGCTGCCCTGCCGCGCAGGGTGCGGTGCAGCATGCGTTCTATGGCAAGCCAAAGGCCACCGACCAGGACGAGTGGGACCGGCTGATTGCGGCGCGGGACCAGCGCATCCTGGAGGAGTGGCGGCAGAAGCAGGGATGAGGTAGCCCTGCCAAGGCTGCCGGCCCCAGCGCCACCGGCAGGCCAAGGGTAGCAGCTGCCGCTGTGCTTGCTGGCGCTGTTGCTGACTGTTGGCAGCTCCTCCCCTCCGTGTATACACTGCTCTGTTTTGTTCTGCTACTTGTCTGCTCCCTCTCTTGCTCCCCCACAACCTGCACCAGCGGTTGAGCCGCTACTTCCCCAGCACTCCTGTAATTGCGATAGCTGCAGCGAGAACCCACACTGCGAGAGATGTGCACCAGGGGTCCATCTGTTACAAGGCGCTGGCCTAGCCACCAAATGGATTTTGTGAAGCAGTGGCAGCTGCCCGGCTGGTGGCCATGCTGGGCGGTCAGCTGTGCTTGCCGACTTCCTCAGGGCCCCGCACCTTCCAAATGCCGCCTGCAACAAAGCGCGAGTTAAATCTGCTCAGAATACGTACATTCAGCAACTCGATTCCGTGCATTAATCTCTCATTTTCATGACCACAGCAGCAGCCAGACTGCAGAGCCAAAATGCAGTGCAGCAACAGCGCCACACAGCCGGGCTGACTGGTTGGACCTTGCAGCTATCATGCACTGCATGCGCGCAGCACTCCCCACTCACTAGCGTAGCCAGCCTTGATCATGGCCAGCTCGATGGCCATGTGCACCATGGACGTGACCCGGATCTTGGACCCCGGAATCTCGGTCCAGTTGACCTGCACCTCTGCCATGGGCACCTGCACAGCAGTTGGGGGATCGATTGTGTTTGTGAGGACAGAGAACTTGATGAACCCGTACATGCAGCAGTTACGTGCTCGCACGCCCTACCCCAACCTCTCAGCACCGACCCAAGAGGCACCTTACCTTGAGCTGCTGCGCTAGGTACACAAGCTCCACATCGAAGCACCACCGCTGCAGCCGCTGGTTGCTGTACAGCTGCTGCGCCGCCGCGCGGCTAAAGAGCTGTCATGGGCACGACAGGGGCAGATGGCCATATCAGAGGGATGCACGCGGTGGCTGAAGGCTGGCAGTCGGGCAGCTGAACAGCAGCGCAAGCGGCATGGGCAAGCGGCGTGGCAGCTCGAGGCACACCGTGTGCGCACAGCATGCATGTGCATGAGGCAGTTGCAGGGCGCCAGCGGCTGCTTAGGTGGCTGACCCCACCTTGAAGCCGCACTGTGTGTCCCGTATCTGGTGGCCCACAACCATCATGACTAGCAGGTGGAAGCCGTGCATCAAAAAGTTACGGACCGCGGAGCGCTTGGCGGTGGCCGCGTCCTGCAGGCACAGGATTTTTGCTCTATTAAACAAAGGCACCAACCGATTACAAGGACATTAGCATGCTACTTGACTGGCAAGCCACGAGGAGGGCAGCAAGTGCAGGTTGCTGCCATTCGGTGCAAAGCAACATGTAGGCTACAACTTTCAGTCCCCTCTCACCTGCAAGTCTGCTCTACTGCCCAGCACAAAGGACAGGCCGCCGCTGCTGCTGGACTTGGCTGCTGCTGCTGCTGCCTTGCCGTTGTTTGTCCGGGCAGGGGAGGTGATGGGCTCCTCCTTGCGGCCTGCCGGTCAGCCAGGGCGGGTGCATTTTTCTATCAGAGGACTTGTCCTACCAGAGGACTTGGATTGAAATCGAGAAATGCCTCCCTGTTATTTTGATCATGCGGCAGACGATGCATGCCAGCTGGCATTTGATTGGATCTTCACCAGAGCACTGATCAATGCAGGCATGCATACAGGCCCTCAACTCACTGCTGATTTCTGCAAGCTTTGCCTCCAGCCGCTCCAGGTCTGACACCTTGGTTGCCCCATCCGCATCCATCATAAGCAGCCGCTGGCCCCGCGCACACAGCATGCCCGACTTGACTGCACCAGGGATTAGTTACAAAATATTTGGGAGGGTGAATTAACCCCCTGAGGGTGAATTACCCCTTTTTACTGTGCACAGCAACAGCTGTGCGTAAGCACACAACTGCAGCTGGCATGGCGTGCCACACAATCGCCCTGCATGGCACGGCAGGCCACCCTGAACCAACCACATTGTATACAGCATGCTGGCGCACCTGCGTAGCCCTTGCCGCGGTTGCGTGGCAGGCGCAGCACGCGCACGGCATCAAAGCCGTGCTTCCGCACAAAGTCGGCCGCCGCCCGCACAGTGCCGTCCTTGCTGCCATCATCCACAATGATCACCTCCCAGGTGAAGTAGGCGCCTTGCCGGTCACGCCGCCGCTGCAGGTAGCTGCAGGTGCAAACAGAAATGGGCAGGCGGGTCGCACACTAGTTGCTTTGGAGCCGAGCTACGGCAAGCTATCGATCCACAGGGGCATCACGGTGCCCCACATTTTATCCACGCTGCCGCAGGCAGAGCGCAGTGAAAAGAGCAGGGGCAGGCGCGCAGACTGGCGATGGCAACAGCACATTGCAACGCACATGCACATGCACTGCCGCACCTGAGCGTCTCCGTCAGCGTGGCAGGCAGCCGGTCCTCCTCATTATAAGCAGGGATGATGATGGACAGCTCCTTGGTGGGCTCCCCAAACACACTGGGGCATGGTACCTGCGTTTGCCAACCAAGCAGAGCAGCAGGTGGTGGGTCAGATGCAGCGGTGCAGCACGAGCGGTGCCGTGGCGCTTCTTCTCCTGCCGCTGCTGCTCAGGTGTGGGGCAACAGCTTCAGCTCCAACCGCTATTACCCGCTTGACGGTTGTGGGGTCGTCAAACGCCAGGTCTGCCACCCGCAGCTGGCTTTCAGCATCCAGCCTTGCAAAGGCGTCCCTCAGCCACTTCATCGCAACCAGCGCAACGCCCGCCTGGGGAGGTTGCGGGCAGGCGGAGTGAGTGCAGGCGGGGCAAAATTGGGGCGGGGACGGGAGCGCCGCCGCCCGGCCGCCGGTCACCACTGCATCGACAGCGCCCGCAGCTCGATTGGAGTGCACCCCACAACGTGCCTCAGGGCAGCCCAGGGCGGCTGGAGGGGGAAGGGGGCCGAGCAAGCAAGTCGGCAGGTCTGCCGCGCGCCTCACCAGCAGCAGCACGGACAGTGGAACCAGCATGAGCCTGCCGCCGCCAGGGAGGTGTGGCAGCGGTGCAGGGGCCCTTGGCAGGAGCTGGACGCCCTGCCCCCGCTCGCGATGCCTGGTGAGCCCGTGAACAACACCAGATGGGTACCACGACACTGGATCGGCGCGCGATCAAGCTGCCGCGACCATGAGACATGCGGGCGTCGGCATGAGGCAGTGCAGGCCGTCCCCCCTTCCTCGCGAGCTTCTGCCTGTTGGTCATACCGCTGCAGTTGCGTGAGCACACGATCGAAGCACCAAACGTCCAGCAGACAGCCGCCACCCATCGCCCAGCAAGCCCACAGCCCTCAGCTCCCTGTTTGGCGGCCTGGCCTGTCCCACAGCTGGTGAGAGCTGTGCGCCTGATGATGCCGCCTGGTTTACAGGCAGGCCAGGGCTGGGCCGCCGCCGCCGCCGCCACTGCTGCTTGCCAACAGCGTCGGCGGCTCGCTGGCCAGCTCAACTTTGCCTGCATGTCAGGTGCACGTCAATGTGTGCAGCCAGCCGTAGAGCTGCGTCACTGAAGCTGTCGCTCCCCAAACCAACAGGCTGGAGCCCTGTGACTTGCCTGTTCCGGCTGGGCAGCACTGAACACGGGCCGCCATGGCGCATCACAAGCCCGTCATCGACCAGCGGGCTGCAGAGCAGATGAACCTGAACGTGCTCAAGCGCATCGATCCTCAAATCGAGGAGGTGCGGGGATCACGAGGATGAGCCGAAGCTGGGCGCATTGTTGGGCATGGACAATTGGGTTTGCAGTTCATGTGCGCCAGTGCTGCATGGCATGCTGCGGGCTTGGCCCGAATGACAGCTGTCCCTTGATGCTGCCGCCCCACCTGCTCATGTTGTTACAAGCTGCCGACTTGGGCCGGGGCATTTTTCAAACGCATTCATTTCACCGCCCGATTGTGGGGTCCATGGCTTCCTGTCATGCCTGTGCCGTATCTGTGCCCTCTCCCTTCTGTGCAGCTGCTGGCAACTGCGGGCCATGTAGCGCTGTACGATTTCGACATCCCCACCAAGCGCTGGGTGGGTGCTGCAGGAGGCTTGCCCTGTTGATGCTGGGTGTGGGAATCTGGTCTGCCAAAGTATGTGCGCCCTGCGGCCCTGCAGTGCCTGCCGGCAGTTCCCGTGTGCAGCGTGGCATGCAACGCTGTAGGTGGCAGTATGCTAGGTTGACTGCCGCACATCTGCCACACTGCTGCAGCTCCTCATGTGAATGCCAGCTCCACTGTGTGCTGGCTCCAATGCTGACCGCCGCCGTGTTGCGCTGGCTCCCTTCCTGCACCAGAGCCGCAAGGATGTGGAGGGCAGCCTGTTTCTGGTGAAGCGACGCTCGCAGCCGCGGTTCCAGTTCATCATCCTGAACAAGAAGAGCGCCGGTGTGTGGTGGGGCTGCCCTGCCGGATGTGAACAGGTTGCGGCGTGGGGCATGCTGCAGCTTGTAGCACGCACTTGCACGGATCGCAGGCATCCTTTGCTGCCCTCAGTCAGGCTACATGCTGTATGCTGACTGTGGCTACATGCTGTATGCTGACTGTGGACAAAAATATTCACACTGCAGTGGCCGCCGACAACTTTGTGGAGGACGTGCACGGCGGCTTCCAGTGCGAGGTGCAGAAGCCGTACGTGCTGTACCGCAACCGTGCAAACGAGGTGTGGGTCGGGCTGCATCCAGCAGGCTGCCCTTGCTGCTGTGACACTACATTCTGGCCAGGGCACGGTCTCACAATGGTCTGTGCTTGAGAGGTGCCACTGTGTGCAGCCAATCTTTCCAGCGCAGGTTGGGTGACGCTGCTGAGGTGCATGTGAAGTTTGGCACGAGCCAGATGCCCCGCCCTGCCTCCCTGCCTCATTGCACAGGTGGTGGGCATCTGGTTCTACGACGACGCCGACTGCGACCGCATCTCGGCGCTTCTGCAGCGCATCGCAGCCACGTTTGCGGCTCCTTCCGAGGCGGCTGCGGGCACTGTGGTGCGTACGGGGTTTGACCGTACTTGCTGGGGTGGGGTGCATGCAGCCGACCGTTGCCGGGCTTGTGGCCATGTGCCAGCTGCTCGACTATTGTTGTTGTTGGTAAGGTATCCTTGCACTCCCTTTGTTTGTGTGTTGCAGGCGCCGCCTGCAGCGCCGGAGCGCCAGGCAGCTGCTGCTCCCGCAGCGGAAAGCAGCGGCGGCGATGCCGGCTTCTGGGACCGCCAAGTGACGGTGCCTGAGGAGCGCCAGCTGCAGCCCGCCAACGGCGCTTTTGTCCAGCAGGCAGCGCCGCCCGCCGAGCCGGCAGCGGCGCCGGCCGGCAGCAGCAACGAGCTGGCTCGCTTGTTTGCGGGGATGAAAGCGCCGGGCGCGACTACTGCTGCAGCCGCACCCACTGCGCCCGCGCCTGTGCCCGTGCCGCCCGCGGTGGCAGCGCCCATGCTGCTGCTCACTCCGCAGCTGCTGCAGCAGGAGGCGGCGGGCGGTGCGGCGCGAGCTGAGCAGGAGGCGGCAGCCGAGGCAGCCACTGCCCCCGGCAACTTGCTGCTGCAAAGCCTGCTGCGTGGCTCGCAGCAGCAGCAGGCGCCGCAGCCTGCCCCTGTCCCTGGGCCGCGGGCTGTAGACATCACAGGCGAGCTGAGTGCAGGTGGTTGGGTGGATGAGCACCTTCCTTGCCAGTGGTCTGCAGGTCGTTGCATGCACGTTGTGATGTGCAACCTACCGGTTCGCCGTGCTTTCTTTCTAAGAGCCTTTCAGCACACAACAAAGCTGCCCTGTTTCTCCTGCAGAAGCTGCGGACCTCGCGCTGCGTGCCAAGGTGTCATCCCTGCTCTCCTCTCTGGCTGCCAACGACTCCTTCTGCGGCACTCTGGCGGCGGAGCTGAAGAAGGCAGGGATTGTGTAGCGGGTCACAGCGGACTCGACTCGGCTGCTATCGCAAGCGGGGCACCGGCGGGAAAGGCACTCAAAACCCCACTTGGCATAAAATTTCCATGTGGCACTCGGCTGTTGTAATCCGAGCCAATACAGCACTGCCCTTGGCCACAGCTTGGCAGCGTGAGCTTGCAGCTGGCATGCGCTAGAACGAGGCAGCTAGCTACGCTCTGCTGACCCGAGGGCACGAAATGGGTGGACGCCGTGCGACGCACACTTCGTTTCGTAAATTTAATTGTGCCGGTATGTCGTGACGCTACATGACGGCTGTGGGTATATTAATGGTCCACCTTGCAAGGCCAGACTCGGTCAAAGGGCTCTCTTTTGACACGGCGCGAGGCGCGGCATGCTGGCGCCGAGCGCCGCCGCCAGGCTAGCCAAGCGCCAGCTGCGTGCGGCCTTTGGCATCCTGCGAGATTTCTCTGCCTCTGAGCGATCGGCGTGCCTCGAAGAGGCGAGAGGGGCCCCTCGGCCGCCGGAGCAGGTGCGCCCTCCGCGCTGCTTTGCGGCCCTCCAAGCACCCGCACGCACGCCACAAACACTTGTACACGCGCCGCGGGGGCTGAGCACAGCCTCGAGCTTTGGCTGGGGCTTGGCTCTGGAGCCCGTAGGCGGCAAAGTGCCCCCGCGGCTGCGTCTTCCAGATCCGGCAGGGCAGCCCGCGCCTGATCGCAGCGGTTCCCTGTGCGCCTGGCCCGGGACCAGTGCGGCCGCCGCCGCAAGCGCCTCACGAGGGCCGGTCGGTGTGCCGTGAAGTGTCAACTTTGATCAACCGTTCTTCCAGTGCAGATGTGCAACGGGGACGACTGCACGCCGCGATGCGTGCCCGAGGCCAGCTTGCACAGCATCCTTGACAGCAACCGGTGCGCCGCCGCTGCATCCAGCCGTTGCCCCCCGCCGCCCTACCCTTGCATCCAGCCATCGGCCTGCAGTATGCGGTTCCTACAGGCGCCTGCCCAACTATGCTGGCATGTGTGCCTCCTGCATGCAGGCGCTGGGCGTCAGCGCAGGTGGAGAAGCAACCCAACTTCTTCTCCAAGCTGGTGGACTCGCAGACGCCCGAGTGGCTGTGGTGCGCTCGCTCCTGGGCCAGCATTGCAGCCGCCGGCTGCACAAAGCATGGAACGTGGCAGCGGGCTTGTTTTGCTAGTGCCCCTTGACTGCTCTGACTGCTGCAAATATTCGAATTTGCCTTGCTGGCCTGACGGTAAGCCTGCACCCCTTGTGTGGTGCCCTGCAGGATTGGCTGCTCAGACTCGCGAGTGCCTGCCAATGAGCTGCTGGGCCTGGGCCCGGGCGAGGTGTTTGTGCAGGTGCGTGCTGCTGGCAGGCGTGTCATGCTGTGCAGCCAGAAGGCATGCACAGAAGCTAGCTTTGGTTGCGTGTGGCTTGCATGCACGTCTAAACCTTCGCCCCCGTGCCTACGTGCTGCCCTGCGCTTGCACCCACTTCGCATATATCTGGAGGGTGCACCGCGTCACCGCTGTTGCCGGCCCCGTTTCCTTTTCCCTGCAGCGCAATGTGGGCAACCTGGCCACACACAAAGACATGAACGTCATGAGCTGTGAGCAGTCAGATCGCCGCAGTTGGGGTGGCCTCTGTCCTGCCCAAGGTTGCGCGAGCGCTGCCGGCAAGCAGCTGCAGCACAGCTTCCACACATGTTGTGCACCGCCTGCCTGGCCGCTGCGCACATGCAAATGCAGTTGTTGTCTTGCAGCGTGATCCCCACATCCCATGCACGCCTTGTGTCTGCAGGCATGGAGTACGCGGTAACGGTGCTGAAAGTGAAGCACATCATCGTGTGCGGGTGAGCTCAGCTGTGCAGAGCAAGCATGCTACCGGCTGTTGTGCAGCAGAATGGAACTGGCCTACAGCCATGGCTGAGGCTGCACCGGATAGCGGAATTGCTTTGCTTGCACATGAAATTGTTGGCGCCTGCTGTACCGTGGTGCAGGCACTATGGCTGCGGCGCGGTGAAGGGCGCCCTCACGCTGCCCTGCAAGACGCCTGGTGAGCGCATGGGCTGTTGGAGCCGCATCAGCATTGTTTGTTGTGCATTGCGCTGTGTCAGCATTGCCGCTGGTGTAGTGCGGTGTATAGCTGTTGCTATTGCCATCTCCGTTGGAGTCGCTTGCGTCGCCAGCTGCAGGTTGTCCAAACTGACTCAATTTGTGTGTTTTTATTGCTCTCTGCTGCAGGCCTGGTGAGTGGGTCCACCCATGCCTTCTGACAGGCTGCGGCAGTCAGGTTGTGAGGCAGTGTGACAGATACTGCATGGGAACGCCCTGCAGCAGCAGGAGGGTGTTTTGGCTGCCGTCCCTTCGTCTTCCACATATGGTGAATCACATGTTGCAGGTCAACCTGTGGATCCAAGACATTCGTGACACACGGGACAAGAACATTGAGGTGAGCGATGCTGTTCTGTCTCTCCTTGTTGGGTGATATGATGATGCACTGCAGTGTGCAGTCCCCCACATGTGTGGTTTGCTTACGTCAGCTCCTATCCAGCCAAAGCTTGCGTGCATCATGCAAAGCTGGTAAGAATCACACGGCCTTGGTGCTGCCTTCATGCTGAGCACCAAGCCGCCTTGCCCGTCACGTGCAGATTCTCCGCAAGCTGCGAGGGCCGGAGCAGATTGACAAGCTGGTGGAACTGAACGTCATGCGGCAGGTGCATTGCTGCTGCTGCTGGTTCTCAGTGCTGCAGGAGCAGCAGCAGCCACTTCTGCCTGCTTGGGGAATGTCCGGCCCAGTGTGGCAGCTGTATATTCATGACATCCATTCGACATGAATCTTCATATGAAGCGCGAGTGTTCGGCAGAAGCAGCAGTATTGCGCTGGCGCCACTGCTGCTGCTGCGCAACACGCCTCGCTCACATTGCCACGGGCTGCACATCTGCCTCCCCGCAGGTGTTCAATGTGTGCACGAGCCCCATCGTGCAGCAGGCCTGGGACAATGGCCAGACACTGGCGGTGCATGGCCTTGTGTATGCGCTGAGCGATGGCATCCTGCAGGTTTGAGTTGGCTGCCCTCCTGTGATCTTTTCACCTTGCTTGCTCCACTGCCACCTGCACAGTGCGCAGGCCGGCAATGCCAAGTGGGCTTTTTGTGTGCAATGAAGCATGCAGCACGTGCATGCTGCTGATTTTGAAGGTGGTCGGCTGTTCCAAGCTCAGCACTCCCGCCCAAGTACGCCCTCCTCCGCTTCCACACCACGTGTGCAGCAACTCACGCCGCCCATCACGTCACTTGGCGATTTCGAGGTGTTCTCCCATGAGAACGAGCTGGATGGGCTGCGCCACCTCAGCCTGTCTGTGCTGGAGCACATGTGCGCCTGCATGCCCTGCTTCTGCACGACGCAGTCCTGCACGCCTGCCCTGCTGCTGCTCGATGCCTTGCTGCCTGCCTGCTGCATGGAGCATGCACCAGCAATGGACAAACCAACATGCAGCAAGAACTCTACGAATTCCTCACAGTTGATGTCTCTTTCATCAATATTCCGTATTTTTTTTATCTGCCCCTGCAGGTCGTTTGAGCGAGAGGCGCTGCGACGCACCAGCATGGATCCTCACAGCAGCCGCTCTAAGCCCTTGGCAACAGATCATGAACCGAACGGCGACGCCACCAGTGAGGCGCCTCAAGCCGCTGCTGTTGATGGGAGCTGAACCACTGTATATTTAGCCCTTTTGTTGCAGCTGAGATCTGCCTGGGAAGCTGGTCCCTTGCTTGCGCCTTTGCTTTGGCTACAGTAGCCTCGTTTTCTTCGATTCTTTCTGTACTGAACTTGTCAGCCTGCCCCAGTTCTGCTCCTCAGCCTTCCTGTTCACCCGACTTTGATTCTTGGCAGCAGAGACCGCCTGTATGGTAGCATCGCACGTGCATCCTTTTTTCACGGCGAACATTGGACACATGCCCTTCATGTGATCGACCGGCACTTGCCTTGCTGCCAGGCTTGAGTGTGCGTGTAATCTGCAAGTGCATGATAGCAACAACCAAGAGCGTTGTTGGTCACAACAGGAGGCCGCTGCAGCCGCACACTAATTGTCTGACATTGAAGCTTAAAGCCGACGGATACCTCGCTGCATGTTGGGCAGGGGCATTTCCCTAACGAAAACGGGCATTTCAATTCAAGACAAAGCTGCTCGGCAAGTATTGATGACAAAGAGCTGCCACCATACAGAGCGACAGAAGTTGAGTGGTGCGATGCATGTTTTTTCATCCTAAACATGCGTGTTTGCCCGTAAATCCATCTGATATCCGCGTAAATCTATCAAGAAAATCGCTCACAGCAAACAATGCGGCTGCCTTTTCGATGAAACGGTGGCAGCACGGATGTATTGCCATCTGACCGCTCGTCTTCCAGAGCCGCCGCTGCCATACCGCCCTCTTTTCTGCCTTCCTTTCATGTCTGGCCAGCCGCCCCACCGCACAATGGGCGGCTGGGCCGCGCTATGCGTCCTGTTGCTGCGCCTGGCTTGCCAGGCGCGGCCGGCGGCGGCTGCCCTGGAGCTGGGCTA
>VFQQ010004660.1_pt1 | contig 11925 bp, 5 predicted proteins | sample 3512341 | NCBI WGS metagenome assembly VFQQ01 (sample SAMN10412373, study PRJNA504923) | tailings metagenome | isolation source: Relicate 2 Philex TSF1 revegetated site | place: Philippines: Tuba, Benguet | collected 2017-08-29 | reverse complement strand
CTTTGGCCCGCACGAGGAAAGTTGCCGCGCGGTTGCGGATCAGGTGTTCGCTCAGGTCGAGCTGCTTCTCAATGTGATCATCGGCTGGCGAAGGAAACCCTGCGCGCACACTGGAGAGCATCAGCGGCACCTGTCTTTTTCGGCTCCTGGACCTGATGAGATTTACCGCTGTCACCTTCATACTGCCACAGAGTCATTCAGTTTTTCGGGACGGGTGTGCGCGATCCCGTAAGGTTCATTTCAATGACTAGAACCTCATCCGCTCAACTCGCTTCAAAGCCGCCCTTCACCTTCAGCACGCGACCGTTCTCGGACACGGTTCTGACCAAGCCGTCGGTGAAGCCATCCATGACCTGGGCTTGAATCTCGATCGTCACCTTCACATCGGAACCGACCAAGCCCACGAGGTGCTCGACGATCTCTTTGGAAAGGTTGCCCACGTCCCGGTTCATGCGGGCTGGATCGATTTCGACCGTGCCGTAATACCGAGTGGGTTTCTTGGGGCCGGCTGGGGGTTGAGGCGGCACGGGCGTCGCCCCACTGCCGGTTGGCGGCGGGGGAGTGCCGGATGCACCATCAGGTGTCGGTGTCGGCTTCGTCTCGGCCGCGATCTGAGCGGCGGCGAGCTCCGGCTTTACCAGCAGTCCGAATAACCCGTCGTCGGGGACATTAACGTATTGCCCGCCCCTGAGGCCGGCGTAGCGATTGGCCTTCTCATCGAACGACTCAGCAAACCCGAAGGTTTCCTTGTCCCAAGTGGTGAAGGTGAGGCCGTCACGGATTGCCCGGATGAGCACTGCCGTATCGGTCAAGCGGGGGAGGTAGGGATAGCGGCCGAAGTCCTCGACCAGAACCTTGATGGCGACGTGCCCTCCTCTCCACAGCGGCACATCATCGAGATGCTTGCGCAGGATGATCGCTCCGAGTTGCGGGACGATCAGTTCATCAGTCCTGAGCTTCTTCCACGCACGGATGGCGAGGCTGTCGGCTCCGGTGGCGCGAAGACTCGTCCAGGTGACCGGGGCCTGTGCGTTGGCCTGAGTCGGCACGAGCACCATCTGGTAAGTTTCTTGAATCCGGCTTTGAACCGTTTGGTCAGCGGCCTTCCGCTGCGAAGCCGCCTGGCTCCGCTGGAAATTGTCCAGATTGAGGGTCGGCGGCTCACTCTCCGCTTCGCTCAGGATCGAGTTCCACGCGAGAAAGCGTCGGGTGGCGTCCTCCAGCTCCTCCAACCGCTGGCGATCAGCGGCAAGGAAGAGGATGGCGTTGCGATTCAGTCGGGGACTGTTGCCCCGGCTCTCGAATATTTTCTGGGCCAGCACCAAGGCCGAGGCGTCGCCGTCCTTTGACCAAGGGCTATCGGGGGTAAGCACGACCAGCGCGAGCGAGGTCTCGTCGGAGACATCGGTCCCGCTGGCGGGAAACGCGTGGATTCGCGGGAAGTCGCCGCGTTTGCGGGGGTCCTTGGTCTCCTCGCGTATGCGGGTCATGATCTCTTCCAGCACCTTGTCGCGGTTGCGCTTCAGCTCGTCGGTGCGGTCGGCCGCCAGTTTGGCCACGGTCGGCTGGGAGGCATACCAGTAACGGGCGTTGTCCTGGTAGAGATAGGTAGCCGCCTGAGCCAAGTAGCGCAGGGCGTCGCCGAACACCGCGGGCGATTCACCGGGCAGGGTGCAGCCAAGCTTGATCCGTCGATCTTCCATGCCGCGATTGGAAGCATCGATCATCGGCGCCGATCCCATGAATAGCGTGCGGGCCACGCGCCGTGTCGCCGAAATCCTGCCTAGGTTGTTATTCGCTCCGTCGATTTTCCGGGGGGTGGAATCGGGCCCGTCCACATCCTTCTCGATCACGGTCGTCCAACCCGACGGCAGATAGCGAGTGAGTTCGCCCTCGATCTTCTGGGCTCCGACCGGCACATGGGCAGGGAGGATAACGAGACCCTGGTCACCGGACTCCCAGAGGTGATGGATCACGGAGGCCATCAAGCGCAGGACGCCGCGGGTTCTCTGGAAACGGACCAAGCCGGACCAGTCCTGATAGAGACGCTCAAACACCTCGGGATGCACCGGATAGGCCTGTTGCATCTTCCGGATGTAGTCTGCCTCGCGGCATTCGGCCGGGAAGTCACCGGGGTGCTTGGCGTAGTGATCGGTGAATGCACGGACCACCAAGTCCCGCTGCGTGAACGCCACTTTGTCGGTGAGATTCTCGAAGAGCCGGCGACGGACAATTTCGTAGCTTTCTTCTGCGTTGGCCGGCCGCCACTGAGAAGCGATTCGCTGGAACACGTTTCGGAGCCGGGCGACGGCCTCGCGGCCGCGGCTGCCGCCGACCTCTTCATCGCTCACGCCTTCTCCCGGGGACACGCCATCACCGGACGTAGAGGCCGGAATGCTGACCACGAGCAGCGCGCCGGGGATCGCCTTGACCTGCTCGCTGAGAGTCTGGGCGAAGGTGAACTGGGTCTCGAAATCGCCGCCGGGCAGTTTCCGGTCGTCCATCAACTGACGGGCATAGGCGACCCATTCGTCGATGAGGATTAAGCAAGGGGAAGCGTCGCGGATAACTGCACCGATCGCGTCGCCGGGGTTGGTTGCCGTCTCATCGGCTTGGCGGACTCGCTCGTAGGCCTTTTTGCCGCCGAGCTGCCAGGCGAGTTCACCCCACATCGTGCGGACTTCGACACCGTCATGCTTTTTATCGACCTGCCCAGGTGTCAACTGATTGCCCACGAGCACGGCTCGCTTGATCGACTGTGGAGCCCCGCCACCGACTTCGGCGACCACGCCTTCCAGACCCGGGAGGTCCTTCGCCGTGATGCCCGCGGTGAGATGATAGAGGGCGAGCATCGAGTGCGTCTTGCCACCACCGAAGGTGGTTTGAAGCTCGACCACCGGGTTTCCGCCGGTCTCTTTGCGCCAACGGCGGAGAGAGCTGATGACGAGTTCGCGCAGTCCGGCCGTCAGATAGGTGCGGCGGAAGAACTCGATCGGGTCACCATACTCCTTGGCGGCATTACCCTTGAATACCTGCCATAGATCGGCCGCGAATTCAGCCTCCTGATAGTTGCCACTCTGGACGTCAGGATGTGGTGTAACGATGTCGCGCCAAGGCTTCAGTCCAGTCGGTGCGGCACCCTCGATTGCCTGGTAGGCTTCTTTGCGCCGCTCGTTGTAGACCTTACGGTCGAACGTGGCGCGACGCAGCTCATGTTTGATCTCATCGGCTGCATCCGCCTGCTTTCCGGCACCTACGCCACGCAGGAGTCGTGTGATGCTATCCAGCGCCCGGTCGGTATCATCGTTCGTAAAGGTGGCTTGGTGGGCCCAGTCATTCCGGACCGTGATCAGCTCGTTGACGATGGCTCGGTGAGCGCGGCCAAGCTTGGCGGAGAACAGGTCCTTCCATTCACGATCCAGGATGACCAACAGGGACGCCACATCGATGGCACCGGTGCCGACGGTCAGTCGGGTGTCGGACATGAGGCCCTTTGCCTTCTCGCGCCATTTCTCGCCGTAGGCCTCGGCAAACTCACGTTCCAGAAACGGTTGCAGACCTTCCTGGAGAATTGTGAGCCCCTTCCCGACTCGTTCATGATTGGTCATCGCCATGGGTTACTCCTCGTTTGATTAAAATAGGTCGGCTTGTGCGGGCTTTGCGTCCGGTTTCTGTTCTTCGCCCGCCATGCGCGTGATTTCCGGCCAGCTTTGCACCAGGCCGTTGTAGGCAAGCGCTTCTGCGGCGCGTTTCTTGCGTTCGCAGACCGTGTAGAGCCGATAGGCGAGTTCCCGGGAGGCTTCGGCCTTGGCGCCGAGTTTGCGGACGAGATCGGCCGCCCCCCGTTCTCCACCCGCAGCCAGAACTCGGATCAAGTGATGCACGGTTTCCCAGTGCGTCAGGCGAGAATCCGTCGCCGGATCCCAATCAGCAGGAAGCTCCTCAGGTTTGAAGAGCCGAACCTTGCCGCGCTTAGATTCGAGAATGCCGGCGTCCTCCAAGCCACGGATACTGGTGTTCTTGGCTTTGCTGAGGGTCTCAGCCACCCCGTATTCGCCTTCGGAGAAGCCGTGTTGCTCGAACCAGGCCAACGCCCACCGGCTATCGGAGTCGAAATCACCCTCCTGTTCGGCCAGCGCAGCGTCGAGTGTTTCGTTAATTAGGGCTAAAGCCTCACGCACTGTCAGCGGAGTGCCTTGTGCATCGAGCACCCGGGCATAGCGAGTGAAGACGGCCATGCCTGGGCCAATGGCGGCCTGTGCGAGGTCCACCGGAGCGATGTTGCCCGCTTGCAAATGTCGCAGCGCCTCTGGCAGCTCCCGCTGGAGGGCGGCCACGAACTCTCGCCGGGTTGCAGTCGGAGCGTCGACCGATCTCGGCCGACAGACGAGAACGATGCTAGATGCTAGGGCGTTGGTGTCCTTCCCGATAAGGCGATTCCCCAACTCAGTTCGCATTGGCCAAGTTCCGCTCGTTGCGAACCCAGCACGAATTACGGCATCGAGGAAGGTTTCCCAACCCGTGCTTGCAGTGCCTTCACCAGTTTCGCTCTCGGATTGCTTGAAAGCGTAGTAGATCGTTACTGGAAATGCCGGGTGTGCTAGCTCGGCAAGTCGATGCATTGCATCAGTCATTCCACTCAGAAAAAACGCCTCCGCGTTTTCCTTGTTTCCGTGTCTGTATGGGCTTGCGACAAGTTCTTCTGCCTTCGGCACGGCCATCGTGCCAAAGAGATCTGGGAACGAGCCTCGCAAGATCCGTCGCAACCAAACATAGAAAAAATCGGATAGGTCAGCGTAACCGATATTATCATAATAAGGAGGGTCTGTGGAAAAAACTGGTCGTCGATTGACCGGCAGCTGACGAACATCCATCTGCACAGCACTCCCAAAGCTTGTTGCCGCAGTTCCTTCTAACGCCTCTACCGTCCATCGAAGTGATTCGGCAAAACCACCAGTCTGTTGTCCGAGTGCGTTAACCTCAACATAGTCCCACGACATGGGAAGGCATTGGCGGCTAAACGTGTTATACATGCTGTCTCGCGTTGGCATCCACCTTGTCAGTGCAGAGCCACGGTCTGCGACCTTGCTTAGTGCAAAAGCGAGGTAGATCGATGCTGCCTCGGCGTATGCACGAGATCCTGAGCCGCCATTTCTAAGCGGGGTCTCATCGTCAGGGGTTCCGCCGGCGATTGCATCACGTCGCACTTGCTCGATAGATTCGCTTACTAGATTTGAGAAAGTGTTTAGCGCCACGAGCTGTCGCGGAGTAAATAAATCGCCATACGTTTCTAGGCCATATTGCACGGTCCAAAAGTTTCGCGGGTCATTTGGTAGCGACTGCTCTGGCTTCCATTCGGGTTTGGCCTGCTTTGCTATGTCCTCATGATCAAATGTTGGAGACAGGTAGACGCGTGAACGTTCACCCTCTGCGACGATGCCCATGAGTCTCGCGCCCATCCTTCCGGCCTTACCCTCGGCCTTAATGTAATCGCCTGCGATTGGAGTGCCGGACATCACGCAACGGAAGTTCGCACCACGTGCGAGCTTTGTGCCAGCTTTGGCGGCTTCTGCGTCCTTCGGTTTCCCTGCGTGGACCTTGAATTGATAGCCACCCTTCTCAATCACCGGCTCGAACCAAACCTCCTTGCCCGGTTTAGTTGACAGCATGAAGGTGGAAACTAGCGGCACGTCTACCTGGCAAAAAGCTGGGTTTGGGCTTTTCACCGTGCGTGCCCAGAGCCATGCGGCGACTGTAAGCTTCCTACCGATCAACGGTTTCAAATCACTTCGCTCTTGAGCCATTACGGCGGTGATCTCGATCTTCGGATAAAGGCGGCCAATACGCTTTTCCGCCTCGTCGCGCATCCGACGGCCATAGTAGAGTAAGTCTTCGGCAAGGCCCTGCGCGCCACGCCAGGTTTTAGTGCCGAGTTGCCCTTTTTTTGAGTCCGGATTCACCGGCGGCCGGCTAGCGAATCTAGATGGTATCTCAATCATGGCCTTGTTGATAAGCACGGCTACGGGATTTAGGTCGCTAGCATACGAATCTAATCCGAGACGCTGTGCCTCCAGAGGCAGCGCTCCGCCGCCTGCGAATGGATCATGGAACGCAGGAGGCTTGTCAGGATTGAACAGCTCTGCGGCCTGCGGATCTTTATTGTTGTCAGCACAGGTGAGTCGCCAGCTTCTCCGGATCTCCTCTCGGGCCTCATTCAACACGGTCTCGTTTGTGGTGTTTTCCCACACCACGAGCTGCTCAATGAGTCGGAATAGCTTCTGGCGCTCCTTCTCCTGAGCCTCGGGTGTCGGGAATAACTCAGGCCGAGAAGAGGGATCATCCACCATCTGCGCGAAAATCACTGCCCGCGCCGCCGCCAATGGCCGCCGCGCCCACCACAGGTGAAGCGTGGAGGGGTGCCCGTGCCGAATAGACTTCTCCCGGGCCGAGGCGGTGTTGATCGCCTCCAGGGGTAGAGCGACTTCGATCAGTTTCTTTCTAACAGGAACGGTCATGAAATGGTTTGGTATGCAATAAGTTACTCATCACGGACTAGCCAGGACATGGGGACAAGCTTAACTCCGCCGCGCCATTCCTCGACCAAGTGAACGCTGGACAGGTTTTTCCAGACCGATTCGGGCGCGTGATCGAGCACGATCAGCTGAAGTTTCCCGTCCGCCTTTGCGACCACATCGCCCATGACCGAGAACGCCTTGCGCACGGCCTCCACGTCTTCGTCCCGGAACTGGGGATCAACAACCTCCTCGTCCGCCCGTGGCGTCAACTGCTTCGGGAAGTAGACCTGACTGGGTTGGTCGATGACGACGAAATTGGGAACCGGACTGTGTTTCAGCCCAATGAAGAACTGCTGGAGTCCAAGAATGGTCGCGAGGTGATAGGACAACCAGTTGGAGCCGCTACCGATTTCCCACAGGTAATCATAGCGGTTGTTGCTGCTAGTAACGCGCACAGTGAGATCGTCGACAACCAGCTCCAGCGGGTCCTCGGGGCGCTCAACATCCAGCAGGGGCAGCAGCTTCTCAGCCTTGCTGTTTACGAGGCGTAGCGCTCGCTTGGTTCTGGCTTCCGTGTCCGCCGCATTAACGTCGGCCCTCAACGCAGTGACCTTTTCTCTCAGCTGACTGACCTCTTCGGCCAGCTTACTGTCTTCGCCAACGCGTTCATACAACGTGAGGGCGCTCTCCAGATTGCCGATGAACCGCTCCACCCGCTTTGCCTGATACTGCTCCTGCTGTGCAGCCGATGAGCGTTGGGTCAGGGCATTGCGCCGAATCTGGACGGCTTCGAGCCGCTCCGCCGTCCTGACGGCTTCCTCGTGAACCCGCTGTTGTTCCAAATCAAAGGCGGCAGGGATCTCTTTGGATACACCGGCTGCATCTTCGATCTGCCGCAAGGAGTTTACCAAGACCCCCAGAGTTTCGCCTGCTCGCTTCAGGTCGTTGCCACAGACCGGACAGCCTTGCTCACCGTTGTGCTGGTGAACCAACCAATCCGAAACCTTCAGGCGATCCCGCTGGATCTGTAGCGCCTGCTGATAATCGGTGGAACTCTCGCGCAGGCGCTTCATCTCGGCAAGCCGGCGCCGGAGTGTCGTCAGCGCCCGCGAAATCGTCGACTCTTCCTTCTCTAGCGATGAAAGCTCGGTCAGCGAGGCATCGATCGTGATCGCACTTACTTTGAGCTTAACATCGGTTCGCTGAACGATGTCGCGGAGCATCGCCAGCATGTTCTCCTTTGGAGTTTCATCCGTAACCTCCTCCGTGATAAGTCCCAGTTCCTTGGCCGTGGACACTTGGGTGCGAATCTCAGCGATCCACCGAGCACTGATCTCCTGGGCCTCCCGAAGTTCCTTTTCCTTTCGGCGTAGCTCTCTTTCCAGGAGCTGGAGTTCGTGCTCTTTCGCTAATTGCTCCGGGTTGATCGCATCCAGAACGTAGGGGAAAATGGTCCTCAGCTTCTGCCGATGCTCGTGCGTGTCCGCCTTGTAGAAGAGAATGTCGGGATTAGCTATGACGTTCTGCGGCTGGAAGACGAAAGCGGCGAGATCGCGAAAACTGGGGCGTCCCGAAAAATTCGTCGCGGCATTCCCCGCGGAAAAATCCAGCTTCGTCAGACCGGCCAGCTCATCGAGCGAGCGCCGGACTTGATCGGCGTTGGTATTTTTCCCGGGCACCTCCGCCGGCACCTCCACCGTCGGCCCGTCCAGCACATACATCTCATCCGTTCCTTGCTGATTGCCGGGCTCGCGTCTTGCCAGCAGCCGCTCTCCCTGGCTGGTCTTGATGACAACGCCAAACCAAGAGCAGGCATCACGGATGGTCTTGACCGGGATGGCGCAGGTTCTTGCTCCCAGACAGTAGTCAATGATCGGCGTCACCGCGGACTTTCCTGTGCGCGACGCACCTGTGATGATGTTGACCTTACCGAGGTCGAACTTGATGCGCCGGGGCTCCACACCGGGCTTGCGCGGCCATAGGACGATTTCGCGTATTTGAAAATACATGGTTAGAAGCGGATACGCAGCAGGGTTGATACTTCGTGAATGGAAAGGGCAGCGAACCAGACGCCCAGCTTCTCGGCGCTCTTGAGCAATTTCTCCGAGTTGGCAGGAACGCTCTTGGGTGCGGTGAGGGACAGGGGAATCAGGTCGCCGGTCGGCTCCAATCGCAGCAAGCGTGTCGCGAAGCTCATTTGGAGGGATTCCCAGGTTAATCCTTGGAACGCCTTCGTCCGCTCGTGAATCGATAGCAGCAGGTCCTGCCGGGAGTTTTTGCTGTCGGCGAATTTTGCCACGAACGCACGCAGCCCGGACGCTTTCTGCGTTCCCTCGATCAGCTCCCTAGTCTGCTGGTGCAGAACCATCGACAGCACCGGGAAGACCAAGGGTAGCTTCGCGAAGGCTCTTTCGCTATGCGCAGTCTGATAGCCGCAGCAAAAACGCCAGAGAATCGCGGCCCCGAGAGCTGGATTCTGGGTGGCACGCACCTCTTTCGCCAAGATACTCATGGCTGCTTGGCCTCCGCCTTTTTTGCTTCATCCAGCTTCTCCTGATACTTGGGGTGCCAGCCAACTGACTTGGTGTCAGCGAGCATGTGAAAGCAGCCGGGAATGAAGTGGCTGGGGGGCGTAAGGTTTTCCACCAGTTCCTTGGTGCCCATGCAGTCTGAATAGAGAAGCTGCCCCTGGACGTCTTCGGCTTTCTCTGAATGCGCTGCACTCGTCTGGAGCTTCAGATTCTTCCATGTCCTCTTTAGTGCAGTATCGAGCTGCTTGAACGAGTTTTCCTGAACCTGTGCGGTTTCACCCCAGTGGGTGCGGTCGATCGAGGCTCGGAAGAAATCGCTCACGGCCTCCATTTGCGTCTCGAAGTCCAGACCGATGATTTGAAGCTGCTGAACAAAAGTCTTGGGAAGGAGTTCGGACACTTTTCCGTGAGGCGGGTTTTCCGGTGCAACACTGTGCAAGATGGCGCGCTCGGCATGCTTGCGGATGAAGCCGGTCATCTCTGTGTAAAACTCATCTCTGGACAAAATCGCGGCGCGTCCCTGTCCGATCAGCGTATTCACCTTATCATGAACCCAGCCACATGCATGCTGCACCGCATCATCGAGATTCGCCGGCGGAACGAAACGGAACAGGCCTCTGAGTTCTTGTTGAGGTGCGCCTTGCCCCGTGGCGATAGACATGGCTCGCACTACAGAGATCTGAACCGCTTCCGAATGACCGAAGAATCGGTCGAGGTGCGGCGCCAGCGTTTCCGCAACGGCGGCCTTCAGCGGGTATTTGGGTGCCGCGCCCCAGAGCTGTTCCTTGGCCTGAGCCAGCACGGTCTTGGCCGCGGCTTCAGTTGAAGCGTTCGCGAGCGCGGAAGAAATATCTCCAGAGCGGTCGTGGGTCACATGAATGACCAGCTTCAGTTTTTCGGTCTTAACACGACCGGCGGCGATTTCATCGGCCCAGTTTGCCAGCGTCTTCCACAGGGCAACCGCCCGGTCGGCTAGGGGATTTGTTGCCAGGGCGCTCTTTGACTGCACCAGCGTGAGGTCACCAGATTTGGTTTCGACGGCTAGATCGTCGAGGACCTCGAAGCTTACATGACTGGCTTCAGGTGATTCGACCAGCAGCGCGGTCATTCTTGTATACTGCAAGCCGTAGCCGAGTGCCTGTCCGGGAACCGAAGTTTTTGTTGGCTTCTTGGAACTCATGCGAGCATCCTGCTGGTAAATGCGAAAGGCGGAATGTGGTTAGTGGCCCTGTGCTAACCGCATTCTGTAACGCGCAGGGTAGAGTTGGAGAACTTCATCATCACAGCGAGCAATTAACTCCTTTCCAGACAGCGCAGAAGGTTGGCCGTCTGGGCCCGCCAGAATCCAGCTGACCTTGGCGGGATCCTGCTTTGTGAGGCTCCATAATTCAGCATCCACCTCGATGCCTCGATCTAGGCTTTCCTTGCTTGTCCAGTAGCGGCGAACGCACTCGCCTTTGGTGTCGACCAACTCCCATTGTAATGGCGCCTTCGATTTGACGATCATCCAGCCCTCTGGATGAGAGTATCCGTTTCCGGAAACTCTGAATCCCAGACCGATAGCGTAACGATCGAAGATAGACGGCTCAGGCGCTGGCCGTGGCTTGGCAGGTGGAGAATGATGGTCGACTTCGACGATTTCCTCATCGGGAGCAACGGCTGATATGTCCGGTCCGGGAACCGCCGATCCGGCGGCAGGAGTTTCGTCACCGTCATCGTGCCCATGCTTGTCGAGAACGGAGCCGGCGGATGGCTCCGCAGCGTCGCTTCGGGTAGGCAACGGTGGTTCGACTTCTTCCTGCGAAAAGTGCTCCGCCAAGTAATCCTGGATGAACTCTTGGTCCCGTCCTGCGCAGGCATCGATGGCTTTGGCGATGGCACGCCCTAGGTCAGCGGCACCGAAAGGAACGCTCAGCTCGTCCACTATAAACCGGTGAATACGGCCGGCACTACCGGCCTCCACCAGCAGTTCGTGGTCGCGCCAGACAACCTTGACCGGGTTTGAAACACCGGCCGGGGCATTGGCGATGTAGGGCGTGACCTCCAGAGCCCCAACCCACTTCCAGTTAGTCAGAGCCATCCGCGTGGCTTCGCCCCGGACCAGATCTCGCTGCTCTCCTTCGCTGATGCGGATACGGCGCAAGCCGTCAGCCAAGGACCGGAGCCACGAGGGCGTGGGGGGTGCATTGCGGGAGGGTTCAACCTTTGTGATTCGATAATCCACTGCGTCGGCCAGGTGCGGGATGTCTGAAAAAGGCGGTTCGTCACAGATCTGCGCAGGGACATATCGGAAATCAGCGGAAATTCGCCGCGATGCCGGGTCCAGGGTCTCCCAGCGCGGAAGCCGTTGCATGGTGATCCGATATTGGAATGACGACACGGTTTCCCATGTCCCATCCAGGCTGAGCCAGTGGCCGACTTCCTCCCAGACTCTCCGGGCATCACGCTGGATGGCGCGGCGAACACGAAGCTGTTCTGCCCCATCCAATTTTCGGCCGGTGGCGATGGTCTTCAGCCATTCCAGTGTGCGCTCGCTTGAAGGCCGGTCTGCCACACCCAGGCGCCGCCACATAGAGTAGTCCTTGAACATTGGGTGGACGACCCCATCCACCCCGCTCTCGTCATCTTCGGCGGGATAGATGGAGACTTCCACTGAGGTCTGCCAGGTAGAGTTGGCAGTCAGAACCAGCGTCCGAGTCCTAAATGATTCCTCGATGTTTGCGCGATCGACAGGACGGCATCGGGCAACGATTCGGTCAATCGCCTGATAGAGACTGGAAATGACCTGCATCACGACCGGTGTGACCGGGGCCAATGCCAGTGCCGCGATTCGATCCAGCAGGATGCCAGCATTTGCCGGTGTATCCAAGACGCCCAGG
>VFQQ010004659.1_pt1 | contig 11927 bp, 10 predicted proteins | sample 3512341 | NCBI WGS metagenome assembly VFQQ01 (sample SAMN10412373, study PRJNA504923) | tailings metagenome | isolation source: Relicate 2 Philex TSF1 revegetated site | place: Philippines: Tuba, Benguet | collected 2017-08-29 | reverse complement strand
TCGCCGAGGCCATCTTCCGCCAGATCGAAGGCTTCGGCGAATACGGCTTCCCCGAGAGCCACGCGGCCAGCTTTGCGCTGCTCGTCTATGCGAGCGCCTGGCTCAAGCGCCACGAGCCGGCCTGTTTCCTCGCCGCGCTGCTCAACTCGCAGCCCATGGGCTTCTACCAGCCCGCCCAGCTGGTGCAGGACGCCCGCCGCCACGGCGTGCAAGTGCGGCCCGTGGACGTGGCAGCCAGCCACTGGGACAGCACACTGGAGCCACCTGCCGACGGCGGTGAACAGCCCGCCGTGCGCCTGGGGCTGAGCCTGGTCAAGGGCCTCACGCGGGCCGGCGCCGAGCGGCTGTGTGCCGCGCGCGCCGAGGCCGCCTTTGCCAGCACCGAAGACCTGGCCCTGCGCGCCCGGCTGGACGCAGCCGACCTCAAGGCACTGGCCACCGGCGACGCGCTGCACAGCCTCAGCGGTCACCGCCGCCAGCAGCTCTGGCAGGCCAGTGCCCTGCACGCCGCGCCTGCGCTGCTGCGCGAGGCACCCGTGGACGAAGACTTCCTCGCGCTGCCCGCCGCCGCCGAAGGCGAGGACATCGTGCTCGACTACGCCCACCTGGGCCTGACGCTGCGCCGCCACCCGCTGGCGCTGCTGCGGCCCTGGCTGGGTGCGCGCCGCCTGCTCAATGCCCAAGAGCTGGCCACCTGCCCGGACGGCCGGCTGGTGCGTGCCTGCGGGCTGGTCACCGCGCGCCAGCAACCCGCCACCGCCAAAGGCACGGTGTTCGTCACGCTGGAAGACGAGGCCGGCAGCACCCAGGTCATCGTCTGGCGACACCTGCGCGACCGCCAGCGCCAGGCGCTGCTGCACGCGCGGCTGCTGGCGGTCTACGGGCAGTGGCAGCGGCAGGGGGCCGTCGCCCACCTCGTGGCACGGCACCTGGTGGACCTCACGCCGCTGCTGGGGCGGCTGTCCACGGTGAGCCGGGACTTCAGGTGAGACCGCCTGATTGGCAGGATCGCCTCCAGATGCAATCTCGTGGAGTTAGGCGCCCAAGGGTCACAGTCGCAGCAGGCACTGCCCAACCATCTGTTGCAGCCAGCTTGCGTATTCCTCATCGGTGCGCCCGTTGACTTTGAGTCTGACGTAGGCCTCCACGCTCGACAGAACCATCCATGTATCTACGAACTCGGCCGCTTCCATGCCTTCCCGGATCCAGCCGCGCTCATGGAATAGAGCGAACATCCGCAGGTTCTGACGCCGCATCGCGGTCAGAAGCGCCAGGAAAACTTCCCTCAGTTCAGGATCCCCATGGGCCGACGCGACCAGCGCCATCCAGACCCCCGCCGAGCCTGAGTTGACGGATCGCATGGTGGCCGCGGCCAGAGGCGCCACCTCGCCGACGTGAGTCAGCTCCATGAATGCCTTGCCAACATCCAGGTCAAGAACACTTCTGTCGCCTTCGATGCCAAACGACGTGTACTCGACCGCTGCTCGCATGAGGGCGGCCTTGGGGCCATTTTTCTGGACGGTTTCGACGGAGACCTGCGCGCGCTCGGCAATCTTCGCAAGAGTCGTGCCGGAGTAGCCCTCTTCACTGAACAGGGCTGCGGCGGCGCTGACGATGCGTTGGCGGGTCTCTGTCGCCTGTCGCTGTCGCAGTTCCGATTGGTAGGTGCGTGGGCGTGTTGAGGTCATGTGTGGATTGACTTGCGCAATGACATATTGAATACTATCATACAGTATCCAATATCAGAATTCCATCTGGAGCTCATTGCATGGCCTCGATTCTCATCGCATCCGTTCCCATCCACGGACACGTCACCCCTCTGCTGGCCGTAGCCCGGCACTTCGTTGAGCGGGGTGACCGAGTCCGGTTTCTGACGGGCTCCCGTTTCTCATCGGTCGTGCACGACACGGGGGCCGATCACATGGCGCTGCCTGCTGCGGCAGACTTCGACGACCGGGTTGACCTCAACGACCGATTTCCGCAGCGCCGGTCACTGAGCGGAGCAAAGGCGCTCGCCTTTGACATCATCGAGCTGTTCACCCGTCCCGCACGGGCGCAACACGATGCGGTCATGGAAGCGCACGCCGCAGAACCGATCGATGCGCTGCTGGTTGACCCGGCGTTTGCTGGGGCCGCGTCGGTGCTGGGGCATGCCCGCCAGTTTCGACCGGCGGTCATCATGTGCGGTGTTCTGCCGCTTTCATTGGCCAGCCGGGACACCGCTCCTTTTGGCCTTGGCCTTGCACCGATTCCAGGCGTCGTCGGACGGATCAGGAACGCAGCCCTGGCCGCATTGGTCCGGCGCGTTCTTGTCGCACCTCAGCGTGTGGCAGACGACATGTATCGTGCGCTGCATGGCAAGGCGATGTCCGTTCCCATCCTTGACTGGGCACGCGATGCAGAGGCCATTGCCCAGTTCACTGTCCGGGGATTCGAATACCCCCGCAGCGACGCCCCAGCCCACCTTCATTTTGTGGGCCCCTTGTCCGCCACCGGTTCTGCGGCACCGCGTCCTGAATGGTGGGACGAACTGGACGGATCGCGGCCCGTGGTGCATGTCAGTCAAGGCACCATCGCCAACAAGGACTTCGGCCAGCTGATTGGACCGACCATGGAGGCCTTGGCCGATGAGGAGGTCCTGGTGGTGGTTTCCACCGGAGGGCGGCCACTGGACACCCTGCCGCCATTGCCGGCCAATGCGCGCGCGGCGGAGTATCTGCCCTATGACGAGCTGCTGCCAAAGACGGACGTCTTTGTCTCGAATGCGGGCTATGGGGGCGTGCAATACGCACTGCGTTACGGCGTTCCCATCGTGGCCAGCGGCGGTCAGGAGGACAAGCCCGAGGTGGGCGCGCGGGTCGCGTGGTCCGGTGTGGGGCGCCGCCTGACCGGGGTGTCGCCCACGCCACGGCAAATTCGCCAGGCTGTAAAGGAGGTGCTGGCCAGCGACACGTACCGGCGCAGGGCTTGCGAAATGGCTGCCGAAATGGCTCGAAGTGGTGGGCTCGACGCGCTGGCGGAAATCGTGGACAGCGTGTTGAAAATGCCCACCAGCCCAAGAGCCGCATCAACACCCTCCTACAACGTCCCCACTCAGGCTTCGGTGCTGCTCTGAACATCGGAGGCGTTCCAGATCGGATCGCTGCAGGTGAGCATGTTTCTGCACTTTGTGGGGGCCCTTTAACAAAGGAGCGTGCGTTTTACGCGTGAATCTCCAGTGGCTTTATGGTTGGCCCCGCGAGGAGGTGGTGGACAGTCACTGACTGTGTTGTGCAAACAGCTCCACCACCCGAGCAGCAGCCGGGGACAACGCATTGTTGGCCCGGTGTGTCAGCACCAGTCTGCGGTGCATCACGGCATCCGCGACCGGCACTTCCTTCAGGCCCAGCCGTGCAAATTCACCTGTGAGGTGGTGGCGTGATATGAAGCTCAGCAGGCCGGTCTGGGCAATCAGGTTGGGCAGGATGATCAGCATCGAAGCCTCCACCTGCACTTGCGGCCTGGGCAGGTGGTGTGCATCGAACGTGTGGTCCAGCCAGTCTCGTGTGGGGGCCCCAGGTGGCTGCAGTGCCCAGCGGTAGCGCGTCAGGTCTTCCAGTGTGGGGGTGCCTTTGAAAAGTTCGTGGCTGGCACTGGTGGCGACCACAATGGGGTCTTCCGACAGCACCTGGGTTGCAAATTCTTTGTCCAGCGGGGCCTGCGTACCGATCATCAGGTCGAGTTCACCCGTCTCCAGCAGGGGCTTCATCTTGTCCACCAGGCCCACCACGGTACTCAAGGTGACTGCCGGGGCTTCAGTCAGCAGTTGTTTGGCCACTGAAGGCAGCAGCAACTGAGCAGGCGTGGGCGCGATACCGATGCGCACATGCCCGGCCAGACCCTGACCGAGCGTCGCCATTTCCCGCTTGGCATCTTCTACATCGAATCGCAAGCGCTGGGCCCACTTCTGCAAGACCTTGCCGGCGGCCGTCAACCGTATGCCCCGCCCAGCCCGCTCAAACAGCGGGGCACCACATTCTTCTTCCAAGCGCCGGACGCTGCTGGTCAACGCCGGCTGTGTGCGGTGCAGCTTGGCGGCTGCTTGGCCCAGGTGCTCCAACTGAGCGATGGTTTCGAAATAGCGCAGGTCGCGGAGGTCCATTGCAAAACTCAAATCTATGAATTTCAAAAATTTATCAAATGGACTTTATACGACTTGCCTCCAATACTGAAGGCCTGAGACATTTCAACTGGAGACAAAGATGCAGACGACCCGACGACTGGCCATGGCCTTGATGGCCGCCACGCTGACTTCCACTGCCTTCGCACAATCGTGGCCCAACAAGCCCATCCGCCTGGTGGTGCCATTCCCGCCGGGTGGTGGCACCGACACGATTGCCCGCGAAATCAGCCACCAGGTCTCTGTGGCCACCGGTTGGAATTTCGTGATCGACAACAAGCCGGGCGCCGGAGGCAACCTGGGCGTGGACAACGTGGCCAAATCCGCTCCCGACGGCTACTCGCTGGTGGTTGGCCAGACCAGCAACCTGGCCATCAACCCCAGTCTGTTTGCCCGGCTGCCCTATGACCCACAAAAAGACTTGGCGCCCATCACGCTGCTGGCCAATGCGCCACTGCTGATGGTCACGGGTACCGGAACACCCTACAAGAATGTGGGCGATGTGATCAAGGACGCCAAAGCCCGCCCTGGCGCGGTGAACTTCGCGTCGTCTGGCAACGGTACGGTGGCACACCTCTCGGGCGAGTTGCTGCAAAAGGCGGCGGGTGTCAAGTTCCAGCACGTGCCTTACCGTGGCGCTGCACAGGCCGCGACAGATGTGATTGGCAACCGGGTCGAGCTCTACATGTCGTCGGTGCCGACGTTGCTGGGTCACATCAAGAGTGAAAAGCTTCGCCCCCTGGCCATCACTTCGGGCAAACGCTTCGCTGATCTGCCGGATGTGCCTACATTGACCGAGCTTGGCTACAAGGACATCAATGTGGTGACGTGGTTCGGGCTGCTGGCACCGGCCGGTACGCCCAAGGACATCATTGCCCGGTTGAACGCCGAGTTCAACAAGGCGCTGCAAAACCCCGAGCTGCGCAAAAAGCTCAGCAACGAAGGGGCCGAGCCCGAGGGCAGCACGCCCGAGAAGTTTGCTGCGCTGATCAAGGAAGAAATTCCCCGCTGGGGCAAGGTCGTCACCGAGTCAGGCGCCCGACTCGACTGAGCCATTCCTGCCGGCCTTCGCAGGGAAGGTCGGCACTTTTCCCTTACATCGATCTTTGGAGATTCGCATGAGTCAAGCCGCTGCATTGCCTGACGTGATCCGTGACATCGACCGCGTGGATGCGGCAGTGGTCGCGCAAGCCGCCCAGTTTCCTTCGTCCATCCTGGCCGACGTGGCCGGACGCCGGGGCGCTCTCAGTGGGCGCATTGCACCGCTGGCGCCCAGCATGCGCTTTGCCGGCCCTGCCTTGACGGTCGAGGTGCGGCCTGGCGACAACCTGATGATCCACGCGGCCATGGCCTTGGCGCAGCCGGGCGATGTGATCGTGGTGGACGGCAAGGGCGATCTGAGCAGCGCGCTGATGGGAGAGATCATGTGCCAGCAATGTGTGGCACTGGGTGTGGTTGCCGTGGTGATCGACGGTGCGGTTCGCGACAGCGAGGCCATCCGTGAACTCGGCTTTCCCTTGTATGCCGCTGGACTCAACCCCAACGGGCCCACCAAGTTTGTGCCGGGCCGGGTCAACCACCCGGTGTCCGTGGGCGGCGTGACGGTGAACCCCGGTGACCTGGTGGTGGGCGACGCCGATGGCGTGACCGTCATCGAGCGCGCCAAAGCCGCATCGCTGCTGCCCCTCGCCCAAGAAAAGGTGGCTGCCGAAACACAACGCATTGCCGACATCCGCAGCCGCAAGGCCTTGCGCCCCAAGTGGCTCGATGGCGCCTTGCGCGCCGCGGGTGTGATCGGCGAAGGAGAATCCCTGTGAGCAAGCCCGTATTCCTGGTCACGGCGGCCGATCTGGCGCCTCAGGCCCTGGCCCTGCTGGATGATTTCGACGTCGTCTTTGCCGGCAAAACGCCTGCCGACGACGACATTGTGGCGCTGTGCCGGCACCACGATCCCGTGGCCATCATCGTGCGTTACGGCAAGGTCGGCGCTGCCGCCATGGACGCGGCGCCGAGCCTGAAGGTGATCTCCAAGCATGGCAGCGGCACCGACACCATCGACAAGGACGCCGCTGCGCAGCGCGGCATTCAGGTGGTGGCTGCCGCAGGCGCGAACGCGGCCGCCGTGGCGGAGCAGGCCATGGCGTTGCTGCTGGCCTGTGCCAAGTCGGTCGTTCACCTGAACGAGCGCATGCACGCCGGCCATTGGGACAAGGCCACTCACAAGAGCGTGGAGCTGGAAGGGCGGACCGTCGGACTGATCGGCCTGGGTGCCATCGGCTTGCGTTTTGCCCGCATGGCGGACGCCATGGGCATGCGCGTGCTCGGGTACGACCCGTACGCGCAACACCTGCCTGCGTATGTGCAGCGGGTCGAGCTGGATGTCATCTGGCGCGAGTCCGATGCCATTTCCCTGCACTGCCCGCTGACCAGGGACAACGCCCAATTGATCAATGCGCAGACCCTGGCGCAATGCAAGCGTGGGGTGATGGTGGTGAACACCGCGCGTGGCGGCCTGATCGACGAGCCCGCCTTGCTGGATGCCGTGCGCAGTGGCCAGGTGGCCAGCGTGGGGCTGGACAGTTTTGCCGTCGAGCCCATGACCGCGCCGCACCCCTTCCACGGCGAGCCGCGTTTCACGCTGAGCCCGCACATCGGTGGCGTCACCGCCGATGCCTATGTGAAGATGGGTGTCGGCTCGGTGAAGAACGCGCTGGGCGTGTTGGCCACCCAAGGCGCGGTGTCCGCATGAGCCAGCCGCGCTGGAAGCAGCAACCCCCGGGGAGCGCCTGGGGTGAGTTTGGCCCCTATGACCAGCGCGGCCGCATGAACCTGGTCACACCGGCCAAGGTGTTGCAGGGTTTGGCCGAGGTGCGCGAGGGCCGCACCTTTTGCCTGAGCTTGCCCCTGGACGTGCCGGGTGGCCAAAGCATGAACCCCCGGCGCATTCCGCCGCGCCGCTATGCCGTCGTTCGCGATGGCCAAAGCGCGGGCCAACAGGGGTTTTGCTGGTCTTACCAGGACGAAGACCCCGATCTCACCGACGTGGTCAACGACGACGTCGTCCTCATGAGCCTGCAGTACTCCACCCAGTGGGACGGCCTGTCGCATGTGGGCAGCCGCTTCGATGCCGATGGCGACGGCATCGCAGAAATGGTGTTCTACAACGGCTTTCGGGGAGGTGAGCACATCACCGCTGCGCCCGTTGATGCAGGCCCCGAGGCCGGCCCAGCCCGCTACCCCGGCCCGAACGCTGGCGCGTTGGGCATCGAGCGGCTGGCCGAACATGGGGTTCAAGGGCGGGCCGTGATGATCGACCTGGAGCACCACCTGGGGCGTCAACGTCAGGCAGTGGGGTATGACGACCTGATGCGAATTCTGGAGACTGACGGCATCGAGGTGGAAGCCGGCGACATGGTCTGCGTGCACACCGGCTTTGCCGACACCTTGCTGGCCATGAACCGCCAGCCCAATCTCGCCCGTCTGCACGAAACGGGCTCCGGCCTGGACGGCTGGGACAGCCGCCTGCTGAACTGGATCGTGGATGTGAAGCTGGCCTGTCTGGTGGCCGACAACCCGGCCGTGGAACTGGTGGTGCCAAAGCTGAGCGGGCACACCGGTCTGCGCCGTCCCCGCCTGCCGCTGCATGAGCACTGCCTGTTCAAGAACGGCATCCACCTGGGCGAGCTGTGGTACCTGACCGAACTCGCTCGCTGGCTCAGAAGCCACGGCCGCAGCCGCTTTCTGTTGACAGCGCCCCCTTTGCGACTGCCCGGTGCCGTGGGGTCGCCGGTCACACCCATCGCCACCGTTTGACCCTGTTTCCCTTTTCCACTCCCAAGAGGACGACATCATGAAACGCAGAACTTTCCATTCATTGCTGGTTGCCAGTGGTCTTGCCGTGTCGGCCATGGTGCCTGCCGTACAAGCGCAGACGAAGTGGCCCGATGGTCGGGTGATCAATATCGTGGTCCCTTACGCACCGGGGGGCACCGCCGATGCGCTTGCCCGTTTGATTGCGCAGCATCTGGGCCCCAAGCTGGGCGTGTCAACCGTGGTCATGAACCGTGCCGGTGCCAGTGGTGTGATTGGTCAGCAGTTCGTGGCGCAGGCCGCACCGGACGGCTACACCTTCTTGTATGACGCGACCCCGTTGGCGATCAACCCGCATCTTCAGAAGCTGGCCTTCGACCCCGAGAACGACTTGCTGCCAGTGTCCATCGTGGGTGTGACGCCGATGCTTCTGGCAGTGCCCAAGCAGTCGCCGCATCAGACGTTGCAAGATCTGATCAAGGCCGCCAAAGCGGCGCCAGGCAAACTCACTTTCGGCTCGGGCGGGCAAGGCACGGTGCAATACATGGGCGCCGAGTTGTTCAACCAGGCGGTAGGGATCAACCTGTTGCACGTGCCCTATCGAAGCGGTGGCATGGCCATCACGGCCAACCTGGCTGGCGAAACCGACATGGGGTTCGCCAATCTGCCCGCGATTGGCGGGCACGTGCAGAGTGGCATGCTCCGCCCCTTGGCAATCACATCGGCGCAGCGCAATCCCTTGTACCCCAACGTGCCCACCATTTCTGAGGTCATTGGCAAACCCTACGAAGTGCATGAATGGAATGGCATGTTTGCGCCACGTGGCACGCCGTCGGACATCATCACCCGTATGCAAGCTGCAGTGAAAGAGGTTCTGGCCATGCCCGAAGTGAAGGAAAAATTCGATACGTTGGGGTCCCGCATTGTGGCGTCCAGCCCTGACGAGTCCCGCAAGTTCCTGGCGGCAGAAAGCGGCCGCTGGGCCGCCACCGTGAAAGCTGCAGGCATCAAGAAGGAGTAACGATGTTTTTCCTCAAGCCCCCCGAAGTGCGCGATACCGAGGTTTTCACCAGAATGCCTGAACGTTACCGCCGTACCGGTGTGCGTTCGGCCTGGGCGGATGCCAACCGGGGGGGCTTGCCAACGGACTCGTTCCTTGAGGGTCCGGTGTTCGACCGGGCTGGAAATCTCTACGTCACTGACATTCCGTTCGGCCGGATTTTTCGCATCGATCCCCAGGGGGACTGGGATCTGGTGGCCGACTGGGACGGCGAGCCCAACGGCATGAAGTTCCTGAACGAGCGGGAGCTGCTGATCACCGACTACCGCAATGGCCTGATGGTCTGCGACATTGCCAGCGGTGTGGTGCGCCCTTACCTGGAGCGGCGCAACAGCGAGCGCTTCAAGGGTGTGAACGACCTGGTTTTTGACCGCCAGGGCAACCTGTATTTCACCGACCAGGGCCAGACTGGACTGCATGACCCGACCGGGCGCCTTTACCGCCTGCGACCCAACGGCATGCTGGATGCCTTGCTGACCAATGTGCCCAGCCCGAACGGGGTGGCGCTTTCACCCGACGAGAAAGTGCTTTATCTGGGTGTCACGCGCGGCAACCAGGTCTGGCGCGTGCCGCTGCTGGAGGACGGGAGCGTGTCCAAGGTCAGCGCGTTTTTCACGTCCTACGGCCCCAGCGGCCCGGACGGCCTGGCCGTGGATGCCAAGGGCCGGGTTCTGGTGGCCAACCCGGGGCTGGGTCTGGTCTGGGTGTTGAGCGCCCGAGGTGAACCGGAGGTGGTGCTGCGCAGCTGCGCGGGAACTTCACTGACCAACCTGGCTTTCGGCGGAGAAAACCGAACCACTTTGTACTGCACGGAATCCGTCAGTGGCTCGATACTGCGGGCCGAATTGACGAATCCCGGCCTGGCGCTTCACATCCCCCAGTAGCGCTGCCGCACAACGCGTTCAGCGACAAGGGGTTGGTTCGCGATGCCGGGATACACCACCCCGCAGCGCCTGGCCCGCGCAGCGCCTGGCCATTGGCACCCCGTGGGGGTGGCCGCGCTGGCGCGTGACGTCCAAGGACGGCACCACCCACGCGGCCATCACCCCCAGGGACGCCGAAGGCGTCAAGGCCGCCTTCATCAAGGCGCGGCACGCCGCCCGCCAGCGCGCGGCGGAAATGGGCCGGGAATTGGCTATCTGACTTCAAGTCCGTGAATAGAGAAGCCATGCCACGAACAAGGCGCAGTCAGCCCGGAAGGAGAGGGGTTGACCAACTGCCCCAGCCCGGACTCGATCAGTCTTCGGCGCCTTCGACGCGGTTGCGGCCAGAATGCTTGGCCCGGTACAGGGCTGCATCGGCACGGTCGACGGCGCTGGCCAGTTCTTCGCCTGCGCGAATCGAAGCGAAGCCGACCGAAGCTGTCACAGCACATGTGGGTCCTGCAACCAACTCCAGGGGTGATCGTGCCAGGTTGGCTCGCAGTTTCTCGGCTACGGCATGCGCACCGGCTTGATCGGTGTTGGGCAGAACGACACAGAACTCCTCGCCGCCCCAGCGCAGCAACGTGTCGTCCTGGCGCAGCGCGGCTTGCAGGCGCTCCGCCGCGGCGCAGAGGACCGCGTCACCAACGGCGTGTCCGTGGGTGTCGTTGACTGCCTTGAAGTGATCGAGGTCGACCAATGCCACGGCTGCCGGTGGATCGAACTCGGTCATCCGGCGCAGCTTGGCCGCCATCAAGGCCGCCGCGCCCCGGTGGGGCAGCCCGGTCAGGGGGTCGCGTTGGGCCGCACGTGACAACTCGGCCTGCCTGGCGGCGTTCGTCAGCAGGGCGCTGAAAAGTTGCCCCAAGGCCTCGAACAAGCCGACACCGACAAGGTCGAAATAGTCCTCGATGTCGGAATACAACACGAACAGGCCGCGCTGGTCATCGTGTGCGCTGCTGAGCGGAACCGCCAGCACGCTCCTGACGCCGTGCTCTTTCGCGGCTTGTCGCCACGGGCCATACAGTGAGTGCGGCGAGACGTTGAACGGCTCGAGTCGCTGACCAGCCAAGGTGCGGAATGCAGGGCCAATGGCGCTGAGCAGGGTGCGCTCGATGACAAGCCCTCGGGCGTACGCGGATGCTGCTCCGGCCACGACCTGTGGCTGCAGACGGCGCACCCCCGGGTCGCCGAACCAGGTCCAGGCCACCACGATGTGCGGCGCCAATGTCGTCAGCGTGAGGCACTTGCGTTCGATGAGTGCCTGCGGATCGCCGTCGAAGTTCACCAGCGCAGCGGCGCAGCGCACCACCACCTCGGCGACCAGAGCCCGCTCGGCGCGCGGATCAAAGCCGTTGCTTCGAGCGAATGGGGAAACAAGCCCCGGAATGAAGAATCGACCCATCTCCGCGAATTATCGTATGCGTGCGGTCAGCGGCTGACCGAGGTGCCCTGCCCGATGGACTGGCAGGCGCAGCGCGGGGTGCCGCGGCACCCCGTTGGGTTGACCGCGATCGAGGCGTCGCCAGCCATGCCATATCGGGAAAACAGGCCCAGAGAGACGGAGAGTTCTACGCGATTGACCAAGTCTCAACTCCCAGGCGTCAAGGCGCTTTGCTGCGCGAAGGCCTGACCCGCGCCAGCCGCCGGACCGTGGCCCGCGAAGCTTCGATGCGGTCGGTCGGCGCCTGCTGGGTCCAGCCACGGCGGCGGCGAGCAAGTGAGGTGTTGGGACGCACTGGCTCCTTCAGCCCATGTCCACAGGTGTTCTACCGAGGCGCTCGATCAAGTAGCAGCGCGTACAGGTCTGGATCCGTCTGACATCCGTGAGATAGCGCAACAGGCGAACACGCCAGCCGGATTCCTCGAAGGCTTCTGCGATAGCCGTGCCCTGCCTTCGCGCACCACGGTGGCCAGAGCGGCCAGTGAGGAATAGTCCAGTATGGTTTAACAATGCTTCATCAGATGAAGCCAA
>VFQQ010004658.1_pt1 | contig 11927 bp, 5 predicted proteins | sample 3512341 | NCBI WGS metagenome assembly VFQQ01 (sample SAMN10412373, study PRJNA504923) | tailings metagenome | isolation source: Relicate 2 Philex TSF1 revegetated site | place: Philippines: Tuba, Benguet | collected 2017-08-29 | reverse complement strand
GATCCGCCCCGAGTTTTCCAAGAGCGGGGCGGCGGCGAGCGAAGCCGCCGGTTCAACCGGATCTTGTGCGACGATTTTTGCGAGGCCGAACAACCAGCACAGGCTGATCAGGGCCGCGAAACCCGGACGAAACGACATTTATTGAAAGCTGATGTATTCATTATCCGATTCATAGAAACATTTGGATGCGGAACGGATGCTCGGGATGGAAAAACGCAAATTCTGTTGGCTGACCGAGGTGCGCCTGAAACGGTGTTCTCATGTCCGAAACACAAGTTCCTCACACGCCTCCGCCGCACGATCCGGGCCGGTGGTTCGAGATTTTTCGAGGGAGCTGCGGGACGGAGATACTCGTCGCCGCGGTGGCGCATTTCGGACTGTTTGCGAAGCTGGAAAACGGGCCCCGCTCGTTTGAGGAACTCCGTTCGGACCTGTCTCTCGAAACGCGGCCGCTGAACGTGATGCTCACCGCGTTGCGGGCCATGGGGGCGGTTTCGCGCACGGCGGATGGCAGGTATTCCGTCGCGGAAACGGCCCGGGTGCATCTGTTGCGTTCGAGCCCGCATTTCGTGGGGGATTATTTTTCGCTCGTCGCCGAAACTCCCGGGGTGCTGGAGATGGTCGAACGCCTGCGCTCGAACCGGCCCAAGGGGCACGACGGGGACGGGGTCGGCTATATCCATCGCGACGGCATCAAGTCGGCGATGAATTCCGAGGCGCTGGCGCGTAACTTCACGCTATCCCTCGCCGGGCGCGCCAAGAACGTCGCGCCGGTGCTGGCCGAGAGGCTGCCGCTGGCCGCCGCCACGAAGCTCGTCGACGTGGGCGGCGGCACCGGCATCTATTCGATCGCGCTGCTCAGGAAAAATCCCGAACTGCGCGCGGTCGTTTGGGATCGCCCCGAAGTGTTACGCGTGGCCGCGGAGTTTGCGGCCGAATCCGGCGTTGCCGACCGGTTGGAGCTGGCGCCGGGAGACATGTTCACCGACCCGTTTCCGGCCGGGGCCGACGTGGTTTTGCTTTCCAACATCCTGCACGACTGGGACGTGGCGGAGTGCCGCGCGATCATCCGCCGCTGCGCCGACGCGCTGCCGTCCGGAGGCCGGTTGCTCGTCCACGATGCCTTTCTCGACGACGACCTGGGAGGGCCGCTTTCCGTGGCGTTGTACTCGTCCGTTTTGTTCAGCGTCACCGAGGGGCGCGCCTATTCGGCCGCCGAGTACTCGGCATGGCTTTCCGAGGCGGGAGTCGCCCCCACCCAGATCCAGCCGACGATGGCCCATTGCGGGGTGCTGGTCGGGGTGAAGCGCTAGGTTGCCGGTTTGCGCGACCTTGCTTCGTGGTTCCGGCGGTCCCTACAGTTGCGCCCATGTCGAAGCCGGCTTTGGGTCGTGGATTGGGTGCGTTGCTGGGTGGCGGTGCGAAACCGTCCGCTCCGGCGCCTCAGCCGGCCGCGGCGCCCGCCGCTTCCGCCACGCCGCCCGTTCCTGCTGCCGCGGTACCGCCTCCCGGTACGGTCGTTCGCAAGGTGTCGCGCGACCTGATCCGGCCGTCGCCGTTGCAGCCTCGCAAGGACTTCACTGCGGAATCGCTTTCCGAACTGGCCGATTCCATTCGCGAGCAGGGGATCATCCAGCCCCTGGTGGTGCGGGTGGTCGGGAGCACGTTCGAGCTGATCGCGGGTGAACGCCGGTGGCGGGCCGCGCAGATTGCGGGCCTTACCGAGCTGCCGGTGATCGAGAGAGTTGCGACCGATCTGGAAGTACTCGAACTGGCGCTGATCGAGAATCTCCAGCGCGAGAATCTGAATCCGGTCGAGGAGGCGCTGGGCTATCAGCAGTTGCAGGCCCAGTTTTCCCTGACGCAGGAGGAAATTGCGAAAAAGGTCGGCCGCGGCCGCGTGGTGGTGGCGAACGCCCTGCGCCTTTTGAAGCTTTCAGACCCCGTCTTGCGGATGGTCCGGGAGGGCCGGCTCTCCGTGGGGCATGCCAAAGCGCTGCTCGGCCTGGCGGACGCGCGGCAGCAGGAAGAACTGGCGAAGCGCATCCTCGAAAGCGGCCTGACGGTGAGGCAGGCGGAGGAGGCCGTGGCACGGGCGGGCGAAAGCGCGAAGCCCGGCGCGAAAAAAACGGTTCCCGCGCCCGCTCCCAAAGATCCGCATCTGGTCGATCTGGAGAGCAAGATTCGCGAGCGGTTCGGTATGAAAATCTCCCTCAATTATCAGGCCGGGAAGGGGAGTCTGGAGGTTCATTTCCACAGCGACAACGAGCTGGACCGCGTGCTGGAAGTGATTGGCGTCCGCGTGGATTGAGCGCCCGTCCGTAGATGGAAAGCGGTGTTGCAGCCGGTGTTCGCCGCTGTTTTTCCAAAAAATATTTAAAGTCTCTTTTCGGACGGGTCGATAGCGGGGTGTGTACCAACGCTGTCCTGCCCTCAGCGTTCGATTCATTCTCGCGCTCGCCGTTGTTTTTACATCGGCGGTTGCCGTCTTTGCCGATCCGCTGGTCGGATTTCAAGGACGCCTCCAAGTCGCGGGAACGAATTTCAACGGACCTGCCCGCTTCAAGTTTGCCATCGTGTCGGGAACTCCCGGCGCGGCGGTCTGGAGCAACGCTCCGGACGCAAACTCCGACGGTGAACCGGATGCCGCCATCGACCTGACCCTGGAGCGCGGCGTGTTCGCGCTGTCGCTGGGCGATACGGCTCTCGACGGCATGGCCCCGTTGGCCGGTGTCGATTTCGGCTCGGGCGATCTGGCGGTCCGCGTCTGGTTCAGCACCGGAACGAACGCGTTTACGCGGCTGCTTCCCGACCAGCCGTTCTCCACCGTGGGTCACGCGTTGCGCGCCTCGTCGGTGGATGGCGGTGCGATTCGCTTTGAAACGCTTTCCCCCGACGTACGCGGCCGTATCGGCCGGCTCGAAACCGGATATCTCTCGCTGACCAACCAGCAGTCGGAACTCGACCTGCTGCGCAATCGCTTTGATTCGTTGCTCGCCGAGGTCGAAGGGCTCCGCGCTTCGTTGAACGCGGTTTCCAACTCGGTGCCGCGAAGCATGGTCACGGCGTCTCAGGATGCCGAGGATATGGATTTGCTGGAGCGGGGTTATCTCCGCTTCCGAAGCCTGCCGGCGCCCCCGTGGGTGAATCTCGGCGGCACCGAGGTGCCCTCCGCGCGCAGCGGCCATACGATGGTCTGGAGCGGTTCGGAGGCGATCATTTGGGGCGGGCTTCTCGGCAACGGGACGGTTTCGGCGAACGGCGCCACGTATGAGCCCACCTCGGGACTGTGGCGCCCCTTGAGCACGATCGGTGCGCCCGCGGCCCGCGCCGGCGCGGCTTCGGCTCTCTCCAGCAACGGGCTGCTGTTGTGGGGCGGTTTCGCCGGGGGGACGTTCCTGAACTCGGGCGCAGTTCTTAGCCTCGGTACCTATCAATGGACCGATATCAGCACAAACGGGGCTCCTGAACCTCGGGACAATCATGTCGCCGCATGGACCGGCTCACGGTTCCTCGTCTGGGGCGGCCGTAGCGAGGGCGGTCTGTTTGGTTACGGGGGCAGCTATGATCCGATTTCACGAAGCTGGAGCGCGCTCCCGACCAACGGCGCGCCCTCGGAGCGTTCGGATCCCATGGCGGTATGGACCGGAACCTCGTGGATCGTATGGGGCGGGATCGGTCATTCGGGCGAACTCGACACCGGCGCGCGTCTTCTGACCGGTACCAACGGGATACCCCAATCCTGGACCCCCATGAGCCGGGCGGGTGCGCCGTCTCCCCGTACCGCTGCATGCGTAGTTTGGACCGGCCGTCGGATGCTGGTCTGGGGAGGGCTTTCCGACACGGTGCTCGGAGATGGCGCCGCATACGATCCGGTGACGGATACATGGACCTCGCTGAGCGCCGTGGATGCTCCGACCCCGCGCTCCGGCGCGATGGTGGTCTGGACCGGTTTTGAAATGATCGTCTTCGGAGGTCGCGGTGCGCTCGGGCCCCTGGCCGACGGCGCCGCCTATGATCCCTCCACCGGCCGTTGGCGTCCTCTCACCAATGGCGGCGCCCCAGTCGCCCGCGCCGATGCCGGCGCCGTCTGGACCGGCAACGAGTTCGTCGTCTTCGGCGGCCTCGGCACGTCCGGTCCGCTGTCGGCTCCGCAACAGGTCGAACCCCGTCCCACCTGGTATCTCTACCGAAAACCATGATGCCGAATTTTTCCACGCTCTTGCGTCTCGCCGCGTTGCTGCTGGCCGGCTTTCTCCCCGTCCGGGCCCAGTGGATCACCCAGCGGATCGACCTGCGCGCAGGTTGGAACGCCGTGCAACTGCATGTCGATGCGAGCCATGTGACCTTGAACGACCTGGTCGGCACCAACGCGTCGAACCCGATCGAGGAGATCTGGCTGTGGACTCCGGCCGTCGGCGCGTCCCAGTTCGTGCAGTCGCCCGCCGTGCCCACCGCGACCGTTTCGCAATGGTCCACGTGGAAGCGCGCGCTCGGCCCGGCTTCCGAACTCTCCCGGCTGCCGGCCAACGCCGTGTGCCTGATCAAGGCCGGAAACATTTCGACCAACTACGTTTTTTCGGTCCTCGGAAAACCGGTTCCGCCCCGGAACGTCTGGACGGCCACCGGCTTGAACTTCTTCGGGCTGCCGGTTCCTCCCGGCGCGGGCGTGGCGATGGACCAGTTTTTTTCGCCGGGATCGGGAATCCTCCAGTCCCTTGAAATCTATCGCTACGGCCCGGGCGAGCTGGACTCGGGGAACCCCGCCCGGGTGTTCGCCCTCCGGACCACGCAATTACGGCGCGGCGAGGCCTACTGGCTGCGCGCAGGCGATACCTACACGCACTATTTCGGCCCCGTGGAGGTCGGCCTCCAGGATGCCGGCGGTGTGAATTTCGGTTCCCGGGCCGGCGAGCATCGGGTGCGTCTGAGGAACCGTTCCGACCGCCCGATCAGCGTCCGCATGGACCTGCTGGCTTCCGAGGCGGCGCCCGCCGGCCAGACTCCGGTTTCGGGCCTTCCCTCGCTGCTGCTGCGCGGCGAACTGGACCCGACGAACCTCACGTTCCCGCATGTCGCCCTCACGCTGACCAACAGCGGCTCGTGGGATCTGGCGGCGGCGGGCCAGACCGGTTCGGAACAGGAAGTGGTCTTCGGACTGGATCGCTACGCGATGGGCGGTTCTCCGGGCGACATTTTCGCCGGAGTGCTCCGTTTCACCGATTCGCTCGGCCTTTCGCAGGTGGACATTCCCGCATCCGCCGAGGCCGGGTCATGGAGCGGCTTATGGATTGGCGACGCCCATATCAGCGGCGTGCGCCATCATCTCGCGAACTACGAACACGCCACCAACGGCGCGACGGTGGTGGGTTCCGACGGGCGACCTGTCGTCTCCAAGAGCTTCAGCGACATGGGCGCTGTTTCGCGGCCTTTTCCGGTCCGCCTGCTCGTGCATGTGGAAGGGACCAACGCGGTGCTTCTCCAGCGCGTATTTGTCGGCCTCGACATGTTTACCAATCGCGTGGTGGCCACGCGTGAATCCGCCTTGAACCCGGCCGCGCTCAGCGGGGCCCGGCGCCTCAGCTCCATCTATTTTCCGTGGACGGAGAACAACATTCCGTGGGCGTTGAACGGCGCCTTCGTCCGGAACGGCCTCGTGGAGACGACCGTGACGCTGGGGCATGACGACCACCGGTCGAATCCCTTTCTGCACACCTTCCACCCCGATCACGACAACATTGACGCGGGCTACACGCAGACGCTCCCCCAGGGCGTCGAATCGTGGAGCGTCAGCCGGTCGGTCCGGTTGCGGATCCATCCGCCCGGAACCGATTTTAAATCCCTCACCCGTGCCGCCGATCGCGTGGACGGATTGTACGAGGAAACGGTCGTCTTTTCCGGCTCCGGTTCCGAAACGAAAACCAACGACGTCTCCGGAGACTTTGTCCTCCGCCGTGTCAGCGACGTTCCCGTTCTGACCCGCAACTGAATTTTCAACCTTCCCCCAACCCGCACCGATTTTCCGAAATGAAGACCCCCTGCCGAATCATGAACCTCTTCGGGATGCTCGTCCTCGTCCTGGCCCTCGCCGGACGTGCGATGGCCCAGGCCAACGCCAACCCGCCCGAGCGGATGACCTACCAAGGGTTTCTGGTGGATGCCAACGGCGTCGCCCTGGGAAACACCGCGCCGCGCAACTACGACGTGATCTTCCGCATGTGGACGGCGCAGACCGGTGGCAGCCGCCTGTGGTCGGAGCAACAGACCGTCACGGTGGACAAGGGCTTCTTCAACGTGCTGCTCGGCGAAGGCAGCGCGGTGTCCGGCGAAGTGCGCCCGGCGCTGTCCGCCGTATTTTCCGGCGCCGACGTGTCGGAACGATACATCAGCGTGACGGTCAAGGCTCCCGGCCTGGGAAGCAGCGACGTCGAGATCACGCCGCGGCTTCGCATGATGACGGCGCCCTACGCGTTCCTTGCCAAGCAGGCCGTCTCCGTGGTGAACAGCTCCGGAACGTCGTTGATCCAGGGCAATGGCAACGCGATCCAGCTCAACGTGCCGGTGCAGTCCGCCGGCGGAAACGCCCGCGGCTCCTCCGCGACGGACCTCCAGGTGACGCGGGGCGCGGTGGACCAGGTCGCCAGCGGCAACTCCAGCAGCATCGGCGGCGGAGCGAACAATCGCGCGTCCGGCCAGGCTTCCACGGTCGGAGGCGGCACCGACAATTCCGCGCAGAACACGCGGGCCACCGTCGCGGGCGGCGGTTTCAACACGGCCACGGCCGATAACGCCACGGTCGGAGGCGGCACGCAGAACGCGGCCGTGGGAACCGGGGCGACTGTCAGCGGCGGCACGGGCAATCGCGCCAACGGTACGGACTCGGCGGTCGGTGGCGGCAACGCCAACACGGCCTCGGGCAACCAGTCGGTGGCGAATGGCGGTCTTTCCAACACGGCTTCGGGGGAACGTTCGACCGTAGGCGGCGGTGGCAACAACACGGCCTCCGGCGCCGACTCCACCGTGCCGGGCGGCCGGTTTAACACCGCTTCCGGAGCGGCATCCGTGGCGGCCGGTTTTCGCGCCAAGGCGACCCACAACGGCGCCATCGTGCTGTCCGACGCGACCGACGCGGACTTCAACTCCCAGGCCAATAACGAGATGTCCGTCCGCGCGAACGGCGGCGTCCGCATCGCGGGCACCCGTCCGGCCAGCTCTTCCGCGCTCAAGCAGGTCAATATCACCGACACTCAGCTCAACAGTCCCAACTTCGCGCTTCAGCTCGGCTACCGCTTTCAACCCGGCGTGATGGCGCAGGGGTTGATCGAGGCGGTGGACAACGGCAACGGCGCGGTCCTGGCGATCCAGCCGCGCGGCGGCTCGGTGAGCATCGGCAAGGACACGGTTCCGCAGTCGGCGCTGGACGTGAACGGCGCGGTGACCGCAACCCGGTTCGTCGGCGACGGCACGATCCCGGTCGGCGGCATCATCATGTGGGCGGGAAGCATCGCGAGCATCCCCTCGGGCTGGGCCTTGTGTGACGGCGGCAACAACACGCCCGACCTGCGGTCCCGCTTCGTGGTGGGCGCCAGCTCCTCGACCGGCCCTGCGGACCGTACCCGCTACGACCCGGGCAACACCGGCGGCGCCGAGTTCCGGACCCTGACCGTGGCCCAGCTTCCGCCTCACAGCCACACCGTGTCCGACGCCTACTACTCCGAGTACCACGGCAGCAACCAGGGCTACGCGGGTTCCGACGAGGGCTACGACTGGGACAACGCGCCGTTCGAACGCTCGATCAACACCGGCAACACCGGCTCGGGCGCCTCGATCGACTTCCGCCCGCCGTATTTCGCCCTGGCGTACATCATGCGCACTCGCTGAGCGGTTTGGAGTTCTTCAACCCGAACGCTAACCGATGCCATGACGCGATTACTCCGGCGCTTACGAACGCTCGCGGCCGTGCTGGTGTGCGGCGCTGTCGCCACCTCGGCGCAGACGTTCCCCCTCGAGCTCAGAAGCGAGGCGGGCCTCTACAACACCAATCTCGCCCGCGGTATCAACTACCGCGCACAGCGTGGCGTTCCGATTTCGTCCACGGTCAACAATCCCGCGGGCTCGGACGGCCGCGCCCCGACGCCGCAACAGCAGAGCGTGGAGGGGTTGCCCATCACGACGCCCACATCCGGGCAGTTCCAGGGATTCACCACCTTCGGCGCGATCGCCGCGCCACGCACGGCGACCCTTCTCGCCGGCTCCAATTACGTCGGCAGCGCGCAGTCGCTCGGTTTGCCTCGCGGCGTGGACAGCCGGGGTGCGACCGTGGTCGTTTTGCGCTCGGCCCAGGTGGGCGGTGCGTGGTTCAGCCGGCTTCCGTCGCTCCAGTTCGGCGGAACCATCTCCCCGCCGGAAACCGACGAAAACGGCCAGTTGCTCTCGCAACGCGGCGTGCGAGCCGAGGATTACTGGCTGCCGGAACCGCACTCGACCAACAGCCATGACGGCGCTCCCTATTATTGGAGCCGCCACGCACAACAGGTGTTCGCGGTCCAGGCCGGACCGATCGAGGTGGTCTGGAAGCGGGCCTCCGCGTCCGCCACCGCTCCCGCCGACTACGCCACCAATCCCGACGCCTATGTGCTCCAGTCCGGGTTTTACTATCGCCTGAATCCGACCCGCTACGTGGTTTCCGGAAGCCCGGTCAAACCTCCGAAACGGATCTATTGGACCGAAGGCACCTACCGCAATCTTGGAAAGCCCGTGACCGTGCCCAATGCGCGCGTCGGCGGCGTGAACATCGTCTATAACAACAATCTTCCCGGCCGCGTGGATCGCGAGATCGTCGAGCCGGGGCAGATTCCCATCACCGAGACCAACCGCCTCGAAGAGACCCGCACGATCTGGTACGACCGCAGCCAGGGGCAGATTTTCTCGTACAATCGCGAGGGCCGAGTGTTCATGGAGCTTCTGGGCGATCTCCGGGAAGATGGCGTGAGCCGCCAGTTCCTCGGTTTTGAAATCGTGGACGTGGTGCGCCAGGCGCAGCCGACCGACGTCCGCGTGGAGCTCGGCGACCAGATCACCCCGGGCGGCGACGAAACCGGTGCGGATTCCCTCAGGCCCGAGCCGGTGTTGCAGACGGGCGTGCCCAGCTTCCTGTTCCGCCAGACGATTCTCGGGGCCGACAGCGCGCGCTATTTCGCCGTCCGGGAAACGCAGAACCAGAACGACCAGCTCGTGTACTGGATGCAAGCCGGCGAGGTGGGCCTGTACTGGCCGGATCGCCTCTCTCGCTACCAGCTCGCGTGGCCGTCCGATCCCGCGCGCTACAGCCACTTCATACGGCCCGAGGTAGCCAGCGAAGCCGAAGCCCAGCTTACGGCCGTGCAGCTTCCCTTGGAGAACGGGCCGACCATCGAGTATCAGGACCCGCTCGACACGCCGCGCGGAAAGCTGACCGAGCGTTTCGGTTATTACACGTTCCTGACCACCCGTTATCCGGCTCATCGCGCGCTGCTGCGGTTCAACTCCGGCGACGAAGTCGCGTTTGAACGGGTGTTCTCGTGGTTGGACCGTGCGTTGACCACCAATTCGTTCTTCACCGGGACGCTGGCGACGAACCTTGCGGGCTGGAACGCCACGAACAACACGTTTGGATGGACCAACCTCTCGATCGTTCCCCGCATCGTCACGGCCACGGCGCCGGTCGGAGAACGGTTGCGTGCGCCCGACGGCGAACCGGGTTCGGTCGGCACCAATTACTGGGCGGGCTTTATCCGGACGGAGGCTGGCAACAGCTATCATCCGGGCGCGTATTCCGATCCCTTTGCCTCCGGATTCGATCTGGCGAACAAGGGCGGAATCATTCCGGTAAACGCCATTCCCGGGAAAAACCGCCTTGAAGTGTGGTGGTTCCGCCCGAACGCGCCGGATCAATCCCGCGGATTCGGACTGGTCCAGTGGCCTTCCGTGATCGGCCGCTACACGCTGGCGTGGCCGACATCGGCGCCGGAAATCGTGCTGGCGGCCAACGCCGGCAGCGGCGACCTGCCCAGCCTCCAGGCGCGCGGGAAGATTTACGTCCAGAACGATCCGTCGCTGACGGGATACAATCCCAACGAGGAACACGCGCTGATGATCGGCGGCCGTGCGTGGGCGTTGCGGGACGATCTCAATATCACCTCCGGAGCCGGCTATTCCTCCGATCCATTCGTCCTGATCGAGTACTTCGACGAGTATTCCCGGATTGCGTTGAGGGCGTTCAAAGTCCGCCGCGAGAAACCCGAGTCGAACATCCTCTTCGATTACGTGGCGGAGGCCGGTCGGATTTTGCAGGCGCCCATGCCGTTGCCCCTGCTGCCGCCTCCTGTGGAAGGCTCCGGCGCGAGCGCCGTCAATTACAACGCGGAACCCGAGGTGGCCGGCGGCGATCTTCCGCTGGGGTGGAACGTGTCCCGCGATCTCACCGGGCCTTACGCGCACTATCGTTCGTTCACCTTCCGCGACCGTAAGGAGTCTTTCTGGCTCTATCGCGGTCTGCATGGAGCCCTGCCGGTGCTGGTGGCGGGCCGTTATGACGATGTCTCCCGTTCCGTCGTGGGCGCCAACGAGGCTGTCGCCATCGTCGGGCAGGCTTTCAACCACTCCATTCATGCGACGCGTCGCGCCGAGGCGCTGGCCGTTTCCTTCGACCCGTCCCAGACACGCCCGGCGTGGCTCACCATTTCGGGATTGATGCTGTCGGGACAGCCCGCGTCCGGAGATGTCGGAACCAACGTCCTGCGTCTGATCGTCACCTCCGCCGAAGACGGCGCGGTGACCACGAACTCGCTGACATTGCGCGTCCGTGCGTCCGGAACCGTCGTCGCCCAGTCCCCCATCTCCATCGCCAGCACGAATTCGTATGCGGGCACGGCCGTGACCCATGTCGGACGGCCGCCCTATCTGGCCACCGCCCCCGTGCCGACGAACTCCTTCACGATGCGGTTCTATTACAAGACCGAGGACGGATTCGCGTGGCCCGGAATCGCTTCGCCGCCGCCGGTCGGTTCGATCGTTCCGTACCTTCGTCCCAAGAACACCGCCGGTTATGTCGGTGATCCCGCCGCCAAGGGAACTCCGTCACTGGATATCGTCTATCGGCCCGTGTGGCCCGCCGGTACTCCGGTGTTGCGCTATGGCGAAACATTGACCGACGCCAAGAACGGCCTTCCCGCAGTCCGCGGACAGACCAGCGTCGGCATTCTCTACCAGCAATCGCTCGCCAACGATACCAACCGCTCCCGTATCGCCGTCGTGCTTGAAGACCCGACCCGCGAGAAGAGTTCCGACCTGCTCGCCGCAGGCTTGGAAACCCTGCCGCCCGGCATCCGCACCGACGTCTCCGGCGGTCGCGTGTACTTCCCGAACCTGCCCCCGCACCTCGCGGCCCGCCTCTTCGTCGATCCCGCCCGTGGTTCCAAAGGCCAGCTGGTCTTCAACGGTTCGTTGATGAACCAAGGGGTCGGGGAATCGTATCTGCTCCTCAACTCCTTGCGCGGCCAGGACATGAACTCCGTGCTCGCGCTGTGCCCGGACTCCGATCCGGATCGCAACAAGTGGGTGAACCTGGTGAACGGCCTCGCGACCACCATGGAAACCTTCCGCCAGGATCCCGCGGTTCCGGGCAGCTATCGTCCCGATACGAACCTCAACCAGACGGTTTCCGTGGGCGTGGTGCCAGAGGTGACCGATCCGGATGTGGCCGTGGATTCTTATGCGCTGAGCGCGGCGGGTCCGGGTAACGGCTTCGTCTCGCTGATCTTCGGCAACGGTCGGGCGTTCACACCGGCGGGCGAACCGGTCTCCATCGCCGTCGTGCGGGTCGCGGGCTCGCTGTACACCGGCGAACTGAAGCCGGTGCCCTCGGTCAACCCGCTGAACGAACTCTT
>VFQQ010004657.1_pt1 | contig 11928 bp, 12 predicted proteins | sample 3512341 | NCBI WGS metagenome assembly VFQQ01 (sample SAMN10412373, study PRJNA504923) | tailings metagenome | isolation source: Relicate 2 Philex TSF1 revegetated site | place: Philippines: Tuba, Benguet | collected 2017-08-29 | reverse complement strand
CCACTGTCACCTCTTCTACCACGCCGCCACCGGGATGATGCGCCTGGTCAAGGTCGCCTGAGGATCACGCCGATGCAGAAGAACATGAGTGCGGCGTTGCGCCGCGCGGGTGGCGTGCTGCTCGCCACCGTTGCCCTGGGAGCGCAAGCGATGGAGGACGAGTCGATCTACTCCTACACGCTGATCGAGGCCGACGCCGGCAAGGTACGCGGGCAATCCGGCTCGGCGCAGTCGCTGGCTATCGACGGCTGGGTCGGTGGAGACTTCAACCGCCTGTGGTACCAGCTCGATACCGAGCGGCGCGGCGGGCGAACCGAGGCGGCCGAACTGCAGTTGCTCTACGGCCGCTACATCGCCCCGTTCTGGGACGCGCAGATCGGGCTGCGCCGCGACGAACGGCCCGACGGGCGCGACTACTTGACGATCGGCGTGCGCGGGCTCGCGCCCTATGCCTTCGATATCGATCTGAAGCTGTTCGTGCGCGACGACGGCAAGGTCTTCGCCCGCACGCGTTTCGAGAACGAACTCCTGATCACCAATCGCTTCATCGTGACGCCTTCGGTGGGCCTCGAGTGGTCAGCTTCCGACATCGACGCGACGGTTCGTCGCGGTGCCTACCAGGCCGATCTGGGCGTGCAGGCGCGTTACGAGTTCAACCGGCGCGTCGCGCCCTATCTGAGTCTGTCGCGCACCTTCTATCCGCGCGCGCAATCCGGTGGGGAGACCGCCGCGACGCAGTGGCGTGCCGGGCTGCGCCTTCTGTTTTGAGGTGGCCGATGAGTGATCAGGCAAACGCGACCGAGTTCGAACGCTACAGTTCGCCGGCGGTGCTCCTGCACTGGCTGGTGGCGCTGGCGCTGGCGGGCGCGGCTACCGCCGGGTTGATCCTGGGCGACATGCCTGATGCCGCCTTGGGGCGGCAGGGCTGGGGCACTGATCACGCGCAGATGCAGTTGCTGGAACAAGTGCACAAGTGGGCGAACTATGCCTTGATGGCGGTAGCAGCGCTGCATGTCGCGGCAGCGCAGAAGCACCACTTCGTTGATCGCGACGTAACCTTGCGGCGGATTTGGTTCAGCTGACCTGTCATGACTGGCCGGCGCTTATGTCATGGGTGCTGTGACACACGACGTGGCCTTCCTTGTGGCCTTCACATTGCTGGCAGTGGCAATCCCCCTGGGGTGCCTCCTTTTCGAGCCGCAGGGCTACAGCCGCTGGCTGGCCGGCGTCCTGGTACTTGCGGTGATGGCGATGGCGTGGCTGCACGCCTGCACCGACGCCGCCGTGGTCACCACCCGCCTTCACTACTCGACGCTGGCCGTGGCGCAGTTCGCGGTGCTGGCCTTGGGCTTCAAGTTGTGGTTTTCACTCAACTACCCGCGGTTCGGGCGCACGGCCCGCATTGCCGTGCATGGCCTCGCTCACGCCAGCCTGGCATTCATTGTCGTGGCTGGCTACTCGCTCAAGGCCGCGCATCCGCTCGTCGTCTTTCTGATTTACCCGCTGTCAAGCCTTTCGGTGGCGCTGGTAGCCGAAAGCGTGGAGTTAAAGCTGACCCAACCGCGTCGGGGAGCCCAGACAGCGCCGATGCGCGTACGGGCTTAGTTGCGTCGGCGCCTCGGTCGGGTCCGGGTCTGGGTCTGGGCCCCACGGGAACAGCGGCCTTGCGCCCTGCGCCTTCCCTGGCGACAGTCGCACCCGGCCCCTACCCTGGACGGGGCCATCGCACGCCGACCCGGTTGACACCGCCTTCAGTCACGCAGAACGCACGTCCGCCATGCATGGTGGCGATGGCCGCCACGATGGCCAGGCCCAGGCCCGTTGACGAGGCTTGACGAACACGGGACGGGTCGCCTTTGAAGAAGCGCTCGAACATGCGCTGCCGTACGGCCTCCGGGATCGGCGCGCCGGGGTTGCGCACTTCCAGCCGGCACTCGGCCGCGGCCACCTCCACCGCAGTGACGATCGTGCCGCCGGCAGCGGTGTGGCGGATGGCGTTCGTGAGCAGGTTGACGATCACCCGCTGCATCAGGCTCGGATTGCAGATGGCCGTTCCGCTGCCTTCGACGCCAAGCTGCACACCGGCGTCGTCGGCCAAGGCCTCGACGAAGTGGCAGCTCGCGCGTGCCAATTCGGCCAGGTCCACGGGCTCGGTGGCGCCGGCCCGGTCGCCGCCGTCGGCGCGGGCCAGGAACAGCATGTCGGACACGAGCCGGCTCAACAGTTCCAGCTCTTCGAGGTTGGATGCCATGGCGTCCTTCAACTCCGCCGCCGAACGGCTGCGGGCCAGCACCACCTGGGTGCCACTGATGAGGCTGGCCAGCGGTGTGCGCAGCTCGTGCGCGACGTTGGCGTTGAAGGCTTCCAGCTGCTCGTAGGCCTGGTCGAGCCGGCTGAGCGCGCCGTTGAGCGCCTGCACAAGGCCGGCGAGTTCGATGCTCGCCGCAGGCATGATCAGCCGCCTGCGCGCGCCGGGAACCGCGATCTGTTCCGCTTGCAGGGACAGGCGTTGTAGGACACGAAGCCGGCGCCGGATCACCCAGGCGCTCATCACGGTGGTTGCCGTCGCGGCGGCGCCTCCGACGGCAAGCAGCGTGACCAGGTGGCGCGACAGCAGCGCCTCGCGGTGCCGCGTTTCGTGCGCGATGCGCACCCACGCGCCGGGCCACCGCGTGCGATCCCCGAGCACACCTTGCCGGACCTCGACCTTGCCTGCCGGTACGGCGCTCCGTGTAGCGGCGCCTGCCGAAGCCAGGGCGGCGTTGTCGTAGATCACCGCACCATCGTGCGCTTGCACCCAGACGTGCAGCCCCTCGTGGCCCAGTCGCAGGTCGTCCAGGTGGTGGAAGAAGGCCAGCGTGTCACCCGACTTGCCGGCCTCGTCGGCGAAGTGCTGCACGATTCCCAGCTTGGCCGTCAGCATGGCCTGGTCGGCCTGCTGGAGGCTTTGGCGCAGCGCGCTGTGCAGCAGCCACGAAGACAGCGCGAAGCCGGCCACGACGACTGTGGCCAGTGCTGCCGTCAGGCGGGCAGCGATCGAATTCATTGCCACTCGGCCGTGTCGTCCCGCGCGAGCTCCAGCACGTAGCCCATGCCGCGCACCGTGCGCAGCAGCTTGTGTTCGAAGGGGTCATCCAGCTTGGCACGCAGCCGGCGCACGGCCACTTCAACGACGTTGGAATCGCAATCGAAGTCGATATCCCAGACCTGTTCCGTCAGCGCTGTACGCGAAAGCACCTCGCCAGTGTGCAGCAACAGCACCCACAACAAGGTGAACTCCTGCGCCGTGAGGTTGAGCCTTACGCCAGCACGCGTGGCGCGCCGTCGTGCGAGATCGAGTTCCAGGTCACCCAGCGTGAGACGCTGCGGATCGGGGCGCGGCGCCGCCTGCCGCCGAGCCAATGCACCCAGGCGAGCGAGCAGTTCTGCAAACGCGAACGGCTTGACGAGATAGTCGTCGGCACCCGCACGCAACCCGCGGACGCGGTCGTCCACCGAATCGGCCGCGGTCAGCATCAACACGGGCGTGGTTTTGCTCTTGCGCAGTTCGCGCAGCACGGCCAGACCGTCGATGCCCGGCAGCATCAGGTCGAGCACGATCAGGTCGTAGTCGCCGCTGGTGGCGTAGTGGCGGCCGTCGATGCCGTCGGATGCCACATCCACGACGTAGCCATGCTCGCTCAGCCCGCGACGCAAATGGCCCGCGAGCTTGCTGTTGTCTTCGATCACCAGCACGCGCATGCGCGTCCCATCTTGAAACGCGGCGGCTCAAGCCGCCAGCGCCAGCTCCAGCGGCTGCCGGGCGCGCACGGCCCACTTGGTGCCGGTGCGCAGCGCGTGCAACGTGGTGGAGCGCGCTTCGGCGAAGAACAGATCCTCATCGGCGCCGTAGCGCTTCAGCGCCAGCCGCAAGCGCCGCGAGCGGCGCGTGTAGTCACCCTCGACCACGGTGCTGTCCTGCTGCGAGCGCATGAGGTAAGCCACCGATTGATCCAGCCTCTCCAGCGCGGCTGGATCGAGCGCAGGCACCGCGCGAGGTGCACCCAGCTTGGCTTGTGCAATGAAGGGGTTGGGTCCAACCACCAGACCCCAGGCCCGGTGGCCCTTCACGATGTCCACGCACAGCGCTTCCAGCCGCGTCAGGCCGAAGTCGCGCGCCGTCTGAAGTCGGCACGCCAGCCACGCGTCCTCCTGCCGGATCGCGGCGATGACGTCGCCCGCGATCTCGGCGCTGCCTGCGACCGGCAGCACCAGCGATTCGAGCAAGGGGGCCGCATGCCGGTCACCCGCTGCTGCCGCCGCGTGCAGCCAGCGGATGGCCTCTTCGGAGTCGTGCAGGCTGGCGGCGGATCTCAGGATCAACGCTCCCAGCCGCCGCTGCGCCTCCACCACGCCCGCCGATGCCGCCTTCTCGAGGAAGTAGCGCGCCATCGACGGGTTGGCCACCGAGCAATGGTGGTCTGCGTGAATGCGATGCAGCAATGCCCAGGCCGCCGATTGCCCTGCGTCGCCGGCTCTCAACAGCAGGGCCGCACCCTTGCGCAGGTTTGGCGCCGAGCACAGTGCCGATGCGGGTAGAGAACCCTGATCGAAACCACACAGCGCGCGCCCCAGCATCAGGGCGGCCGATGCATCGCCTTGCGTGGCGCGCTCGCCGAGGCAGTCTTCGATTGCTGTTGCATCAGCCAGCGGCTTCCAATCGGGGGCTGCTCGCGCCAGCACCAGCACCTTGAGCACGGTTTCGCTCAGTCCGGCCGTGGCGGCAGGCAGCGTTCTAACGACACAGGCGAGCAGTTCGGCAAGGACGGCCAAGTCGCTATTTTCGATGGCCAGGTCGATGGCGAGGATGCCCAGCTCGGCTGCATCCAGCGCGAGGCCCTTTTTGCTCAACCGGAAGCAGGCCTCGAAGACGGCAAGTCGCCCTTGCGGCGACGGCAACCTCGTTGCCACATCGAACTCTTGTGCAAGTCCATGGCCGGCTCGCGCAGCCGCTGACAGCCAGCGGCTCGCATCCGCCGGGTCCTTGCCGATCAGGGCCTGCCACAGCCCCAGCTTGAACTGCGCGAGCGCACTGCCACCGAGTGCAGCGTCACGCAGAGCGCCGAGTTGCCCGAGCTTGATCGCCTCGGTCAACGAGAGGCTTTCGGCGATCAAGGTGGCGGCGCGCGGTGTACCGGCGATGGCGGGGTGATTCAGATAGTCCAAGCCCGTGGACACATGGCGCCCGAACCCTTCGACGCCCTGCAGGTAGCGACGCGCGAGTTCATGTCTCGAAGCTGCGTCTCCCTGTCGTGCCCGAGCCATCAGCTGAATGTCTTGTCGTCGCATGTCCAGGCCCCCGATGGTGTGTTGTCGCAACAACCAGGCCCCGCAAGCCGACGTTCTTGCTGGTGCAGGTGCTCGTGTTTGTGCCACGTAACGGTATAAGCGGGCTGCTGACCTAATGCTTGCCGCTGCATTACCGACGCGTCATGTGAAGGCGCGGCGCGCGGGCGTTCAGCGCCATCTGTGCTCGCTGCGCGTCGCGCCGCCGCTGGACGTGTGGGCTCTGGCTCACGCCACCGGGGCTAAATCCCGACGAATCACTAGCACGGGCGCATTGGTTTGCGTCTCATGGCTGGTGACTCAGGGCTCGCGTCCCTACCGTGAGGAAAGCGCCCTGGCCGACTCAGCCACAGACGGCCTTCAGCCAGGGTGTTCCTTCGTCCACCCTTGGAGATAGCACCATGAAAAGATCACTGCTCGCAGCTGCTGTGCTGGGCAGCGCCGCGACTTTGGCCGCGGCTCAGTCGTCGGTCACCTTGTTCGGCATCGTCGATGCGTCGGCTCGCTCTGTGAAGAACGGCAGCGCCGGCTCGCAGAAGCAACTCGCCTCAGGCGGCAACTCGACCAGCCGGTGGGGTTTGCGTGGCGTCGAAGACCTCGGCGGCGGCCTGCGTGCGGGCTTCCACCTCGAATCGCAGATCAACCTGGACGCCGGTACCGTGGACACGGCCAAGTTCTTCGGCCGTCGTTCGACCGTCAGCCTGCTCGGCGGCTTCGGTGAGGTGCGCATGGGCCGCGACTACACGCCAACGGCCTACAACACCTTCGCCGACGAGTTTGGCATCGTGGGCGTGGGCTCGCGCGGCATCTTCAGCTATGGCTCCGGGGCCAACCTCGGCAGCGCCGCCACCACCGTGCTGCGCACCGACAACTCGATCGGTTACTTTCTGCCTTCGCTGGGCGGCGTCTATGGCCACGTTCAGGTGGCGGCCGGTGAAGGGGCCATCGGCAACAAGTACGTCGGCGCCCGGATCGGCTACGCAGGCGGGCCAGTCAACGTCGGCTTTGCCTATGGCCAGACCGAGCTCGCCTCCAACACGCCGGACTTCAAGAACTACAACTTGATGTTCAACTGGAACTTCGGTTTTGCCACGCTGTACACGCTGTACGACGTGAAGGACTGGGCGCCGCGCAAGACCAAGGATCTGTCGGTGGCCGTTGGTGTGCCTTTCGGTGCCAGTACCTTCAAGCTCGGCTACACGCGGGCCGACCGCTCGGGCGGGCCGGTGGGTTCGGGCTACGCCAACGCGGACGACAGCACGCGCCTGGGCATTGGCTACCAGTACGACCTGTCCAAGCGCACGGCCATCTACACCAACTACGGCCGTGTGACCAACAAGGGCGCGGCGCGCAGTTCGGTGCTTTACGCGCCCCCCACGGGAATGCTGGGTGGTCAGCTCTCGACCGGCTACGAGTTCGGAGTGCGGCACTTGTTCTGATCGCCAGCCGACCATGGCCAAGCGGCGCGCCCACGGGGCGCGCCGCTTCGTGACAACCACTGAACAGCAATCGCAATGTGCAACCTCACACGCACCGCTCTCGTCATGGCCGGCCTGCTCGCTTGCGGCACCGTGGCGGCCCAGAGTTCCGTCAACATCGCAGGGCAAGTTGACCTGTCTGTCGGCTCATTCCAGGATGCCGGCAAGCCGCGTCTGAAGGAAGGCGCGGCGGGCAAGCTGTCCACCAGCTACATCGGGTTTATCGGCAGCGAAGACCTGGGCGGCGGGCTGCGGGCCGAGTTCGTGCTCGAGCAGTTCCTGCGTCCGGACACCGGAACCAGCGGTCGCTTCAACGGTGATGCATTCTTCGCCCGCAACGCGTTTGTCGGGGTGCAAGGCGGTTTCGGCGCCATGCGGCTGGGCCGCAACACGACACCGCTGTTCCTCGCCACGCTGCTGTTCAACCCGCTCGGCGATTCATTTGGATTTTCTCCCGCGATTCGTCAACTCTTCACCCCCTCGACAGGCCAGCCCTTCTTCGGTGATACCGGTTGGAACAACTCGGCCCAGTACACCTCGCCGCGCCTGGGCAACCTGACGCTGGTCGGGATGATCAACGCCGGCGAGGGCGGCGCGGGCTCGACCGGCAGCAACACAAGCGCCAGTGCGCGGTACTTCGCGGGCGCACTGGGCGCCGCCGCCACGTGGCAGCGGGTTCGCAACGGGGCATTCGGTACGCCGGCCGGCTGGCGTGACCAGGACACCGTTCAAGTCGCGGGCTCGTACGACTTCGGGCCCTTCAAGGGCTTCGTGCAGTACACCCGGGTCCAGACCGACGCCGCCCTCGACACGGATGCGGCCAACCAGGCCATCGGGGCCTCGATACCGGCGGGCGGCGGGCGCGTGGTGGCCATCTACGGCCGCTCGCGCGCTGACCTCGGCGCCACGTCGGTCACCAGCCAGACGCTGACCGGAGGCTACATCCATTCGCTGTCCAAGCGCACCGAACTCTACGCATTGCTGATGCGCGACCAGCTGACGGGTAAGGCCAACGGCACCACTGCCGCGGCAGGCATGAAACATCGCTTCTGACGCGTGGTCAGCTAGCTGGTTTCCTGCAATCTTCGTGACGACTCTTGTCCGGCTCTGGGAGCCGGTGGGGGGCGTCAGAAGTGGTGGCGCATGCCGATCGCGTAGGCGCGGTTGCTGCTCTTGCTGTCTTCGCGACCGAAGCCGCTGTCGGCGTAAATCCAGGTGCGCTTGCTCAGGTAGTAGTCGTAGCCCAACCCAAGCTTGGTCTGTGTGTTGTTGACCCCTGCCGGATCGAAGCGGCCGACAGCCATCTTGACCGAACCGCTGCCCAGCGGCGCCGCCGCGGCGAGGCTCACGTACTCGTTGGAAAGCCGGCCGCCGCCCGTCTTTGAACGCGAAACGTAAAGCATCGGCTTGATGAACTTGAAGTCGTAGTGCAGCGCGGCGTTCAGCACCGAGTTGTTGTTCAGCGCCGCCGTTCCGTTGGCGATCTTCTCGTAGCCGATCGCGCCATAGACCGGGCCGCCGGCGTATTCGACATTCATGCCTTGGTCGCGTCCCGCGCCGCCTTCGCCGAGGCCCACGGCGGCCAGAAGGCTGAAACCACCTGCCTTGGGCGTCTTGTACGAGATCATGTTCGGATTGCGGGTGCCGCCGCTGTCCGTGGCGAAGTCGGCGAACATGGTTCCGCCAAGTTGGCCGACGCCGGCGAAGTAGAACGGGTCGGACCAGCGGGCAGGCCAGAACGCCGGCATGTAGTTGCGGCCCATCAAGATCGAGCCGGCGCTGCGGCTGGTCAGCTGCACCCAGGAACGGCCGGCCCAGAAGATGCTGTTGGCCACGCAGTGTCGGGGGTGAATCGGTGCTCGATCTGGAACTCGGCGGACAGGCCGCCGCCAAGATCTTCGGTGCCGCGAAAGCCAACACGCGACGAGCGCGACTGGCGCACCAGCCACGCCTTGGAGCTGCCGTTGGCGCCGTCGTTGGCGGCGCCGCCGCCGTTGCCGCGTGAAATGCCTTGATCGACGAAGCCGTAGATCGTGACGTTCGACTGGCCCCAGGCCAGCGAGGACGAGGCGGCGATCATGACTGCGGTGAAGACTCGCATGGGCTTGCCCTTGATGTCTGTGTTGGTTGTTCGCTGCGCCTCAGTGTGGTGCGCGCCACGCATGCGATCCAACCGCGCTCTGCTGAACAGGGGAGCTTCGCTAGCGAGCCCTCGTCGGCATGACGCACTTCGTGGCGCATCGCCAACGCCCGTTAGCCCGGCCGTCGTCGTCTTTGGGCCGCCGCGAGCTCGCTGCCTTCGATTCTGAGAAGCGGAGTGCGCACGGCTGATTGCTTCGGGTTCAGCCAATACGCTGACGAAGCTCGCCTCTCGCTTGCGTTCGTGGGATCCCCGTCCGTACCCTGACAGCCACCGCGTTTGGCAGCCGATGACGCAACTGTCATGACTCGGCAAGCTCGGTGTCGGTGGCCGATTCCTACAGTGGGCTCACGGTGCAAAGAAGCACCGCAACCGGCGGGTGAGCTCACGAAGCGAGCCCGCCAGCCACCAGGAGTTGGACATGAAATCTCGCTTGAGCCTGATCGCACTGGTCGCTGCGGTATCCCTCCCCGCGATGGCCACCTCGGGGTTCACCCCCTCCACCGGCGAGGCGGGCGGTACGCCCCACGCGATGCCCAGCATCAAGACCCGCGCCCAAGTGCTGCAGGAATTGCAGGAGTGGCAGCGCAATCCCGTCACCGCCGACGGCTGGCGCGAGGTCGGTGGTGATGCCGGCTGGGTGTACGTCGGCGCGCCCAGCACGCTGACCCGAGCCCAGGTGATCGCCGATATGCAGCGCGCCCGTGCCAACCCCGTCTCCGCGGATGGCTGGATGGACGTGGGCGGTGAGGCGGGCGCCGTGTTCGTGGGTGTACGCGAAAGTGTGCGTCCCAACGCGGCACGCACGGCAGGCAGTCGCGCACCGAGCCACAGAGGGCATCAGAACCCGGTTGGCGCAACCGCGGGAACTCCGAAGTGACATCGCGCCTCGTGTCTCGGGACGGACGCCTTGAGGCGCTGGGTGGAGCGGCACGGCAAACGGGCAGGCCCTGAGCCAAAGGGCAATCGGTCGGTCGGTGCCGCTTCAGTCCGGGCGCGAGCGCCTGCGCAGCCGGCGCCGTGCGGCCAGCACCGCCAGCACGGTGCCGGTCAGCACCAGCCCCACCGCCAGCAGCGACGCACCCTTGACCAGCGGATGGCTGAAGTCCTCGCCGCTGGTGTAGTCCATCAGGTGCAGGCGCCAGAAGAAGTCGTACAGCACCCAAGCGTCGTTGCGCACCGCGGTCAGCTCCCCGCTGCGGGCGTCGAAGTACAGGCGGGTGTTGAGGCCGTCGTCGAACGAGGCCCGCCAGACACCGCCGCGGGCCACGGCCTCGCGCACGATGACCGCGCGACGCGGCACGTCGGACATCAGCGTCAGCTCGACTGGCGCACGTCCGTCCTTGCGCAGCGATCGCGCGAAACGCTCGATGTCGCTGGCCTGAGGCGGCGCGAAAGCGCTGCCGTCGAGCGCCAGCCAGGTCTCGGAGCCGGTGTGCTTCAGTCGCAGCGCCGGCCCCTTCGCCGTAGGCACGCTGGCCACCGCCAGCACGGGCGGCAGAGCGTGCTGCTGGAGATGCCTCGCGACCATGCCCGCCCAATCGGCCGGCAAGGTCTGCACGGGGCGCGCGATGTCATCCTCTCCCTTGACCCAAGACTTGAATGGCAGCCAGGTGAAGACCAAGCCGCCGACGATCCACGCCAGCACCTGCACGGCAACGATCCAGCCCAGCCAGCGATGCCAGCGGAAGAAGCGCGCATTGAGGGACACGGCTGCTGGGGTACGCATAGATTCGGTTGTGATGAGCTTCAAGACGATTGTGGAATGCGCCACAGGCCATGCACAGCGGGTTATTGGCGGCGCTGCGCCAACCAGCCTGAGTGCGGCCACTGTGGAACAGGGTGTCTCTCGGATGGGGGTCCGCAAGAATCTGTCGCTCGCTTTTGACCTTCACAAAAGGGCAGGGTTCATCCTTCCCGAATTGCGCAGATGGCGGCCTTTGCCGCCACGCGAGCCAAAGGGACGACCGCGATGCCAACCCATTCTCACGACAGCCACGCCACACACGCGCACGGCCATGCACCGGCACCGCCTGCCACCCAGGAACCCGTGGCAGGTGCGATCTACACCTGTCCGATGCACTCCGAAATCCGCCAGCCTCAGCCCGGCAACTGTCCCAAATGCGGCATGACGCTGGAGCCGGTGCTGCCGAGCCTGGATGATGACGAGAACCCGGAGCTGCGTGACTTCCAGCGCCGCTTCTGGTGGACGCTGCCGCTCACCGCCGTCGTGACGCTGCTGGCGATGCTCGGCCACCGCCTGGGCTGGATGGCGATGGCCACACAGAGCTGGCTCGAACTCGTGCTGTCGGTGCCGATCGTGCTGTGGGCAGGCTGGCCCTTCTTCGTGCGCGGCGTGCAATCGGTGCGCCAGCGCAGCCCGAACATGTGGACGCTGATCGGCGTGGGCACCGCGGCAGCCTTCAGCTACAGCGTGGTGGCCACGGTCGCGCCGGGCGTGTTCCCGGACTCGTTCCTGTCGATGGGGCGGGTGGCCGTGTACTTCGAGGCGGCGGCGGTGATCATCTCGCTGACGCTGCTGGGCCAGATCCTGGAACTCAAGGCCCGCTCGCAGACCTCGGCGGCGATCAAGTCGCTGCTGGGCCTGGCGCCGAAGACAGCGCGCCGCATCGCGGCCGACGGCAGCGAAGAAGACGTGCCGCTGACGCATGTGCACGTTGGCGATCTGCTGCGCGTGCGGCCCGGCGAGAAGGTGCCGGTGGACGGCGTGGTAGCCGAGGGCTCGAGCGCGGTCGATGAGTCCATGCTGACCGGCGAGCCCCTGCCCGTGAGCAAACAGGCCGGTGACAAGCTGATCGGTGCCACGTTGAACACCAGCGGCGCCCTGGTGATGCGCTCGGAGCGTGTTGGCGCACAGACCATGCTGTCGCAGATCGTGCAGATGGTGTCGCAGGCCCAGCGCTCCAAGGCGCCGATGCAGCGCATGGCCGACCAGGTGGCCGGCTGGTTCGTGATGGCGGTGGT
>VFQQ010004656.1_pt1 | contig 11928 bp, 10 predicted proteins | sample 3512341 | NCBI WGS metagenome assembly VFQQ01 (sample SAMN10412373, study PRJNA504923) | tailings metagenome | isolation source: Relicate 2 Philex TSF1 revegetated site | place: Philippines: Tuba, Benguet | collected 2017-08-29 | reverse complement strand
TAGATGATTATCAATCGCAGTTTTAATAACAATTTACTTGTATGAATTTGCAAGACTTTGTTAGTAAATCCTGGCTTTCTTGCAATTTAAATGATTAAAACAATTAAAAGTCTTTTGCTACTGTATGTTGAAATAGCTTTTTAAGGAACAACTAACTAAAAAAGGCTACCAATTGGCAGCCTTTTTTAATTATAATAGACTTTAAATCAATTACCGGTTACTTGCAACCTCAGCGGTTAAGTAATCGCGGTTCATGCGGGCAATATGCGTAAGTGAAATTTGCTTAGGGCATTCTGCGCTGCAAGCGCCTGTATTGGTACAAGCTCCAAAACCTTCAGCATCCATTTGGGCAACCATGTTAAGTACACGTTGGTCGCGCTCTGGCTGACCTTGTGGTAATAATGCTAACTGAGAAACTTTAGCCGATACAAACAACATGGCACTGGCATTTTTACATGCTGCAACGCACGCGCCACAACCAATACAAGCAGCCGCCGCAAATGCTTCGTCTGCATCGTCTTTAGGAATAGGAATTGCATTTGCATCTTGTGCGTTACCGGTATTTACACTTATAAAACCACCTGAAGAAATAATGCGGTCAAAAGCACTGCGATCAACTACTAAGTCTTTTATTACCGGAAACGGCGCTGCGCGCCATGGTTCAACCACTATGGTATCGCCATTGCTAAAGCTACGCATGTGTAATTGGCAGGTGGTAACACCTTGTTTAGGTCCGTGCGGACGGCCATTAATAAACATGCTGCACATACCGCAAATGCCCTCACGACAATCGTGGTCGAAAGCTACCGGGTCTTTACCATCGTTTATTAATTTCTCATTAAGCACGTCAAACATTTCTAAAAACGACATGTCGGTGCTAACGCCAGGCATATCATAGTCTTCGAAACGACCTTTGTCTTTGGCGTTTTTCTGACGCCATACTTTTAGTTTTACGTTTATATTGTTTTCGCTCATGGCAGTAATTTTTTTATTTGTACGAACGCTGTGCTATTTTAATGTTTTCATACACCAAATCTTCGGTGTGTAACTCCCAATTGCCGGTACTTTTATATTCCCAAGCAAAAACAGTTTTGTATTTTTCATCGTCGCGCAATGCTTCGCCCTCTTCGGTTTGATACTCTTCTCTAAAATGACCGCCACAACTTTCGTTGCGCTCAAGCGCATCTTTACACATTAATTCGCCTAATTCAATAAAATCGGCAACGCGACCTGCTTTTTCCAGCTCAGGATTTAAATCATCGGCATCGCCGGGTACACGCACATTGCTCCAAAATTCTTCGCGTAACGCTTGAATTTCGGCAATGGCTTGTTTTAAGCCTTCGGCATTTCTAGCCATACCGCATTTATCCCACATTATTTTACCCAAACGTTTGTGGAAATAGTCAACCGATTTGGTTCCTTTTATGCTTAGTAATTTGTTTATGGTTTCTTGAACCGACTTTTCCGCTTCTACAAAAGCCTCATGGTCGGTAGGAATATTTTTAGTTCTGATTTCGTTGCTTAAATAAGCACCAATGGTGTAAGGAATTACAAAATAACCATCTGCTAATCCTTGCATTAATGCAGAAGCACCAAGGCGGTTGGCACCATGATCGCTAAAGTTGGCTTCGCCTAAAGCGTATAAGCCCGGTACATTAGTCATTAGGTTATAATCAACCCACAAACCACCCATTGTGTAATGCACAGCAGGATAAATTTGCATTGGGTTTTCGTAAGGATTTACGCCGGTAATTTGTTCGTACATATCGAATAGGTTACCGTATTTTTCCTTAACCACATCTCTACCCAATTTGTAAAGTTGCTCTTCGGTAGGATTTTCTATACCACTTTTGGTAGCTTCTATCTTACCGTATTTGTACTTCATGTTAAAAGCAAAGTCCAAGAATACAGCTTCGCCGGTTTTATTTACACCAAAACCAGCATCGCAACGCTCTTTGGCGGCACGGCTGGCCACATCGCGAGGTACTAAGTTACCAAAAGCAGGGTATCTTCTCTCTAAGTAGTAATCTCTATCTTCTTCTTTTAAGTCGTTAGGGTTTAGCTTACCGGTTCTAATGGCTTCTGCATCTTCTTTGCGTTTTGGTACCCAAATTCTACCATCGTTACGCAAACTTTCGCTCATTAATGTAAGCTTACTTTGATGGTCGCCACTAACCGGAATACAAGTAGGGTGAATTTGAGTAAAGCATGGGTTTCCAAAAAATGCACCTTTTTTATGTGCTTTCCAGGCTGCAGTTACGTTGCTGCCCATAGCGTTAGTAGATAAAAAGAAAACGTTTCCATAGCCACCACTGCAAAGCAATACAGCGTGGCCAAAGTGGCGTTCAAGCTTACCTGTAGCTAAATCGCGTGCAATAATACCACGGCATTTACCGTCAATAACAACTACATCAAGCATTTCGTGGCGGGCATACATTTTAACTGCACCCATACCAACTTGTCGTTGCAGAGAAGAATAAGCACCTAACAATAGTTGTTGTCCGGTTTGTCCGGCCGCATAAAATGTACGTTGCACTTGTGTGCCACCAAAACTACGGTTGCTAAGCAATCCGCCGTATTCGCGTGCAAAAGGTACACCTTGCGCTACACATTGGTCGATTATATTAGCGCTTACTTCTGCCAAACGATGCACATTTGCTTCGCGGGCGCGGTAATCGCCACCTTTAATGGTATCGTAAAATAAACGATAAGTGCTATCACCATCGTTTTGATAGTTTTTTGCAGCGTTAATGCCACCTTGGGCGGCAATACTGTGCGCGCGACGAGCACTGTCTTGAAAGCAAAATACTTTTACTTTATAACCCAACTCTGCCAACGATGCGGCAGCAGCCGAGCCTGCCAGTCCTGAACCTACAACGATAACTTCAAGGCTTCTTTTGTTTGCCGGATTAACCAAAGGTACCGTAGAGCGGTATTTTGTCCATTTTTGTTCTAATGGTCCTTCCGGAATTTTTGCGTCTAATTTTGGAGATGTTGCCATATTATGATTTGGTTCAAAAAAAAATTATTTAAAAAAGAAATAAATTGGCATGGCTGCAAAGCCCGCAGGAATTGCAACACTAAATACCCAAACACCAATAAATTGAATTAAATTGTTGTATTTTTTATGGTTTAAGCCAAGACTTTGAAAAGCACTTTTAAATCCATGATACAAGTGGAACGAAACAGCAAACATACTAATTACATAAAGCAACACTAAGTACCATTCTTTAAACTCTTCGCTTACTTCTAAGTAAAGATTTTTTACTATGGTAATCTTATTAAAGCCATCTATGCTTTCTTCCATTTTACTTTTCATTACAAATTCCTCTGGCATTTGTTCTACGCTAACCAAATCTCCGGTTTGTAAATCGGTTACGTACCTGGTGTAAGGAATATGGCCAAATTTGTATTCGTACCAAAAATCGCTCATGTGTACAACAATAAAAACCAATAAAATCGTTCCTAATATGCCCATGTTGCGGCTGGTCCAATGACTATTAGAACTACCTTTGTATACAGCATACTTTACCGGCCTGGCTTTGTTGTTTTTATACGCCAAGAAAATGCCTTTAAATGCATGAAATAAAATGGTTGCATACAAAAGATAAGATGTTGTTTTAATAAGCGGATTGGTTGTCATAAATACCGCATACTTATTAAATGCAAGTCCAGAATCGTTGTAAAACAGCTGTAGGTTTCCTACCATATGTATTACAAGAAACGAACACAAGAACAAACCCGTTAGCGACATAATGTATTTTTTGCCTAACGAAGAAGAGAACATTTTAGATACCCAATTCATTGTAGTTGTATAGTTTTTAAATTGTCTGCGAAAATAAAATTAACCTTTGTTTATCAAACGTTAACTGCAAACTTTTTTAGCACAAATGCTATTTGGAATTATTCTAAACTGCTTGAACCAACAAATATATAAGCCTTTTGATTTCTATGTATTTGTTTTTCAATTGGTTTTATGCATAAATAGAATTTTGGAAATACCCAAATTAACTAATGCCTTAAAAATATTGCAACCTAACGCTTGTTAAAATAACTATAAGAAAGTACAAAATGTTTAAAAAAACCGAAAGAGAGGTAAAATTTGACAGAAAACCGCTGCACCACATTATTAAATCAGTATTGCATTAAGCCTTTACACCAAATAACGACAATGCAGGTATTTATTTAATATATTGTTTATTAGTAAATTACGCATTAAATGAAGTGCTAAAGACTGTTATTTTTACAACAGCAGCTTATTAAAATATTTAAAAGGGGAGTAAATTTTTTATTAGGTTATAATATTCGTCGGGTATGTTTATACCGTTAAAGTTGTTTGTAAAACCCATTAATACGCAAATTGCAGTTAATATACCTGTAAAAGTTATTGATAAGAAATACTTTTTCGATTTTTTATGAATTGCTGCAGCAATATGGCAAAAAAAACCTATTATGGCTAATCCATAATATGGAATAAAAAATATATTAAAGGGGAAGTAGTTTAAGCCAACAGCACCAAAATGAAAGTTTGTATCCAGTAAAAATACATATCTTCCAATTAGAATGGCGCTTACATGAATTAACAAAAATACGCCTAAATACAATCCACTCCAAATTTGAATTTTATCAATGAGGGTATTTGTGTTTTTAGTTTTTGAAAAGAACATTGTAAATCCGGAAACAATTTGAATACTTAAGGTAAGGAATAAAAGGCATTCCACCAATATATTCCTGTACAATAGCCTAAAAATTGTCATAAATGCAATGTGTACATTTTCACCAAACAGGCTTGTAAGATGGTTTAATATATGTAAAAATATAAATGTTGTAATTATTAAACCACAGGTTTGATGCAAGTATTTGATGCGCATATTATGTTAAACTACTTCGAAAATTTACTGGAATTTTTTATAAATAGGGCTTGCTGTTAAATTCAGATCTGCATTAGATTCGAGGAAAAGTCTGCCGGATAGTACTATAGTACAGCCGTGCAGGCTTTGACGAAGAAGATGATGTAGAGCTGAATTAGCGAAAACTAAAAACTTCTGCAAAGCAATAACAACTTAAGCCCAATAGAATTGTTTTTTCACTTTGCAGAAGAGTTTAGTTTTTAAATACTTAAGTGCCATAAATAAATGATTTGAGCGTTAATCAGCAAGCTCTAAATAAAAAATATAGACTACTTTTATAAGTGGCCTTTATTTCTATTAACGCAAAGTGCAAATTAACATGCAATAAAACTGATCCTATTCAACAATTGAAGTTATTTCTATTGGTGGCCCAAACATACAGTTTGTGTATATATTGCTATTAATTCTAAATTTAATTTTAAAAATGGCAGATTCATTAAAAGCAGGTAGTATGTTTGTGTTAATTACAATATAGGTATTGCCAAAGTCATCTTTAAAAAGTAAATTACAATTGTTGCTTGGGTCTTCTATTTTGTAAAACTTGCCTTGTGCAGTTTTTTCAACATCATTTACAATACATGAGTTGGCATCTTTTACATTTATAATTAATCCTACCATACAAATACTTCCCAATGTACTATCAATACTAAATGATAATTTTAATCTAAGCCCATCTGCTTTTTTTATCGCGGCCTCCCAATTGTTAATTTCGTACAAATTCCCGTTGTCGCTTTTAAACACCCATCTGCACCCATCTAGTTTATCTGTATAATCTAATAATGTACCACATTCACTTATTATTTTATTTGTTTTAGAAATACGATGAATTGTTACTTGTTCATTTGGATTGGTTTGTTCAAACATACATTCTTTTTCTTGTTTGCAAGATTTTTCATCAACGGTTTGGCTTATAGTTACTGTTACATGGTCGCCATTTTTAAATTCATTTAGATTTTGATTGGTTTCATTTAAACAAGGCTGATATACCTTTCCATTGTTATCAATAATCCATAGGTTATTTATTACACTTGTACCACATTTAACAGAGATTAGCTGGCCAATAATAGTTCGTTTAGTATGATTTCTACTACTATCATTTTTATCAGGCCAAAGAAAATCATCTAATTTCTTACAAGCACTGAAAATAATTAACAGCACAGCTGTTGCAAAAATAAATTTGTTAATACTTTTCATAAGATTTTTAATTTTACTGCTATAAGACCAACTTATAAGTTTTATTGTTACAATAAATTAAAAATTTACTCCTGAAGCAATATTTAACATTAACAGATGGGGATTAGGTACTGTGTTAAAATTAACTTTATAATGATTATTTAAATACGTTTGGTAACTTGCATTTATACCAAAATATATATGCTTATTATAATTATAGTTTATACCCAATCCTGTATGAACGCCAAATAGAAAACGATTATATTTAGGCTCATTTGTAATATTTGCTTTGATAATTTCTTCTGTTTCCAACACCATCAATCCATTAGCGTTTAACAAGGTAGAAATAAATGGACCACCTTGAGCTACCAGTGTAAATCTATTAAAATCGTATTGATATTTAATGCCCGACATGAAAACTAAATGAGTAATGCTAATGTCAAATGATTTAGAAAGCAAATTTAACTCGTCTATTTCCTCTTCGGTTATTTGTGTTGTATTAAAATTGTAAGCATTATTTAATGAGGTTGATTTAACGATTCTGGCAAACTTTATTTGTTGTATATTTAACGTTGTAATGAAACTTAATTGATTCGAAAACTTTCTACCATACCCTATATTAATTTGATTAACATCATTAATTTTATTATTGGTATCAATTTGATTGTTGATGGAAATTCTACTGAATTTATTTAGCGATTGAAATCCCGAGTTAATCGAAAATCCATATCCAAAGTATAAGGTGTTTTTGTAGTTAATACCGTCTATTGCCTTATTATTAAAATAGTTTGATAACACAGTCAAACTGTCGTTTAAGCTTGTTGAATCGTTTTTGGCACTAATTTTAATACTATTTGAATTGATCTCTTCTATTACTTGAACAGCCTGTTCAGCATTAGTTAATTTTGTTTGGTTATTATCGGAATCGTAAATTTCCTTATTAACAGCAGCTGGTTGAATCTGCTTATTTTCTGTTAATTTTGGTTCATAATCACCGACCTTTATACTTGATTTTAAATTGTTTGTTGAAGATTGTTTTGTTGTAAGCTTATTTTGTAAATAGCGCTTACTTTTTTTCTGAACCGTTTTTGATTCAACTAATTTTAAAGATTTATATGTTTTATTATTTTTTGTGGCTGTATTTTTTAATTTATCATCCGAATATGTTTTATTATTTTCTATTAAAACCTTGTTTTTAGCTAAAATAGTTTTTGCCATTGGTCTATTATTGGAATTACTAAATATAAAAATTGTGCCAATAAATAGTATGGCTAACAAGCTAATTATGCTTATTTTGAAAATTAATTTTTGTTGGTTCTTTGCTTTATTTTTTTGCTTTATAGCATTAAACCAATCTTCTTCTACTTTAAATTCAAAGTCTTTAAATGAATCTTTTAAATGTTTTTCAAATGAATCATTGCTCATCTTGCAGCCTCCTTTAAAATGCCATTTTTTTCCAATAATATGGCGAGTGTTTTTTTTGCTCTGTGATAGGTAACGCGCGATTGAACTTCAGTAATATTTAATAGTTCTGCGATTTCTTTATGGCTGTAGCCATCTATTGCAAACAGATTTAAGACTGATTTTTGATTTATTGGCAATTGTTCTATAAGAAGTAAAATAGATTTAGTATTTAAATGGCTTATAAAATCTATACTGGGTTCAAGCGATTCATGTATATTGTAAATATCAGATTCAAATGTTATTTTCTTCTCTTTTTTTAAATAAGTTAAAGAGGTAGTAACAGCAATACGCTTAATCCAACCTTCAAAACTGCCATCGTGGCGGTAATGTTTAAGATTATTAAATATTTTTATGAATACATCTTGTAAAGCATCTTTGGCAATTTCTTTATTGCTTAAATGTCTTACACATATACCCATTAGTTTAGGGGCATACCTTTCCCATAAGCACTTATAGGCACTTTCATTACCCTGTAAACAAGCCTTTATTAGGTCGGCTTCTGTCAAAAATAAATATTTAATCGGTTGTATTTTTGATGTAGACATCCAATTGAACCGGAATGTTACAATAGGGTAAAAAAATAAATAAAGGAGTTGTTGCTACAGTTCTTTCCTAAGTCTAGCAACCGGAATATTAAGTTGTTCGCGGTATTTGGCAACGGTTCTACGTGCAATGTTATATCCTTTTTCTTTTAAGATGTCCATTAGTTTTTCATCGGCCAATGGGTTGCTTTTATTTTCTGCTTCAATAGCATCGCTAAGTATTTTCTTTACTTCTCTACTGCTTACTTCTTCTCCTTCTTCGTTTAGTATTCCTTCACTAAAAAAAAACTTTAATGGCAATATGCCAAAAGGCGTTTGTATGTATTTACTATTTGCAACGCGGCTAATTGTACTAATATCTAAACCTGTGGCTTCGGCTATGTCTTTTAAAATCATTGGCTTTAGCTTTGTTTCATCGCCTTCTAAAAAGTACGCGTATTGATATTTTAGGATTGCGTTCATGGTTAACAATAGAGTATTTTGCCTTTGTTTAATGCTATCAATAAACCATTTTGCACCATCTAATTTTTGCTTAATAAACTGAACTGTTTCTTTTTGCTGTTTACTAGGACTTTTGTTTTCATCAAAACCTTTTAAAGTTTCTAAGTAGTTTTTGCTAATGCGCAAGTCGGGAGCATTTCTACTGTTTAAACTAATGGTAAGGTCGCCATCATCATCGTGTAATACAAAATCGGGTACAATGTACTGACTGGCAGATTGGTCGGCATAAGCGCCCGGTTTTGGATTTAATTTGGTTATTAATTGTATGGCTTCTTTAAGTTGATTTTCGTTTATTTTTAGTGATTTTATTAACTTATCGTAGTGTTTTTTGGTAAAATCTTCAAAGTAGTGTTCAAGCAAATGAATGGCTATTTTAATGGCATTATTGGTTTCTGCATCTTTTTTGCGTTTTAGTTGCAACAATAAGCACTCTTGCAAAGTTGTGGCGCCAATGCCCGGAGGGTCTAACGACTGTACTTTGGCTAAACATTTACGCATTTCGTCGGCGCTGCATTCTACATTTTGTGAAAATGCCAAATCGTTTATTAAAGCGTTTAAATCTCTTCGCAGGTAACCATCGTCGTCTAATGTGCCAATAATTTGATTGCCAATAATTACTTCTTTTTCGTTTTCGGCAATGGCATTAAACTGCTCAATTAGTTCTTCATAAAAAGTATGTGCTTCGGCAAGCGGCCGGTCTTTTCGTTCTTCATCGCCTTCATCGCTTAAATGAAAACCTTCGGGGTCGTACTCGTCGTTTACATATTCTTTAACATCAAACGATTCTTGTTCAAGGTAGTCTTCTACAGATTTTGTATCATCTCCAATATCCTCGGAAGTTTCTTCTTGTTTAGGGTCTTCGCTAGGGGCTGCATCTTCGTCTGAGCTTTTTAATAGTGCAGGGTTTTCAATAAGTTCTTGTTCAATGCGCTGTAGGAAATCTATTGTATTAAGTTGCAGCAGCTTAATAAACTGTATTTGCTGCGGAGAGAGTTTTTGTAATAGTTTTTGTTGTAAGCCTTGTTTTAACATAAAAACAAGCGCAATTTACAAAAAATATGCCAAAATTATAAAACGTTTAGGAAGCTTGTTTAGAGTTAGCGTCTTGTTCGGCCGAAGCGTTTTCTACAAAACGATATCCGATACCTCTAACCGATTGTATGTAAGTAGGTATTTTAGGGTCATCTTCGAAGTATTTTCTAAGCGATAAAATAAAATTATCGATGGTTCGGGTATTTGGTATAACAATATAATCCCAAACAACCTTTAGGATATGTTCTCTGCTTACCACTTGGTTTTTATTTTCGATAAGCAGTTTCATTAATTGAGCTTCTTTTTTTGTTAAATTAAATTCCCCGGCTACGCCGCATGCTTCAAGGCTGTCAAAGTTAATCCAATTGTTGCCAAATTTATAAATCTTGGGAACATGTTGCTCATTAATGCTTTTAATTTGGGCACTTCGGTTAATAAGCTTGTTAATACGAAGTAACAATTCTTCTAATTCAAAGGGTTTTGTAAGGTAGTCATCTCCACCTTTTTTTAATCCTGTTATTCTGTCAATACCTTCATTTTTTGCCGATAAAAATAAAATAGGCGTATTTATATCAAACAAACGGATGTTTTCGCAAACCATGTAACCATCCATTTCAGGTAACATAATATCAAGCACCACCAAGCTAAATTTTTGCTCTTTAAATATTTTTATAGCTTCTCCACCTGTGCTGGCTGCTTCAACGTGATAGCCTTCCATTTCTAGGTTTAATTTTAAGGCATGCTGTAAGCTTGCTTCGTCTTCAACTAATAAGATTCTGTGTTGCATAGTTTTTTGGTAGTTTAATGTTAAAAATAGCGCCATTTGGCTTATTATCTAATACTGTAATTTGCCCTTTGTGCTGTTGTACAATATTAAACACAATGAATAAACCCAAACCGGTACCTTTTGTTTTGCGGGTAAGTTCATCGCCGGAACGATAGAACTTGCTAAAAATCAATTTTTTATCGTTCTTGCTGATGCCAATCCCATTGTCAGCAATTTGTAAATTAACATGCTTATCGTCGCAATTTAATGTAATTTTAATAAACAAAGGGCCTTCACTGTATTTTTCTGCATTGCTAAGCAGGTTATTCATTAGCATTTCAATGGCACTTTTATCAATCAGTGCATGCACATCGGGTTTAATATCTAATTGCATGCGTTCGTTTAAATTTCGGGGTAGAGCAAACTTATGCGCAATGGCAGTAATTAATTCAGACAGGTTTTCTTTTGTAATATTAAGCGTAAGTTTATTGCTATCTATTTGAGCTGATAGTAATAAATTTTCTACCAAAGCTTGTAAACGGTTTATATCGCCCACGGCATTAGTTGCTATTTGTTTGGTTTGTTCTTGGTTTAGATTTCTTTTTAATAGGGTTTCCAGGTACAGTTTAACGGCAGCAATTGGTGTTTTTAATTCGTGGGTTACACTTAAAAGAAAATTACTTTGCAATTTGCGTAGTTGCAGCGATTTTCTAAAAGTTTCATAGATTCTAACAATGCCCCAAAGAAGCAGAATTATCATTACAATACCTTCTGTAAGGTACATAATAAAACGCCTTTTATATTTGTCTTCTAAATCAATATAGGTTTTTAGTTTAGGCCTAACCATAAAGGCGTCAAGTGGCATTAAACTATCCAAGTATATTAGTTCAAGATCCGGGTATTTGCTATAGAAGAAGTTTTTTGCATCGGCAGTGTCTTCAAACATATTGCCATCGCGAAGGCGTTCCATTTCAAAACTAGCCTCGTAGCATTTGTATTCGGTAATAGATACCTGTTGTTCGTAAATGGTTTGGTTGTTTTTATAGTGTGCGTAAATCCACCAAGTAAATGCAATAATAATATACGCAGCCAGCAGAGCAACAATTAAATTGGCTTTTTTCAATGGTAATTAGTTTATATGTCCCAAAGCGTATAACGGTCTTTTTTAATATAGTGTTTTAAATTAAGCCAAAAAGCAATAATTAAATAGAGGATAACCGGCGATCCCATGGTTATAAAAGAGGTGTAAATAAAATACAAGCGAATTCTACCACCGCTTATGCCCAAACGGTCGCCAATATAGCTGCAAACGCCAAATGCATTTTGTTCAACAAAATATTTTATCTTTTCCATAGGGCCTGCAACATACGCTATTTTTTAGTTTTTTAAAAGTTGCAAACTGCATAAAAGCCGCATAGGTAGGTTCAAACCAATGTTTTAGTCTTTAAATGCGATATTAAATTAAACAGAATACTACTTAGTCAGCCCTTAAAAAGCCTCTAAAACATTCAATTTTGTTAATCATGTTTCAGGTATAATC
>VFQQ010004655.1_pt1 | contig 11929 bp, 16 predicted proteins | sample 3512341 | NCBI WGS metagenome assembly VFQQ01 (sample SAMN10412373, study PRJNA504923) | tailings metagenome | isolation source: Relicate 2 Philex TSF1 revegetated site | place: Philippines: Tuba, Benguet | collected 2017-08-29 | reverse complement strand
TTCTTTGCATGTTGGGGGACCCGCCTCCGGGGGGAGGCTGGAGCAGGCAGCGGACAGCACAGAGCCGATGCATCGGCAGTAGCGGCATGACAGGCGCAGCAGCGATGGCAGCACTGCAGCGCAGGAGACGGTATACCTGATCGATTCAGATTCAGCTGCCACGTGGCCGGAGCTGTGGCAGCATCTACAGCAGGTCAGCTGCAGTACTTTGACAGCTGATTACTGCCTGCCTGATAGCATGATTGATTGATATTTCACGGATGCCCTCTCGAGAGACTTGCGAAACATCCTACAGTTGACCGCAGTGTGTAACACACACACACACACACACGGGCCAGGGCTGCACAGCACAAGCTGCGACATTCAACTGCAGGCACGCTGACGGCTCAGCTTGCAGGGTCATGGAAGGACGAGCGCTACAGCTAGCAGGCAGGATGGAGCAACACGATCATGAGCGCAAGGAAGAGCGGCTTTGATAGCGAAGAGCAACAATATTCAAAGGAGGTCACGGCAGCGCAGCATACATCAACACGGGCAGCGATATGGCAGGGGAGCAGCAGCCAGGCGTGCCTAAGAAGAGCATCAAAATTTTGAAGGGCAGCCTGGTTGTAGAATAGTAAAGTGCAGGGTGGGAAGGAATAAAAAGCTTGTGCAGCGTAGGGACACTGCGTGGGTGGGCATGCGTTGAGTAAGGAGGCGGCATGGCATTGAGTGAAGGCAGAAGGGCATTAATAAGATGTGGCAGGGCGTTAGTGGAGGCAGCAAGGAGTTGAACAGGAGACAGCAGTACGTCTATTGGAGGCATCAAGGCATCGGCAGCACAATATTAGGCAGTAAGCAGCAGGGGCCTGTCACGGCCCGGCGGCGGCCGGCGTGCTTCGCACCAGGAAGCTGAGCTGGTCCCAGCAGGTGGACAGCAGTATCCAAGCCAGCATGGCGGCCTGCAGGCCCATGCCCTCCATGGTGGCCTGCCACACAAAGCGGTACACAGCCGCCTCTGGGCCGCGCTCTGGTGACAGGCCCGCCGCCTGCCGCTCGCGCAGGTGCAGCTGGAAGAAGCGCGCTTCGGTCAGCGCCTGCCACATCACCGGCAGCAGCAGGCCGATGGCCAGCTGGAAAAAAGCCACCAGCGCGGTGCATTGGTCCTCTGGAAGGGGGTCTGGTAGGACGGCCCACACCGGCAGCGGCGTGAGGCAGGCCGCCACTTGCATGCCGCGATAGACACGGCGCACAGCGGCGTGCACTGCCGGGCTCGACAGCGAAGAGGCGCCGCATACGTGGCGGGCATGGCGCATCGTAGTGCCCACCAGGACGGCCTGGGCCAGTGCACTCCAGCTGCAGGGGGGCAATGGGGAGGCGGGGGGCAGCCACTGAGTGGCAGGCAATTGGCCGGAGGCGGAGCAGCGAATGCAGCGAGGCTGGCTGAATGTGGTGCAGCAGTGCAAGCAGCAGCGACTCTTCAACACCGGTGGGCTGCGGCTGCGGCAGCTGCAGCTGGGGCAAGCATCGCATGCCAGCCCATGTACAATATGGCACCAGCCTCCCTCCTCCTCACCCGAGCCGCAGGTGCCAGGTGGTGTGGAACAGCAGCATGAAGGGCACCAAGCTGGCGAAGAGCAGGCGAACGAGCACCACAACTGCTTCAATTGTTATGCCCAGTGCAGTGCTGGCTGGGGGCGCCGCAGGCGGCCCTGCCTCATCCAGCTGCGCTCGCATTGTGTAAGCCGCCACGCCCAGCCCCAGCGTCAGGCAGCGCATTGCCACGCTGGTGAGGCAGCTCCATTTGGCAAAGTGGGCCGGCGCCAGCCACCGCCATGCAATGTTGCCGGCGCTGGCGGCCGCCAGGCTGCACAGCAGTGCGCGGTCGCGCTGCGACATGAGGTGCCAGGTGCGGGCCAGCGCCGTGGCATAGACCACCTGCGTGAGGTGGCAAGAAGCAGGGCGGGTGAGAGGCCACCTGGAGCTGTGGCAAACTGACCAGGCGACCCGCAAGACTGTGGCGCAAGCTTGATCAAATCCCATCAGCCCCCTCACCAGCACAACGATGTCGTGTCCACGCCCCACGGCGGCATGCTGCGCAGCGCACCGCACGTGGCAGGGCTGGGTGGCGCAGCCAGGCAAATTAAGCTGGGGCGCGGGCGGGGGCGCAGCCGGAGGCTGGTCCACTTCGTCTTCCTCCATTGGCTATCCAACTATGCTGAAATCCTGTCGCACACATAGTCAGCACACAGGTTGTGAGCCCAGATGCGCAGTTGTGAGCCCAGATGCGCAGGGCACCAGCTTAGGGCTGTCTTGGGCTGTAAGCGGGAGGGGAATATGCGGCGCGAGGCGACTGCGGCGGCGGCGGCGGCGGATGGCAGCACACCTGCCTGACGCGCTCTAGCCGACCCTGGCGCGGACCCAAGCCGATCAAGCTTGCTACGGGGCGCGGCTGGGCCGCTGAGCAGAAGGGCCACCGCCGAGCGCTGGCTGGAGGCCGCCCGCTACGCTGCAGTCGAGGCCCTGATGTTCTCACGACGAGCCGCTGGGGTCGATGGCTTCAGCTGTTGCCGGGCAGCCCGGCAGCGGCGGGTCCAGTTCTCCGCCGCGCCTGCAGGCGGTAGATGGGCAGGCCTGCTGTGCGTTTGCCCTCTCTAGAAGTGCTTGATTTCAGTGCGGCGGCCGCCGACATGTAGGGAGCCCCAGGCAGCCCGCCGCCGCCTGGATGCTGTCGCCGCCACAGCGTGCCCGAGTTCTCTTAGCACCAGCAGAATTTGCTGATGCTCAGCATGCTACACACCAGTCTGTCTGTCCTTCACTGTGTAACGGCATGCTGTATCTTGCATGCCTGCGGAATTGATCTGCTGCCTGTGCCCACTCCCGCTGCCGTTCTGTCTGGCGCGCGGGCCAGCCGAGCTCCCCTCGAGGGACCCACGTGCAGGGCCCCTGCACACTCGTGTCACAAGCTGTGGCGCATTCGTGTCACAGCTGTGGCGCATGCGTGTCACAAGCTGTGGCACATTCGTGCAACAAGCAGTGGCACATTCCTGCATTAAGTGCAGCCACATTCCTGCCACAGCTGTGGCCAGCTGGCTAGCAGTGCTGCACAAAGGGCCGCCATGGAATCAATTGAGCTTGCTACGCTGCCACATGAGTGCCAGGGCAGAGTTTCTGGTGTCGACAAGTCACAGGCCATGCAGTGCAGCTGTGCTCCTGCCTACGGCGTGCACGCTCGACCTTGGCCCCAGTGCCGGGCGGCTGCAGCGTAGGCTGCAACAAAGCCCAGGCGTCTTATGTGTGGATCTCACGTACTGTTACAACACACATGATTGCGTGTGAAGCTCATACAGGCTTGAGGCCACGCTGCCTCACGCTGACCAAGCGCCCCTCACGTGGCCCGCCGCCTGCGGGCCACTGCGATGGCGGCGGCCACTGCCACCACGGTCAGCGCCGTCACGAGCAGCGCCTGAGCGGTCGTCAGCTCCTGGGGAACAACATCCTGCTCCTGAAAGTCCTGCTGATACTCCTGCTGCAGGCCCTGGATCACATGCCACTCATCAGCTGCGATCATCAGAGGCGGCTGGCTCCGGCCTGCTGCACCGCCGCCGCCGCCGCTTGCTCCACGCTGCTGATCTTGGCCGCCTGCGGCAGGCAAGACGTATGACAGGCAGCAGCGAGGCTAAGAGTGTTTATCGCACTGCAACCAAGGACGGCCTGGCGGGGGTCAAGAATGCTCTTTGCTAAGCCACGCCCACCTTCAGCTTGCTGGCCGCCGCTCGCCCAGGCCCGCCACCACCGCCGCCAGAGGGGCAGCTCATCCTCGCTGCCTATGGCTGCTGCCATCTTTGAGGTTGATTTCAGACGCTTAGGGCTGGGCAGGGCGTCGTTGGGTGGCCTGCTGAGCCTGAGAGGTGCCCTCTCAGCTTCCTAGAAGAGCTTGGAGCGTCGCACCCTGCACGCACGCACGCTGCAACAGGAGATGCTTGGCAGCAGTGCTGGTGCAGGGAGTGGCTACTGGACTTCTGCGACACGCTGGGGCCGCCCGCCATGGACGAGTTGTTCTCAAGGCTCTTCCAGCGGTGAGGCCGCCTAGATTGCAAGATGGCCCGAGCCTGCACAGAGCAGCAAGTGCTGGCTCGAAGGCCCCAACGCCGCCACTCCTCCCCTGCTGCCACCGCCGCCCCCGCTGACGCCGCCCCCCGCCGCCGCCCTGTCACGGTGGCACCTGCAGCTGCGCAGTAGCAACTCTCCTGCCCTGTCTGCCCCTTTCCAGGGCTCCCCAGGTGTCATTTGATAAGGGCAGCCCTTCCGTGTCTATCAAGGCAGTTGGCTTCACCAACGTGCAAGGCCCGGCGGCCAGCGAGGTGCGCAGAAGCGTCGGCGGGCTTGCAATTGCCTTGTCATTTGTGGGGGTCAGCAGCCGCATAGCACGTGTCCACCCGAGCCATCCGTCTGCATGCCCATTTGCAGCTGCCCCAAGTGCCTGCGGTGAAGGCCCGCATCGGCTCGGCACGCATTGTGGGGAATGCAGCAACAGACACCTACTCTGTAGGCGCCGGATTCAATGTCTGCAAGCTTGAAGAAGTGCAGGAGACGGAAGGCAGGCTCGGTGGCTTGTAGTTGCTTGTTTCGTGGTGCTGGCTGGGTAGGGACCAGGTCGCCCTTCAAAAAGCTGCCACTCATCCCCTCCTCTTGCACCAAACCTCCTCCCCCCTTGCCGCCTGCTCTTGCCGGCTGCAGGAGTGCGCTTGGGTGGCGGCTTGCACGCCAATGCGGTGATGTCTGACGTCACTTGAGTTGTGCTCGGCCTGCGGGACCCTGGAAAAGCCACGGTCTTCAACTTGGCCTGCACGCTGGATGCACAGGCCTGCCTGAAGCCCACAAGTGAGGAGGTCGGGTGCTCGCGTTGGACAGGCAGGGCAGGCAGCGCAGGCCAGACATGGCAGGGGAAGGCAGCACTAGCGTGTGGCCGAAAGGCAGAAGGGATCCCCGTGTTTGAGCAAACTGGCGCTTGCCTCACAACATCTGACTCCTCACCTGCCCTGGCTCCGCTGCTTGCAGGCCGCACGGTGCTGCGCGGCAAGGCGTCGTACTTCCGCCCCGTGGCGAAGGCGCGGCTGACAGATGGCGAGCCACGTATGGTGAGGAGCCGCTTGAGGCCAATGGCAGCACTTTGGTTGAGCTGTGTTGGGTGCGCAGTACGGTCAGGGTGCTGTGCTTTTTGTCTGTTAATGGCTGCAACACCGTGAAGGCGAGAGCTCTGTTGTCGCTGACACTTGTGGCGCTGAGCTAAGCAGCGTGCACAAACCCTCCTCCCCCAACAGGTGTACGGGGCCTGGCGACTTCGCATGAAGGCTCAGGTGGAAGGGGAGGGCGGCTCAGGTAGACACATTGTGGTTCTGCTGCATATGTACACCTGGCGCACCTGCAGCTGGCAATTGCAAGGATCCATTTAGTATGCGTCGGCAGCAGTCGGTGGCATTTGCTTGCGTTGCTGCCTCCAGCTACCCTGTGCTATGTGGCAGGTGGCCAACTGCGCAATTGGCGCACTGCATGCCCTTTTCCGCTTGCTTGCAGCTGTCGGTGTGCAAATGACCCGCAGCGTGGCGCCAGCCGGGGGCCTGCTGGGAGCTATGTTTCCGCCACGCGAGCGGGTGGCCACGGTGAGAGGGAAGGGGTTGCCTGGCCGGGATGAGAATTGCCCTGCAGCGCAATCGGGTGCTTCGCTGTAGTGCCTCACCGAGGCTGGCAGCCGCTCGCCCGCTTGCATAATTTCTGCTCAACACAGGAGGTGTACGCCAAGTGGCGGCTGACGGGCAAGGAGGGCCCCGTGCTGCGAGCAGGCTACCAGCCTGAGACGGGCATCATCGGCGTGACAGCTGGCACCGCATTCTGATGCAGCAGCGGCGGTGAAGGTGCTGAGCGCCTCGAGTTGCGCTGCACGCTGTACAGGTTTTGCAATGGTGCCAGCACCCTTCAGTGGTTCATTCCCGACTGCCGCTTTCACCCCAATGTTAGTCTCTGTTGCTAAATTTCATTCCTGTTGTGCTTGCTCGTGCTTTCATCCTTGCTACCATTTCCAGCCACTGCAAGCTCGCATGTCACCTGGCGGGCCCTCAGAAGCGTTCTTCCTGCTGCCTGCGCTGCAAGTGCTGCCGCAGCCTTCGGCTACATGCTGCTTAACAGCTTAGTGGCCCATATTCGACTAACTCCGAAAATTGCTCCAAGGTGTGCCCCTCGGCTGCACCTTATGCAAAACAAAAGCAAAGCAGAACCACAAGCGACTGCAAGCGCAACAGCAGGTACTCAGTAGCGCGCAAACGTCTCTTCGCTGATGTGGGGTGCAACGGCAGCCAGCCTGGCACACACTTCTGTAGCCTGGCTTGGCAGTCGGGCCGCGCTGCGAGGCAGCTCAAGCTGACGCAATGCTGGCAGGGCCGCCAGCAGGTCGAGAGTGGGCTGGTCAAGACCGCGTGCTAGCAATTTTTCGTTGTGGCCCAGTAGCAGGCTGGCGAGCTTGGTGCAGCGGCTCAGTGATGCAGGCAGCTGCGTCAGCCGGTTGCCGGTCAGGTCCAAGTGAGCCAAGCCTGGCAGATGTAGTTGGGCCGGAGAGAAAGAGTGAGGTAGCCGACTTGGCAGTAGAAAACCTGCCATCCTCATTTTGATACACGGCAGGGCCCCCTCACGTGGCAAAGCACTACATGTAAATAAGCGGAATTGTGTTCTCTACCCACCGGACATGCCCTCCAGCACTCCATTCAGGTGAGGCAGCCAAGTTCCTATCAAGTTGAGCGACTCCAGGCGATGCAGGGTAGCGGCTTCTTCTGGCAAGCCTGCCCACAAGCATTCACCCCAGATGTGACAATAGACGGTCAGGTGAAGCAGCGCTGGGGTCTGCCGCAGTACACTGCCCAGCGCTGGTTGCAGGGTTTGCCCACCATAGCCGGCGAAGCACCTTATAAAAACCAGCCGAGTGAAAACTGCAAGGTCACAGCCCTCAAAAGTAGATGGTGCAACACCACATGCCCGCAGACACAATGTGGCAACACTGCGGCCCGCTGGAACAGCTGCAGCCAGCAAGGCTGGCAGCACGCCAGCCACCTCGTGCAACCGAGCGTTGCGAACATCGAGCTGCATGCCGTCCTCCGAGGTGCTGACAACCACGGTTGGGGCAGGGAGCAGCCAACATGCGGCATCATAAAATCGATCACCCTCATCCTTCTCCAAGTCCCAGTTCCCATCATAAACGGCTGGCACAAGGCGCCCACTTCCTGGCACCTGCAAGCATTGCAGGGCAATGCAAAAGTGTGAAACAGTGCTTGCCTTTCCTTGTGGCACCAGCCGAGGTGCATTGGCCAAGGCAGCCAAAGTCGCAGCAGCATGACTGGCGGGCAGCAGCAGGGAGTCGCGGTGGACAGGGGCAGGTATGCCATGGAGGTACGTACCATGCAACCCAGGGCTACCTGTAAGATTGGTGCAGCGGCAAACAGGGTCTGCAGATTGGGGAAGGATGCTGCACACGGCAGCTTAAGCCCGTCATAACAGCTTTTACGCTCCACCAGGGTCAGGTGGGACCTCAGTCAGGTAAGTTGGGGGTGATGGCTCACGAGCGCGTGCTTAGAACTCACGGGTGCGGGCAGATGCTGCTGGCTGACTTTACAGGGCCTGAGTTGCTCACCAGTTCTGCTCTCGATCAAATGCTGTCACAAATATCTGCCCCAGAAGGTCGTCAGGCAGATCATTGATGGTCAGGCTCGCTGATTCCGGCTGCTCGCCGTCGGCGGCAGCGGGCGGGCAACGGTGGCCCTCAGAGGCCAGCGGCGCAGCCTGCTCGCTTCCTGACAGGCTGGTATCCACTGAGAATGTCATGTGAGGGGCCGCAGCGGCGCGGCGGCCAGCAGGGCGCCGGGCCGTGCCTCGGTAGCAGCGAGCAAGCGCGCTCGCGGTACGCGAAGCGGCCAGACAGGCTCCCAGAAGCATTTTGAAGAGATAAGGTAGTGTAGACAGACGGTTTGAGGCCCTGGCCCTCTTGCCGCCGCCGCCACCGCTGCATGACGTCCACTTCCTCACCCAGTGTATCATCAAGGTGATGGCTGGAGCCCAAGCACATGCGTACGCCCCACGCCATGATGGATGTAGCGCAAACTGCTGTCGAAACCAATGCAGCGACTTCCAACCAAACCTGTAAGCTGCTGCTGCCACCAGTGCTATTTTACACATACACAAGTTGTGCCAGGCAAGCGGCAGCTTGCTGGCAGGTGAGGTCACCTACAACCTTTACTGTTTAAATTAGTAACTATATCAAAATATGGAATGGCGGGAGTGTTTTGTGACCTATCTATGTTTCTTGTTTGGTGGGCTGCATCAACAGCACCACATTATTGGGGCGGGAGTGCCGTGCTGGTCTGCCGCTGCAGCAAGCCGTCACTGCTCCGCAGGCTGCTGCAGCTCCTCCATCGCCTGCAGTAGACCGTGTGCAACAGGCGAACTTAGTTGAGGTCACCCAGTTGGCCTAGCCGCGTCCAACCGCTAGCACTGGCGGCAGCGGCAAGGCCGGTTACCCCTTGATGTGTCAGCGGTCCAACCTGAACAGCACCAGCAACCTAGAAGGAGACAGCAGCTGCGCACCTGCAGCGCTGCCGCCAGCTGGTGCACCAGCATGACCAGCTGCTCATGCGACAGCTCCTCCAGCAGCTCGGTCGCAGCGCCATTCTGCTGCCCAGCCAGCAGCACACGCACAACCGGCGTGTAGCCGCCCATGGTTGCAAAGCCGAGGGCTGTCTCCCCCCTGTGGCTGCGCAGCGCCGGATCTGCCCCTGCACGCAGCAGCTGCTGCACAATGGCTGTGTGTCCCTTCTCGGCTGCCAGCATGAGCGCAGACGCACCTTCCAGGTCTTGCGCATTGATCTGAGCGCCCCTCTCAATTAGTGCCTCCACCACGTCTGAGTGGTCGTTAGCTGCAGCCAGCTGCAGAGCGGTGCGCCCAGCCCTGCTGCCTCGGGCGTCCAAGTGGGCGCCACGGGCAGCCAGCAGTTGCACCAATCCGGCATGCCCAAAGGCTGCCGCCCACATCAGCGGCGTCCAGTTCTGCTCGTCTGCAGGCGCAGATGGGGCAGGCATGCGCAGCAGGTTCGGAAGCTAGGCATGCGAGTGCTGCCGTCTCGTTTTGGCATTTGACAACTGCAGGCAGGCCCACCCATCATCTGCCAACCCAAGCATTGCTGCTCAGCACAGTTTGCCTGCATGCAGTTAATGTGCCAAGCAGTTTGCTCTGTCAGCAGCACCCACCAATGGCGTGCACACTCGCCCCTCGCTCCAGCAGCAGCTCTGCTGCCGGTGCCAAGTCGCGCCACACTGCGTGCATCAACCTGCGGGCAGAAGCGAGCCAGGACGCATGGGAGAGCGTAAGACATGTACGGTTTTATAGGGTTGGAGGAGCAGGATGGCACCCTGGCTTGGGCCCCCTGTCACTATTGCACGTCTGCGCCAGCACGGCTGCTGTGCACGCTGCGCCGCAGCGCTCACGGCGTGCGGCCCTGGCTCCCCGCCCCGTCAGGATCGGCCCCTGCGTCGAGCAGCATGCGCAGCAGGCCCATCTGGTTCTCCTTGATGGCCCAGATCAGCGGCCCATCTGGCGAGGCAGCCGCCTGGTTGGAAATGGACGTGCAGACGAGGGCCGAGTGTTGTGCAGTGCGGCACACAGGCAATTGCAAGCTCGCGTTCGGTGTGCAATTATCACCTGGATGGACAGGTCCTGCTGCGGTTGCGCCTGCAGCTGTTCATCCTGCTGCAGCTGCCCTGCCTCTGCGCCTCCCTCGCTTCCGATTGGGCTGGCGCAGCCGGCGGCAGCAACTGGCGCGGCGGGCGGAGGGGCGGCACAGCCAGAGGCTGACGAGCGAGGCGAAGCGGGCGCGTCATCGGCGGCGGATAGGGGGTGGTCCGCAGAGCCGAGCGGCGCGTCCTGGTCGCTTGCTGACAGCCTGCTCTGCGTCGACAGTGTGCTGTGTGAGCCTGCTGCAGCGGGGCGTGCCGCAGGGCGCTCAGGCGTCTCTCTGTTGCGCCGAGCAAGAGCGCTCGCGGCCCACAAGGCCGCTGTGCCGATTATAAGCGGCCACATGGTGCTGTAACAGGCTCCCGGGGGCGATTTGCCCACCTTCGCAGGCAAGCCTCTTCCGCCGCCTGCTCCGCACGCTCCCGTCCACCTCACGACCTGACGCAGTTGCCACAAGCTTGATATAACATGCACACAGCCACTTCATATGTGCGCTGAAGCATCCTTACACATTCAGCAATTCAAAGATTTTCAGTTCCACTGTGCAGTGAGTGGCTCCCGGCATTGTTTAGCAGTTGCTGCTCCCGCCGCCGCCAATCGGGCAACCAGCGCCGCCCCGTGCAGCAGATCAGCCCTGCCCAGATCCCCTTCCGAAAGCCGGCCGCCAGCCTCCATTGCTAAGGGGCACCCAGCTGCACCGACCAGGAAGCAGCCCTTGGCAGTCACAGCGTTGGCGGCAGCCGCCTTCGGTCTCAGCCTCCAAGACTGGTCCAAGAGGTGGGTGCCTACTGACCTTCCTCGCCTGGCTGCAGTTCACCACAATCAGCATTTGGCTGCAATCGTTGCAATGGCAGGTCTGATACGTTTCCTGCGCCTGCTCCAGGACCCGGCACGTCCAAGCAGGCCAGCCATGTCAGTGAGCAAGCCCGCCACCGCTCCACCGCCGCTGCTGCCGCTCCCGCCGAGCTGCTTGAAGCCACTGCCTTGCTCCCCCGTTGCTCCGCAGAGCGGCAGTTGGCAGCGGTCGTGCAGTGTGCATCAGAGCAGTCGGATTTGGAGAGCGGCTGCAGGAACCAGTGGACATGCAGGCAAGGCCGCCACCGAGGTTGACAGTGCATGTTGCATGCCCACTGCTGTGCTGCATGTGCTGCATGGCTCGAGTCGCAGAGTCAACCGCACTGCGGTTGTATGGCAGCCAACTGGTAGTTAGCTGCCATGCCCCGCTCTGCAGGACTTGTATCTGGGCTGGCACCCGACAGATGCTAATGGGCCACAGCTGCGCTTTGGCTACCAACCCGACACCAGGCTGCTCATGCTCTCGCTGGCAAAAGACTTTTGAGCAGCCAGCAGTGGCTGTCTTTGCTGCGCTGAGCTTCGTGGTGCACGCACTTGTTTACACTGGTCAGAAGTTTATGGAATCATCGGTGATATGTGCAGTGAAAAGTGTGAACAGCTGAATGATGGAGTGAGCTGTGCATTCCTCTGCCACACCGGGCTTGGAATGAGTGCAGTCATGGTCTGCCGCAGCAACAAGCAGTCACAGCTCCGCAGGCTGCTGGCGCTCCTCCATTTCCTGCCACAAAAAGTGCAGAAAGGCAAGTCAATGAAGGAATCACAGTGCGCAAAACGCTTCGCTTGGCTGGCTATGCAAGCGGCAGGGTCAGAACAACAGGCCATGTGGCAAAGCGAGGGGCATGCAGAGCACCAGCAACCTAGAAGGAGACAGCAGCTGCGCACCTGCAGGGCTCCCGCCAGCTGATGCACCAGCATCACCAGCTGCTCATGCGACAGCCCTTCCAGCAGCTTGGTCGCTGTGCCATCCTTCCGCCCAGCCAGCAGCGCACGCACAACCGGCGTGTGTCCGCCCGCTGCAGCCAGGCCGAGCGCTGTCTCGCCCCTGTGGCTGCGCAGGGCAGGGTCTGCCTCTGCACGCAGCAGCTGCCGCACAATGGTTTTGTGCCCCCGCTGTGCTGCCAGCATGAGTGCAGACGCCCCTCCCAGGTCTTGCGCATTGAGCTGGGCGCCCCTCTCAATTAGTGCCTCCACCACATCAGAGTGGTCGTTGGCCGCAGCCAGCTGCAGGACGGTACACCCCGCTCCGCTGCCACGGGCGTCCAAGTGGGCGCCACGAGCAGCCAGCACGCGCACCAAGCCGGCATGTCCCGAGGCTGCTGCCCA
>VFQQ010004653.1_pt1 | contig 11932 bp, 15 predicted proteins | sample 3512341 | NCBI WGS metagenome assembly VFQQ01 (sample SAMN10412373, study PRJNA504923) | tailings metagenome | isolation source: Relicate 2 Philex TSF1 revegetated site | place: Philippines: Tuba, Benguet | collected 2017-08-29 | reverse complement strand
CTCGCCTTTTCGGTGACCTTTTCGCCGTCGACGCCCAAATGGTCGATGACGATCTTCTTCACGCGTTCTGCGACGTCGCTCATGTATCCGTTCCTATCGTGTTGCCCCGGCCAGGCGTTGCGCGGACCGGGAAAGGCGCGCTTGGTATCACGTTGCCAGACTTGATGTCACCCCTGCAAACGGCCCGGTTTTCCGGGCCTTTTTTGCGGAGTTCCCGCTTTAGACCATCGCCATGCCGCCATTCACGTGAATCGTCGCGCCCGTGACGTAGGCGGCTTCCTCGCTGGCGAGGTAGACGACGGCGGCGGCGATCTCGTTCGGCGTGCCCATGCGGCCGGCCGGAATCTTGTCCGAGACGGCCTTTTTCTGGTCGTCGGTCAGCGCGTCGGTCATGGGCGTCGCGATGAAGCCGGGGGCCACGCAGTTGACCGTGATGTTGCGGCTGGCGACTTCCTGGGCGAGCGATTTCGACATGCCGATGATGCCGGCCTTGGCGGCGGCGTAGTTGCCCTGCCCCGGATTGCCGGTGACGCCGACCACCGAGGTGATCGAGACGATCCGGCCCCAGCGCTTCTTCATCATGCCGCGCAGGCACGCGCGCGACAGGCGGAAGGCGCCGGTCAGGTTCACGCGGATGATATCGTCCCACTCCGCGTCCTTCATGCGCATGAAGAGATTGTCGCGGGTGATGCCCGCATTGTTCACGAGGATGTCGACACCGCCGAGCGCCTTCTCGACCGCCGGCACCAGCCCATCGACCGACGCGGTGTCGCCGAGGTCAGCCGGAAAAATCTCCGCCCGCTCGCCCAGTTCTGCCTTCAGCGCCTCAAGCTGCTCCACGCGGCGGCCCGAAAGCGCCACGGTGGCTCCTTGAGCATGCAGCGCCTTCGCGACCTGAAGCCCGATCCCGCCCGTCGCGCCCGTTACGAGGGCCACTTTGCCAGTGAGGTTGAACATATTTCTCTCCCCTGCTTCCTCATGGCCGCCCTTGAGGCGGCCATCCAGACAACCGTACGGCTGCCGACATGGATGGCCGGGTCGAGCCCGGCCATGAGGGTGAAAACCTAGACGCTTTTCAGAAACGCTTCGATGTCCGCCGGGGTTTCCAGCGACACCGGCTCCACATCTGTCGTGATGCGCTTCGCCATGCCGGTCAGCACCTTGCCTGCGCCCGCTTCCACCACCTTGGTCACGCCCAGACCCGGCAGCGACGCAATCGTCTCGCGCCAGCGCACCCGGCCCGTCACCTGCTCGACCAGCAATTCGCGGATCGCGGCCGGATCGATCACCGGCTTCACCGTTACATTGGCGATCACCGGCAGCGACGGCGTGTTGATCGTGGCCTCTTCCAGCTTGCGGGCCATTTCTTCTGCCGCCGGCTTCATCAGCGGCGAATGGAAGGGCGCGCTCACCGGCAGCGGCATGGCGCGCTTGATGCCCAGCGCCCTCACATGCTCGGCCGCGCGGTCGATGGCCGCCTTGTGACCGGAGATCACCACCTGACCCGGCGCATTGTCATTCGCGACCGCCGCGATCTCGCCCGGTGCGGAGATGAGTTTGCACAGCTCCTCGGCCTGCGCGATCTCGGCGCCCAGCAGCGCCGCCATCGCGCCGACACCGACCGGCACCGCACGCTGCATCGCCTGCCCGCGCGCCTTCAGCAGCTTCGCGCCATCGCTCAGCGAGAACGCGCCGGAAGCCACCAGCGCCGAGTACTCGCCCAGCGAGTGGCCGGCGACGTAGCTGCAGCGCTCCGCCAGCTTGAAGCCGCCCTCGCGCTCCAGCACGCGCACGATCGCCATGGAAACAGCCATCAGCGCCGGCTGCGCGTTCTCGGTGAGGGTCAGATCGCCTTCCGGCCCCTCGAACATCAGCTTCGAGAGGTTCTGCGACAGCGCCTCGTCGACTTCGCCGAACACGTCGCGCGCCGCACCGAATGCCTCGGCCAGCGCCTTGCCCATGCCCGGCGCCTGGCTGCCCTGCCCGGGGAATGTAAATGCCGTCGTCATGCGACCCACCTTACGTTATTGGCCGGGTGAGACACCGAAGGCGGCTTGCCTGTCAAGGAACGGTCGAGACCGTCCGACCCAGCTTCATGCGCCATTCAGCCGCCTGGATGGCTGATGCGGCGCATTGGCGCGTGGCTGGAACCGGATTGCGCGCCTAGGATTGCAGCAAAGGGCTGCAGCCAATCGAGGGAGATTAGTATGTTGAAACACGCACTCGCGGGCATTGCCGCCGCGATGGGGATCGCGCTCGCGACCACCGCCAGCGCAGATATTTTCGAATCCGCACACGCCCCGGGCATGTGTCTCAACGTCTCCACGGGCGGCGTCTCGATCCAGCCCTGCGACGGCAGCGGCAATCAGGATCTCGCCATCGCGTCTGTCGGCGGCGGCCGGGTGATCGTGGCGGGCGTCCGCTGTCTCCGCATGGACGGCCAGAACAACATGCCGGTGCTGGTTCAGTGCGCCGCGCCTTATAACGGCGTCACGCGCTTCAACATGGTCAATAACGGCCCGATCCGCGGCGACGGCCTCTGCCTCGACGTGAAGGGCGGCAAGAAGAACGCCGGCACCCGCGTCATCGGCTTTGAGTGCAACAATCAGAACAACCAGCGCTGGCTCCGCACCACCACCGGCAAGGTGCCCAGCGACAATATCGGCGAACTGGCCGGCAGCGCGCAGGAAGGCGTCCTCTCCGCCAACCACGCCCCCTATCTCTGCCTTAACCTCAGCGGCAACCGCCTCAACCTCGCGCCGTGCAACAGCGCCACGCGCTTCAAGGTGGGCGTAGGCGTGCCTACGACCCCGGTGATCGGTCAGGTCTCCGGCCCCAACAAGTGCCTCCAGGGCGACGGCGCGCAGGGCCAGCAGATCCGCTCGGGCGGCTGCAATCTCTCGACGATCGAGTGGACGTTCACCTCCAACGGCCTGCTTCGCGCCGCTAACGGCCTCTGCGCCGATGTCGAGGGCGCCTCGCAGAACGCCGGGTCGCGCGTGATTTTCTTCAAATGCTCGGGCAAGTCGAACCAGCGCTACACGCTGATCCCGTAAACGGGCTTCATCGACGGTTCAGGCGGGGCGCGCGACACACGTCGCGCGCCCCGCGTCCGTTCGCCGCTTGAGCGGAACTCGGGGAATATGCCAGCGTTCTGGACCTGCGACCGGGAGATGACTGCCATGACGCCATTCCGATCCGTTCTTGCCGGCCTTGCCGCCGCTGCGGCTTTGCTCGCCTTTGCGCCTGCCGCCTCTGCCGAGGCGCTGCAGTCCGACAAGGCGCGCGGCATGTGCATGGATTTCCAGTCCGGCCGCGGGGTGATTTCGCGCTGCAACGGCCAGGCGCCGCAGGACATCGACGTGCCCCCGCGCGGGGCCGATTTCATGCGCGTCGGCCGCTACTGCATCGCCGCCGGCCGCGAAGGCGACCAGCTCTACGCCACCAACTGCAAGAACCGCGCGGACCAGTACTGGACCTACAGCCAGAACGGCACGCTGGTGAACGGCACCGGCCTCTGCGCCGATGTCGAGGGCGGCTCGCGCAGCGAGGGCGCCCGCATCATCGGCTATAATTGCTCGGGCAAGTCGAACCAGCGCTGGCTGCTCTGGGAAGGCGGCTACGATCCCGGCCCGGGCAATGGCGGCGGTTATCAAAGCCAGGTGCTGCTCTCGCCCCTGCATGCCCCCGGCATGTGCCTCGACCGCGACAAGAGCACCAACCAGCTCATCCTCTGGGGCTGCCACGGCAAGTCGAACCAGGTCTTCACCCTGGCTACCAGCGGCCGTACCGAAATCCGCGTGAACAATGGCTGCCTTGCCGCCGCCTCGAACAGCCGCAGCCCGGTCTATGTCGCGACCTGCAACGGCGCGCGCAGCCAGACCTGGATGGTCATGAGCAACGGCACCATCCGCAACGACTCGTCCGGTCTCTGCCTCGATGTCGATGGTGGCGGACGCAATGAGCGCACGCCCGTCATCACCTTCAAGTGCAACGGCAAGTCTAATCAGCGCTTCAACCTCTACTCGCGCTGATGGCGTTGAGACAGGCGATCCTGGGGGCGGCTTCGGCCGCCCTCATTCTCTGTGCGGCGGCCGAAGAGCCGGGCTGGAAAGCCCTCCCTGAAATCACGCTGCAGTATGAAAACCTGCCCGGCATGTGCGTGACGGTGAACGCCGCCGGCATCGCCGAGAATCGCGCCTGCACCGGCGCGCCCGATCAGGTCTTCCGCGCCCCCGGCCCCGATGGCGGCGTGCTGCGCTACGGCGATCTCTGCATGTCCGCGCCGGACGAGGGCAACTACCCCGAACTGCGCGCCGTCCCCTGCGGCACGGGCGGCGACCATTACTGGATCGTCGACCACAAGAGCCGCCTCGCCAACAATGTGGGCCGCTGCCTGCAGGTGCTCGGCACCTCGTCACGCGAAGGCGAACGCGTTTTCGGCGCCCGCTGCCTTGAGGACGACCCATCGCCCAAGGTCTGGCGCTTCGTTCCCGTCAGCGAGGCATGGGACTCGCGCACCGGCGCCCCGATCCATATCGGCGATGCCTGCCTCGCCTGGCAGGAAGGCGGCAATTTCTTCAGGGCCGACGATTGCGCCACCGCGCCCTACGCCGCGTTTTCCTACGCGACGAACCGCGCGGGCCAGATCCGCGCCCGCTCGTCCTGTGTGTCGGCCTATGTCGACGACGCGCCGCTCAATCTGGGTGAATGCCATGACGGCCCGGACCAGATGTGGACCATCGCCGATGGGCACCTGATGAGCGCCGACGGCCGCTGCGCGCTCGCCGATGCTGAGGGCGTCCTGCGCATCCGGGCCTGTCCGGCCGGCGTGGGCGACTTCCGCTTTCCCTGAACTGGCGCGCTTGGCCTACCCTCGCTAGGGTCGCCCCGCCATAACAACCAGATCAGGAAACGCACCCATGTCGGTACCCCAGGTCCACGGCTTCTGCGAGCCGCGCTTCGCCGGCGCGCGCTCAGCCTTCGCCGCCAACTTCACTTCCGGCGCCGATATGGGCGCCAGCTTCGCCGCCACGATCGACGGCGAGTTCGTCGTCGATATCTGGGGCGGGTTCGCCGATGCCGAGGGCAAGCGCCCCTGGGCGGAAGACACGATCATCAACGTCTACTCGACCACCAAGACGATGTGCGCGCTCACCGCGCTCCTCTGCGCCGATCGCGGCCTCATCGACTTCGCCGCGCCCGTCGCGAAGTACTGGCCGGAATTCGCCGCCGCCGGAAAGGACCGCATTACCGTCGCCCATCTGATGAGCCACAGCGCAGGCCTCTCGGGCTTTGACGGCAAGATCGCGACGGAAGATCTCTACGACTGGGAGAAGGTCACCACCCTCCTCGCCCGTCAGGCGCCGTGGTGGGAGCCGGGCACGCGCTCGGGCTATCACGCGATCACGCAGGGCTATCTCGTCGGCGAGGTCGTGCGCCGCGTCTCGGGCAAGTCTCTCGGTACGCTCTTCCGCGAGGAGATCGCCGAGCCCCTTGGCGCCGACTTCCATATCGGCCTGCCGCCCGAACACGACCACCGCGTTGCCGATCTCATTCCGCCGGCCACCAGCCTTGGTGCCGCGTCGGCGCAGAACGACATCGCCAAGCGCACCTTCGCTGCCGTCACGCTGACGGCCGAGGAGCCCAAGACCACCGCCTGGCGCCGGGCGGAAATCCCCGCTGCCGGCGGTATCGGCAATGCCCGCTCTGTCGCGCTCGTCCAGTCCGTGCTCGTCAATGGCGGCATGGCAAAAGGCAAGCGTATCCTCTCGGAGGCCGGCGCCCGCCGCGCGCTGGAGCTGCAGATCGAGAACGACGACATGGTGCTCGGCATCCCGGTCCGCTTCGGCCTTGGCTATGGCCTACCCAGCGCAGTTGCGCCGTTCCCCAATCCCAACACCGCCTTCTGGGGCGGCTGGGGCGGCTCGCTCATCGTCTGCGATTACGATGCGCGCATGACCTTCTCCTATGTGATGAACCGCATGAACTCGACGACTACTGGCGATGCCCGCGTCTCGGGCCTCTTCGGCGGCCTCTATGCGGGGCTGATGCAGGCCGCCTAGAGCATCATCCGAAGAAGTTGATGCCGGTTCTTCGATAAGATGATGCTCAACTAGCCCGATGGGAAAGAAGCTGCTCCGCGTCACAATCCTGGAGAAGGTCGACACCGACTTCGGCGAGATCACCGTCGCCCGCGTCACCAAGACCGGCGCGGTGATCTATCGCCAGGGCAATTGCCACCAGAGCGAAAGCGACGGACGCGGCATCAGCCTCTCCAGCTACATCCACGCGCTCTACGGCTTCGCGGCGCAAGCGGGCGCGCGCAGTGTGCTGCTCATCGGCGTCGGCGGCGGCACGCTCGCGAACATGCTCTCCAGCGAGGGCGCGCGCGTCACGCTGGTCGATATCAACCCGATGTCGTTCGAGGTCGCCCGCTTTTATTTCGGCCTGCCCGACAGCCTGCCCCGCCATGTCGAGGACGGCCTCGCCTTCCTCAAGCGCGGCGCGGCCAAGTTCGACGCCATCGTGCTCGACGCCTATCACGCCAGCGAAATCCCCGAGCACCTGACGACGCCGGATTTCTTCGCCGAGGTGAAACGCCGCCTGACGAAGAAAGGCCTCCTCCTCGCCAACGTCTACATCCGCAACGACGCGGATGACGCCGCCCGCAAGCTTAAGGCGACGATGGCCGAAATCTTCCCCACCGTCCGCGCCCTCGACACGCCAGGCGAGCCGGAGCGCAACACTATCCTCGCGGCGGGCGAGGCCACCGTCACCGCGCCCCTCCAGCCGCCCTGGCTGATGCTCAAGCCCCGCACCGGCGCCGAAGACGTCCGCGCCGAACTCAAGAAGATGCGCTTTGTCGGCTGACCCGCGCCACCTGTCATGGTCGGCGAAGGCCAACCATCCACGCCTTCCTTGCGGCCCGCCATCGTGACAGGCAGTCTGCGTGCATGCGTTTTCCCGTAGCAACTTTGGCGGCCATCGCCGCAGCGGGCTTTTCGGCCTGCTCGCCGTCGACGGTAGCCGATTGTTCCGAAATCATCTGGCTCAAGCCGACCAGCAACCGCAACGTGCTGGTGAACGGAGAGCGCGTGCCGCTAGAAAAGGTCGTGCCTACTCTGACGGAGCGCTATGCCGATCGGAAGGAATGCCGCGTCATGGTTCGCGCCGAACATGATGCGACCTACTCGGACATCATACCTCTGATGAACGCCCTCGACGCGGCCGGCTTCCACAAGATCGCCATCGTCGCGGAGGAAGTAGTTCAATAGACGAGAACCATGCCCCCCGCCTGTCATGGTCGGCGAAGGCCGACCATCCACGCCTTCCTTGCGGCCTGCCATTGCGACAGGCAGTCTCCCGCTATGCGCCTTCGGATTCTCGCCCTCGCCACCCCCCTCGCCCTCGGCGGCTGCGTGTCGCCGATCTACTCCAATTGCCGGCCAGCCATCGTCATGGAACTGGGCAATGACGGCATCGTGATCTACGAAGAGCAGCGCTACACGCTCGAAGCCATCGGCCCCGCCCTCGCCAAGAGCTATCGCGGTCAGAAGGACTGCTATGTCGGCGTGCTGTCGTCCTTCGAGGCGAAAGAGGCGTTCGGCCTGAAACTCGCGCAATACCTCGCAGGCTCTGGCTTCAAAACCACCGAGATCACCGCCGAGGACAGGTTCTACTAGCCGCTAATCCTCATGCCACGTGGCGAAGTTCGCCACCGGCTCCCGCTCGCTCACCAGCGCATTCACCGGCGATAACAAGTCCTCATACCCAAGCGACACGCCGCAGACGATGTACTCGTCGTCCAGCACGCCCAGCACGCGCTTGGTCGGCGTCCAGAACTGGTTCCAGGCGCCTTGGGCGCAGGACGATACCCCCCGCGTCGTGGCGCTCAGCATCAGCGACTGGATGAAGATGCCGAGGTCGAGCTAGCTCATCGGCCCCAGCTCCTTGTCGATCGTGAAGATCACCCCGACCGGCGCGTCGAAGAATTTGTAGTTGCGGCCCCACTGGTCCCAGCCCGCCTTCACATCGCCCTTGGGAATGCCGATGAGGCCGTACATCGCCTTGCCCAGCGTCCGCATGCGCGTGATGTACGGCTCCTTGCGCTTGCCGCGATGGGGGAACTCGGCCTTGTCGTCTTCGGGGTTCGCCTCGCGATAGGCGAGCACCTCGCGCTCCAGCCGGTCGCGCGCCTCGCCCATCACCACATGCACCTTCCAGGGCTGGATATTGGTGCCTGAGGGCGAGCGCGCCGCATCCTCGAGGATCGCTTCAACCAGTTCGCGCGGAACGGGATCGCTCTTGAAGGCGCGCACGGATTTCCGGGCGCGCAGCGCGTCGGCGAATTGCATGGGGTGGCTCCGGAAATTCAGGCGATGACGGTGGGCGAAACGATACCGCCCGCCGCCCGCAACGTCACGCCTTGCCGATGCCCGCTTCGGCCAGCCTGGCGTTCAGCACATGGCGCGCGGCGATCACGTCTATGCTCGCCTTGATGATGCCGTCGATCTCGCTGCCTTCGGTGTAGTCGGCGGGCGCGATGCAATGGACGCGGCTGTCGGTCAGGTATTTGCTGGCGGCCTTGCGCGCGCCCTTCTGGTGCGGCGCGAACACGGCGACGGAAAGCCCGCCCTGTTCCTTCACCAGACGGAAGGCCGGAATGTCCGTCGCGCCGTCGCCCACGAACACCATGTTCTGGAACGGCACCGGGCGGTCTTCCTGATCGACCACCTCGTTCACCGCCGCGTTGTCGGTGATGTCGCGGACGCCCTTATTGATGCGGAACAGATACTGCGTCTTCGTCGTGTAGTTGATCGCCAGCGCCGGCCATTTGGCGAGCCCGCGCTCGAACAGGAATTTCGACGCAAATATCTGCGTGAAGCGATCGGCGATCGCGGTCCCGGCGATGATCTCCTCATTGCCGCTGGAGATGATGTAGTGCTCCACCTTCACGCCCTGTTCGGCGCCATAGGCGTTGATGCGGCCGAACCAGTCTTCCACGCCGTCGAACAGCTTCAGCCCGTGGCCCAGCGCCTGGAAGTCCTGCCGCCGCACCGGCACCATGTTATCGGCGGCCTTCAGCAGCATCATGTTCATATAGGCGAGCACCGGGTCGGCCTGGTGGACCTTGGCGAATTCCCGCACCTCGTCCCAGAAGGCCTTGGCCTTCATCCCGATCTTCGGGATGAACTGATGCTCCTGCATGTTTCCGGGGCACAGCGTGCCGTCGAAATCATAGGCGATGGCCATCGGGGCCAGCTTCTTAGCCAAGGCATGCGTCTCCCCGGCGGCAAGCCGGCGGGTTTCCTTATCCCCGGAATGACTTAACAGCCAGCTTACCGGCTTGAATCGTGCCCGGACTTGCTTATATTCCTACGACGACGACCCGGGTCGGGCTCCGCCGGTCCGCCGCGGGGATCGACGGCAAAATTAAAGATGCTTTGTTTCGCGGTCGGCTAATATTATTTCGCGAACTAGGCGCTCCACCCTTGCCCTTCCCGCCCCCCTCCTGTATGAGCCGCCCCCTCAATCGCCTGCGGTCTTCCGGGGGAGGGGTCCGGCGTAACGCCGTATTCCAAGGTCCAATGCCCGGTCCGGAAGAGCCATCAGAGAGACGGCGCCCGCCCGATCCCTGCCGCAGGCCCAGTGAAAGTGACGGGCAATCCATGCCTTTCTACGAACACGTCTATGTGGCGCGCCAGGATGCGACGCCGCAGGCCGTGGAAGCGCTGACCGAAGAGCTCAAGGGCGTCCTTGAAGCCAACGGCGGCACGCTCCAGAGCCAGGAATCCTGGGGTCTGCGTACGCTGACCTACCGGATCAAGAAGAACCGCAAGGGCCACTACGTCCTCCTGAACATCGACGCGCCCGCCAAGGCCGTCCAGGAGATGGAACGGGTCCAGAAGATCAACGAAGACGTCCTGCGTTTCATGACCGTCAAGATCGAGGCCTTCGAAGAAGGCCCGTCGGCGATGATGAAGTCGCGCGACCGTGACGACCGCCGCCGTGAATTCGGCGACCGTGACGGCGGCTTCGGTGGCGGTTTCGGCGGGGGCGATCGCCCGCGCCGTGAAGACCGTCCCCGTCGCGACGACCGTGCCGAAGGAGGTGCAGCATGAGCGGCGCCACGACCAATCCCGCCCGCCGTCCGTTCTTCCGCCGCCGCAAGACCGATCCGTTCACGGGTCCGCAGGCGCCGAAGATCGACTACAAGGACGTTCGTCTGCTCCAGCGTTTCATCTCGGAACGCGGCAAGATCGTCCCCTCGCGCATCACTGCAGTGTCGGTGAAGAACCAGCGCGCGCTCGCCAAGGCGATCAAGCGCGCCCGGTTCCTCGCTCTGCTGCCGTATGTGATCAGCTAAGGGGAGAACGCACATGCAGATCGTTCTTCTCGAGCGCGTCGAAAAGCTCGGCCAGATCGGCGATGTGGTGAAGGTGAAGCCGGGTTTCGCCCGTAACTTCCTCCTCCCCCGTGGCAAGGCGCTCCGCGCCACCAAGGAAAACATCGCCCAGTTCGAGACCCAGCGCGCCCAGCTCGAAGCCCGCAACCTCGAGCGCCGCAAGGAAGGCGAAGCCGTCGCCAAGAAGCTCGACGGCCAGGTCTTCGTCGTGCTGCGCCAGGCTGGCGAAACCGGCCTGCTTTATGGCTCGGTCAACACCCGCGACATCGCGGCCGCCGTCACCGAAGGCGGCTTCTCGGTTCTGCGCAACCAGGTCGTCCTCGACAATCCGATCAAGTCGGTCGGCATGCACGAAGTGAAGATCCAGCTGCACCCGGAAGTCCGCTCCAAGGTCACGCTCAACGTCGCCCGCAACGCGGACGAAGCCGAGCGCCAGGCCCGCGGCGAGGACGTCTCGGTCGCCCAGGACGAAGAGGAGGCGCCCGACGCCGCCGAACTCCTGGAAGCCCCGATCGCCCAGGACGACGAAGCCTAAGCTTCGCCTCACGCAGATGCGAAAGGGCGGATGCGACAAGCATCCGCCCTTTTTCTTTCACCTAATCCACAGCACGCTTGATAGCTGTGAGTCGTCTTCGGAGCGCTGATCGTCAGCGTTGCGCCATATCGCTCCCGAGCGCTTAGTGACCCCATGAGCTACGCCTACGACACCAGCCGGAACGCCGCGCCCACCGAAGAGGAAAGCGCGCTCTACCGCCAGCCGCCGCACAACACGGAACTGGAACAGGCGCTCATCGGCTGCCTGCTGCTCAACAACGAGTCGGCCGGCCGCCTGCCCGACTATCTCAAGCCCGATCATTTCTATGCGCCGCTGCACCGCCGGCTGCTGGAAGCGATCCTGTCGGCCCGCGCCCGTGACCAGCTCGCGACGCCGCTGACGCTCAAGACCCAGTTCGAGAATGATCCCGACTTCCGCGAAGTCGGCGGCTTCGCCTATCTCGTGCGCCTTGTTGAAGACGTGCCGAACGCCCGCAGCATCGAGCATTTCTCCAAGGCGATCTTCGATCTTGCGACGCGCCGCGAGCTCATCAATGTCGGTGAAGGCCTCCTCAACGACGCCTACGAAGCCGCGCTCGACTTCACGCCGCAGGATCTGATCGAGGCGGCGGAAAAGGAACTCTACCGTCTCGCCGAACCGTCCAAGCGCGGCGGCGGTTTCAAGTCGTTCAAGACCGCTGCCTTCAAGGCGCTGGAACAGGCCGAGGTTGCGCAGCGCATGCGCGGCAAGATCCCCGGCGTGCCGACCGGCCTTTTCAAGCTCGACGACATGCTGGGCGGCTTCCAGCGCTCCGATCTTCTCATCCTCGCCGGCCGCCCGGGTATGGGGAAAACCGCGCTCGCGACGAACATCGCTGTGAACGCGGCGCGGGCGAAGCTCAACGACAGCACGGAAGGCGGAACGGTCGCGTTCTTCTCGCTGGAAATGTCGGCCGAACAGCTCGCCACCCGTATCATTTCCGAGGTCGC
>VFQQ010004652.1_pt1 | contig 11942 bp, 10 predicted proteins | sample 3512341 | NCBI WGS metagenome assembly VFQQ01 (sample SAMN10412373, study PRJNA504923) | tailings metagenome | isolation source: Relicate 2 Philex TSF1 revegetated site | place: Philippines: Tuba, Benguet | collected 2017-08-29 | reverse complement strand
GCGTGCGCTCCAGCCGTAGTTGCCCTGCAGGCAGAAGCTGAGGTCGGCCTCTTCCAGCGCCCAGGGCAGCTGGGCCTTCATCGTGCCCAGCTTCATGGTGTTGGAACGTGGCTCGAACACGGCCAGGATGCGCGCACCGTGGCCCACCTTGCGGCGCAGGCCTTCGACCGTGGTGCGCATGGCCGTGGGGTGGTGCGCGAAGTCGTCGTAGACCTTCACGCCACGCGCCTCGCCGCGCAGTTCCAGCCGGCGGCGCACGTTCTGGAAGCTGGCCAGCGCCGCGCAGGCGGCGTCGGGCGCCACGCCCACGTGTTCGGCGGCACCGATGGCCGCCAGTGCGTTCATCTGGTTGTGCTCGCCGAGCAGGGACCACTCCACACGCCCGAGCTTCAGGCTGCCGCGCAGCACGTCGAAGCTGTGCGGCTCGCCGCGGGCGCACAGGCCGCCGGGCTCCTCGCGCTTGGTGCCGAAGCGCTGCACCTCGCTCCAGCAGCCGCGCGCCAGCACACGTTGCAGCGCTTCGTCGCGCGCGTTCACGAGCAGCCGGCCCTTCGATGGCACCGTGCGCACGAGGTGGTGGAACTGCGTCTCGATGGCGGCGAGGTCGGGGAAGATGTCGGCGTGGTCGTGCTCGAGGTTGTTGAGCACCGCGGTGCGCGGCCGGTAGTGCACGAACTTGCTGCGCTTGTCGAACAGCGCGGTGTCGTACTCGTCGGCTTCGATGACGAAGTGCGGGCCCACGCGGCCCGGCAGGGCCGCCTCCACATTCCCCAGGCGCGCCGAGACGCCGAAGTTCAGCGGCACGCCGCCCACCAGAAAGCCAGGTTGCAGGCCGGCTTGCTCCAGGATCCAGGCCAGCATCGAGCTCGTGGTCGTCTTGCCGTGTGTGCCGGCCACGGCCAGCACGTGGCGGCCCTGCAGCACATGTTCAGCGAGCCACTGCGGGCCGCTGGTGTAGCGCGCGCCGGCGTCGAGGATGGCCTCCATCAGCGGGTTGCCGCGCGTGACGACATTGCCGATGACGAACTGGTCGGGCGCCAGCGCCATCTGATCGGCGCCGAAGCCTTCGATGAGCTCGATGCCGAGCGCGCGCAGCTGCTCGCTCATCGGCGGGTAGACGCCGGCGTCGCAGCCCGTCACGCGGTGCCCGGCTTCGCGCGCGAGCGCCGCCAGGCCACCCATGAAGGTGCCGCAGATGCCGAGGATGTGGATGTGCATGTCAGGTCCGCGCGGCCGTTCCGAAGGACCTGATGGCCCCCTCGGGGGGCAGCGAACGAAGTGAGCGTGGGGGCTGCATGGACTGGATTCTAGGGAGCCGTGTTAGCGTGCCCTGGCATGGGCAACGTCGGCTTCGCGGGCATACCCTGGATCGCCTCGCACCCCATCGCCTACCCGGCGCTGGAGGTGCTGCACATCGTGGGCATCGCGCTGCTGCTGGGCAGCCTGGTGGGGCTTGAACTGCGCGTCTGGGGGCGATCGCCCGAGCTGCCGATCAAGGCCTACGCCAAACATGCGCTGGCGATCACGCTGGCCGGCTTCGGCCTCGTGCTGCTGAGCGGCCTGCTGATGTTCGCGGCGCAGCCGGGCGAGCTGCTGGCCAACCGCTGGTTCCTCATCAAGCTCGGCCTGGTGCAGCTGGCGGGGCTGAACGCGGCCTGGTTCCACGCCCGTGATGGCTTGGCGTGCTGCGACGGCATCGCCCGCGCCCAGACCGTGCTCTCCACGGGGCTTTGGGTCGGCGCGATCATCTGCGGCCGCTGGATCGCCTACGCCTAGGAGCTTTCGATGCACCGTCGCACCTTCGTCGCTGCCGCACCCGCCTTGCTGGCGCTGCCCGCCTGGGCCCACCACGGCTGGAGCAGCTTCGACCAGAACCGCCCCATCTACCTGGAGGGCAAGGCCACCAAGGTGGCCTGGCGCAACCCGCATGCCGAGCTGGCGCTCGAAGTGGCTGCCGGCCTCAAGCTGCCGCCCGACCTGGCCACGCGCACGGTGCCGGCACAGAGTTCGCCGGTGGACGGACCGGCGCTGCTGAAGGCCGCGCAACTGCCCACGCGCAAGGACCGCGTGTGGGAGATCGAGCTGGCGCCGCTGTCGCGCATGAACGCCTGGGGCGTGCCCGAGATCAAGGCCGGCGACAGCGTGGCCATGCTCGGCTTCACCTTCAGCGGCGAGCAAGGCTCGGCGACCTTGCGCGTGGAGTACCTGTTCTTCGGGGGCAAGACCTACGGCTTGCGGTCGTCTCCGGCCTGAGCCGGTTTCAGCCGAACAGCCACCACAGCAGCAGCAGCAGCACGGCGAGCAGCCAGCCGCTGGAGCGTTCGCGCATCAGCGTGCCCAGCAGGCCGCCGAACGGGCCCCCCAGGGCCCGCTCTTCCATGCCGATGCCGTGGCGGCCCAGGGCGGCGTCGGCCTCGGCCTGCATCTCGGCGGCAGCGGCGCGCTGGCGGTCGAGCGCCGGTTGATGCGCCGCCAGGCGCTGCTTCACGACGTGGGGCGCCGGCTTCTGGGCGTGGGCCAGCAGCGCCGGCTCGAGTGCGCTCACGGCGCGGTGTGCGGCGGCCAGGTCGGGCGCGGTCAGCGTGGCGCCGCAGGCGGCGCACTGCCAGCCGCCCTCCGGCGGCTGTGCGGCGCCGCAGGCTGCACAGTGCAGCGCGCCGTGTCGCGCGGCGGTGGCATGCACGGCGTGGCCGGCGGTGGCGGCTTCGGGGTCGAGCGCACGCGCCAGGCGCGCCACGTCCACCAGCGCCGGCACCGAGCCGCACCAGCTGCAGGTTTCATCGCCCAGCGCCAGCGCGCCGCCGCAGTTCACGCAGTGCAGCGCGCCTTGCTGCAGGACGCGGTTCCGGTCGGCGCTGCTCATCGGGCGCAGCAGGCCTTTTTCGTTCAGGAACTCGCCGAAGCTCTGCCAGGTGCCGTGCCCGGCCACGCATTCCAGCTGCAGCGAGCGGCCCCAGCGTGTGCGGTTGTGCACCGTGCGCAAGGCGCCGCGGCAATGCGGGCAGCGCATGTCGGCGCGCGCCGCGGTGTGCGCCAGCGCCTGGGCCTGCGCCATCTCGCCGATCAGCGCCAGCAGCCCTGGCCCCGCCAGCCGCGCCGATTCGACCGGATCGAACCACACCAGGTGGCAGGGCGCGCAGAGGTCGATCTCCACCTGCTGGCCGTAGTGGCCGGCGAGCTTCAGCACCGCCAGCGGCTGGCCGCAGTTGCCGCAGCCCAGTGCCACGGCGGTCTCAGGCCTTCAGCGCCCGGAAGGCCTCGCGTGCGGCGGCCACCGTGGCTTCGATGTCGGCCGCAGCGTGCGCGCTGCTCACGAAGCCGGCTTCGTACAGCGCCGGCGCCAGGTACACGCCGCGTTCGAGCATGCCGTGGAAGAAGCGGTTGAAGCGCTCCTTGTCGGTGGCCATGACGGTGCCGTAGTTCTGCGGCAGGCTGTCCGCAAAGAAGAAGCCGAACATGCCGCCTTCGCTGTCGCCCACCAGCGGCACGCCGGCCTCACGCGCAGCGCTCTCCAGGCCCGCGACGAGCGAACGGGTGCGCACCGCCAGCGCTTCGAAGAAGCCGGGCTTGCGGATCTCCGCCAGCGTGGCAAGGCCGCAGGCCGTGGCCACCGGGTTGCCGCTCAGCGTGCCGGCCTGGTAGACGGGGCCCAGCGGCGCCAGCTGGCTCATCACCGCGCGGCTGCCGCCGAAGGCCGCCAACGGCATGCCGCCGCCGATGACCTTGCCGAACACGCTGGCGCGCACGAAGTTCATGTTGCCGGCGATCGGCTCGATCATCACGCAGGCGATCTCGCCGCCCTGCGTGCTGAACGCCTCTTCCAGCTGCGCCACGTTGTTGTACTCGAGCACCAGCGTGTGCTGCACCACCTCGGCCGGCACACCGGCGCTGGTGGGGAAGCCGAAGGTCGCCAGGCCCGAGCCGGCCTTGACCAGCAACGCGTCGGCATGGCCGTGGTAGCAGCCCTCGAACTTGACGATCTTGCTGCGCCCGGTGGCGCCACGCGCCAGGCGCAGCGCGCTCATGCCGGCCTCGGTGCCGCTGCTCACCAGCCGCACCTGTTCCACCGTGGGCACGAGTTCGATGATGGCCTCGGCCAGTTCCACCTCGCGTTCGGTGGGCGCGCCGAAGCTGAAGCCCTCGGCGGCGGCCTTCTGCACCGCCTCCAGCACGGCCGGGTGGCCATGGCCGAGGATCATCGGGCCCCAGGAGCCGATGTAGTCGATGTAGCGGCGGCCTTCGGCGTCGGTGATATAGGCACCCTGCGCGCTGCTGATGAAGCGCGGAGTCCCACCGACGGCGCGGAACGCCCGCACCGGCGAGTTCACGCCACCGGGGATGACGCGCTGGGCGCGCTCGAACAGGCCTTGGTTGGTCGTGGTGCTCATCGCTATCAGTGCACGCGGCGCGGGGCGCCTTTGTGGCCGTTGTCGTGGCCGTTTTCGTTGCCGCCATCGGCCGGACCGGGGTCATCGGGCCCGCCTTCGGCGCCTTCTTCGGGCGGGGGCAGGGCCCAGAAGAAGCGGTCGGGCACGACATTGCCCATGCCGGGGCGGAAGCCGGCGTCCAGCGTCTGATCGAGGAAGCTCAGCGCCTCGCTCACGGCGGGCTGCAGTTCGCCGCCGGCGGCCAGCAGCGCGGCCAGCGCGGCGGCCAGCGTGTCGCCGGCGCCGACGAAGGCGGTGTCGAATCGTTCGAACTTCTCGCCGGTGAGCGCGCCCTGCGGCGAGGCCAGCACGTTGTCGATGAACTGCTCGGCGCCCTTGGCCGGCAGCATCACGCCGGTGACGAGCACGTAGCGCGTGCCGTGTTCACCGGCCGCCACCGCCAGCTCGCGCGCCGAAGGCGGGCGTTCGCTGTCCCACTCTGGCAGCAGGAAGTCCTGCAGCGTCTTGTGGCTGCCCACCAGCACCTCGGTGGCGGGCAGGATCAGCTCGCGGAAGGCGTCGAGGTAGGGCTGCGCCTGGTCCTCCTCCATCCAGCTCAGGTTGGGCAGGTAGCTGACGAGCGGGATCTCGCTGTAGTCGGACAGGATCTCGGCCACCGCGCTGACGTTGTCGGCGCTGCCCAGGAAGCCGACCTTCCAGCCGGAGATCGTCACGTCTTCCAGGATCGTGCGCGCCTGTTCGGCCACGGCATCGGCGTCGATGTCGTGCTGGTCGAACACGTCGGCGGTGTCGCGCATGACGATGGCGGTGACCACCGGCAGCGCGTGCGCGCCCATGGCCGAGATGGTGGCCACGTCGCCGGCCATGCCGCCGGCGCCGCTGGGGTCGCTGGCGTTGAAGCACATCACGCAGGCCGGCGGCGGTGGTTCGGCGCTGGGGTCTTGTTCAGCGGCCGTTGTGGGTTCGGGGGTCATGTGGGGCCTCGGCGCGCCGGGTCTGGAGGCCGTACGCAACCTCCAGAAGTTTCTGAGGAACGGTGTGTAGGTCCTCACAATTCCTGAAATTTTCCAGAAAGTGCGTGGCTACAATCCTGGATCATTGTAGTGAGGTGACTGCTTGAGCGAGAGTGAACCGAGCACCTGGATGTGCCTGATCTGCGGCTGGATCTACGACGAAGCCGCAGGCGATCCGGAACACGGCATTCCCGCTGGTACCGCCTGGGCCGATGTCTCCATGAACTGGACCTGCCCTGAATGCGGCGCGCGCAAGGAAGACTTCGAAATGGTTCAGATCTGAGGCTGCGCTGCCGATAACGGTGGCGAAGGATTTCAGGTCAATGAGGAGAACCACGCTTGGACAACCAGGGCTCCACAGCCGCGGGCGCGAAGGTGCTGGTCATCGATGACAGCAACACCATCCGCCGCAGCGCCGAGATCTTCCTGCGCCAGGGCGGGCATGAGGTGGTGCTGGCCGAAGACGGCTTCGACGCGCTCGCCAAGGTCAACGACCACGCGCCCGAACTGATCTTCTGCGACATCCTGATGCCGCGCCTGGACGGCTACCAGACCTGCGCCATCATCAAGCGCAACCCGCGGTTTGCGCACGTGCCGGTGATCATGCTGTCGTCCAAGGACGGCCTGTTCGACAAGGCGCGCGGCCGCATGGTGGGCTCGGAGGACTACCTCACCAAGCCCTTCACCAAGGAACAACTGCTGAAGGCGGTGGACGCGTTCCGCCGCGCTCCGGCCTGAGCCCGTACCGAGGCACCCCATGCCCATCCAGAAGATCCTCATCGTCGACGACAGCAAGACCGAGCTGCACCACCTCTCCGAGATCCTCGGCAAGAAGGGCTACAGCGTGCGCACCGCGGAGAACGCCGAGGAAGCCATGCGCCGGCTCGAGGAAGAGAAGCCGCAGCTGATCCTGATGGACGTGGTGATGCCGGGCCAGAACGGCTTCCAGCTCACCCGAGCCATCACGCGCGACCCGCGTTTCGCCGACGTGCCGGTGATCATGTGCACGAGCAAGAACCAGGAGACGGACAAGGTCTGGGGCATGCGCCAGGGCGCGCGCGACTACATCGTCAAGCCCGTGAACGCCGAAGAGCTGATCACCAAGATCAAGGCCTTCGACTGACGCGCTGCATGCACTGATGGCCAACCGCGAAGCCCTGCGCCAACTCCAGAACCGGCTCGCCGAGCGGCTGCAGCTCGCGCGTTCCGAGACACGCCCGCTGTCCTGGCTGGCGGTCGAATGTGCTGGCGTCGGTTTCCTGGTGCCCTTGCCCAGCGCCGGCGAGATCTTTCCCGCCGGCACGTTGCTGCCGGTGCCGCACACGCAGCCCTGGTTCCTGGGCGTGGCCAACCTGCGCGGTGGCCTGCACGGCGTGGTCGACCTCGCCGCCTTCCTGGGCCTGCGCCCGCCGCTGGGCCGCGAGGCCGTGCGCGAACAGGCGCGCCTGCTGGCCTTCAACCCGCGCCTGGGTTCCCAGGCCGCCGTGCTGGTCGACCGGCTGGCCGGCCTGCGCAGCAACAACCAGCTCACCGCCGAGCCGCCCGACGACACGCCGCGGCCGGCCTTTGCCACGACACGCTGGCGCGACGCAGAGGGGCGCAGCTGGCAGGAGTTCGACCTGGCCGCGCTGGCTCGGAACGAGCAGTTCCTGGCCATTTCTGCATGAGCAGCTTTCCGGCCACCGCCGCCTGACCGGCCCACCGGCCGGTCACCGCGCCACTGACACGACGAGTTAGACGAACGAGGACGCCATGAGTTTTCTGGACCGCATCAAGGGCGCCGGCCGCAAGAACGAGGCTGACATTCCGCTGCCCTCCGCGCCGTTCGATGAACTCTCGCCGCCGGTCACACCGGGCGAGGTGACCGTGCGGCTGGGCGGTGGCACACCGGCGCAGCGTGGCGAGGGTGCTGACTCGTCGATCATCACGGAGGCCGCGCCTTCGGAGCTCGCGCCCGACTTCACCGAGACGCGCATGGCCGGCTCCGACGTGGAGGCCGAGGGCTTCACGAGCGGCCTGCCGGTCATCGGCACCTGGCCGCTGGCGCGCCAGCAGCGCGCGCTGGTGATGCTGGCCGGCGGCGGCCTCGTGGCGCTGCTGCTGACCGTGATCCTGGTGCTCAACAGCAGCAGCAGCGGTTCGCGCCAGGTGGCGGCGGCGGGCCAGGCGACCACGCAGTCGCAGCGGCTGGCCAAGTCGGTGTCGCAGGCCGTGCTCGGCAGCGCGGCGGCCTTCCCCGAGGTCAAGGAGTCGATCGACATCCTGGCCAAGAACGTGCGCAGCCTGAAGACCGGTGACGGCGACGTGCCCGCCGCGCCCGGCGCCGTGCAGGACCAGCTCGACGTGCTGCTGCCGCTGGTGGACAAGGCCGAGAAGAACGCCGCTGTCGTGCTGGCGCAGGAAAAGACGCTGACGCAGGTGGGCCAGGCGCTGCGCGCCATCAACCGCCAGAGCGCCGACCTGCTGGAGACCGCCGAGACCGTGAGCTCGCTCAAGCTGCAGGGTGGCGCCTCGGCGTCGGAGCTCTCGGCCGTGGGCCAGCTCGTGATGCTGACGCAGCGCATCGGCAAGAGCGCCAACGAGTTCCTCACCAGCGAAGGCGTGAGCGCCGAGGCGGTGTTCCTGCTCGGCAAGGACCTGAACTCGTTCAAGGAGATCGCGCAGGGCGTGGTGGCCGGCAATGCCGATCTGCGCCTGCCCGGCACGCGCGACCCGCAGGTGCGCGAGAAGCTCACGCAGCTGCTGGCGCAGTACGAGAAGACCCGCACCGAGGCCGCGGCCATCCTGGGCAACCTGCAGGGCATGGTGGCCGCGCGCGAGGCGCAGGCCGCGATCATTGCCGACTCCGAGCCGCTGCGCCGTGGCCTGGACACGCTGCAGGAAGGCCTGGGCGGCAGCACCGGCTTCGGCGGTTTCCGCCTGCTGCTCGGCCTGCTGTCGGTGGCGGCCATCGCCGTCGGCGCCTTGGGCCTGCTGCGCCTGTTCGTGATCGACCAGACCACACGCATGCAGAGCGCCGACGTGCAGCGCCAGGAAGCCGAGCGCCAGGAGCAGGAAGCCAAGCGCGTCAACGACGCCAACCAGGCGGCCATTCTGCGGCTCATGAACGAACTGCAGACGGTGGCCGAAGGCGACCTCACGCAGCAGGCCACGGTGACCGAAGACATCACCGGCGCCATCGCCGACTCGGTGAACTACACGGTGGAGGAACTGCGCTCCCTGGTGGAGCAGGTGCAGACCACGGTGGGCCGCGTGACGGAAACGACGGCGCAGGTGGAAAGCACCTCCACCGAACTGCTGGCCGCCTCCACCGAGCAGCTGCGCGAGATCCGCAACACCGGCGACGAGGTGCTGCAGATGGCCGGCCGCATCAACGACGTGTCGGCCCAGGCGCAGGAAACCGCTGCGGTGGCGCGGCAATCGCTGAAGGCCGCCGAGTCGGGCCTGGAGGCGGTGAACAACGCCATCGGCGGCATGAACTCCATCCGCGACCAGATCCAGGAGACCTCCAAGCGCATCAAGCGGCTGGGTGAGAGCTCGCAGGAGATCGGCGAAATCACCGAGCTGATCTCGGACATCACGGAACAGACGAACGTGCTGGCCCTGAACGCCGCCATCCAGGCCGCCAGCGCGGGTGAAGCGGGCCGGGGCTTCTCGGTGGTGGCCGAAGAAGTGCAGCGGCTGGCCGAACGCTCGGCCGACGCCACGCGCCAGATCGCGGCCATCGTGCGCACCATCCAGACCGACACGCAGGACGCGGTGGGCGCCATGGAGCGCAGCACGCAGGGCGTGGTGGAAGGGGCACGGCTGTCCGACGCGGCCGGCGCAGCGCTGGGCGACATCGACCGCGTGACACGCGAGCTCTCGGAGCTGATCGCCCGCATCTCGGTGGAGGCGCAGAAGGAAGCGCAGCAGGCCAACGAGGTGGCGGCCAACATCCAGCACATCTTCGCGGTGACCGAGCAGACCTCGGAAGGCACACGCTCCACCGCGCAGATGGTGCGCGAGCTGTCGCGCAGCGCCGAGGAACTGAAGGCGTCGGTCGCGCGTTTCAAGATCGCATGATGAAGTCCAGGGCGGCCGACCAAGGACTTGCGCGGATCCTGCTCGGCCGGGCCGCAGCAAGAGCCCCCGCGGGGGGCAGCGACCGGAGGGAGCGTGGGGGCTGACATTTTCGACGACCTGAGCGCGCTGGCCTGGGTGCACGGCGAGCTGCGCCGTTCGCTCGAAGCCGCGCACAAGTCCCTGCGCCGCTACCTCAAGGACGCCGAGGCGGCGGCCGGCAGCGAAGTCGATGCGGCCGACGCAGGCTCGCTGCGCAGCGCGCGCACGCAGCTGCACCAGGGTGTGGGCGCGCTGGAGCTCGTGGGCATGCCGGCTCTGGCCGACGTGCTGCGGGCCAGCGAAGCGGCGGTGCAGCGCCTGGCGGCCAAGCCGGCGCTTGTGGATGCCGCGGCGGTGGACACGATCGAGAAGGTCTCGTTCGCGCTGCTCGACTACCTCTCGCGCCACCTGGCCCGCAAGCCGGTGACGCCGGTGATGCTGTTCCCGCAGTACCGCGCCGCACTGCAGCTGGCCGCCGCCGACCGCGTGCACCCGGCCGACCTGTGGAAGATCGACTGGCAGTGGCGCGAGCTCCCGCACGACCCCCGCGCCAAGGGCCGCGCCGCCGACGACGAAGCCCGCTCGGCCATGGAAACCGGCGTGCTGGCGCTGATGCGCGACAGCAGTGCCACGCCGCTGCTGCGCATGAGCGACCTCTGCGCCGACCTCGCCGCCGGCGTGCGCGCGCTCGGTGCCACCGGGCAGGGCCTGGCCACCGTGTGGCAGCTGGCCGCCGCGGTGTTCCAGGGCCAGGCGGCCGGGCTCATCGGCACCGACGTCTATACCAAGCGCGTCGCCTCGCGCCTGCTGGCACAGCTGCGTGGCAAGGCCGAGGCCTCCGACCGCCTGGCGCAGGACCTGCTGTTCTTCTGCGCCGCCGCGCGTGAGCCGCTCAACGACGAGCAGGCGCCGCGGCTGTCGCAGGTGCGGCGCCTGTGGCGCCTGCACGAGCACCCGGTGGGCGACTACGAGACGCCGCGCCTGGGCCGCTTCGACCCCGCGCAACTGCAGCTGGCGCGCAAGCGTGTGGCTGCGGCCAAGGACTCCTGGTCGGCGGTGGCCGGCGGCGAGGAACACCGCATCGGCAACCTGCCGGAGCAGTTTGCGCTGGTGGGCGAATCGATCCAGCGCCTGTTCCCCAGTGGTGAGGTGCTGGCAGCTTCGCTGCAGGCCACCGTGGGCCAGGTCGTGCAGAGCCAGCGCGCGCCCGCCGCGCCGCTGGCCATGGAAGTGGCCACCGGCATCCTCTACCTCGACGCCTCGCTCGAGGACGGCGAGCTCGACCAGCCCGAACTCGCGCAGCGTGTGCAGGCGCTGGCCGCCCGCATCGACGGCGTGCGCGCCGGCAACGACCCGCTGCCGCTGGACGTGTGGATGGAGGAGCTGTACCGCCGCGTCTCCGACCGCCAGACCATGGGCAGCGTCGTGGCCGAGCTGCGCGCCAGCCTGTCCGAGGTCGAGAAACACATCGACCAGTACTTCCGCAACCCCGCCGAGCGCCAGGTGCTGATCCCCGTGCCGGCGCAGCTGGGGTCGATGCGCGGTGTGTTGTCGGTGCTGGGCATGGACCAGGCCTCGCAGGCCGCGCTGCACATGCGCGACGCGGTGGACGAGCTCGTGCAGACCGAGGCCGACCCGCAGCGTGCGGTGCAGGCCGGCACCTTCGACCGCCTGGCCGACAACCTCGGCGCCCTGAGCTTCCTCATCGACATGCTCAGCGTGCAGCCGCAGCTGGCGAAGAGCCTGTTCAAGTTCGATCCGGAAACCGGGGTGCTCAGCGCGGTGATGGGCAAGACCGAGCGCGTCTCGGCCTTTGCGCAGCTCGACGAGGCCGCCGTCAGCGCGCCGGCGCCGCTGGCCGCCGCCGGTTCGCCGCTGCTGGAACAGGTGCAGGCCCTGGGCAATGCTGCCCGCTCCCAGGTGCCCGACAGCGTGCTCGCGCGCGACGCCGAAAGGCTGGCGCAGCAGGCGCTGGCCGCCGACGAGCGCGAGCTCGCCAAGCTGCTGTCCACCGCCCACGCCGGCCTGCGCGAGGGCAACGACGCCGCCACGCGCGCCGCCATGCGGGCCGAGCTGGCGGCCGTGGTGGGTGCGTTGCAGGCGCAGGCGGCGCCCGAGCCGGCACCCGCTCCGGCACCCGTGCCCGCGCCCAAGCCAGCCCCGGCGGGTGGCACCGGCCTCGAAGACGACCCCGAGATGCGCGAGATCTTCCTCGAGGAAGCGCGCGAGGTCATCGCCGACGCCAATGCCGCGGTCGAACGCCTGCAGGGTGCGCCCGACAGCACGCAGGACATGACGGCGGTGCGCCGCGCCTTCCACACGCTCAAGGGCAGCTCGCGCATGGTGGGCCTGCGTGACTACGGCGAAGCCGCCTGGGCCTGCGAACAGCTGTTCAACGCCCGCCTGGCCAGTGCACCGCACATGGACGGCCCGCTGC
>VFQQ010004651.1_pt1 | contig 11946 bp, 11 predicted proteins | sample 3512341 | NCBI WGS metagenome assembly VFQQ01 (sample SAMN10412373, study PRJNA504923) | tailings metagenome | isolation source: Relicate 2 Philex TSF1 revegetated site | place: Philippines: Tuba, Benguet | collected 2017-08-29 | reverse complement strand
TCGATCGAACCCGCTGCATGATGCAGCCAGCTCGTTGCGGAAGCCCAGGCTACGCGGCGGGTTCCGGGTCTTCGCCTTCGGCAGGCTCGTCTTCGGTCTCATCCTCCAGCGGGTCACCTGCCTCGGCCTCTTCAACGAAGGCCAGGTCGGGGTCTTCGTCGGTGTTGGCATCGGCCGCCCCGGGCGTGAACACGCGGTCCACGCCGATGTCCCAGCCGTCCTGTTTGCCGCCGTCGCCACCCGCGCTGCGGCTTTCGCCGGTGCCGGTGGCATCGCTGGCAGACGTCAGGGCGTCGGGCGGCAACAGACTGGCGCCGCCCAGTTCGTCACGGGCTGCCACGTCGGTCGCCAGGCCGGGGTCGCCGCCCTCGCTGTCTTCGATGCCCATCATGTCGCTGCCGCTGTCGGAGTTGTCACCGGGGCCGAGGGACGCGGTATCGCGGCCGGCGGGTTCGGCGGGTGCTGGGCTCACGCCCTGAATGCTGCTGCGTGCCATGGTGACTGTGACTAAGCGTCACCCTCGCGCACCTTGCGATCCACATCCGGAATCGGCCTCTCCCCCGGCTTGCCATCGGCAGGGCTGGTTTGAGGTGCGCGATCAGGATGGGTCGGGTTGACACCTGGAGCTCGGCCGTCGCCGGGCGGCGGTTGATTGACAGGCTTGCCAGGCGTCTGGCCGGGTTGATTCGTCATCATGGTGTGCTCCTTGGGCATGCAGGGAAAAGCTCCCACCACCGTCTGGCAATGCACATGCCCACAGGGGCGGCGCTCGAAGGTGCCGCAGTGTGCGAGGCCGGGAGCGCCGATTGCTGCACGGTTTACCTCACCAGTTCGGCGCCGGTCATGTCGGGCAGGAGGACGGCGTTTAATCACGGATCACGACGGAGACGCTGACATGAAGCCCATTGATCCCCCACCACCACGCCGCTTCTCGATGATCCGCGGCTTCCATCTGGCCGACTTCATCACCCTGGGCAATGCCGCCTGCGGCGTGTTGTCGGTGTTCCTGGCGATGATGTTCATGGTCAGCGGCTCGCTCACGCACTTTCTGCTGTCGGCCGCCATGACACCGCTGGCCTTCCTCTTCGACGTCTTCGACGGCAAGGTGGCGCGCTGGCGCCACCAGCATTCGCCACTGGGCCGCGAGCTTGATTCACTGGCCGATGTGATCTCCTTCGGCGTCGGCCCGGCAGCGCTGGGCTTTGCCGCGGGGCTTCAGGGTGGTTGGGACATCGTCATCCTGTGCTACTTCGTCTGCTGCGGCGTCAGCCGGTTGGCGCGCTTCAACGTCACCGCCGAACAACTGACCACCGACACGGGCAAGGTGGCCTACTTTGAAGGCACGCCGATCCCCACCAGCGTGATCCTCACGGCGGTGCTGTCGTGGGCCGCCTGGCAGGGGGCGCTGGGTGCGCAACTGTGGGGCGGGGTGTGGCAACTCGGGCCCTGGCAGCTGCATCCCATGAGCCTGCTGTTCGCGCTGTCGGGTACGGCCATGATCAGCAAGACCCTGCGCATCCCCAAGTTCTGAAGGAGGCGGGATGAACCTCCAGCGCGTCGCCGGCTTCGGCCTCGTCGATCTGGCGCTATTTCCCGGCTCTGGCGCCGGCCTCCTGGATCGCCGCCGCGCACTCGGCAACCAGCTTGGCGGTGGAATAAGGCTTCAGCACCCATCGGGAGCCTGGGGGCAGCCTGCTTTGCTCCGGCGGATGCGCGCCACTGGCAAACACCACGCCCAGGCCTGGCCTGACCAGCAGCGCGGTGCGTGCCAGTTCGGCGCCGTTCATGTCGGGCAGGCCCAGGTCCACCACCAGGGCGTCGAAATGGTCGTTTCCATCGAGTGCGCGCAACGCGTCTGCGGCGGTGCCGGCTTCCACCACCTCATGCCCCACGACACGGAAGTGCTCGGCGGCCACGGAGCGGATGGCCTCGTCGTCCTCCACCATGAGAACCTTGAAGGGTGTCGGTGCAACCACGCCCGCTGAGACCGCCGGCGTCGCCGATGTCTGCGAGCGTTGCGCGGCGTTGCGCAGCAGGTGGCGGATGCGGCGCGCCAGCGCTTCTCGCGAGTAGGGCTTGGAGAGCAGGTCAACGCCTTCGTCCAGCCGGCCGCCATGCACGATGGAGTTCTCGGTGTAGCCGGAGGTGAAGAGCACGGCGATGCCGGGCAGGCGTTGCTTGGCGATGCGCGCCAGCTCCGGGCTGCGCAGGCGGCCGGGCATCATCACGTCGGTGAACAGCACATCGATGGACACGCCGCTTTCGATGACCGTGAGCGCGCTGTCCGCATTCCGGGCGCGCAGGACCCGGTAGCCCAGATCGGTCAATATGGCCACCGCCGTTTCGCGCACGTCCTCGTCGTCTTCCACCACGAGCACGGTCTCGGAACCACCGACGACCTGACCCTCCGAAGCCACGGGCGTCGTCGCGTTCTCCACCTGCAGCGATCGCGGGAGGTACAGCTTGACGGTGGTGCCTTCCCCCAACTCGCTGTACACGACCACATGGCCCCCCGACTGCTTCACGAAGCCATACACCATGGACAGGCCGAGCCCCGTGCCCTTGCCTTCGGGTTTGGTGGTGAAGAAGGGCTCGAAGGCCCGTTCGAGCACATCGGTCGGCATGCCCGAGCCGGTGTCCGTCACGGCGATCATCACGTACTGCCCCGGCCGCACGTCGTCATGCTGCCTGCAGTAGTCGGCATCCAGAAAGGCGTTGCCCGCCTCGATGGTGAGCTTGCCGCGACCCTCCATCGCGTCGCGTGCGTTGATGGCGAGATTGAGAACGGCGTTTTCGACCTGGCTGGGATCGATCGATGTGTTCCACAGGCCGCCGGAAACGATGGTCTCGATCTCGATGCTTTCGCCCAGCGTGCGCCGAAGCATCTCTTCCAGCCCGCGGATGAAGCGGCCCACGTTGACCACTTTGGGCTCCAGCGGCTGGCGACGGCCAAACGACAGCAGTTGCGATGCCAGCTTGGCGCCACGCTCCACGCCTCTGAGCGCGGATTCAACGCGTGTGGTCGCGTCGGGGTTGTTCTTGGTGTGAAAGGAGAGGATCTGCAGGTTGGCGCTGATGACCTGCAGGGAGTTGTTGAAGTCGTGCGCCACGCCACCCGTCAGCGCACCCAGCGCCTCCATTTTTTGCGCCCGCTGCAAGGCCCTCTCTGCGCGATGCAGTTCCTCGCTCTCGTGCTTCAGGCGCTGCAGCGCCTGCTCCAGTTCCGAGGTGCGGGCCTGCACATGGCTTTCCAGCGTGGCGTTGAGTTGCCGCAGCGCGTTTTCGGCGTCCTTCTGGTGCGTCACGTCATAGCCATCGACAAAGATGCCTTCGACGCGGCCGGCCACCAGAACGGGTTGGTACATGAGATGGACGAATCGCTCCACCGGCTCCGTGTCGGGTGTCCGCTGGATGCGGACCGCCAGCGCTTCGCCAACGAAAGCCTCGCCGGTGGCATACACCTTGTCCAGCAGTTCGAAGTAGCCCTGGCCGCGCACCTCCGGCAGCGCCTCGCGCACCGGCAGCCCGATCAAAGGGCGTGGACCCACGAGATTCAGGTAGGCGTCGTTGGCCAGTTCGAATACGTGATTGGGCCCCGAAAGCAGGGCCATGAAGCTGGGCGCCTGCTTGAACATGGCACGCAGGCGGTCCCGCTCTTCGGTGCGTGCAACCACCTCCGTGACCAGCTGCCAGCGCGCCATGATCTGGCCCGCGAAGAGCTTCAGGTAGCTGACGTAGTCGTCGTCGAACGGTCGGAACGGGTTCAGTCCCACCACCAGCGCCGCAGTGGGGCGGTCATGCCCGGGTTGCGAAAGTGCGATCACGGCCGCTTCGGTGGCCGGCATCTGCCAGGCGCCTTGGGGCAGACCCTCGGGGGCCCTCACGGTGAGTTGGCCGACGTCCCCCCCCAAGGCGTCCAGCCGCCAGACGGACCTGGGTTCCAGAACGGCGCCGCCCAGGTCTTCGTACAGCGGCGTGGGCGTGCCCGCTTCATCGAGTTTGTAGAGTGCGCTGAACAGAATGTCCCGGTCTGCCTTGGCCGCCGCGTGCGACACCGCTTGAAAAAAGGTGTCGAGCTGTTCTGCCCCGGCGATGGACGACGCCAGCGACCCCAGGGATTCCAGCCGCCGCTCGCTGATCACCCGATCCGTCTCTTCGCTCACTGCACAGAAAATGCCCTCCACCTTGCCATCGTCGCCGCTGAGCGGGCTGTACGAGAACGTGTGGTAGGTCTCTTCCGGATAGCCATGGCGATGAAGAATCAGCAGCAGCGCCCGGTCCCACGTCGACTCACCTTGTTCGTACACCAGGCGCAACCTGGGCGCCACCTCTTCCCATATCTCCGCATACAACTCGCGCGTCGGCATGCCCAACGCATGCGCGTGCTTGCTGCCCAGCGTGGGGCGGTAGGCGTCGTTGTAGAGAAATGCAATGTCGGGACCCCATCCCACCCACATCTCGAACTTGGAGCTCAGCAGAATGCGCACGGCACTCTGCAGCGTGAGCGGCCAGCCGGCCGGGTCGCCCAGCGTCGTGGCGCTCCAGTCGTGGGCGCGCATGCGCTTCGCCATGTCGCTGTTGCCCACAAATATGCGAGCCAGCAAGTCCTGTGCTTTTTGCGTGTCGTTCATGGTGGATGGCAGCGATGGGGAGCGGTAGGGATTCCGCATTCTGCATGGACAGGCTTTCTGCCCGACCGAAAACGTAGCCGAAAACCGCGAGGGTTGGTGTAGGACGAAGTCCCTACTGGTCATCGAGTGTGCGGTACTGTCTTGACAACTGGCCTGTTAGACCTCCTGGTACCTCGTCGCAGAAGCTCATAATGCTTGTCTCCCGGAGGCATCTCACCACCCTGCTTCGTCGCAACCATGCCAGAAACACCCCCTGCCCAGGCCACCCCCACCGATCGCTTCCAGCTCTTCGTGGAAGCGGTTCAGGACTACGGCATCTTCATGCTCGATGCCACGGGCGTGGTGGTCTCCTGGAACAAGGGCGCCGAACGCATCAAGGGCTACCGGGCGGAAGAGGTCATCGGCCGGCATTTCTCGGTGTTCTACCCCGAAGAGGTGCGGGCCACCCATTGGCCCGAACAGGAACTGAAGCTGGCCGTGGCCAGCGGCAAGTACGAGGAAGAGGGCTGGCGGGTCCGCAAGGACGGCTCGCGCTTCTGGGCCAGCGTGGTCATCACGCCGCTGTTCGACGCATCGGGCAGCCTGACCGGCTTTGGCAAGGTGACGCGCGACCTGTCTGAGCGCAAGGCGCTGGAGGAAAACCTGCGCCAGAGCGAAGAGCGGAACCGGCTGCTCATCGACGGCGTGCGGGACTACGCCATCTACATGCTCGACCCGGACGGGCGCGTGATGAGCTGGAATCGGGGCGCGCAGCTCATCAAAGGCTACGCGGCCCACGAAGTGCTCGGTCAACACTACGGCATGTTCTTCCGCAAGCAGGATCGCGCCGAAGGCCTGCCAGCCTGGCAGCTTCAGCGCGCGCTGCTGCACGGGCGCACGCAAGAAGAGGGCTGGCGCATCCGCAAGGATGGATCGAGCTTCTGGGCCAACATCGTGTTGACGCCGGTCTACAAGGATGAAAAGACGCTGGTGGGCTTTGCCAAGGTCACCCGGGACATGACCGAGCGGGCCAAGCTGCACGAGCTTGAACACTCCCTCCAGCGCATGAACGAGTTCCTGGCGATGCTGGGGCATGAGCTCCGGAATCCGCTGGCGTCCATGCGAAACGTGACGACCGTGCTGCTGCATGCGCTCAGTCGAAATTCGGCACTGGCGAACTCCGGGAAGATCCTGGATCGGCAACTGGCGCACCTGACCAAGCTGCTGGACGGATTGCTCGATGCGGGGCGGCTCACGAGTGGAAAGATGACGATCCGTCCCACGATGGTGTCGTTCACCTCCATCCTGTCTCAGGCGGTGGAAGCCATTTGGCCTTCGATCCACGACAAGGGGCAGGTCCTCGAGCAGAGAGTGGAAGGGGACATCTGGGTCAATGCCGATGAGGTGCGCCTGGTCCAGGTGCTTCAGAACCTGCTGGCCAATTCCACCAAGTTCACCAACCCGCATGGGGCCATCAAGGTGCACGCCGCCGTGGTCGACGGTGAGTTGAAGGTGAAGATCTCCGACAACGGCCGGGGGATGGAGCCTTCCACCATCGACAACCTCTTCGTCATGTTTGCCCAGGGCAATGACATCAACAAGGAGGTTCACTCCGGCCTGGGCATCGGTCTGGCACTCGCACGCGCCGTGGTCGAGATGCACGGTGGGAGCATCACCGGTTCGAGCGACGGCTTGGGCATGGGCAGCACGTTCAGCCTCAGCCTGCCTGGTGCACAGGTCAAGGACACGCCTGGCCCTTCGAACGCGACCGAGCCTGCTTGAACGCAGACCTCTGTATCTACAAACAGGGGGTTATCTGTGCGGCAATGCACCGACGCGGGTGGTTCACGAGTTCATTCTGAATGATGGCTGGCGACGACTGTCGTTGCCCCACCACCCCACGAGAGACTTCCATGAACCAGACTCAACCACCTCTTGATCTTGCAGAACTTCGCAGGTCTGCCCGGCAGCACATCGAGGAGGGCGCGGTGACCGCGGGTTACAGCGCGAACCGCCAGCAAGTCATCGATCTGCTCAATGAAGCCCTGGCCACTGAACTGGTGTGCGTGCTGCGCTACAGGCGCCACCACTTCATGGCCAGTGGCATCCATTCGCAAGCCACAGCCGCCGAGTTTCTGGTGCATTCCAATGAAGAACAAGGACACGCCGACCAACTGGCCGAGCGCATCGTCCAGCTCGGCGGCGAACCTGATTTCTCGCCCGACACATTGACCAGGCGCAGCCATGCAGAGTATGTGGAAGGGGTCACGCTGGGCGACATGATCCGGGAAAACCTCGTGGCGGAGCGCATCGCCATCGACAGCTACCGCCACGCCATCGAAGTGATCGGTGCAGACGACCCCACCACGCGCCGGTTGTTCGAGTCCATCCTGGAAGTGGAAGAGGAACACGCAGACGAACTCGCCGATCTGCTCTCGCAGGTGCCCGCGACCTCCACCAAGCCCTGATACAAGCGGGGCTTGTTGGTTCGTTCGGGTTTTCCGCTTCTACCAGTCGAAGCCCTCGCGCTCGGCAACGGATCGAGGATCGTTGCTCCACACGTGCAGCACGAAGTCGGCCTCACGCACTTCGCAGAGCGTAGAAAGCCTCAGTCCCCGCGCCAGCCGCTCATGAACGGCGTTCCCGTCAAGCACGCAACCTTGGATGGGGCGGCGCCAGTGGCATGCCAGCACCGTTCCACCGGGCAGAAGCGAGGCCCGCGTCTTCTCGGCGATGGCGTCCAGCGATTCCACGTCGAGAAAGTAGCCCAATTCGCTGATGACGATCAGATCAAACGGATTCGCGGGCCATTCATCGGGCAGGTGAGCCCGCGCTACTTGAACGTGTGTGAGCGCCGCCAAGCGGCTCCGGGCCAGATCCACCGCGCGCTCAGACCCATCGGAAACCAGCAGGCGTTCACAGCGGTCGGCCAACTGCGCTGAAAGTTCTCCGTTGGCACAACCCGGCTCGTAGCCACTTGCATAGCGCCGCGTGGGCAGACATGCCAGCGTCAGCGCGCGCTTTCGCGCCTCGTACCACCTTGAGCGGAACCCCCACGGGTCATCGCTCTGGCGAAACAGTTCTTCAAAATATGCCGGACCTGGCGTCATGGCGGGGGGCATTGTTCAGACGAAATAGTATTCGTGGCGCCAGGCCGCCCTGGCCAACACCCCGACGCCCAACACCGCTCCCATGGTGTCGCTGCGCGGTGTGAGCTGCGATATGTGAGCAGCCATCGCTGCCTGCTTGCGCGACCATGCTTCTTCGCTCAAGGCCAACCTGCGCAGGCGATGCCAGGGCACGCGAGCATCTCCCGTAGCCGACCAGTGCCACATCCAAACCGGCGCTGCCAGAAAGCGACACCCGACATGCTGGCAGACCTGGCGGGTGGCCAGGCCGGTGGCGTTGTGATCGGGGTGGCCATCGCCTTCCCAGGTGCTCACGACCACATCGCGAGGACGCAACAGAAAGGACAATGCGCCACGCAACAAGCCGCTTTGGACCGCCACACGGCCATCTTCCAGTGCCAGGGTGTGCACCTCGGGATGATCGATGCCCAGGCACGTCAGCCCTTGCAGCCGTTCACCGCGCCTTTGAGTGGCCAGGTCATGCGGACTTGGCGCAGAAGAGGCTTCTGCATGGCTGGCTTCACCGTCCGTCACCCCGATCACGACCACCTCGCCCCCGCGCGCGACATGCATGGCGATGAGCGCACCGCAGGCGAGTACTTCGTCATCGGGGTGGGGCGCCACGACCACGAGACGTTGCCGGGTTGCCAGCCCGGCCACCATCGAGAGTTCCGAGCAAGGCGTGACGGCCCACCACTGTTGCCATGTGAGGTCGCTGTTGCCCTCACCTTCAATGAGCCCGGGTGCTGCTAGATGGACCATGCTTCGTCTCCCGACGTTGCCATGCGATCGCCCAGTGCGGCAAGGTCACGCTCCGCATGACTCTGCCGCACGAACACCGGCAGATCCGCGGCCATCTGCGCAAATTTCCTGTCCCGGCAAAAAGGTGTGGCCCCCAATGCACGGCCCACCTCGTCGAGCACCAGGGTGGCGCTGCGCTCGGCGGCGAGCCGAGCGCGCAAAGCCACCGCACTCGCATCCTGGGTGGGGTGGTTGTCGATCCACTGCGAAGCCTCGCGCAGCAACGCGGCGGTGGACCGCAAGCTCACATCCACTTTGCCCAGTGCGGCGAGCTGGAAGACGCCTCGTTTCTCTAGCGGCGCCTCTGCCAATGCGCGCCACAAGGCCTTCGCCAGCGCAAGAGCGCCGCCATGCCAGCAGGCGGCAATGCCCGCGCCACCTTGCCAGAATCCGGGTCGTTGAAGGTAATCACCTTCCTTGCCCACGATATGCCCCACGGCATCGTGGAACGTGACTATGAGGCTGCCGCTGGCGGCCATGCCGACCGCGTGCCAGTTGGCGTCCGAAACGGTCACGCCGGGCTGTCTCATCGCGACACGCACCAGGTGTGGCCTCGTGCCGCTGGCGAACCAGCCTGTCAGCAAGCCGTGGCTCACATGAGCAGCGCCAGAACACCATGCTTTGCTGCCGTTCAATCGCACTTCGTTCGCTGCAAGGTTTTCAATGAGGGTGCGCCCGACCGGCGACTCGGACGCCCACATGCCCCAGGTTGCGCCATCCAATCCGCCGAATCCAGGCGCGACCTCGGCCTGCACAGCCAGCGCATCGGTATGCCCTTCATACAGTTTTGCCAGCGACATATCGTGTTCCGCAACCGCACACAGCGCCTGCCATCGTTGCAAGGTAGCCCCCTGAGCGGGCAGTGGAATCTTGTCGAGGCCCAGGCGCACAAGTTGCTCGAGCCTGTCCGCAGGATTCTCGGCAAGGTCCATCTGGGCCAGCGCCGCCAGCAACCGGGTGTGCGCGCTCGCGCGAGTGTCCATCGTCATTCCAGCTCGGATGTGCAAAGGATAGGCGCCAGTGCAAGCAGCGTCGCACCGAACCCACCCGGTGCGCGAAACATCTTGCGCGCGCTGGTCATGACGCGCGGGGCGGCCGACCAGGCGATGCGTGCACCCACCGCCTGCAAGGCCTTGACGAAGGCCACGTCCTCGCTGCTGGCCAGCGGTTCGAAGCCACCCGCCCGGTGGTAGGCCTCTGCGCTGACGCCCAGGTTGGCGCCATGAATGTGTTGATGCCCGTCGGCGTCGGTGTAGGTGGCATCGAAATGACGGCGCATGGGTTCGCCATAGACACCCCAGTCGCTCACGCCGACCGTGCCGCAAACCGCATCGCTGCGCAGACACACCTGCTCATGCAACCATTCAGGGGCCACCGTGGTGTCCGCATCGGTAAAAGCGAGCCAACGTGCCCCAAGCGAAAGTGCCAGTTGTGCGCCAGCTGCGCGCGCCATGCCCACGTTTCGCGCATCGACCTTGATGGTGAGCGATCCGGCCAGGTGCGCAATGGCTTCGGTGTTGTCGGTGCAGGCGTCCAGCACCACAATCGTCAAAACCTGTTCTCCTCCCAACGCCTGGCATCGGGCCGCAGCCTGCACCGACTGCAGACACGCACCCAGGGCCGCTTCCTCGTTGTTCGCGGGAATGATGATCGCCAGCAAAGTTATCTCCGCGCACCAGGATCAGGCATCGCCGCCACGCACCTTGCGGTCCACATCAGCGATGGGACGCTCACCTTTTGGCGGCGCTGCCTGTGGTTGGGGTGTGCGGCCAGCGTCTTGCTTCCGCTGTTGGGCCTTCTCGCCCTGCGCGGCTGATCGATCACGGTCTTTCTGGCCATCTGCTCTGTTGGGTGTCATGTAGCGCTCCTGTGGGTTGAGGTGGCTGCGGAGTTTTCACCGCAACACCCAGACCGGGCAATGCGCGTGCCCGCAGCGTGGAGACACTCGCGACCTCAGCGCGTTGTCGCACAGACGGACCAAGAGCCTGCCCGCTCGCAACGCAGACACCGCCTACCACCCTCTCGATCTGCTCAAGGCAGAAAGACCACCGAAGGCAGCGCACTGAACAGCACCGCCGCCGTGGCAATGGCGGTGAACCCTTGCGCAAGGCGGTAGCTCCAGCCCGAGAGGCGGCCATCGGCGCGTCGGGCCTTCAAACGTAGGTGGTGCGCGACCAAGGCCAGCAGCGCGATGGCGGTCACCGCCCACGCCACCGCGTTGGCCGTCCACTGGTGCGGCCAGATCTCGCCCGCAGCCCAGATCACCATGAAGTGCACAAACCAGATGACCAGCGCCGTGACGATGGGCCGGTCGATGACGGACATCTTCGGCGCCTTCACAGGCCGCCCCACGGCAGCAGGCGCGGCAGCAGCAGGCCCGCCGCGCCTTCGAGCGAGGCGTACATGAACAGGATGCGCAGCGCCTCCAGGGTCTTGTTGGCCGGGGCGGGCGCCAGGCCGCGCATCCAGCGGGCCAGGTAGTAGAAAGCCGACAGCACGACCGCGACCACCACGCTGCCGTGCCAGGCCAACATGGCGTAGACCGTGGCGCCCTGTCCGCTGGCATCGCCGCGCAGCCCGGCGTTCCACCAGTCGAGCACATCCACCGCCAGCGCCGCCACCAGGCACACCATGCTCAGCGCCATGGCCCAGGCGCTGAGCCCGCTGCCGCGCTTGAACCTCGCCATCAGCGGCCGGGCCGCCCAGGCCAGGCCCGCCGATGCCCCCAGCAGCAGCAGGCCAGGCACCAGCGTGCCGCGCGGCGCGGCCACCTTCCACCAGTCGGCATGGGAACCGTACAGATACAGGTAGGAAAACATCGACATGAGAAAGATCATGCCGAGCACAACGACCAGCAGCACCGCGGCCCACCAGCCGTGCGATGACGGGCCGGTCACGTAGGTCGGCAGCAGGATGCCGCCGCCCGCGTCGACCTGCTTCTGCGGGATGTGCCGATCGTTGCCCCAGACCCAGCGCATGATGAACACGATGGTGAGCACACCGCAGATGGCGCTGAGCGTCACGGCCTTCACCGTGAGCAGCAGGAAGCAGCCGGCGGTGAAGAGGGCGGCCAGCAGCGGCGACCAGGAGGGCCCGGGCATGATCTGCACGTACTGCGGCTCCGCGCGCGAGCTGCTGGTGATGAGCGTCTCCCGCGCGCCGGTGGCGGTGCCGGGCAGGAAGTAGCGGCCGGCCTCGACGTCCTTGCGAAGCCGGGCGTCGGCCCACAAGGGTTCGAGGGAACTGACGACGGGGATGGAGCGCACGCCGTAGTTGCCGGCGGACAGCCACTCCAGCGTGCCGCCGTGGTACACGTTGCGGGCGTTCCCGCCGATGTTGCTTTGACGGCCGAAGCAGCGGATGGCATCGATCAGGAACAGCAGCACCCCGGCCGCCATGATGAAGGC
>VFQQ010004650.1_pt1 | contig 11949 bp, 19 predicted proteins | sample 3512341 | NCBI WGS metagenome assembly VFQQ01 (sample SAMN10412373, study PRJNA504923) | tailings metagenome | isolation source: Relicate 2 Philex TSF1 revegetated site | place: Philippines: Tuba, Benguet | collected 2017-08-29 | reverse complement strand
TGGGCAACATCGGAACTGAAGGGTCCCTGTTCTGGTAGGGTGCGTTTGGACTGTGGCGCTCGCTGCCCTCAGCGCACTCCTCGCAGACTCAACGTCAGTGAGCGCCAGTGCGCTAGCAGCAAGGCAGCTCACCCTCAAGACCCGCGCACGCGCACCCATCTCAGCGAGCGTTCAGTGCGCTAGCAGCAAGGCCGCGCACCCCAGCACCGCCCCCGTCGGGCACCCCATCACCCCAGCTTGCCCTCGTCGTCTGCGCAACCCATCACCCCCAGCACCAAGCGCGCGCACGAGCACGTATGCAGCAACCCTTCGCAGCAGCGGCGGGCTTCCCAGTGCGGACGCTCATCTACAGCAAGGTGCTCGGAGGCGTGCCGACAGACTTCGCGTTCAGCGGGTACGCCAATCAGTCACTGGTCATTGTCACGCAGCTCGGCACAGCAGGCACCATCCTCTCAGCAGCCACAGACCGCGTCCTGGACTCACCGAGCCCCACGTACACCATCACAGTTCTGACAGGCAAGAGGGACAACCCGCTGCTGCCTCTGTGCGCGCGGCAGATAGCTGAGGTAGCCAGCAGCGCAGGCTGCAGCAAGCCGATGATCATATGCATAGGACTCAGGGAGCACACACCAGCCCTCATCAAGGACGTTCTCGCGTGTATAAAGCAGCAGAACATATGGCCAGGGGCTGCAGTAGCCAATGGCGCGTGATTGTACAAGACTATAACTACACGACATTTGATGCTGCGTACTAAGACTCAGACTATGAGAGTGTCACTTCTGCATGCTTGTGTTGTGTAAGCTCCTGTGTCGCTGCGTACAACGTGTGTGGCCAGGTCGACAGTCTGACGGGTAGATGCTGCCCTAGTAGCACCATACATCTTCAGCATATCAGCAGTTAACAGCCCTGTGCATGTCAGCAAGCTCAATGCATGTCAGTTCAGTTCAGTTCATCTGTCGTTACACCCAGCAAAAGTCATACACAAGCATCTGTGTGCAGATACTGAAGAACTGCACAGGCTCACATGTGCCCACACTCACAAGCACGTGCTTGGACAACTGCAGTGGGGCGCACCAGAGCGACTTCCGTGCACCTTGAGTAGTCTTTACGGTGAGCGTAGCCGTAGAGGCCATGCGCGCGGGTAGGTAGCGGGCTTGCGCTTCCATACGTGCCATCATACGCAATCCAGCCAGACAATACATGCGCGTGTGTGTACAGTGCCACCCTACACAAGCGTAGGTTGAGCATTCATATGCGTACAGTATACAGGCTCAGGCAGCCGCTGCGCAGGGGTCTCTCACAGGGCCCCCCCCACCCAACCGGCACCCAAGGTGAGGGTGTGGTGTGGCTCCTGAGCAGCTCCTCTTCTACTTCTGCGGTTCCGTCTTCATTGTAGCTTGCGTGATGGTCTCTGCAATGGCATCCACACCATCCCAGTGTGGGTGATGGCCGCCCGCCACGGCAATCAAGCAAGTCACCGGAAATGCAGAGCCACCCGGCCCACAGCCCTATGGAAGCCCTGTGGAAGCTTTTAACACTTGCCTGCCTGGCAATGCTCGTGGAGGGGGCTCTCAGCGAGCAATTCCTCCCATCGCCCAGCCAGCAGGGCAATCGCGTCCTCGCTGTCATACACACCTACGACCCAGCATCCCGGCACGAGGACATCAGCAGGCAGCTCCAGCACTACACGCAGATGTGTGAGCGGGGCTACGAAGTGCACGTAGTCCTGGCGCTCAACGAAGCAGGCGTGAAGCAGTTCACACAGGCGCACAAGCCATCAGACTATTTCTGCTCGCGGCTTGAGAGTCAGCTTGCCGTGGCCATCCTGGGCTACCCAGTGGAAGCACAGCCCAAGGTAAGGACAGCTGCAGGGACGGTGCCAGCGGCGTCAGCAAGGTGCTTAACAGCAGCCAGCTATAGCCCTCAGTAGCAGGGACAAGTGCACATGATGCAAGCCGTGCCGTCGTCTCCACCTGTAACCTTGCAGGTGCAGCCCGGCCAATCGCTCAAATGGAATGCTGGACAGTATCTATCCGCTAGGCACAGACAGATCTTCGAGCAGTACAGCTCTATATACGACATGTTCATTGTAAGTAGCGCATCAACCCGTGCGTGCGTGTGTGTGTGTGTGTGTGTATGTATCTAGCCAGCTCATGTGTGCCTGAAAGTACAGCACACGTAGACTGCTTATGTATACACGCCAGCTCACGTGTCTGTGCGTGTGTGTGTGTGTGTGTGTGTGTGTGTGTGTGTCAACCAGCCCATGCGTGTTTGATGACGCACTACACGTAGACTGCTCATGTATACACCAGCGCTCATGCCACGCCTCTTATGCTGGCTTGATTCACTCCCTCTTGCGCGCGCTCTGTGTGTGTGTGTGTATGTGTGTGTGTGTTGTGTGTATGTGTGTGTGTGTACACGTGCAGAGCCAAGCAGACAGTATTGAGGTAGAGCTGAGACACGTTTTATACTGGAAGATATGGAACACACAGCTAAGAGGCAGTCAGTCAATACCATCCTTTATTGAGGTGCGCAACACTTGCTAATCTGCAATGCGTGCGCGCTTGTGCTGTCCTTTCTGTGCTGTGATCTCTAGAGCCACAAGGGGTGGGGGAATCTGACACACACTGCAGGGATAGCTTATGTGCTCGTTGCGCGCGCTCATGTATGCTCGGTGAAGGCTGGCGCGGGCTGCAGGGGTCGCTTATGTGCTTGGGTTTGCCCTCCTGCTATGTTGGCTATGTGTTTGTGTCCTAAACTGCACGCAGTACGAGGTGGTGGAACGTAACAGCAGCAACAGACAAACAACAAACAAGTAAGCGTACCCACACGCAGCAGGAAGCAGCATACTTTTCTCGTGCGCTTGACAGACACATGGGCCCCAGCGCACCTTGCAAGCATCCACGCCATGCAGTGCAAACACTCTGCATATGCCACGCATGATATAGTGCGTTACCTGCAGTGCTTCCCTGCATCATGCTGCCAAGCTCTGATGCTACCGTGGCTACATGAAACTCAAGGCGTTTGCCAGCAAATGTGTCATGTAGTGCAGATTGCCTGCACACGCCATGCATCAGGCTGTCAGGGTCTGATGGTGCTATGTCGACGCAATCATGCCATGCAGGACTCAGAGTGCCATGGTGGTTAAAGACTTGACAGATTGGGGACTGGCACTTGTCAGCATTAGTGGGGAACGATACCTAGCGCCTGTCAAGGTGCGTGCGCCAAGCACAACACACACAGAGACTGATGCATACGTTGCGCACGTATGACCGCGACCCTCGCACAAGTGCTTGTACAAATCCCGGGCCTGGGTACAAGGGTATGTGTGTGCGTGTGTGTGTGTCTCTCGCAATAGGACGAACTGCGTGCTGCAGCGACGCAGACCTGCGCAGAGCGTTCTCGCTATGCATGCAAGTGATTGCATGCATTACGAAGCAGTGTTTGTACGTGTGTGTGTGTGTGTGTGTGTGTGTGCATGTCGCCTGTGCGCAGGCACACTCGACGTTGTTGATGCTGAGTAGAGAGCAGCTCGCCAGGGCGTTACTCCACCCTGACTACAAGCGCTATGACACGCCAGGACAGGGCACATGGCTGCGATCGTTATACGCTAACGTGATTCCATTGGCAGCTGTGAGGCAGAGCCTTGTGCGCAGCTGGACTACAAGTCCGGCACCCGTGGTGAGGCATACACACACGCACACACACAGGCACACGCACACGCACGCATGCACACACACACACATACACACACAAACATACACACACACACCTGCATGGCATCAAGTCATAATCAGAAGGAGCGCAGGCAGTTTATGCGGGCACACTACACATGCCATGCCTGCTGCATGATTAAATGTTGATGTGCGCGCAGCCTGACCTGGCTGTCGTGAGCGGAGGTGAAGGAGTGTGCGGGCATGTCCGCCTGTGCTGCATGTGTGTCCGCAGGCGCAGAACAGTACTGGCTCGGGTGGTGCAGGCAGCCAATCGTTTCTATCAGACGTCAAGGAGCTGCTGTAAGGCTACGCACAGCACGCACAGCACGCACAGCACGCACAGCACCACAGCCACGCACAGCGCCCGCAGCCACGCAGGGATTCAGCCTATAGCGTACTACTCAGTGCCTGGTCAGCATTGCAGCCGAGTGCAGCAGTACGCGGTGTTAGTGTGCCTTAGTGCTGTGAACCTTCAGAGCCATCTGCCTTTGTCACATGCAGGTAGCAAACTGTGATTCTTATCTGTGCGCGCAGGTACCTGCTCTCTCACTGTACCCTACACCGGGAAGACGGCACCCAATTCACATCAAGACAGCACCCACTGCTCGCAAAAGCGGGCACACAGATCATATACAGCAGCCCAGGCGACGCATCCTTAGCCCGCCAGCAAGCGCCTTGCCTCGAGTGCCTAGCACGGGGCAAGGCAGCGCACATTACCGTGCACAGGAGCAGCTTCGGGCAGACCACGCCGCGCGGTCGGCCGCAGATCAGCCTCCACGTCAAGGTCGCGTGCGTGCAGGGCCTGGCGCCGCAGCACTTTGGCAGCGCGTGGCCTTTGTTGCCCTCGCGGTTCGATTTGAGCTATGCTGAGTTTCTGGAAGAGCTGCGTGTGGCCGTCTCGTTGCGGTCTCTGCCCAAAGACCCCTTCAAGCATCTGTTTCCAAGCGAGGTGAGAGCCATGCGTGTTCATGCCACCACACATTCAGAGCAAGTAATCTCACATGCATAGGCCCGCTCAACCGATGGCGCACATTATTATTCATAGCCTGGACCTAGCACGATGCACAGAGCCACAGCATACTAGCCCGTGCCCTGTTGCCTGCGCCTTTCAGCATCTGTTCTCTACCGAGGTGAGTGATGTACAGCCTTGAGCTATTCATAGCCTGGACCTAGCATCATGCACAGAGCCACAAGGCACATTCTGGGATCCGCTGCAGTGCATGACAGGTTAGCATATATGCCTCGCAGCATGATTGGGCATGCTTGTGCTTAGTAACATGCAATATGTTCTGTTGTTGCTCCCCAGGGGCCGCCCGATGACATGCCAGAGACGCCATGTGAGGGCGCTTGGTTGGAGTTCGGTGTATTCATCGGTGTGACTATAAATCAGACAGCAAAGTACCAACAGCGAGCCTGCAAGCAGGGCGGGACGTTGCCTGTCTACGGCTTTGACACATTCACAGGTGCGCCACTCCCCATGCACGTGCACGGAGCAGGTATTGAATGCATACACCTGTACGGTGCTGGCACGCGCCAATGACACATACGGGGCGTGCACGAAACGCCCTGTTTAGAGGCAGGGAGGGGGCCGCTCGCATGGGCATGAAGGCACGTACCCGCCAAGGAAAATAAGGCACGCACGTGTATAGGACCCCCAGGACACACCTTGTTTTGTTTTCGTAGTTTGAGGACCTTAGGGGCATGGGAGGCAGCATGAGGGGCGTATAAGCATGTCACGTGCATGTAGGCGCCTAACCTTCGAGTATGCATGGAGCTGGAGAGAAATGCAAGTGCTTTGCATGTGTGTGCAGGCTTGCCAGAGGCCTGGCGCCCCGGCTTTGCTGCCCGCAGTTTCGACATGGGAGGAAACTTGCCTAAGGTGCGGTGCGTTGCGGCTGCCCCATGGACGTTACATATCGCGTATTTACTGACCTGTGCACAGCTGCGATGCATGCTGTGATTACTGTCCCTAGCGCTGAGAGACAGACGTTGAGGAACCCTCCTGCATCTGCCTGAACACAGCATGCATGGCATTTGTATGCCTCGCCTGGCTCTTGCACATAGGTGCCTGCAAACGTCCAACTGGTCAAGGGCCTATTCAATGAGACACTGCCAGGTAAGCACGGTATACGGACGTGCACAGTTAAGTCAAGTGTCACTTGCACTGTGCACACGGGGACGCGTGGCCTGGTCACATGGGCTGTGTCGCTGCATGCCTGCAGACGCACGTAGGTACACCTGCTTCTGTTGACCGCTCTTCATCAGCGCTTTGTGCCATACGCATGCAGTCACACTCTGCTTATGTAGTCCAACGTGTGCTAACACGCATGTGTGTCGTGCATGGACTGTCCAGCGTTAGCGTTGTGTGCCTGTCACAGATAAATACAGGTAGTCAACCCTGCCTTTCGCACCCTGCTTGTGATGTCAACTGCGGGTGTGGTGTTGCTTGCTTCTCAGGTGTCATTAGAAAGCTGCCAGCCAACACGCCTGTAACGTACGTAAACGTTGATTGTGATCTGTACGGGGGGTCTATCTACACGCTTGTTACACTGAATTCGCTGATGAAACCCGGTGCCATCATCCATTTTGATGAGCTGGTAAGCCGCTATCTGTCAGGACACACACACACACACACACACACACACACACACACAGACTGCTCACTGCGTGACAGGCGCGCTCCGTGACTCCTGTCTTACTAGGTGCCTTTGTGCAGGGTGCTTAAGCGAGCCCCTCCCACAAAGAGCCTCGTATCAGGCAGCACTTCACTTCTACGACAACGGCATTGGGCAGCCACATGTCCGCATGTAACGTCGATGTGTCTGGTATTTACCTACCTGTAACCGCAGATCAACTACCCAGGCTGGGCTGTTCACGAGGTCAAGGCGATGTACGAGTGGCAGATGCAGTACAAACGGCGTGTGTGGGTGCTGGGCGCCCAGATCGGGCCGGACCCGCGGGGCGCCATGGACCCCACTATCGACATGAAGCAAGAACACCACATGGATAGACAAGCTGTAGTGGTGATGATTGCACAGTGACAGGCCTACATGATTGCACAGTGACAGGCCTACATGATTGCACAGTGACAGTGCGTGTGGTGGGCGCCCAAGTGACTAGTAAGGTAACCTCGGACCGGCAAGCCGTAGTGGTGATAGTTGCACAGTGAGTGCATGTATTCGGCGGAGTGCAGGCTAAGAGTGATGAAGAGTTGATGATCGTCCAATCGCGAAAGAAACGCGAGCTAGCAATGACAGGCCTCTCATGTGAGAGCACAGAGACTATGGCTAGCAGTATAGGCAAGGACGTGTGTGTGTGTGTGTGTGTGTGTGTGTGCACCGCCCTGAGCACGCTGCACGCCGCTGGAGCCTCCTCCCGCCGGACACCGCACAAGCATGCACAGGTGTCAAGGTGTAAGGGGGTATACCCCTTGTCTTCGCAGGCCCTACGGACCGCTGATGTATTTACATGAAAGCATGATTACCATATCAAGCATAGTACACACTACTATCACTATTTGTACTCCAAGATCACAGAGTCATGATACGATACAACATGTATCTTGCATTGAATGCAATTGAGTACGTATGGCTTCCCCGTACGACGGAACCCGTTACTGGTGCATGGGCTGTCTAGCAAGTGACACGTACATTAAGACGAATAGACGAATGCGTGACCTCGCATCCCCACTTATCTACTTGTACTCAGCTTATCTATGTGTTCGCTTGTGCGTGCTTGCAAAACCTGCTTGTTGCAAAACCTGGTCTGCAAGGTTGGTGCTCTCCATGCAGCTTCTGGCACACACTGTTATGGAGTTTGTAATCGCTACTGCCTGCCGTCTGCACTACGTGATTATGCAAGACAGCGTGGAATGTGACCCAGGCTATAATGAGGCACGAGGAAGTACGAGTAGATATAAGTCACACATATTCTCACACACCTGTGTGGCATTACTGCCCCCCACCGGACTGGCTCACAAAGCTCTACAGTACGCGCCACAAGGCTGCAAGTCGACATGTCAAAGCTCCACAAGCTCGCAGCGAAAGGAGACCTCGCTGGCGTGCAGGCGGCGCTCAGCGGTGGAGCAGACGTCGAAGAGACAAATGACGCAGAGCAGACTGTGCTCCACGTCGCTGCCGCTAACGGTCATACGGAGCTCGTGAGCTACCTAGTGAACGACAAGGTCAGTGGGGGCAGTCGAGGGACTTGCGCGCGGCGCCTCCCCGCGCGCGCGTTGGGCGGCAGCCATGTTGCGCGCGTGGGCGCAAGGCCAGCCGTCACCCTCTCTCCGGCTGGCAGCAGCATGCCACGGGCCCCTCACACGCGCATCTACAGCGCGCAGGGCTACAAACGCCCGGGGCAGCAGGGCACAGCGCTTGCTCTAAGCAGACGCCTGGCTTGTGCAGACGCGCGGCGAGGACGCACGGCTCTTTCCTCTCCCGCAATGTGCGTTGCCTTTGCCGTGCTGTTCTGCAGGAGGCGGACGTGGACGCAGAGGTATGCCTCGCTTGCTTAGCACCACGGGTGCTTGTCAGTGCAGCACCCGGCCTCATTGGCTGGGCCCACAGAGGCCATGCAGCACGCGCCCACTCACACACCTCCCGCACGCAGCCATTCTCAGCAGCACCGTGCGCGGTATGACACATCAGCTTTCCACAGCACAGCCTCGGAAGGGATCTCCCCAGCGCCTGCTGTACCCCGCAGCAGTGAGCCACGCAGGAGCCAATCTCTCCCTGTCTGTCTGCGTTCTCCCTGTGTTCGTTGCCAGGATGATGAAGGCAATTGTCCCCTCCACCTGGCAGCCGCAAATGGCCATCTAGAAACAGTGCAGGTGAGTAAAAGCAGTGAACGCACAGGCACTGTAATGCTTCATTACATGCTCGACGGCGCACCCACACGCTTGACTACTGTTCTACACAATCAGATATACGCCTACTCCTGCTCACGCGCGTGCCTGAAGCGCACATAAGCAGACACATGCTCAACACTGCGGAGACGCACAGAACTTTCAAGGGCTAGATCACGCATGTTCCCCATGTCGCTTGGAGCAGCGCCGCAGTAGTCCCAAGGAGTCGATTTGCATTTGTGTGATCTGCGTATCTCACTTTTATCAGGCACTGCTCGAAAAGAGTGATGAGGACGCCACGAATAGTGATGACAACACGGTTGCATGGGTGGCGTTGGAGGCGGGGCATGTGGAGGTGGCCAAGGCCCTGTGGGATGCGGGGGCGGAGATAGGCACACAGTGCGAGGGGGGAGCGACGTACCTGCACCTGGTCCGTGCCCTGACACACACACAACACCTTCACACACCCTGCCACACATCCCCACATTCACACACACATGGGAAAGAGAAGCGAGCAGGCATGTTACGACTGTCCAGCAGTCGGCACCTTACCCGGCGCCCCGTGCCTGGCTTCTCTGCAAGCGGGTACGTGCAAATAGCTGCCCAAAGTTGATTGTGTATGTGTCGCTTTGCTGTACGCGTGCCTTGCTTTGTGCCATGCGCTGCAGGCCGCGCGGCAAGGCAGTGTCGAGGTGGCCACGCTCTTACTAGACAGGGGCGCTGCTGTAGACGCACTGGACGCAGAGAGAGCTACACCACTGATGCGAGCACTGCAGGTGTGTGTGTGTGTGTGTGTGTGTGTGTGTCCTTCACTTTGGCATGTGCATCGCCGCGATGCCACATGGTCATTGTAGAGCATACAGCGTAGAAGCAGTGTGTGTGTGTGTGTGTGTGTGTGTCACAGGCTGGGTCATGGGAGGTAGCCAAGCTGTTGATAGACAAGGGCGCGTCCGTTACTGCACAGGGCAAGAACAGCTGGACACCACTACGTGAGCCATGCACTGCACGCCCACACACACACACACACACACACACACACAAACTTGGACACGCACTCAAACCCCCCCCCACACACGCATCGTGAGCGGGGCAGCACAGGCGCGGCGCGCATGCCACAGACGCCCATGCTGGTGTGCCGTGTCTTGCGTGCAGACTTTTGTGCTCAGAATGCATCAGGCAAGGTTGGCGCAGTCGACATTGCGGAGTTGCTTGTCGGCAAAGGTACGCGCATGACACACACACACACACGCACGCACACACAGTCACTGCTCAGCCTCACTGAGGCTAAACTCCAGCCAGCTTTACGACTGGAAACTGAAGTCTGAGCGGTCCAGCAGACGTAAGGTGGTGTCTGCGTGCCCCCCCTACTGTGCAGGCGCCAAGGCCAGCTGTCTCACACGGGACGGTTACAAGTGCAGTGCTGTGGTGGGGCTTGACTGTGGCAAGCGTGGCAAGAAGGCACAGGAGGAAGACGAGGAGATGCGGGGCTATCTACAGGATATAGAGGACGGAGAACAAGATGACTAGGCCCCTTGCGTCTGTGTGTGTGTGTGTAATGAGGTTACGGACACGTATGCAAGCGAGGAGAGGATGCGCGGCCATCTGCAGAATATAGAAGAGGGGGAACAGGACGAGTAGTTTCGTATGTGCCGACACGCTTAAGCATTACAAGTGTCCAGGTGCCCAAGAAGCACGTCTAGAAGACAGGCTGTCCATGCTCACATTGCACAGGCATACCATTAGGGCCAGACGCACAGTGTAAACACACTGTGTAAACAACACACAACACGCAGTGTAAACACAGTGCGGCCAACTGAATATAGTTGTGGTACGCCACAGTGTGTGTGTGTACCACCCCAGCATGCTTATCTCCGTGTTTGCCTAACAAGCACGGACAAACAGCTGACCAACAGCTTGTGTGTTTGTGTGTCTGTGTGTGTGAGAGAGAGAGAGAGACGCCTGCTCAGTGCCTGTCTTAGCAAGGCTGCCTGTGCGTAAGCCTCAGGCTGCAAGGCCACATTGCCACGCATTTTGCATGCATGCGGTGTTCGCTGCAGTGTGTACTCTGAGCTATGTGCCCAGTGCTTGTTTCAGCAGCTGTGCCTGTTCAATCAGATCTGGGTCTGCGTTCTTTGCCCCCTCAGACATGCCCTCATATAGCTCTGTGTATTGCTTGTACTGAAGGTGGGCCTCGGCTGCGTGACCCAGCCTGTGGAGCATGATGGCTGCATGGGGCACACACACACACACACACACACACACACACGCAGGGAATGACCTATCCTGTAGAGCATGCTGGCGACATGAGCAGGACACACACGCACACACGCGCGCGCGCGAGCACACACATGAGCAGGATTGGGGGTGCTTGTTCAGCACAGTGGAGCACATACAAGAATGAGTCAGGAAGCACATACGGGCCATCGCTCCTTGTGTAAAGCCCGATGGCTAGAGAGAGTCTGTTAAGCACCACGAAGCACACAGTCCAGCGCAGTGCCTGCAGCGAACCTCCGTCACACACTCACACGCACACACGCACGTACCGTAATTGAGGTGAAAGACTGCCTCCCCAGGTGCGCCCGCCACCTGCATTGCCTTCTTATACGCCGCACTCGCATTGTCAGGGTCCCCCAACCGACTTAGAGCGATGGCGAGGTACATGTAACTGAATTGCAACACACGCACACACACACACACACACACACACACGGCAAGTGGGCACATATTCGGTTGCCTGAGCCAGCGAGGCCGGGCGTATGGCCCAGCGCGACACGCATCCCTACTCTGTGACATGGCTGCGGCCCAGACTAGCCAAATCCAGCTATGCAAGGTGTGTGTGTGTGTGTATGTGTGTGTGTGTGTGCGTGTAGGGATCTGTAATCTCGGTTCGCACCTGTGTGCAAAGTCAGGTTTGAGATTGATTGATGCTGTCAGGTATTGAAACGCTGACGCGGCCTGGTCTGTGTGAAGGTGCACCTGCGTTACACACACACACACACACACACACGTACACACAGTGTCCCCGCACGCATACCATCCACAGACACGCATATACATGGGGACAGAACACGCAAGCAGATGAAACATGAACACAAACACAGACGACACACGCGTACACACAACAGGGCCACCGCTGGGCCCTAGTGTTTGCGTGTGTGGAGATTTGCAGCTGGACCACGTTGAGTTGATCGCAATATGCATACACACAGCCATACTGGTCCTGTGTCACTCACCAGCCCCAGGTTATACAGTATCGTCCACTCAAATGGTCCTAGGTACAAGGCCTTCTTCAGACACGCTATTGCAGCTATGTAGCGCTGCACACACACACACACACACACACACACACACACACACACACACACACACACTCACACACACACACAC
>VFQQ010004649.1_pt1 | contig 11949 bp, 12 predicted proteins | sample 3512341 | NCBI WGS metagenome assembly VFQQ01 (sample SAMN10412373, study PRJNA504923) | tailings metagenome | isolation source: Relicate 2 Philex TSF1 revegetated site | place: Philippines: Tuba, Benguet | collected 2017-08-29 | reverse complement strand
CCTCGCCCTCGCCGAGCTCCTTCTGGATCGCCTTCATCTGCTCGTTGAGGTAGTACTCGCGCTGGGTCTTCTCCATCTGGCGCTTGACGCGCGAGCGGATGCGCTTCTCCACCTGCAGGACGGAGATTTCGGCTTCCATGAAGCCCATCGCCTTCTCGAGACGCTCCTTGACGGAAAGCGTGGCGAGCATCTCCTGCTTCTCGGGGATCTTGATGGCAAGATGCGAGGCAACCGTGTCGGCGAGCTTGGAATAGTCGTCGATCTGGCTGGCCGCGCCGACCACTTCCGGCGAAATCTTCTTGTTCAGCTTGACGTAGTTCTCGAAGTCCGAAACCACGGAACGCGCCAGCGCTTCGACCTCGACCTCTTCTTCCTCCGGCTCGGCCAGAACACCGGCCTTGGCCTCGTGATAGTCGGTGCGGTCGGTAAAGGTGACGATCTTGGCGCGTGCCACGCCCTCGACCAGCACCTTCACGGTGCCATCGGGAAGCTTCAGCAGCTGCAGCACATTGGCGAGCGTGCCGATGTCGTAGATCGCATCGGGCTCGGGATCGTCATCGGCGGCGTTCATCTGGGTGGCAAGCAGGATCTGCTTTTCCTGGCCCATCACTTCTTCGAGCGCCTTGATCGATTTCTCGCGCCCAACGAAGAGCGGAACGATCATGTGTGGGAACACCACGATGTCGCGAAGCGGAAGAACCGCAAAGGCGCCGTCACCGGTAGCCTTGGATATTTTGGCCATTGTCCAACCTTTCCTTCGCGATCGCCTTTGGCCAATCGCGAATCTCATATTAACGACCGCGGACCATTCCGCCTACCACCGATTGTGACGGGAGTTTTGCAGCACAGAATTCGGCCCGTGGCCTTCGACTGTTAAGTGGATAAGGCGCCGGCAAAGATCAAGGTCCACCGTCACCTACCTTTAGTGCTAGGAAGCTTCTTCCGAAGCACCTTGCCCGCGAAATGAAAACGGCGCCATTCGGCGCCGTTTCAACCTTTAAGGAAGGCACATCAGGCGCTGACGTTGCCCTTCTTTTCCTTCTGCTCGGAATAGATGTAGAGCGGCCGGGCGTTACCCGAAACGACTTCTTCCGAGATCACGACTTCACGGACACCCTCAAGAGCCGGCAACTCGAACATCGTGTCGAGCAGGATGGCTTCCATGATCGAACGCAGGCCGCGCGCACCGGTCTTGCGCTCGATGGCGCGCTTGGCGATCGCCGAAAGCGCATTCTCGTGGAAGGTCAGGTCGACGCTCTCCATTTCGAACAGGCGCTGATACTGCTTGACCAGCGCGTTCTTCGGCTCGGTCAGGATCTGGATCAACGCCGGCTCGTCGAGATCCTCGAGCGTTGCCAGAACCGGCAGACGACCGACGAATTCCGGGATCAGGCCGAACTTCAGCAGATCTTCGGGTTCGACCTGGCGGAACAGATCGCCGGTGCGGCGATCTTCCGGCGAGGCGACCGTCGCGCCGAAGCCGATCGAGGTCTTGCGCCCGCGGTCGGAGATGATCTTGTCGAGCCCGGCAAACGCACCACCGCAGATGAACAGGATGTTCGCGGTGTCGACCTGCAGGAACTCCTGCTGCGGATGCTTGCGGCCGCCCTGCGGCGGCACCGAGGCAACCGTGCCTTCCATGATCTTCAGCAGCGCCTGCTGGACGCCCTCGCCCGACACGTCGCGGGTGATCGAGGGATTGTCCGACTTGCGGCTGATCTTGTCGATCTCGTCGATGTAGACGATGCCGCGCTGGGCCCGCTCGACATTGTAGTCGGCCGACTGCAGCAGCTTCAGGATGATGTTCTCGACGTCCTCGCCGACATAACCGGCTTCGGTCAGCGTCGTCGCGTCAGCCATCGTGAACGGCACGTCGATGATGCGGGCCAGCGTCTGGGCGAGCAGTGTCTTGCCGCAGCCAGTCGGGCCGATCAGAAGGATGTTCGACTTCGCCAGCTCGACGTCGTTGTTCTTGCCGGCGTGCGCGAGGCGCTTGTAGTGGTTGTGAACGGCCACCGACAGCACACGCTTGGCGTAGGGCTGGCCAATGACATAGTCGTCCAGAACTTTCAGGATTTCCTGCGGTGTCGGCACGCCTTCGCGCGACTTCACCATCGAGGTCTTGTTCTCCTCGCGGATGATGTCCATGCACAATTCGACGCATTCGTCGCAGATGAACACCGTCGGCCCGGCGATCAGCTTGCGCACCTCGTGCTGGCTCTTGCCACAGAAGGAGCAATACAGGGTGTTCTTGGAGTCACCGCCGCTGTTGCTTACCTTACTCATCGTCCCAGTCCTTTCATGGGCACCCGCCGATGGTTTGGCGTATGGCACACCTACATATCTATCGCGGGAATCCGCGCCGGCCAGTGGTCTGGCTCCTGCAACGCATTCCGTACGAAACACAAATCAGAAAACGTGGCAATGATTCCTGCAGCCCCATGGAAAGCTAAGCCGCCGAAAATCAACATAGCCTTAACGTAGGCAATCGTCGTCGTCGAGGAAACAGCCAATTGTGGCTGAAATGCCGCAAACCACACCAAAAGCGTGGTCTGCCGCCGACAACTGACAATTTTCGCTGGTCCGGCTATCAGCTTGCAGCCGTTTCCGCCGGGTCGCGGCTTTCAATGACCTTGTCGATGAGACCGAAATCCCGGGCCTCGTCGGCGGTCATGAAATGGTCGCGGTCGAGCGTCTTTTCAATGGTCTCGTAGTCCTTGCCGGTGTGCTTGACATAGACCTCGTTCAGACGACGCTTCAGCTTGATGATATCCTGCGCGTGGCGCTCAATGTCCGAGGCCTGGCCCTGGAAGCCACCCGATGGCTGGTGCACCATGATGCGGGCGTTCGGCGTGGCAAAGCGCATGTCCTTGTGGCCGGCGCAGAGCAGCAGCGAGCCCATCGATGCAGCCTGGCCGATGCAGAGCGTCGAAACCGCCGGCTTGATGAACTGCATGGTGTCATAGATCGCCATGCCGGACGTCACCACGCCACCCGGCGAGTTGATGTAGAGGTTGATTTCCTTCTTCGGGTTCTCGGCTTCCAGGAAGAGCAGCTGCGCGCAAACCAGCGTCGCCATGCCGTCCTCGACCGGGCCGGTGATGAAGATGATGCGTTCCTTGAGAAGACGCGAGAAGATATCGTAAGCTCGTTCGCCGCGATTGGTCTGTTCGACCACCATCGGAACGAGGTTCATGTAGGTTTCGATGGGGCTCTTCATAAATGGTCCCTTGCCTGGATGGGGTTTCCGCTCCGAATGGGCGGAATCGATGCTGACGGTCGTTCCCGTAGATAGGATGCCGGCTCACCCTAGCGCAAGACCGGGCCGCCTAGCCATCCGGCCAGCGCATTTTATGGCCTTGCCGCCGTTAACGAATTTTAAAGAATTCACTTTCCCGCCCACCACCGTCCGTTAAAGTTGAAGCGAGCGGCGTCAGTTCGCGTAAAAATGGGGTGGCATATGTTGAAGAAGCAGCTTTCGCTGGCCGTGTCCGCGCTGATCATGCTCGGCACCGCCTCGGAAACAGTGGCCGGCGGCCGCGCGGTCGAATGTTACGAACCATACCGGACGCGTCCGGTCTACGACACCATCTATGGCGAGGAACAGGTCAGCCCGGGCTACAGCCGGGTGGTCAGGACGCCGCCGATCTATGGCACGCGCCAGCGCGCCGTACTGATCCGCCCTGAACGCGTCACCTACGAGGTGATCCCGGCTGTGGTCGACACGCGCTACCGCACCGTGCAGGTCTCGGATGGTGGCTATGGCTGGGAATGGCGCTGGATCAACGGCCGCCGCGTGCTGTGCAAGATCAAATACAAGCCACGCTACGAGAGAGTGGCCGAAACCGTCGTGATCCAGCCGGAATCGCGCCGCCGCGTCGTCATCCCCGCGGAATATGGCTACGAGACCGAGCAGGTCGTCGTCCAGCCGGGATCCGAGCGGGTGCTGGAGGTGCCGCCCACCTACCGGCAGGTCGCACGCCGCGTGATGGTCTCCGAAGGCCAGACCGGCTGGCGTCGCGTACACATTCCACGGCACTGCCAGTACTGAGCAGGCAGCGTGCAGACAAAGCCGGGGCATTTCCTCCGGCTTTTTTGCTGGCGCCAGCAATGACCGTAGCTCAAAGCAACCAACGGAATGCCCGACGCAGGAAAACCTGCCCGTCCCGCGTTATCGGGTCGCCGTGAGCCATCAACACGTTGTCTGCCGGCCAGGCCAGGATTTTCTCGATTGAGCCGCGCGCCGCCCGCCTGTCCGTGAATGCGATCCGAAATTTGCGCGGCACGGACGCCTCAGCGCCGGTCATCAGATCAAGCCGCGCCACGACCCCGCGCCAGCCAGAGAACCAGCCGGGTTTGAATTGCTGGATCAGATCGCAGAACAGAACCGTGCGGCTCGCCAGGTGAAAAAACACGACTTCGGTCGTGATGAGATTTCCGCCCATGACGACCTGCTTCATATCCGTGTTCCAGGCCGACTGGCCGACGTCGGCGAGATCACCATCAAACGGGATATCGGGTCGTTTCTCGCGCAGCCCCTGCGGGGCATAAGTCTTCGCTCGTGGGAAGGCACCCTGCCAGTCACCAAGGAACAGGTGATGCAGCGAATTGGGCGGGACGAGATAGCCCACCTCGCCCAACGCACTGACCGCCGCCTGCAATTCGGCTGTGAGGGCAACCGGCGACCAGATGAACAGTTGGTTGCCGGACAGGCGAATGACAGCCGTGCGCGTCGGATAGTGAAAACCGGCCGCGGCTGTTACGGTCGGGCCTTCGGCAAGCCAGATTTCAGGCCCGAACTGCGTCAGGATGGAAGCCACGTCATCACCAATATTTACAGATGAGTAAATTTACACATATGTATAAAAATGCCAAGCTTGAAACGCACTGAACGGTCCAGAAACCTGATCCTCGATGCCGCCGACGGCGCATTCCGGGAATTCGGGTTCGAGAACACCTCGGTCGAGGAAATAGCCGGGCGTGCCGGATTGACCCGCAAGACCGTCTACAATCTGTTCGCCTCGAAGGAGGACATCGCGTTAAGCCTCATCGCCCGCGTGGAAGCGAACGATGCCAGCTATCGCGAGCTGATGACGCGCAACACCAACGTCACCGAATTGCTGGAGTTGGTCCTGACGGACAGCGCAGGCTGGTGCATGGCCAACCCGTCACTGGCACGCCTGGCGCTTACGCCTTCCACACGGCCGTCCCTGGAGCCACCGTCCGGGCGCCCGTCTTTTCAGGGGCTGGTCAGGGACATTCTTGCTCTTGGACAGCATCAGGGCCTGGTACGCAGGGATGAGGAAGCAAACTACATGGCCCTGGTCCTGCTCGGGATCTATGGCCAGGCGATGCTGAACTCCCTTGCAGGAGAAGCGTTCGATCACAGTCAGGTGCGCCGGCTCATCCGCATCGTCGTCGAAGGCATAGGCGAACAATCGTAGCTTTCCAGCACCAGCCGGCTTTTTCTTGAAGAACCGGGTCTCTATATCCAGCAGATGGAGAGGGTGGATTTTTTATCACCAACCAAAGCGGAAGTGACCCAGCGAGTGGCTTTTGCGATCGTTGGTGTTCTCATAATTGCCGCCGGGTTTTGGATGTATTCGGGCTACAGCCGGGTTGTCAGAAAGCTACACATCTCGGGCACTGTGATCTCGGTCGTTTCGAGCAAGTCCGGCAGCCGATATTTTGTTCGACTGGACAGCTCCCAAACGATTTTGATCCCGGGACCGCCCATCATGCTTTACCCTAGCGGGTCCGCCGTTGCGCTTGAACAGCTCGCGCGCGAGAATGGCTCTATCACCTACCAGTTTCCGCACCAGTCGATCGATTGACGCCGGAGATTTGTCGCGTTAGTCCTCTTCCCGCAGCTGCCTGAATGGCGCTGCCGTAGGCGTTACCGTCATCCAACGCGCCTTTTCGAGAAGGTCCCGGCTGGGAGATCTCGATCACGAAGGCGCAACGGTATGTCCATTCTTCCAGCTCAGCGGCTTATGGCCCGCTCGACACATGCATTGGCAGGCACGCTCCTGCCAGGATGCCAACTGTCGCGCCGCGCACAGCCTGGCCCCACCGTCCGCCTTTCCCCAACAAGCACCTGAAAGGCAAAACCTATGAAAATGACTGGCAACACCATCCTCATCACCGGTGGAACGAGCGGTATCGGTCGCGCGCTGGCCGAGGCTTTCCATGCCCGTGGCAATCGCGTCATCATCACGGGACGGCGGCAGTCACTGCTCGATGAAATCACGGCGGGCCGGCCTGAACTCCACGGCATCCAGCTCGATCTGGCCGATCCGGTCTCGCTCTCCCGCGTCACAGCCAACGTCCGGCTGCATTTCCCCGAACTCAACGTGCTCGTTGCGAACGCGGGCATTTCGCGGGCGGAAGACATGACTTCCGACAGTTGGGATGCTTCTGACGCCGAGGCGATCGTCGAAACCAACATATTGGGCGTACTGCGCGCCACAGCAACCCTCTTGCCGATGCTGAAGGGACGGCCTGGTGCGACGATCATCGCCACCAGTTCGAACCTGGCCTTCGTGCCTCGTGCCGATTTTCCTGCCTATTGTGCAAGCAAGGCGTTCCTGCATTCCTGGCTGCAATCACTGCGGCACCAACTCCGCAACGTTCCCGTCGAGGTGCTTGAGCTTGCACCGCCTTACGTGCAGACACAGCTCACCGGCGCCCAGCAGGCCATCGATCCACGCGCCATGGCCGTCGATGCCTATGTCTCGGAGGTAATGCAACTGCTGGAGCTGGGCGAACATCCCGGAGGCGAGGTGCTGGTCGAACGCGATCGTGCGCGGCGCTGGGCTGAACGCGATGGCAATTACGAAACCACCTTCGCAGCCATGAATCCCGCTTGAAAAATCGTCTGATGGCGGTGGTGGCTTCCCGCCAGCAGCACCGAGCGCCAGCCCGTCGAAGAAGCCGGGTCGATGGCCCGGCTTCTTTTCTGTCAATTGTCGCCAGGACTTGTCTTTTCGGCGATCCGCGGCGTCCGGATCCATGCAATTCCTCTAATATGGATCTGTTTCGAACGCTCCCTCCTGTCCTCGCGCCATTGGCGGTGCCTCGCCTGCGTCGGCTGCTTGCGGCTCAGATCCCGGCCGATCTCGCGGATTGGCTGGATCTCGTGGCGCTGGGAACATTGCTGGCATATTCCTGGCAGGAGGGGCCGACAGCACTGGCTTTCCTCATGCTGGCGATCAGTCTGCCTTATGTCGTGCTCGGGCCCGCCATCGGCGTGGTCGTCGACCGGACGGACCTGCGCGTGTTGCTCGTCGCCAGCAATGTGTTTCGAGCATTGGCAACCGCTGCCTTCGCAATAGCGCCCGATCTGCCGATCCTGTTGACGCTCGTGGCGCTCAAGTCGAGCGTGGATGCCGTGTTCACACCCGCAAAACAGGCCGCGATCCCGTTGCTCACCCCTCCCGACCGCCTCATGGCCGCCAACGGACTGAGCCACACCATCAACCAGACGACGAAGGTGGCAGGACCGGCTTTGGGCGGCGCGTTGATGATCGCCGTGGAGCCTAGCGTCGTCTTCTTCCTCAACGCCGGCCTATCGCTGGTCGCAGCCTTTCTCCTCCTGGGGCTGCCCTCCACGCTGCGCCCCCTACCCGACAAATCGGAGCGTGCCGGATTCCGCGGTGAGCTCAGGCAGGGGATTACCCACATCCGCAGCCGTCCCGTTCTCGCAACTGCCATCCTTGCCATGACCATCGGCTTCCTGGTCATGTTTCTGTATGACGGGCTGATCGCGCTTCTGGTCAAGGAGGTCGGCTACCCCAGCTCAATGTTCGGCACCGCGATCGCCGTCCTTGGTGCTGGTGGAGTGGTTGGCGCGCTGCTGCTTGGACAATTTGGCGAGCGACGCGACCCGCTTGTCCTCATGGCATTCGCGGGCATCACCAGCGACATTCTCGTCGCCACCATCGGCCACGTGGGCCGCAACGACATTTCGATGCCGCCGCTGCTGTTTCTCACCACGCTGTTCGCCGTGGGTATTGCCTGCGCCGGGCTGTTCGTGCCCTACCGAACCGTTCTGCAGCGGGAAACGCCCGCCAATCTCCTCGGAAGGGTCTCGGCTGTCGGCGAAGCTGCGATCGCGTTGGCGACGCTCGCAGGACCGCCGCTCGGAGCCTTCCTGGCCAATGAAGCGGGAATCGCGTCACCCTTCCTGCTGGGTGGCTATCTTACGGCGCTTTTGGGACTGGTCCTCCTGGCCGTGCGGCACCGCATCAGCCAGCCCGACTTGAAGTGAGGCCGGAAGTCGATTTACCGACCGCACTCGATCTGCTCAGGTCGACGTCGTATTGGCTCACACCCAGGAGGGTCTCTTGCATCGCCTTCTGCGCATCGACTGCTCCAACGTCACCGATCTGCACCGCCTCTTTGCCGAAACCTTTGGTTTCCCGGATTTCTATGGCCGCAACTGGGACGCCTGGATCGACTGCATGTCGCATCTGGACGAACCGGATGCTGGCCTTTCAACCGTCCATGTGGAAAAAGGCGGCATCGTCGTCATTCAGCTGGAGCAGGCTGAAGCGCTCAAACGCAACCGGCCGGATCTGCTCGTCGCCTTGTGCGAAAGTGCTGCCTTCGTGAATTGGCGCCGCATCGAGGCGGGTTCCGGCCCGATCCTATGCCTTTCCTTTGCGAGCTGAGACCGACATATGCCGACCAAGCCAGCCTATCTCTCCTTCGATCCGGCCACCCGGCACGTCAGTCTCGATCCGCACGAGCCGGCTTTCGTCCAGAGTCCCTATGAGGCCTATGCCTGGCTGCATGCCAACAGTCCGGCCTTCTTCTGGAAGGAATTCGGCTTCTGGTGCCTGGGCGGCTACGACACGGTCAACGGCCTGCTCCGCGACCGCCGCTTCGGTCGACAGAACCCGACCGGCATTCCAGACAGCCGCGGCCTCGACCAGGATCGCAGCCATCTGGCCGCATTCGACGCGATCGAAACCAATTCCATGCTGGAATTGGAGCCGCCGGTGCACACCCGGCTGCGCACGCTGGTCAACCGCGCCTTCGTCTCTCGCCAGGTGGAACGGCTGCGCCCCCGCGTGGAAGCGCTCGCCAACGAACTGATCGATCGCTTCGAACCGGGAAAACCGGTGGACTTGCTGCCTGCCTATGCGGCGCCTTTGCCAATCACCATCATCGCCGAGATGCTTGGCGTGCCTGTGGCAATGGGGCCGCAGTTGCTCGACTGGTCGCACCAGATGGTGGCCATGTACATGCACGGCCGCACCCGCGAGACCGAGGATACGGCCAACCGCGCAGCCCGTGAATTTGCCGATTTCCTGCGCGGCTATGTCGTTGAACGGCGCAAGCAGCCAGGTGACGACCTGCTGTCGCTGCTGATCTCGGCTCAGGAGGACGGACAGAAACTCTCGGAAGACGAACTGGTGTCCTCGACCATCCTTCTGCTCAACGCAGGCCATGAGGCAACCGTGCATCAGACCGGCAACGCAGTGCGTTCAGTCCTCGCGCAGGGCGGCGACCCTCGACGTTTCTTCACGTCGCCGGAAGCTACCGCCGCAGCTGTCGAGGAATGCCTGCGCTACGATGCACCGCTGCATATGTTCACCCGCTACGCCTATCAGGACATCGAAGTCGTACCGGGGGTAACCATAAAGCAGAACGAGCAGATCGGTCTCCTGCTCGGAATGGCCAATCGCGACCCTTCCGCCTTCGCGGGACCGGATGTCTTTACCCCAGAACGCGACGATCAGAAGAATGTCTCCTTTGGCGCCGGCATCCATTTCTGCATCGGGGCCCCATTGGCCAGGCTGGAACTGCAGGTATCGCTGAAGACGCTGTTCGAGCGCCTGCCGACATTACAGTTCGCCGAAGAGCCAAAGTTCCGCGACACTTATCACTTCCATGGACTGGAAAGGCTCAGCCTCCGCTCCTGATTTGCTTACATAAGCGCGAGATGAAGTTCCCACGCCAACGCTGCCTTTTCGTGCTATCCTTGCTTCTTTCGAAGGCATTGTTTCGCATCGCCGTACGTCTCGATGAGGGGGAGCGTGCACCATGCGGCAGGACAAATATCTGCTCGGCCGTGGCCCGGCCGAGGAAGCAAGGCTGAAACGGCAGATCGCCAATCTGGCACCGGATTCCGATGCACAATTCGAGCGGATCGGCATCAAGCCGGGTGAACGGGTCATCGACCTGGGTTGCGGACCAGGCGGCGTACTGCATCTGCTTGGCAAGCGCGTCGGCGTGACCGGCTCGGTGCTGGGCCTTGAGCGCAGCCCGCATTTCGTCGACATGGCACGTCGGTTCGTCGCCGATCATGCGCTGCCGCAAGTCGAGGTGCGTGAGGGCGATGCCTATGATACCGGGCTGGAACGCGGGTCGTTCGACGGCGCGCATATGCGGCTGGTCCTGGTCAATGTGCCGGAGCCGCAGCGCATCGTGCGCGAGATGGTGGCGCTGGTGCGGCCGGGGGGCTGGATCGCGAGCTTCGAGGCCGATTTCGTCGCCCATTTCTGCGATCCGGTACTGCCGGCCTGGGAGCGGCTGCTCAACGCCTACATCGCGTACTCAGCGGCACAAGGCATCGACCTGTTTATCGGCCGGCGCACGCATCGCCTGTTCCACGAAGCGGGCCTGACCGACATCCATGTCGACGCGGTCTACCATGTCTATCCGCTCGGACACGACCGGCGGCCGATGCTCTACGAGTTCGTCAACAATGTGCGCGAGAAGATGATCGACCAGGGCTTCATCGCGCGGAGCGAACTCGAAACGGACATGGCCGCGCTCGAAACCCATCTTGCGGATCCTGACGTGCTGGTGACCTCGCACACTTTCTTCAGGGTATCGGGTCGGGTACCGGGATAGGCATGCCGTCAGAGCTTGATGACATATTCCTTGCGAGTCGTTTCAAGCACTTCCCAGCTTCCCTTGAAGCCGGGCCTGAGCACGAAACTGTCGCCTGCCCGCACGGTGCGCGCCTCCCCACCTTCCTCCGCGATCACGGAGACGCCTGAGAGGATGTGGCAGAACTCCCATTCGTCATAGACGATACGCCATTTGCCCGGCGTTGATTCCCATATACCGGCGTAGAGACCGCCACCGCGCTCTTCGGCATTCCAGGTACGGAATTTCGGATCGCCCGAAACCAGACGGTCCGGAGCCGGCGCGCCATGTTCCGGCTCGATGCCGTCAGTGGAAACGGTGAGGAATTTCGGCTGGCTCATGAAAAAGGCTCCGGTCTGATCCGGAGCCTTCTGTGCCATGCCGATCAGACTTTGGCGAGCGCCTGTTCGAGATCCGCGACGATATCGTTCACGTCCTCGATGCCGACCGAGAGACGCACGGTGTCCGGACCTGCGCCAGCCGCAACCTTCTGTTCGTCGGAAAGCTGCCGATGCGTTGTCGATGCCGGGTGGATGACCAGCGACTTGGTGTCGCCGACATTGGCCAGATGCGAGAACAGTTCCAGCGCCTCGACGAACTTCACGCCGGCTTCGTAGCCGCCCTTGAGACCGAAGGTGAAGACAGCGCCCGCACCCAGTGGCGAGTACTTCTTGTGCAGCGCATTGTTCTTGTCCGTCGGCAGTCCGGGATAGGACACCCAGGATACTTTCGGATGGTTGGCGAGCCAGGCCGCCACGGTCGAAGCGTTGTCGCAGTGGCGCTGCATACGCAGCGGTAGCGTTTCCAGGCCGGTCAGGATCAGGAAGGCGTTGAAGGGCGAGATCGCCGGACCGAAATCGCGCAGGCCGAGTACGCGGGTCGCGATGGCGAAGGCGAAATTGCCGAAGGTCTCGTGCAGCACCAGGCCGCCATATTCGGGGCGCGGTTCGGACAGCATCGGATATTTGCCGGACTTCGACCAGTCGAAAGTGCCGCCATCGACGATGACGCCACCGATCGAATTGCCGTGGCCGCCGATGAACTTGGTCAGCGAGTGCACGACGATGT
>VFQQ010004647.1_pt1 | contig 11950 bp, 10 predicted proteins | sample 3512341 | NCBI WGS metagenome assembly VFQQ01 (sample SAMN10412373, study PRJNA504923) | tailings metagenome | isolation source: Relicate 2 Philex TSF1 revegetated site | place: Philippines: Tuba, Benguet | collected 2017-08-29 | reverse complement strand
CCAACCCGCCGAATGGCCGCGGCGACCCGCGCAATCTGCAATCCTTCTCGCTGAAGTTCGACGATGCCTGGCCCGTCGGCGCGTCGCGTGTGCGCGTCATTTCGCAGACCAACGAGATGTCGGCAGTGATTTCGCCCTGCCCGGCCTATTGATGTCGCCGCGCGCAGTCGGCGGCTGCCTTTGCGGCGCCGTCACCTTTCAGGTTGATGGCGCATTCGACGCTTTCTTCCTCTGTCATTGCGCGCGCTGCCGCAAGGACACCGGCTCGGCCCACGGCGCAAACCTGTTCGCTTCGAAGGCCAAGCTGAGATGGGTGGAGGGCGAAGCCAGTGTCCGTAGTTTCACCCTGCCCGGTACCCGCCACGCTCGCAGCTTCTGTGCGACATGCGGCTCCGCTCTGCCCATGACGCAGATGGACGGCGCGTTGCTGGTCGTCCCCGCCGGCAGTCTCGATACACCTGTCGAGATCGCTCCCACGGCACGCATCTGCCTTTCGGACCGCGCCGCGTGGACTGAACATCTGGATGCCCTTCCCGGCTTCGCCGGGCTGCCGGGCCAAAGCTGACGCTAGTCGCGCTTGCCCGGAAACCATCGGGCGCGCAGATGCCCACGCAGCGTGTTCTTCGCCATGATCGCGCGGTCCAGCCGGTCGAGCGCCGACAGTGCCTGCGTATCCGCGAAGAAATCAGCGCGCGTGCGAAAAGGCTGCGCCGGATCAAGCTCACGGATCACGCGGCAGGGATTGCCCGCCGCGATGACGTTGTCGGGGACATCCTTCGTCACCACGCTGCCCGCGCCGATAATCGAATTGCGCCCGATGGTGACGCCTTTGCCGATGATCGCGCCGAAGCCGATCCAGGCATTCTCGCCGATGGAGATCGCCGCCGCCTGCCCCGCCTCTGTCGTGCGGTCATAGATGCCGTGCCAGTCGCTGTCGGAGATGTAGACATCGCTCGCCAGCATCGCGTTCGAGCCGATGGTGATGGCCATCGAGGAAATGATCCGCGCCGCCGGACTGACCAGAACGTTGTCACCCAGCGTGATCGATCCGACCCGCTCGCCTGCGAACCAGACGCACAGGCGCGTCGGGCGCGTCGGCTCCGCATTGATATGGCAGTTGCGGCCGATGCGGATGTTCGGGCCGATGATCTCGACCTGGCGCGGGTTGATGAAGACGCAGTCGTCGCCGATAGCGTCGAACTGCGGATGCAGATAGCGTCGCGTCCAGCGCGCAATGCGCCAGGCGGCGAGCCGTTTCAGCCAATAGGGACGGGAATCGCGCCGCACGGATCAGATATACTGGCCGTCATCCACGGTGAGCGTCGTACCCGTGATGGCGCGGCTGGCATCTGACGCCAGCAGCAACAGCGCGCCGTCGAGATCGCTCTCCACCGGCAGGCGGCGGCGCGGATAGGACGCGATCTGCTTCTTGCCGTAGTCGGTTTCGAACAGCTCGCGGTTGATATCGGTGAGGATGAAGCCGGGGCAGATCGCGGTGACGTTGATGTCGTAGCGCGCCCATTCGCGCGCCATCGCGCGGGTCATCATCGCGACCGCCGCCTTCGACATGTTGTAGACCGCGCCGCCGGGCAGAACCTCGAACGCCGCGACCGAGGCGATGTTGACGATGCGTCCGCCCTTGCCGCGCGAGATCATGCGCCGGCCGGCCTCCTGCGCCACCAGGAACGCGCCCTTGGTGTTGGTGTCCATGACGGTTTCGTATTCCGTCTCGGGGATGTCGATGGCACGGTTGCTCTGGCCCATGCCGGCATTGTTGATGACGATGTCCACCGGCCCCAGCGCACCTTCGGCCGCCTGGAACGCGTCGGTGACCGAGCGCGAATTGGTGACGTCGAGCGCCACGGAAATCGCCTTCCCGCCGCCGGCCTCGATGGCCTTTTCCACCTCGCGCAGCTTGTCGGTGCGGCGGGCCGCCAGCACGACCGACGCGCCAGACTTCGCCAGCACATTGGCGAAGCGCACGCCGAGGCCGGACGAGGCCCCCGTCACCAGGGCGACTTTCCCGTCGAGGCGGAAATTGGGGACATCGGTCATCGGCGTTTCCTTCGTGTTCTGGGCCGAACCGTTAAGGCCATCGCCCGCCCCCGGCAAGGCGGCATGGCGCGGCGGCCCGGTTGGGCGTAAAATGCCGCCATGCAGATCGACGTCGTCTCCGATACCGTTTGTCCCTGGTGCTTCATCGGCAAGCGCCGCCTCGACCGCGCGGTGGCGCAGCGTCCGGACCTTGGCATTGAGGTCAACTGGCGGCCCTATCAGCTCGATCCGAACGTGCCGAAGGAAGGCCTCGACCGGAAAGAGTATTTCCGGGCGAAGTTCGGTGACGGCGAGCGCGTGAAAGGCATGAGCGAGACGCTGCGCCAGTATGGCGAGGAACTCGGCATCGCCTTCGCCTTCGACAAGGCCGACAAGCGCCCGAACACGATCGACAGCCACCGCCTGATCCGCTGGGCCTCCAGCGTCGGCGTGCAGGACGCGGTCGTGGAAGCGCTGTTCAAGGCGTATTTCGAAGAAGGCCGTGACATCGGGGATGCCGCCGTGCTGACCGGGATCGCCGCGCGTTGCGGCATGGATGCCGAGCTGGTGGCGGAGTTGCTGGCCTCCGATGCCGACATCGAACTCGTCACGCGCGAGTCCGGCATGGCCGGACAGATGGGCATTCAGGGCGTTCCCGCCTTCGTGCTGCAGGGCAAGTATATGCTGGTCGGCGCGCAGGATACCGACGTACTGCTGCGCGTCTTCGACAAGGTGCAGGCCAAGGACGCCGCAGCCGGTTAAGCCGCCGCGATCTCCGCGAGCCGCTTCAGCGTCACCGTCGCGCCCTTCAGGCGATCCTCGACACCGCCCCATTCGCGGGTGATGACGACTTTCTGGTCGGGTCGCACTTTGAACGTCTTGGGGTTGTCGGTGATCATCTTCATCAGCCCGGCCGGGTTGGCAAAGATGTTGTTGCGGAAGGCGATGATGGCGCCCTTCGGCCCGGCATCGATCTTCTCGACACCGGCGAGACGGCACAGCCGCTTGATCGCGACGATCTGGAGAAGCTGCTCCACCTCGCCCGGCAGCTTGCCGAAACGGTCGATCATCTCGGCGGCGAAGCCGTCAATCTCCATCTGGTCTTCCATGGAGGCGAGGCGGCGGTAGAGCGTCATGCGGACGTCGAGGTCCGGCACATAGCTTTCGGGGATAAGCACCGACGCTCCAAGATTGATCTGCGGCGACCATTCGCCGTCGGCGGCCTCATCGCCACGGCCCGAACGCAGCGCCGCGACGGCCTCCTCGAGCATCTCCTGATACAGCTCCATACCGACTTCGCGGATATGACCGGACTGTTCATCGCCCAGCAGATTGCCCGCGCCGCGAATGTCGAGATCGTGGCTCGCGAGCGTGAAGCCGGCGCCGAGAGCGTCCAGCGACTGGAGCACGCGGAGGCGGCGTTCGGCACCCGGCGTCAACAGGCGGCCCGCCGGCGTCGTCAGATAGGCGTAGGCGCGCACCTTCGACCGGCCGATGCGGCCACGCAGCTGATAGAGCTGCGCCAGGCCGAACATGTCGGAGCGGTGCACGATCATCGTGTTGGCGGTCGGGATATCGAGGCCGCTTTCGACGATGGTGGTGGACAGCAGCACATCGAACTTGCGGTCGTAGAAGGCGTTCATGACGTCGTCGAGGACGCCCGGGGCCATCTGGCCGTGCGCCGTCACCACACGCACTTCGGGAACGGTGTCCTTCAGGAACTGTTCCGTCTCCGCGAGGTCGGCGATGCGCGGCACGACATAGAAGCTCTGCCCGCCACGATAGTGCTCGCGCAGCAACGCTTCGCGTACCGTGACCGGATCGAGCGGGCCGACATAGGTGCGGACCGCAAGGCGGTCGACCGGCGGCGAGGCGATGAGCGAGAGATCGCGCACGCCGGAAAGCGCGAGCTGCAGCGTGCGCGGGATCGGCGTCGCGGTGAGCGTGAGGACGTGGATGTCGGCCTTCAGCTGTTTCAGACGTTCCTTGTGGACGACGCCGAAATGCTGCTCCTCGTCGATGATGAGGAGGCCGAGGTCCTTGAACTGGATCGACTTGGCGAGCAGCGCGTGCGTGCCGACGACGATGTCCACCGAGCCGTCGGCGATGCCCTTGCGCGTCTCGGACGCGTCGGCGCTGGAGACCAGCCGCGAGAGCTGACGCACCTGCACCGGCCATCCGGCGAAGCGCGTGGAGAACGTCTTGTAGTGCTGGCGCGCCAGCAGCGTCGTGGGCACGACGACGGCCACCTGCTTGCCCGACAGCGCTGCGATGAACGCGGCACGGAGCGCGACTTCGGTCTTACCGAATCCGACGTCGCCGCAGACGAGGCGGTCCATCGGCTGGCCCTTGCCGAAATCGTCCAGCGTGTCGGCGATGGCTTTCGCCTGATCTTCCGTTTCCTCGAACGGGAAGCGGGCGGCGAACTCGTCATAGAGGCCATGCGGCGCATCCAGCACCGCCGCCTTCTTCATTGCGCGCTCGGCGGCGATGCGGATGAGATCGCCCGCGATCTCGCGGATGCGGTTCTTGAGCTTCGCCTTGCGGCTCTGCCAGCCCGCGCCGCCGAGGCGGTCGAGCTGCACGCCCTCCGCATCCGAGCCATAGCGCGAGAGAAGCTCGATGTTCTCGACGGGCAGGAAGAGCTTGCCGCCGTCATATTGCAGCTCAAGGCAATCGTGCGGCGCACCCAGCACCTCAATGGTCTTAAGGCCGAGATAGCGCCCGATGCCGTGATCGACATGGACGACGAGGTCGCCGACAGACAGCGCCGCCGCCTCAGCGAGGAAATTCACCGCCTTTTTGGGCCGCCGGGCTGAGCGGATCAGGCGGTCGCCCAGAATGTCCTGCTCGCTGATGACCGCGAGGCCGCGCGTTTCGAACCCGCGCTCTAGCGGCAGGATGGCGAGGCTGGCCGTGACCGGGCCGCTCTCCACCGCCCGCGCCGTCTCGACGCGCTGCAGGCCCTCAAGCCCATGGTCGGCCAGAACGCCGCCGAGGCGATCTGTCGAGCCTTCGCTCCAGCCCGCGAGGAGGACGCGCGTGCCTGCCCTGGTGAGCGCGCGGACATGTTCGACCGCGACGTCGAAGACCGTGCCTTCCGACAGCGCCCGCTCCGGCGCGAAGTCGCGGCCCGGACGGCCGCCGGCATCGATGCCGTCGGCGATGTCGAACGGCGAAAGGGCAAAGGTCGGGCGCGCCTCCGTCTCGTTCGCCCACGCGCCTTCGTTCAGGAACAGACGCTCGACCGGCAGCGGCTTGTAGTCCGCGACCTGCAGACCGGGCGATTTCGCGGCCAGTTCGCGCGCCGCGACCCGCGCCTCGTAGAATTCCGCGATCTGTCCGATGCGTGCGCCGATGGCCTCTTCGGCCTGCGCGTCCAGCATGGCCAGCGCATCGCCGGCATAATCGAACAGCGTTTCCATGCGCTCATGGAACAGCGGCAGCCAGTGCTCCATGCCCTGATAGCGCCGCCGTGCGCTGACGCTCTCGTACAGCGCATCCTCGCCGGTCTGCGCGCCGAAGGTCGTGATGTAGCCTGTGCGGAAGCGGCTGACGCTCTCCGGGTCCAGCCCCGCTTCGCTGACCGGCAGCAGCGTCAGCGACGGCAGGCGTCCGGTCGACTTCTGACTTTCCGGATCGAAGGTCCGCAGCGTCTCGATCTCGTCGCCGAAGAAGTCGACACGCACCGGCTCCGGAAGGCCCGGCGCGAACAAATCCACGATGCCGCCGCGCACGGCGAAATCGCCCGCCTCGACGACCGACCCGGCCTGTGTGTAGCCCTGCTTGGCGAGCCAGGCGGTCAGCGCCTCGATGCCGAGCGCGCCGCCCGCCTTCAGCTCCAGCCTTGCGCCCTTGATCCAGTCGCGCGGCGGCACACGCTGCAGGATGGCGTTGACGGTGGTGACGAGGACGCCCGCCCCCGCCTTCCGGTCCGCCAGCACCGACAGCGCGGCGATGCGCCGTGCAACGATATCGTTGCGCGGGCCGAGCCGGTCATAGGGAAGGCAGTCCCAGGCGGGGAAGCTGAACCGCGACAGGTTCGGCGCGAAGAACTGAAGCGCCGCTTCGAACGCGGCCGCCCGCGCCTCGTCGCGCGCCACATAGACGACCAGTCCCTTGCGGCCCTCGGCCAGTTCGGCCGCCAGCCGGGCGTCGAAGCCCTCAGGCGCGCCGCCCAGCTTCTGGCGGCCTTTCAAACTCAACAAATGCTGGATGAGCATTGCGCCTTACGTCCAGCTCGCGCGAGGGAAGAACTCGAACGCCTTCAGGCGCGCCATCAGGCTCGTCTCAAATTCCGCCGGGGTCGGCGTCCGGCCCAGGACCCAGTCGTAGATATCCTGGTCCTGCTCTTCCAGCAGGGTCTCGAAATCCGTCAGCTCGGCGGGCGTCAACTCGGCCAGATGCGCCTCGGCGAAGGTGCCGAGCAGCAGGTCGGCCTCCTTGAAGCCGCGATGATGCGCCCGATAGTTCAGGCGCTTGAGGCGAATGTCGTCCGTCATGAAGGCGCGGATATAGGCCCTCGACCGGCCCTTGTCATGCGCCGAACCGCCCCTGTCGCCGGGCGGCGGAGCGCCCTAAACTTGGCGCGATGCGGCCCGAAATCCTGTTCCCGCTTTTTGCCCCCGTGCGGACCCTGCCAGGCGTGGGGCCGCGCAGCGTGGAAAAGTTCGCGCGCATCGCCGGCGGCGAACGCGTGCTCGACCTGCTGTGGCTGAAGCCGAACGGTTATGTCGACCGCCGCCTGCGCCACTCTATCGCCTCGGTTCCCGAAGGCAGCATCGCGACCGTCGAGGTCAATATCCTCGACCACATCAAGCCGCCCCGTCCCAAGGCGCCCTATCGCGTGCTCTGCGGCGACGAAACCAGCGCGCTGGAACTCATCTTCTTTGGCGGGGCGCAGGACTATCTGGCGCGCAGCCTTCCCGAAGGCGGGCGGCGCATCATCTCTGGCCGGATCGAGCGGCATGACGGCCGCCTGCAGATGGCGCATCCCGACTATGTCGTCGCGCCGGACCAAGCCGACCAGATCCCCGAAATCGAGCCGGTCTATCCGCTGACCGAAGGCCTAACGACCAAGGCCGTCGCCAAGGCTGTGCGCGGCGCGCTGGCGACGTTGCCGGTGTTGCCGGAGTGGCAGGACGGGCCGTGGCTGCAGAAGCAGAAATGGCCGTCCTGGGCCGAGGCGCTGACCACGATTCATGCCCCTGCCGAGGTGAATGACGTAGCGCTCGAAACCGCACGCCGCCGTCTCGCCTATGACGAGGTGCTGGCGAACCAGCTCGCGATCGGCCTCATCCGCGCGCGCATGAAGAAAGCGGCGGGCCGCAAGCTGGCGGGCGACGGCCAGTTGCGGGCAAGGCTTCTCTCCGCGCTGCCCTACAAGCCGACAGGCGCGCAGACGCGCTCGCTGCAGGAGATCGCGACCGATCTTGCCAGCGGCGAGCGCATGAACCGCCTGCTCCAGGGCGACGTTGGCGCCGGCAAGACGCTGGTCGCACTCATGACCATGCTGATCGCCGTCGAGGCCGGATCGCAGGCCGCGCTGATGGCCCCGACTGAGATCCTCGCGCGCCAGCACATGAACGTCATCGGGCCGCTGGCCGAAGGCATCGGCCTGCGCGCCGCACTGCTGACCGGGCGTGAGAAGGGCAGGACGCGAGAGAAGCTGCTCGCGGACCTGAAGTCGGGCGACATCCAGATACTCATCGGAACCCACGCGCTCTTCACCGACGATGTCGCCTTCGCGGACCTCGCGCTGGCTGTCGTCGACGAGCAGCACAAGTTCGGCGTCTCGCAGCGCCTCAGCCTCGCCGACAAAGGCGGCCGCCCCGCGCATACGCTGGTGATGACCGCGACGCCGATCCCGCGCACGCTCGCCATGACGCTGTATGGCGATATGGATGTCTCCAAGCTCGACGAGAAACCGCCCGGCCGCCAGCCCATCACGACACGCGCTGTGCCGATCTCGCGCCTTGAAGACGTGGAACAGGCCGTCGCCCGCGCCATCAAGGCCGGTGACCGGGTTTACTGGGTCTGCCCGCTCGTCGAGCAGAACGAAAAGCTGGACCTCACCGCCGTCGAAAGCCGCTTCCGCGAACTGGACAGCCGCTTCGGCGGCCGTGTCGCGCTTGCCCACGGTCAGATGAAGGCGACCGCCAAGGACGCCGCCATGGAGCGGTTCCGCACCGGAGCCGCCTCCATTCTCGTCGCAACCACGGTGATCGAAGTGGGCGTCGACGTTCCGCAGGCGACTGTGATGATCATCGAGCATGCCGAGCGCTTCGGGCTCGCCCAGCTCCATCAGCTGCGCGGCCGGGTCGGGCGCGGCACGCGGCCCAGCACCTGCCTGCTGCTCTATCAGGACGACCCACGGCCCGGCGAAACCGCCCTCGCCCGGCTGAAGATCATGCGCGAGACCGAGGACGGGTTCGTGATCGCCGAGGAAGACCTGCGCCTTCGCGGCGCCGGTGAAGTACTCGGCACCAAGCAGGCCGGCGTGCCGGACCTGCACTTTGCCGATCTTTTCCGCGACGCCGACCTTCTTGCCGCCGCCCGGGACGACGCCACGATGGCGGTCGCCCGCGACGCGGACCTCGAGGAAAAGCGGGGCGAGGCCCTGCGCGCCTTGCTCTACCTCTTTGAGCGGGACGAGGCGGTGCGCTATCTCCGTTCGGGTTAGACATTCGGAACAAGAAACATGGCGGAACAGCCGGACTTCAGGGAGGCGCTGGCCCGCGCGATCAATCGCGCACTGGGCGGCACATATGAAACAGGACCGCTGACCCGCCTGTCGGGCGGCGCCAGCCAGGAGACCTGGGCGTTCAGCGTCACCGGCCCTGACGGGAAGCGGAATTTCATCCTCCGCCGCGCGCCGGGCGGCACCTCGGCCATCAGCCCCTCAGGCAACGCCATCGGCCTGCCGACCGAGGCTGCCGTCATCACGGCTGCCCGTGCCGCAGGCGTGACGGCACCGGAGGTCATCACCGTCCTCACGCCTGAGGACGGCGCCGGCACCGGCTATGTCATGGCCCGCGTCGAGGGCGAGACGCTTGCCCGCCGCATTCTTCGCGACACCCAGTTCGACGCGATCCGGGGCCGCCTCGCGCACCAGTGCGGCGAGGCCATGGCCCGCATCCACGCGACCCCGGCGGAGGCCGTCCCGCAGCTGCCGCGCATCAGCGGCCAGACCCAGCTGCGCCAGTACTACGAGCGCTATCAGGCCTACGACCAACCGAAGCCCGTCTTCGAGCTAGCCTTCAAGTGGCTGCAAGACAAGTTGAAGGACGATACGCAACTCGTTCTAGTTCATGGAGATTTCAGGAACGGAAACATCATGGTTCACCCCGATCAGGGGCTGAACGCTGTTCTCGATTGGGAACTTGCTCACATTGGTGATCCGCTCGAAGATCTCGGCTGGATCTGCGTGAACTCCTGGCGGTTCGGGGTCAGCGGCCGCACGGCGGGCGGTTTCGGCAGTGTCGAGGACCTGCTGGCGGGCTATCGCGCCGGCGGCGGCAGCGCCGCCTTTACGGCCGAGGACGTGAAGGTCTGGGAGGTCTTCGGCACACTGAAATGGGGCATCATGTGCATGTCGATGTACGAGGCCTTCCGCACCGGATTTGACCGCTCGGTCGAGCGGGCCGCCATCGGCCGCCGCTCATCCGAGACTGAAATCGACCTCGTCAATCTGCTGATCGGGTGACGCCATGATGGACAAACCGACCCTCGCCGAGATCGTCGCTGCGGCCCGCGAGTTCATCGAGACCAAGGCAATCCCGGAACTGACCGGCCATACCGCCTTCCACGCCCGTGTCGCCGCCAATGCGCTGGCGATCGCAGAACGGGAACTGGCCGAAGGCCCGGCGAGCGCCGCTGCTGAGTTGGCCCGCCTGAAGGCCCTGCTCGGCCGGGACGGGACGCTAGATCAGCTCAACCGGGCTTTGTCAGCCCGAATCGCGGCGGGCGACATCACGCTGGAAACGCCGGGCCTCGCCGAACACCTGAAGAAGACGACGCTCGACAAGGTGGCGATCGACCAGCCGTCCTATTCCGGCTTCAAGACTGCGGTCGCCGCCGCAGGTCGGGGCGACGGAGTATGAGGAACCAGCCGATCAGCGCCTGAGCCCAGGCCGCGAGCGGGTTCAACCACGAGGGATCGTGTTCCGACGGGTAGAAGAAGGCCGTCGCGCCCTCGACCTGCGAGAACATGCCCGGGATGAAGCCGTAGAGCAGCGCGAGAATGGCGAGCGCGGCGATATCCGACCGCTTGCCGACCTGCCCGAGACCCATGGCCATGAAGACGGCGCAGTCGCGCAGGACGAAGCCGAGCGCCGCCAGCACGATCATCGGGCCGCCATAGACGTTGGCCCGTTCGGCGACAGACCAGGGCAGCAGGACGATCGCCAGAACGCCGAGGATCACCACCGCCAGATAGGCATAGCCCCAAGCCGGGAAGCGCCCCAGCATGCTGATGAACTGGCCCGCCTTGAAGCGCTCGATCAGCCAGCGATAGGCGACGACCTCTTTGGGTTCCACCAGCGCCATCATGTAGGTGACGATGATGAGCGCGATGCCGCCCTGTACCGCCCGCATGCCGGTCATGAAGCCAGGTTCGCGGATATAGTTCCGCCAGAAGTCGAAGCCGCCGGCGTAGACAGCAACGAAGACCAGGAAGATGAGCCAGACCACCGGGCCATTCTGGACCTGCAGCTCGCGCCGCATCACGCGGTAATTGCCGAGGATCACCCAGAAGAGGAAGGCGCCGAGCGAGGCGAGATAGAACGCGCCAGGCGCGAAGCTGCCGCCCCACCACCAGATCTCGCGCACCGCGAACGGGTCCATCCCGCCGGAGAGGCTGCGGAACAATGAGGTCGGATCGACCGTCTGCCAGACGCGCCAGACCAGCAGCGCGGCGACGAGGCCCGCGAGCTGGTAAAGGAACACATCGAACCGCGTGTGGCTCATGCGGCGGCGCACGGCGACGACGCTGGCGAGCAGCGCCGTCGCCTGCGAGATGATGCCGATGGCGAAGAAATACCCGGCCTGCGTCGCGAGGTTGTCGGCCCCGCCGATCCGGTAGGCCTGATAGAGAATGACGACGAGGCAGAGCAGCCCGCCGATCCAGGCAAGGATCGTGGAGCCGACCAGCTTGCCCCAGACCATGGTCCAGGGCCGGATCGCGGAAAGCCGCTGTCCGTCCCAGGTCTTGTTGCCGATTTCCTCGACGACCGATTGCGCGGCGCACCGCGTGCCCCACAGGACGACGACCGCGTAGAAGACAAGTTCGGCGGTGTGCGACGCCGACATCCAGTCGCCGGGCGAAATCGCCACGACCAGAATACAGGCGACGATGACGATCATCAGCGTCAGCCGGCGCTCGGTCAGCTCGATCCAGACATTGCGGAGGAGTTCGGGGTTCATCGCGCCGCCTTCCCCGTCTCTTCCAGATAGGTCTGCTCAAGCGTCCGCTTGGTCTCGGCGAAGCCCGAGAGCGGATACCCGTCATTGACGATGGTGCGGATAAGCGCGGCCCGCCGGTCCGGGCTGTCGAGCCAGATCTGCGCCGTCGCGCCAGTCATGCTTGCCTGCGTGACCCCGGGCAGCCTTTCCAGATAGGCGGCGAAATTCGCGTCTGCAGCCGACAATTCGACGAGATAGGAGATGCGGTTTTCGCTGAGCGCGACCGCCCGGCCGCCAACCATCAATCCGTTCTGGATGATGATCATCTGGTCCGAATAGTCTTCCAGCTCGGACAGGATGTGCGACGAGACGATCAGCGTCAGCCCGCTCGCCTTCAGTTCCAGGAACAGCGCCGACAGGCTGCGGCGGGCATCCGGGTCGAGGCCCGAAGCCGGCTCGTCCAGCATGATGACCTTCGGCTCGTGGACGATGGCCTGGCCGATGGCGAGGCGCT
>VFQQ010004646.1_pt1 | contig 11950 bp, 14 predicted proteins | sample 3512341 | NCBI WGS metagenome assembly VFQQ01 (sample SAMN10412373, study PRJNA504923) | tailings metagenome | isolation source: Relicate 2 Philex TSF1 revegetated site | place: Philippines: Tuba, Benguet | collected 2017-08-29 | reverse complement strand
TTCCAGTTTCGCGCAGAGCTGGAACGCTTCCAGCGCCGCGTTGTCGGTCGCGTGGACGTAGGTGACGCGCTTCACATCGTTCAACCAGGAATGCTCCGGGCCGATGCCGGGATAGTCGAGACCGGCGGAAATGGAATGCGCCTCGATGATCTGGCCATCATCGTCCTGCAGCAGATAGGTCTTGTTGCCGTGGAGAATGCCGGGGCGGCCCTTGCTCAGCGACGCCGCATGCTGGTTCGTATCGACGCCGTGACCCGCCGCCTCGACGCCGTGCATCGCAACCGACGGCTCATCGAGGAACGGAAAGAAGAGGCCCATCGCGTTCGAGCCGCCGCCGATCGCCGCGACCAGCAAATCCGGCAAGCGCCCTTCCGCCTTCTGCAATTGCACGCGCGTCTCTTCGCCGATCACGCTCTGGAAGTCGCGCACCATCGCCGGATAGGGGTGCGGACCCGCCACCGTGCCGATGCAATAGAACGTGTCGTGGACATTGGCGACCCAGTCGCGCATCGCCTCGTTCATCGCGTCCTTCAGCGTGTGCGCGCCGGATGTCACGGGAATGACCTCCGCGCCCAGCAGCTTCATGCGGAAGACGTTGGGCTTCTGCCGCTCCATGTCGACCGCGCCCATATAGACGACGCAGGGAAGCCCGAAGCGCGCGGCGATGGTCGCAGTCGCGACGCCATGCTGGCCCGCGCCCGTCTCGGCGATGATGCGCGTCTTGCCCATGCGCTTGGCGAGCAGCACCTGGCCGAGGCAGTTGTTGATCTTGTGCGCGCCGGTGTGGTTCAGCTCGTCGCGCTTGAAATAGATCTTCGCGCCGCCGAGGTGCTCGGTCAGACGCTCGGCGTAATAGAGCGGGCTGGGGCGGCCGACATAATACTCAAGATAGTACTTCATCTCGTCGATGAAGCTCTGGTCGGTCTTCGCCTTCTCATAGGCCGCTTCCAGATCGAGGATCAGCGGCATCAGCGTCTCGGCGACATAACGGCCGCCATAGGCGCCGAAATGGCCACTGGCATCCGGCCCCTGCCGGAAGGAATTGGGCGCGTTCATAGGGCGTGATCCGTAACGGGGAGGCGATAGGCGGCGCGCGCAGCCGCGACAAATTCATCGATACGCGCGGGACTTTTGGCGCCCGGCGCATCTTCAAGACTGGACGAGGCATCGACACCCGGCGCGTTGGTGCGGGCAATCGCCTCGGCGAGATTGGCGGGGTTAAGGCCACCCGAAAGAATCCAGTTGGCGGGCAGATCGCCGCTCAGCAGCGACCAGTCGAAGACCGCGCCATGGCCGCCGGGACGTGTCGCATCCTTGGGCGGCTTGGCGTCGAAGAGGATGGCCGCCGCCGCCGTGAATTCACGCGCACGTTTCACGTCGTCTGCGGTGGAAACACCCAGCGCCTTGATGACCGGCAGGCCGCGTGCAGCCACCGCCGCGACACGCTCCGGTGTTTCCTGCCCATGCAGCTGCAGCATGTCGGGCGCGACGACGCGCAGCACATCGTCGATCAGCGCATCGTCCGGATCGACCATCACGACGACCTTCACCATGGCACCTGCGCCACCGGCAAGATCGCGCGCCGCTTCCAGCGACACGTAACGCGGGCTCTTCTCGAACAGCATGAAGCCGCCATGGGTCGCGCCCGCCTTCACGGCGGCGGCGACGGCGGCGGCGCTGTTGAGCCCGCAGATCTTGATGACGGGGTTCACACGATCCCCAGCGACGCCGCGACGAGACGGCAGGCCTCGCGCGGATCGGCGGCGTGGGTGACGGGGCGGCCCAGGATCAGGATATCCGCGCCCGCTGCGCGCGCTGCTTCCGGCGTCATGAAGCGCTTCTGGTCGTTGAGCGCTGAACCCGCAGGGCGGCTGCCCGGCACGACGGTGAGGAAATCCGGCCCGCAGGCTTCGCGCACGGCTTTCAGATCATGCGCCGAACAGACGACACCATCGAGGCCCGCAGCTTCGGCGAGACGCGCCAGGCGCACGGCCTGCGCCGCAGCGGCCTTCGCGAAGCCGACGGCCGCCATGTCGTCATCGTCCAGCGAGGTCAGGATCGTGACGCCGATGATCTTCGCCTTGTCGCCGGCCGCTTCCTTCGCGGCCTTCATCATCGCGGTGCCGCCAGAGGCGTGAACATTGATGATCTTCACGCCCAGTTCGACCAGCGCCCGAACTGCGCCAGCCACCGTCGTCGGGATGTCATGCAGCTTCACATCCAGGAACACCGGCAGGCCCAAGGCGACGATGGCCTTCACGCCCTCCGGCCCGTGAGCCGAGACGAATTCGAGGCCGACCTTCAGCCCCCCTGCATGGGGCCGCACCTGTTCTGCGAGCGCGATTGCGGCCTTTACGTCAGCCGTGTCGAGGGCCACATAGATCGGATTGGGGGCGGTCGTCATGAGGGCGCTTCCTAGACCAAATCCGGCCCGTCAGGAACCCAAAGTGACCGAATACCGCGTCGCCGTCGCCTTCAACGCCCAGACCCAGAAATACCGGGCGACCTCCACGGATGTGCCGGGCCTCGACGTCTCGGACATGAGCGTCGAGCGCCTCTTCACCAAAGCGGTCCAGGCCGCGCCGGATCTCCTGAAGGCTGCTGGCAAGCAGTCCGGCGGCTTCAACCTGAAATTCGAGAAGGTCTCTTAGACGAGGCATCGCCTTTCCCGGAAACCGGGACCACTTTCCGGGGCGATGCCTATGGCTTAGGCAGGCTGCGGAGGGTTTCCTCCGAGAGCAAACGCTGCAGCCGCTCAGCCCGCAGCTGTTCCGCCTTCAGCGCCCGGCGCAGGCGGCCCTGCCGTCCCAGCACATAGAGCGCCCCGACCACCAGCCCGGCCACAACGCCCAGCAGCAGCACCTCGAATAGCGGCACCTCGAACAACCATCCGGCCGCGCCCGGCTTGGTGGCATCGAGGCTAAAAATGACCGCGTTGCGGTTGGCGACCGCAAACCAGGCAGCGAGGGCGGCAAGCAGGACGAAGGCGATGAGGCCCAGCGGCCTCACTCGCCCGTATCCTGGCCGCCGTTCAGCTTTTCGCGCAGTTCCTTGCCCGTTTTGAAGTAGGGGACGCGCTTTTCATCCACCGCGACGCTTTCGCCCGTGCGCGGATTGCGGCCGGTGCGGGCGGGGCGGGATTTCACCGAAAACGCCCCAAATCCGCGCAATTCCACGCGGTCGCCGCTGGTCAGCGCCTTGGCGATCTCGTCAAAGACCGTCGAGACGATGCGCTCGGCATCCTTGTGCATCAGATGCGGGTAGGCCTCGGCAATACGGGCCACGAGTTCCGACTTGATCATCCCCGGACTACCCCCTGCTGTCCTGAGACCGCCCGGTTTGGGCCTCGGACTTCGCGCGAAGCTGCATCCATGCCGCGCGTTCGTCAAGCCGCTAGAAGGGTTAAGTCTTTCGCCAGTCACGGATTTTTCCACCTTGCAGGCAGCGCGGCGGGGTGCGAAAGACGCCGGCCTGCCAATCGCGGATGCTTAACCGATCATGCGTCAGCCCCTTCTCGTCGCCGGTCTGGCCCTGGGACTGGCCGCCTGCACCACCACCGAATACGTCAATCCCTGTTATGGCGCGGGAACGCTGATCCCGACCAAGGCCTCGGGCGAGGAGATCGTGGCGGCGGCGGACCAGTGCATCATCGATGGCGGCGAGCGCAAACAGGGCCTTGTCATCCGCTCGGCCGGACATTTGCGCGCGCAGAATTACGACGCGGCCGTCGCCGATGCCGATGCCGCCATCGAACTCGACCCCGCCTATGCGGATGCCTGGTATTATCGCGGCTATGCCCATGAAGAGGCCGGGCGCATCGACGAGGCGCGGCGCGATTTCGATCAGGCGATCGATCTCGGCCTCAATCCCGGTGCGGCGTTCCGTGCGCGCGGACGGCTGAAATTCCTCAGCGGCGATTTCGCCGGCGGCTATGACGATTTCTCCGCCATTCTCGATGCCAACCCGGAAGATGCCGAAGCCTGGCGCCTGCGTGGCGCCGCCGCTGCCGTGCTGGAGCGTTTCGCGATCGCGGAGACGGACTTCTCCAACGCGATCCGCCTGAACCCCAAGGACCAGCGCGCCTTCGCGGGCCGCGGTTATGTCCGCTATTTCACCAACCGCTATGCCGAGGCCGCCGCCGACCTGAAGCGCTCGCTGGAAGGAAAGCCCGAGGGGCTGAAGGCGGCCTTCCTCTATCTCGCCATGGTGCGCGCGGGCGATCCGAACGCGACGGCCGAACTCGCCGTGCAGGCGGAGGAACTCGACCGCAACTCCAACCCTGGCGTCTTCCCTTACTTTTTCCTCGGCCACGTAGGCGAGGCCGAGATGGTCGATATCTCGATCCGCACCGGCATCCACAAACCGGCGGAAAACGAGTCCGAGGGCTATTTCTACGCTGGCATGGGCCGCCTTTTCGCGGGCGACAATGCCGGCGCGAAGATGTGGTTCGAGCGGACGCTGGCGACCGGCGTCGTCCGCTTCGATGAAATCCGCGGCGCGCGCAAGGAACTGCGCGCCATGGGGATCGACGTCGCTTCGCCCGATCCGAACGTGCAGGCTGCACCGACCCTTCGCCTCAACTCCGGCGCGCCCTGACCGTCCGGGCCACCCTCCCCTTTTCGGTGAGGGTTACAGACCGCCCCTCCGCTGTTTGACTGATGGCGCGCGGCAGGCCGTTCCGGCATGAGTTTGCGCGCGTGGGGTATTGAGAGGTTCTATGAAGCGTATCCTTGTATCGACCGCATTGGCGGCCCTGATCGGAGCCGGCGCCGCGCTGGCGCAGATCGTTCCAGCCCCGCAGCCCGAAGGCGGCGGCGCACCAGCCGGCGAAGGCGGCATCACCCCTGCGCCGAACCCGCAGGAACTGCCCGGCGCCGAGACGCAGACCGACAAGGAATTCCGCGAGCTGATGGTCGGCACCTGGATGCTGGAACTGCCCGCCCCGCCCGACTGGCGCGCCTGGGTCGAAGGCACCTACAACGCCGACGGCACGTTCTTCCTGCGCCAGACCTCGGTCAGCCCGATCGGCAAGTCGGAAACCACCGCCGCCGGAACCTGGAAGGTGAAGGCGATCGACCGCTCGAACTTCACGCTGACGCTGACCTACACCTCGCCGCCCAGCGCGGTGTCGGGCAGCGACACGCTGACCTATATCGACCGCAACACGCTCTACAATTCCAGGGCGCAGCGGAACGCGACGCGCGTGCAGTAGGTTTTCGAGAATGCGCGCCGTTCTTGTGACGGCGCGCATAGACGAAACGCCGCACTGGCTCCATGTCCGTGACGCATGATCTCATTGCATCGGCGTGACCTGATGACCGGCGCCCTCGCCGGTCTCCTTACGATTCGCACCGGCCGCGCTACAGCCGCCGAAGTCCCTGCTGACATCGCTGCCGCCGTCGCCGCGATGCCGAGCTTCTTCGGTGTCATCCAGACGGCTACGGCCGGACGAACGGACAGTTCGTCCGCATTCGGTAAGGCGGATATCGAGGCGGGCCAGGATGCGACGCCGGCGACGCCCTATGGCATCGGCTCCATCAGCAAATGGCTGACCAGCGTAACCCTGCTTCGGCTAAGCGATGCGGGCCTGCTCGATATCGACGCGCCCATTGGAGAATTGTTGCCGACTTATCGGCGGGATACCGGCGCGAGGGTTCGCCTGACGCATCTGCTTTCAAACACCAGCGGCATTCCCGACGGGTTCGGCCCACGCGTGACGACGGACGAGTCGCTCTGGACACAGCCCTTTACGACCGAAGAGGCCGTCAAGGCGTTCTGCTCGGGCGACCTCACCTTCGAACCCGGTTCGAAGTTCGAGTATTTGTTCACCAACTGGGTGCTGGTGCGAGCGATCATCGAAAGCGTGACGGGCGAAGACTACGTCGCCGTCATGCGGCGCGTGACCCTGGAGCCTTTGAAGCTGTTCGAGACCGGGCCAATCACGGCCTATGCGGGCAGCATTGCGCTCGCTCCCGCCTATGAGTCGATCGATCCTCCGGTGCGCAAGATGCGCCCATATCGCCCTTACGGCCTCGCCAGTGGCGGTTACGTCAGCACGGCAGGCGATCTCATCGCCGCGGCGCATGGTGTGTATCGCGGCGGGTTTCTGTCGGAAGGTGCGCTGACGCGGCTGACGGCCGTCAACGTTCCCGATCAGCATTATGCCCTCGGCGGACGGACGCGTCCTGTCGCCCTGGGCGGCCAAACGGAATCCTTCGCCTGGCACACCGGACGCGTTGAAGGGTATCGCAGCGTGCTTGCCTATGGGCTGACGAGCGGGCGCAGCGTCGCCATCCTCAACAACACCGATGTGTCGCAGAAGGCTATGGACCTGCTGGCGCTGGACATTCTGGGCGGCACCTTCGCCGATTAGGCGTTCAGGCGTGCGGCTCCAGCGTGATGTCGCGGACCGCGCGCCAGACGCCGGCCTCGCGCGTCAGCGTCACGATCCCGCTGCCGCCGCGATTTTCCATGCGGGCACGATAGGCGTCGTCCACGCCGTACTCCCCATCGAACACGACATCGTCAATGTAATAGGGCGGATGCCCTGGCTCGCCGATGAAGAGATGCACATGGGCGGGCATCGACAGGTCGGGATAGGGCGCGGGCTTGATCGTATAGAAGCCATAGACGCCCTCGCCATCCGTCTTCGCCCAGCCGCGCAGCAGGCCGTGCCGGCGTGACCAGATCGATTCCGCACTGCCCCGCGAATAGAGCCCTTCCGCATCGGTGTGATGGGCATAGACGACGACGCCCGGCGCCGGCGCACCCTCCGGCGTGACGACGCGCCCCGTCAGGACCATGCGTTCGCCCGGCTCGCCGTCATCGGCCAACTTCACCAGCGGGGGCAGGCCATCGGCAGGACGCTCGGCGACAGCTTCGCAGCCTTCGCAGTCATAGAGGCCGGTGCGCGGCGCCGCGCGCCCTCGCGGCAGAAACGTCGCCGCACCCAGCGCCGCCAGCACCGCCCGGCGCGAAATCATCACGCAAGACCCTGGCAGATGAAGCGGGCGACGGCCTGCGCCCGCGTGCGCGCGCCCAGCTTGCGCTTGGCATTTTCGACATGGGTGTGAACGGTCGACTGCGAGATCGACAGGATCACCGAAATCTCCCAATCCGATTTCCCCTGCGCGACGAAGCCGAGGCAGTCGCGCTCGCGGTCGCTCAGCGAGATAGGCGCATCGATCGCTCCGGCGAGCACGCGCAGCCGGTCATGCAAAGCGAGGCCCGCCAGCGCGATCGCCTGGCGCTCCACTGGACCCATGTCGATCTCTTCGGCGGTGAAGCTGATCCAGCCGAGCTGGCCGTTCGGCCCATGGCTCGGCACCGACATGCCGTCGGGCATCTCGAATTCGTCCAGCGCGTCAAACCAGCGCTGATCACCGGCGCAGCGGTCGTCGATCTCGCTCCACACGAAGCCGGTCGAGCGGCGGCGCAGATTGCGGAACACCGGGTTACCGCGCCTGAGGTCGTGCTTGAAATAATAGTCGTACCAGCCGTCCGGGCCTTCCAGCGTGAAGTGCCGGGTCGTCTCGCCATGGCGGTCGGCGACCACCAGCGACTTCGCGCCGTACTTGCGGACGACGTCGTAGAACGCCTGGCCGATCTCGGCCGGCGCGTTCACCTGCGTACAGCGCTGGATCAGCGCATGGGCATCGGCAAGGACCGCGTTCATTGTCGCCTCTAGAGCGCCGAATCTAGGCGAGGTTGCGGCAATTCAGGTGCGGCGTCTCGTCTCAGGGTTAAGAGGAAGGACGGAACCGACCGTCACCGCTTCAAGAAGGCCAGCCGGTCGTCGGTGCGGCCTGGCGCGACTTCAAGAATCTCGGCGCTGACGATGCCCTCTGCAACGAAGGGGTCGAGCTGGATGCGCGCCTCGATTTCGGCGCGCGACGCCTGATGCGCCAGAACCATTCCGCCGCTGCCCGGCAGAAGGCTTCCCGCCATGAGGAAAACGCCATCGTCGAAGCCGCTTCGTATCCAGGCATTGTGGCCGTCCATGAACTGCGGCGCGCGCGCCTTGTCGGCGAATCTGAGCGTTATGGCGAACATGATCGTTCCTTCAGTCAGGTCTTGAATGAGCATAGCTTCCGCCCTCGCCGGCTGGACGCTGCGCCGCGACCCACACTTTCATCGCCGCGATTTCGCGCGCGATGAAGGCCTCGTCACGGAAGGCGGCGGCGAGCGTTGCGACACCCTGGCTACGCATCAGGATATGCAGGGCAAGTTGGTCGGCATCCCTCTCGCGGCCGAGCGCCGCAAACTGGACGGCGAGCCATTCCCGGAACATCGTGAACAGGCCCGCAGCGTCGGTCCGCGCCGCATGATCGAGCTTGGCGAGTTCGTCGCACAGCGTGCCGACCGGACAGCCGAAGGCCATGATCTTTGACCGGTTCACGGTGAGGATGTCGATGAAGCTGCCGACACGCGCGAGAGGCGAAGAGGCAGCCGCATCCCAGGCATCGAGCATGTCGCGCGTGCCGGCGCGGCGGCGCGCGATCACCGCGCCGAGAATCTCGTCCTTGGTCTTGAAGTGGTAGTAGAAATTGCCGCGCGAAAGCCCGACTTCCGCTGCAACGTCCGCAAGCGACGTCGTCTCGAAACCACGCTCATAGAACAGCCTGTCTGCAGCTTCGGTGATGACGCTCCGGGTCTCGGCAGCAGGCATCTCAAAGACTTTCGTGTTACCTTGCGGTGTGCCAAATCCAGATTAGGTCAAACGACCTAAGATGTATTAGGGCAACTGACCTAAATCGTCAAGCGCATCGACTGCGGTTCAGTTTTTTTGGGGGGGCCGGGGCCGGGTACGATGCCGGTCAAGCCGCATATTGGCGGCCTCGAAACCAAACGGCGCGGGGTTGCCGCCGCGCCGTTTGAAATGCGACGTTCTTGCGTTTCAAACGTCGGAGAAATTGTGCTCCAGTCGCAGGCGTTCGAACTTCGGCACAGGAAATCCGCCCGCGTACGAGATGGGCACTTCCGGGGCGCCAGGGGATGCCGGAAACGTCAACGGCTTGCGCAGATTGATCTCAAACGAGATTGGCGCTTGAGCACTTTGGCGTCGATAGCCGCCATCCGGCCCGACCGGGAATGACAGCGGTCCCAACCTCAAATCTCGCGCTATCTCCAAGCCGCGCACGAAGAGCTTGGACGCACGGATCTGCGGCGGCTCAGAACCAAAGGGAATGCCTCCGATGGTCAGAGAGGCGTCGATTTCCGAGAGGGCCAAAAACTGCAGGACGCGCGGCTCTTGCGCGAATGTCAGCACGCTTTCCCGATCAAGCTGAAGCGCCACCTGAACCGTTTCGCCAGCACTCAGACGTTCTAACATCCCGTCGAATGCATCAGGCAAACCCATCTCTTGGCTCAACAGCCTCATCGGGCCGGTTGGCCTGAGAGTCGCGCACGCCGCATAAAATGGCGGCAAAATTCCACCGCTTCCGTCGAACCGGTGGGCAATCGATTGGGGGAAAGCGGCGAAGAACGCATTGGAAGGCGCGTCGCAGATATCGGCCGGCGCGTTCACCTGCGTGCAGCGCTCGATCAGCGCATGGGCATCGGCAAGGACTGCGTTCATCTTCGCCTCTAGAGCCTTGAATCTAGGCGAGGAGGCGGCAATTCATGTGCGGCGCCTCGCCTCAGGGTTAACACGAGGCCGTGTGTGTGGCGGAAAAGCAAACGGCGCGGAGGCATCTCTGTGCCGGAGACTGGTACGTCTTCGACGCGATCGAAGAGTTAGTGTCGGTGCGAGTGGTTGTGCGCCACATAATAAGCTGGGACATGGAACAGCTTCCATGCGGCAACGCTCCCGGTCACCCAGACCGTCAAGGGCACAAACACTCGCACCGTCGGCCAAGCGACGGAGTCCGAATTCCAATTCGTCGTGTCAGCCAGAAAAATGAACTCAAATCCCGAGAGCAGAAAAACAGCAACCCAGACCAAGCCAGAGCGAAGGGTTGTTTCTGCGTCAGGTCCGGCGCTTTCCCGGATCGCATGAAACTTCAGCGAGCGGGCCTCAAGCGCAGCGACAAACAGGAACGCGACCGAGGACGCGAACATCACGAGCGGAATTAACTCATGAACCTCATGATGGAAGCACAGCGCAATGAACGCCGCAGAACTGGCGAGCGCCATCGCAAAATGGGCATAGCGCCGCAGTCGGGGCGCTGCCTTGGTCATAGCGGCGTTGTCTTGCGACATTACGAGCGCCGATCCTGAAGGGTGCATTTGCTGCACGGCGTTCTGCAGATGTCAAATCAGTCGATCTTTGACGTGGAAAGCACCGCAATTGACGGATTTCGGTCGCTGTGAAGAGCTATCGATATAAGTGAAATCGTGTCGGAGGATCCACGGTCGCCGTATGTAATTGCAACGACCTTTATCTCCCAGTTCACACCGGCGACACATCTCACGTCGGCGATGCCAATGGCTGCATAGTGAGACAAAGCGTCTGTGATCTTTCTTGCAAAAGGTCCGCTCAACTCCTCACCCGCGATGACAGCGGCCACTGCCTCCAGATTTCCCGACGACCCAAATCTGAGAGCGAACTCCAAGTCTGAGGTATCGCATTGATACCTGCCCACGAGTTCGCCCGGAACCGCATGATACAGGTTCTGACTCGCCAGAGCTCCATGCTGCGAGATGGCCAACTGCAGCACGATAAGTACGGCAGCGCTAAAATTGGTGAGCATTCTGTTCACCGAGTTCGAAACCATGTGCGCCATTCCGGTGTGGGGTCGCTAGATCCGTCTTGGTACGCGTCAATGCTAGCAGCGGCTACACATCAAAACCAAACGGCGCGGGGTTTCCCCCGCGCCGTTCGTGGTTTCAGCGGATGGAGGGCGCCGATTACTCGGCGTCTTCGTCCTTCTTGCCCTGCGACTTGGCGAGAGCCGCGCCCAGGATGTCGCCCAGCGACGCACCCGAGTTCGACGAGCCGTACTGCGCCACGGCTTCCTTCTCGTCCGAGATCTCGCGCGCCTTGATCGACAGCGAGAGCTGACGCTTCGCCTTGTCGAACGCGGTGACGCGGGCATCGACCTTGTCGCCGACCGCGAAGCGCTCGGGGCGCTGCTCGGAACGGTCGCGGCTGAGATCGGCGCGGCGGATGAACGCGGTCATCTCGCCGACCTGCACCTCGATGCCGCCGTCGTTGACGGCGATGACTTCGGCGGTGACGGTGTCGTTCTTCTTGACGCCGCCGACCGACGCGATCGGGTCGGAGCCGAGCTGCTTGATGCCGAGCGAGATGCGCTCTTTCTCGACATCAACGTCCAGAACCTGGGCGCGCACATGGTCGCCCTTCTTGTAGTTCTGGATCGCCTGCTCGCCGGGGACCTTCCAGTCGATATCCGACAGGTGGACCATGCCGTCGATGTCGTTATCGAGGCCGATGAAGAGGCCGAACTCGGTGATGTTCTTCACATCGCCTTCGACTTCGCTGCCGACCGGGTGGCTGTCTACAAACTGCGACCAAGGGTTCTCCTGGGTCTGCTTGAGGCCGAGCGAAATGCGGCGCTTCGAGGTGTCGACCTCGAGAACCTTTACTTCCACTTCCTGGCTGGTCGAGACGATCTTGCCCGGGTGGACGTTCTTCTTCACCCACGACATTTCGCTGACGTGGACGAGGCCTTCAACGCCCGGCTCCAGCTCAACAAACGCGCCGTAGTCGGTGATGTTGGTGACGCGGCCCTTGAAGTTCGCGCCGATCGGATACTTGGCGACAGCGCCATCCCACGGATCCGACTCGAGCTGCTTCATGCCGAGGCTGATGCGCTGGGTGTCCTGGTTGATCTTGACGATCTGGACCTTCACGGTCTCGCCGATCTTCAGGATTTCCGACGGGTGGTTCACGCGGCGCCACGCCATGTCAGTGACATGGAGCAGGCCGTCGACGCCGCCGAGATCAACGAACGCACCGTAATCGGTGATGTTCTTGACCACGCCGTCG
>VFQQ010004645.1_pt1 | contig 11952 bp, 10 predicted proteins | sample 3512341 | NCBI WGS metagenome assembly VFQQ01 (sample SAMN10412373, study PRJNA504923) | tailings metagenome | isolation source: Relicate 2 Philex TSF1 revegetated site | place: Philippines: Tuba, Benguet | collected 2017-08-29 | reverse complement strand
GCCCGATTTCGCGGCGGCATAATTGACCTGACCATATTGGCCCGCCTGCCCGTTGATCGACCCGATATTGACGATGCGGCCCCAGCCGCGCTCGACCATGCCGGGGAAGCACGCTTTGGCCATGTTGAAACAGCCGCCCAGGTTGATGCGCATGACGTCGTGCCAGTCGTCGTAGCTCATCCGCGCGAGGGTGCCGTCGCGGGTGATGCCGGCGTTGTTGACGACAATGTCGACGGGGCCGACTTCGGCCGCGACGCGCGCGCAGCCGTCGAGGCAGGCCTGATGGTCGCCGACGTCCCATTTGTACGTCTTGATCCCGGTGCGGCCGGTGAACTCGCGCGCCTTGTCGTCATTGCCGCCATAGTTGGCGACGACGGTGACGCCCTGTTCCTGCAATTTAAGGCTGATCGCCTCCCCGATACCCCGGCTGCCACCGGTGACGATTGCTACGCGTGCCATGAATCAAACTCTCCCACATCATTGTCGCGCCAGACTAGGGCGCGGTGCGGGACGCTGCAAGTTGACCGGAACGTCAATCGAAAGGCTAATCAGCGGACTAGCTGCTCACCTGCACGCGCAATTTGGTGAAGTCGCCGACCGCGAGGTCGGCCTTGTCGATCGTGACGACCAGATGGTCGCTGTCGCCGAACAAGCGGCTCATCAACCCGCTGGTCGGCAGTTCGATCAGCACCGCGTCGCGATCCTCGTCGAAATCGTGGATATAGCGGAACGGCTCGTGACCCATCGCCGCCATTTCGCGCGCGGCGAGTTCCTGCCACCAGGGTTCGTAAAAGGCGCGCATCGGCGCCGACAGGCTGTCCGGGTTGGCGCACCAGGCGTGTTTTGCGCGGTCGAACAGGATCGTTTGATAATCATGCACCCACAACGGCGCATCGGCGCGGTGGGTGGTGAGCGGCAGGGTGACCATTTCGTGCGTCCCGGCACCCGTGTCGGGGTCGAGGCGGTGGACCGCCTTGACCCAGCGGATCGCGTGCAGCGCCGCCATCACCGCGGTCGTGTCGGTCGCTGAAAAGGCTTCGCGGACCGCGCTTTCGCGAACGATCGCGATAATTTCCTCGGCGCGGGCGCGGGCCTCGCGGTTGGCGTCGGCGCGCTGTTCGTAGGCGACGATATCGGCGGCGGAGGCACCCGGCGGCGGGGTGGCATCGGTGGTCAGGCGGTCGAGGCGCATTTCGAGCACCGCCAGCATCGCCGTCATGCTGCCCCAGTCAAAGGGATGAAAGGCGGGGTCAGCGATATCATAGCCGCGGTCGTACAGCGCCGCGACCGCATCGTCGGCGGATTCAACGCGCGGATCGACGCCGCCCGGAGATACGGCGACCACATCGACCGGCCATTCGGGGAAGGCACGGATGGCAAAGGGGTCGAGGTCGCCGAAGCGCATGGCGCCGTGCGGGCCAAGCCAACCGTCGGGATCGTCGAGCGCGCGCGGCGGCGGCACCGGAATATCGGCATCGTGGAGATGCAGTACGCGCATCCGGTATCCGCGCCGGTGGATGAAAAAAGCGAGTGCTCCCTGCCGCGGACCGAGCCCGTTCCACAGGTCGGGCGGCAACTGCGTACAGTCGATCTGCGCCAGAAAGTCGGCGGGTTCGCCGTCGATCAGCGGCCAGTCCATGCCGGCGGGCAGCCGCGGCCGTCCGCCGAGCCAGCTGCTGGTCAGGATCGCATCGCGCGGCGGAATTTGGGGCACGAGCCGGACACTCACGGTTTCGACAGCGTCCGCCCGGTGCGCCTGCTCCTCGACCGCCGCCGCGCGGGCTTCGAGCTCTGCCTCGATCATATGCGCCGCATCGGCCGCAGCAGGCAAGGGGTCGATCGAAGGTTCGTCGGCGGGTGCAGCGGTCGGGTCGGTAACAGTCTTGCCGCTGATCCGGGCGAGCCGCGAGGCCGAAATCTCGACCGGCGCGGTTTCGGTGTCGGGCTTGGTCTTGAACGACAGTTTCGGCAGGCGGGCGTCGCGTGGCGCACGCGGCGCCGCGGGTGCGGCGCGCGGACGGCGCCGCCACCAGATGGCAAGCGCGAGCGCAACGAAGGCCAGCGTGACCGCGGCCAGCATCAACGCCGCCGTTTCAACCTGGTTCATCGCCAACCTCCAAATCGCGCATCGTGGCGCCAATTCGGCGCCGTGCCGGAGCAGATTAGCAGGCGGACCTAAACAGTTGGTAAGCGCGACATTTGCGGCGTTACAGCCAGCCCGCGAGCTCGCGCCGGACCAGCGCCTCGATCATCGCCATGCCCGGCGCATCGGCGTTGAGGCACGGCAGATAGGCGAAACGGGTGCCGCCCGCCGCCGCAAATTGTTCCTGGCCGCGGATGGCCAGTTCCTCGAGCGTTTCGAGGCAATCGGCGGAAAAGCCGGGCGCGAAGACCGCGACGCTTTTGCCTGCTTTGCCAAATGCTTCAAGCTGCGTGTCGGTCGCGGGTTCAAGCCATTTGGCGCGCCCGAAGCGCGACTGGAACGCGACCTCGACCGGGCGGCCGAGCGCTTCGGCGAGCAACCGCGCAGTCTTTCGGCACTGGCAATGATAGGGATCGCCCAGATGCAGCGTGCGTTCGGGCATCCCGTGAAAGCTGGCGAGCAATATGTCCGGGGTGAAATCGAGCGCCGCCAGCCCCGCCTCGACCGATGCCGTCAGCGCGGCGATGTAGGCCGGATCGTCGTGATAGGGCGGCAGATAGCGCAGCGCCGGTTGCCAGCGCAGCGTCTTGAGATGCTCGCCCACCGCATCGACCACCGTCGCGGTCGTTGCGGCGCAATATTGCGGGTAGAGCGGCGCGATCAGGATGCGCCGGCACCCCGTCGCGACCAGCGCATCGATTGCGGAACCGATGGCGGGTTTGCCGTAGCGCATGGCGTACGCGACCTGCGCCGCATCGCCGAACACGCCCTGCAACGCCGCGCATTGCGCGCGGGTGATCGCAGCGAGCGGCGAGCCCTCGTCGGTCCACACCTGCGCATAGGCGTGCGCCGACTTCTTTGGCCGCGTCGTCAGGATGATCCCGCGCAGGATCGGTTGCCACAGGATCGGCGGGATTTCGACGACGCGGCGGTCGGACAGGAACTGCGCAAGGTAACGGCGCACCGACGGCGCATCGGGCGCGTCGGGGGTGCCGAGGTTGACGAGCAATACGCCGATCTGCGGCGCGACGACGGGGGGATGATCGGGGGGCAGGGTCATAGCGGGTCCGCCGAAAGCGGCAGGCGGCGGATGCGGCGGCCGGTCGCGGCGAACATCGCATTGGCGATTGCGGGCGCGACGACCGGCACGGCGATCTCGCCCAGCCCGCCGGGCGCGCGGTCGCTTTCGACCAGCTCGACCAGAATTTGCGGCGTCTGCGACAGGCGCGGCAGGCCGAGCTGGCCCAGCCGGCGCGCGGTTGCGACGCCGCCGTCATAATCGGTTGTTGCACCGACCGCGGCGGCGAGACCGAATATCAGCCCGCCCTCGATCTGTTGCCGCGCGACCGCAGGGTTGACGATCCGCCCGGCGTCCACCACCGCAACCAGCTGTTCGACCTGCAGCCCCCGGTCGCTCTGCCGCGCGGTCGCCATCAGCGCGATATGGCTGCCGCGCATGGCATGACAGGCCAGCCCCTGCGCGGCGCCCGACATCCCGCCTTCCCAGCCGCCGAGACTGGTCGCGGTGAGCAGGCAGCGCGCGAGCCGCGGCGCATCGCCCAGCATCGCCATGCGATAGGACAGTGCGTCGGTACCGGCGCGCGCCGCCAGTTCGTCGATGAAGCATTCGGTGAAAAAGGCGGTGTAGCTGTCGGCATTGCCGCGCCAGCGCCCGGTCGGCAGCCCGATGTCGGCGGGGCAATGGTCGACCGCATGGTGCGGGATGGCGTAGCTGCTGGCGGCACCCTCGACCGCGGCGGCGTCGGCGCTGCCGACCGCGGCGCGCTGCGCGACGTCGGCGGGCACATTGTCGAACAGCCGCGCGCGCGCCTCGTGGTTGGTGGCAGGGACGGCGATGCGCGATACCAGCGCGTCGATCCCACCCGCGGCGTTCAGCGTCGCGCTCAGCCGCGCCCGCGCCGGGGCGCGGGGCGGCAGGCGCATGATCTCCTCGGCGCGCGACCAGGCGAGCTGGACCGGGCGCTTGATCTGCAGCGCGATGATCGCGGCCTGTACCGCGACGCTATGGTCGAGACAGGCGTCGAACGAGCCGCCCGCCATCATCGGGAACAGCACGACATTTTCGGACGACAGACCGGTCGCGCGCGCGACCGCATCGCGGCATTGCGCGGGCGCCTGCGTCGCAACCCAGACGCGCAGCCTGCTACCGTCGGGGGCGGCGGTGGCGGTGCGCGTTTCGATCGGTGCGTGGAGCGCGGGCGCGACGGCATATTCGGCGGTGATGCGGTTGCGCCCGGTCATCGCTTCGGCGACGTCGCCGGTGCTGCTGATCCGGTAGCCCCCGTCCTTGAGGGCCTGTTTCAGCGCCGCGTCGATGCGGTCGGTCGATACCGGCGTTCCGGCAGTTTCGAACACCGGTGCAAAGCGATCGAGCGCGCGGTTCGCCGCCCACCAGTTGCGCGCGACGGTCGCGATCCAGCGGTCGTGCGTGACGATATTGAGCAGGCCGGGGGAGGCCATGCCCTGCTTGCGGTCGATGCTTTTCAGGCGGGTCGCGCCGACCGGCCCCTGGCGGATCGCGGCGAACACCATATCGGGCAGGCGGATGTCGCCGGCATAATTGGCCGACCCGTCGACCTTTGCCGGCAAATCGAGGCGGGTCAGTTCTTTCCCGTACAGCGGGTCACCACTACTGGCGCGATAGACGGGTTCGGCGGGCGGTTCGAGCAGCGCGGCGGCGGCCGCGACCTCGCCAAAGCGCAATTTCCGCTTGCCCAGCGTGACGAAACCGTCCTGCGTATCGCAATCGGCCCAATCGGCATCCCAGCGCTTTGCCGCCGCCATCATCAACAGCGCGCGCGCCTGCGCCGCGGCGGCGCGACATGGTTCTTCGAACATCCGCACCGACGAGCTGTTCGCGGTCAGCATCACGGCATGGCGCACTGCCCATTCGCGCCGCGCCCAGCCGCGCACATCGGCGACAAAATCGGGGACGCCCACGCGCGGCATGAACAGCGCGCTATCCTCGTCGACCAGCAAGGTGTTGGTGTAGAGCGGGCTGATCGGCGCGGTTTCGACCGCGATCGTCCGCCAGTCGGCGCCGAGCTCGTCGGCCATGATCTGCGGCAGCAAGGTCGTGACGCCCTGACCCATCTCGCATTGGGGGACGATCGCGCTGATCCGCCCATCGTCGCCGATCTTCAGAAAGGCGTTGAAGATATGCTCGTCGGGCGCGGCGGTCAGGTTGGGCTGATAATCGCGCGGCCACAGGCTCCACGCGATCGCGAGGCCGCCGGCCGCGGTGGCGCCGACCAGCATCTGGCGGCGGCTGACCTGCGGCAGGCGCGATTTCTTTTTCAGAGCCGTGTCGCGAATGCCCACCATCGGAACGCTGATAAGCGGGGCGAGTCGGCGTGGCAAAGGCTTTTGGTGCGAATGAGACCCTCCCTGTGGCGAAGCCATGGGAAGGGTGGAGGGGCTTTGCGACGACAGCGCCATCGCTCCTCCGTCAGTACTCCGCGCTGCCACCTCCGCATCGCTGCGCGACAGGGAGGATCATTGTCACCATCCCCAGGCAGCGGGTGGCGGAGCGACCGGCTGGCGGTAGTCGAAGGTCACGCGGAAATCGCGGCCTTCGCGGCTCAGGCCATAGGTGAAGCTGTCCCCGGTCGTTTCGACCGACCAGATGTTGGTGTTCGACACGCTGCGCTCCGTCCGCGTGAACAGCGCGATCGATTCGGCATCGACCGGAAAGGTCTGCCGCGTGGCGGTGCCGCGATCGGCGGTGTCGCCGCCGTACATCGTCAGCTCGTCCTTGCTGCCGTCGGCGTGGCGGTGGTCGTGCTTCAGGCGCAGGCCGGTGGCGGTACGGGTGATGACCCAGGTACGCGAACGGTCCCAGCCGCCATCGGGACCAAGGCCATCGATGTGAAAGGGGATTTCGATGCGGTCGGGGGTGCAGCTGCGGACGTGCATCACCATCGCCTTGCCGCGCATGTCGGCGTCCAGATCCTGATCGCTGGCCAGCTTGCCCGCATAGGCCTTGCCGCAATGCGCGGTCAGCGCGGCGAAGAACGCGTCCTGCGGATTGCTGCTGGCAGCGGTGGTCGCGCAGCCGGTGAGCGCGGTGGCAGCGGCGAGGGTCAGGATCATTTTCATTTCAGCAGCCCCAGCCGCGGGATTTCGATTTTCGGGCAACGGTCCATGACGACTACCAGCCCCGCGGCGTCGGCCCGCTGTGCCGCCGCGTCGTTGATCACGCCGAGTTGCATCCATACCGCCTTCGCGCCGTGGACGATCGCTTCGTCAACCGCCGCCCCGGCGTCGTCGCTGTTACGAAAGATGTCGACAATCTCGGCGGGCGGTTCCACGTCGGCCAGCGTCGCGACGACCGGCGCGCCATGGATCGTCGTGCCCGCATGACCGGGATTGACCGCGATCACATCATGACCCTGCCCGACCAGAAAGGCGAGGACGCCGTTCGATGCGCGCGCCGGATTGGGCGAGGCGCCGACCACCGCAATGCGACGTTTCTGGCCCAGCAGTTCGCGAATTTCGCTTTCGTCGTTGATCGCCATCATTTGCCCTTTCGTGCGTCGAGCCATGCCGCGACCTTTGCCGCTATCGCATGAAATGGCTCACCCGCCGGATCGGTTCCGGCGGCGGGGGGGACGCCGCCGTCGCTGGCGAGGCGGATGCCGATCGATAGCGGGATGCGACCGAGGAAGTCGAGGCCCATCGTCGCTGCCGCCGCCTCGGCGCCGCCGCTGCCGAACGGATCGCTGACCTCGCCGCAATGCGGACAGGCATAGCCCGCCATATTTTCGACGAGGCCGATGATCGGCACATCGGCCTGTTCGAACAGGCTGATCGCGCGGGTTGCGTCCATCAGCGCCAGATCCTGCGGCGTCGATACGATCACGGCGCCCGCGGGCTTGTGTTTCTGGATCATCGTCAGCTGGACGTCGCCGGTGCCGGGGGGCAGATCGACGACCAGCGTATCGATGTCGCCCCAGCTCGCATCGACGAGCTGTTCGAGCGCGCGTCCAGCCATCGGTCCGCGCCAGGCGATCGCCTGTCCGGGTTCCGCGATCTGGCCGGTCGAGAGCATGGGCACGCCATAGGCATTGGCAACGGGGGCCAGTTTCGACCCGCGGGCTTCGGGTTTGACGCCCTCGCTGTCCATCAATCTTGGTTGTGAAGGCCCGTATATGTCGGCGTCGACCAGCCCGACCTTGACGCCGCGGCGCCCGAGCGCGACCGCGAGATTGGCGGCGAGGGTCGATTTGCCGACCCCGCCCTTGCCGCTGCCGACCGCGATGATCGTCATCGATTTCTTTTCGGCAGTCATCGCGATGCGAACCTCGCTGACCTCCGGCTCGGCGAGCAGGCCGGCGCGCAGCTTGTCCTCGAGCGGTTTGCGGTCCTCGACCGCCAGTCCGGACACGTCGAGCACGACCGCCAGCAATCCCTTGTCGTCGAGCAGGCGCAGCCCCGAGGTGCGGCCGTCGCTGAGCGCGGCGGCGGTGTCGGACAGGCGGGCGAGGGCGGCGCTGGGATCGGTCATGTCCGCGGCAGATAGGCATGCGCGGGTCAATTGCCACCCATTTTCGCGCGCACCCCCTGTTAATCGCGCGCGCCGACCCTATAAAAGCCTTATGAACGAGAAAATCGACGGCAATATCGAGCGCCGCAGCCCGAGGGGATTGCGGCAATTTTTCGAGGCGATCAGCCTGATGGCGAACAGTCCGTGGGGCAATGGCCCCAAAGGCGGCGGTGATGGGGACGGTTCGGGCGACGGCAAGAAGCCCGGCCCGCGCAACCCGTGGGTGACCCCCGATCCCATCGACATCAACCGTGGCCGCAAACCGCGCGGCCCGTCGGCGCTCGACGAGCTGCTGCGCAAGGGGCGCGGCGGTTTTGGCGGCGGCGGTTCGGGTGGCGGCAGCGGCGGCCAGTTCGACCTGGGCGATTCGGCGAAGTTCTGGAAATGGGCGGTGCTGGGCGTCGCACTGCTGTGGGTGATCTTTTCCTCCTTCCACATTGTGCCACCCGAAAAGGAAGGCGTGGTGACGCGACTGGGCAGCTATTCCCGCACCGTGGGCCCGGGGGTGAAGCTGACCTGGCCGGCGCCGATCGAGCGGATCCGGCTGGAGGACGTGCGGGCGATCCGTACAATGGCGATCGGTTCGCCGAACGCCACCGACGAGAATTTCGTGCTGACGCGCGACCAGAGCATCGTCGACCTCGCCTATGAAGTGCGCTGGTCGGTGCGCGACCCCGAATTTTTCTTTTTCCAGCTTGCCGACCCCGAAGGGACGATCCGCGAAGTGGCCGAGAGCGCGATGCGCGCGACGGTCGCCAATTTCGACCTTGTCCAGGCGATCGGTCCCGGCCGCGTCGAAATCGAGGCGCAGGTCCAGCAACGGATGCAGGAACTGCTCAACCAGTATCGCGCCGGGGTGATGATTCAGGGCATCGCGATCCGCCAGGTCGATCCGCCGAGCCAGGTCGACGAAGCGTTCAAGGAAGTGACCGCGGCGCGGCAGGAACGCGAATCGGCGATCAACCTGGCGCGCGCCTATGAACAGCAGGTGCTGGAACGCGCACGCGGCGACACCGCGGCATTCGACAAAATCTATGAACAATATCGGCTGGCGCCGGGCGTGACCCGCCAGCGGCTTTATTATGAAACGATGGAGAATGTGTTGTCGAACGTCGACAAGACGATCGTCGAGGCGCGCGGGGTAACCCCCTATCTGCCGCTGAACGAGGTGCAGAAGCGCGTATCGGCCACGCCGCCCGCCGCAGCGACGAAGGGAGGCGAATGATGTTTTCTTCGCTCACCCAGAACCCGGTGCGCTTGCTTGTCGGGGTCGTCGCGTTGCTGGTCATCCTGTCACAGTCGCTGGCGATCGTGCCCGAAGACAAGCAGGCGCTGATCCTGCGCTTTGGCGAAATCGAACGTACGGTGAACCGCTACAAGCCGAACGAGCAATATGGTCGTTCGGGCGCCGGACTGGTCCTGCGCGTTCCGTTCACCGACGGCATCCAATATATCGACAAGCGCATCCTGGGCATCAACATGGAGCGCCAGCAGGTGCTGTCGACCGACCAGCAACGCTTGCAGGTCGATGCCTTTGCGCGTTTCCGCATCACCAATCCGGTGCGCATGTACACGGCGATTCGGACTGAGGAGCGACTGCAGACGCAGCTGGCGACGATCCTTGGCTCGTCGCTGCGCAACGAGCTGGGGAAGCGGACCTTTGCGACATTGCTGTCGCCCGAACGCGGCGCGGTGATGGACAATATCCAGGTCGCGCTGAACCGCGAGGCGCAAAAATATGGCGCCGAGATCATCGACGTCCGGATCAAGCGCGCCGACCTGCCCGAAGGCGCGACGCTGGAGGCGGCGTACAACCGGATGCGGACGGCGCGGCAACAGGAAGCGATCTCGATCCGCGCCGAAGGGCAGAAGGAAGCGCAGATCATTCGCGGCGGCGCCGACGGCGAAGCGGCGCGCATCTATGCCGCCAGCTTTGGCAAGGACCCCGAATTTTATGATTTCTACCGCGCGATGCAAAGCTATCGACAGACCTTCATGGGCGAAAACAACAATGGCGGAACGTCGATCATCATGTCGCCCGACAATGAATATCTGAAGCGTTTCAGCGGCGGTTGACGGCGGCGGGCGCGCCGGTGAATGGAACCGACAGCGCCCGTTCATGTTCAATCACCGTTCAGCCGCCGCGCCGCACATCGCAGCGGCCGGGGTAAGAGAATTTCGGACGAGAAGAGGAATAACGACCGTGCGTTATGTTTATGGCATCACTTCGGCCCTGCTGGCGGGTGGCACCGCGCTGGCGCTGGTTACACAATCCCCTGTTGGTGCGCAGGTCGCGCAGAACGAAGGCAGCGAAATGGCGCGGGTCGTCCCGCGGTCGGGCGCGCCCGAAAGCTTTGCCGACCTGGTCGATCAGTTGCAGCCCGCGGTGGTCAATATCTCGACCCGCCAGAATGTGACGCTGGGCGTCCGGCTCAATCCCTTTGCCGGCACCCGCGAGCCGATCACGCAGGAACAGCAGGGGGGCGGATCGGGATTCCTGATTTCCGCCGACGGCTATATCGTCACCAACAACCATGTCGTTTCGGGCGGCCCGCGCGGCGAGGCGGTGAACGAGGTGACGGTCATATTGACCAACCAGCGCGAATATAAGGCGACGATCGTCGGCCGCGACGCGGCATCGGACCTGGCGCTGCTCAAGATCAACGCCACCGGCCTGCCGTTCGTCAAATTCGCCGACAGCAGCACCGCCCGCGTCGGCGACTGGGTGGTCGCGATCGGCAACCCGCTCGGCCTTGGCTCGACGGTGACCGCGGGGATCATCTCGGCGGTGCAGCGCAGCGTCAACCAGGGCGGTGCCTATGACCGCTATATCCAGACCGACACCGCGATCAACCGCGGCAATTCGGGCGGTCCGCTGTTCGACCTCAAGGGCAATGTCGTCGGCATCAACAACATGCTGATCTCGCCCGTCGGGGCCAATATCGGGGTCAATTTCGCCATCCCCGCCGATGCCGCGATCCCGGTCATCAACGCCTTGCGCGCCGGCGAACGGCCGCAGCGCGGCTATCTGGGGATCGGCATCGCACCGGTCGACGCTGACCTGGCGGCGGCGCTGGGCCTGCCCAAGGATCGCGGCGAGTTCGTGCAGCGCATCGAACCCGGACAGGCGGGCGAAAAGGGCGGACTGCGCCGCGGCGACGTGGTGACGAAGGTCAACGGGCGCGATGTCACGCCGCAGCAGACGCTGTCGTACATCGTGTCGAACACCAAGCCCGGCACGCGGATCCCGCTCGAGATCATCCGCGACGGCAAGCCGATGACGCTGAATGTGGTGGTCGGCACCCGTCCGCCCGAGGAACAGCTGGCCGGCACCAATTTCGACCCCGAGGACGAACAGGCGGTTCCGGAGGAATCGGGCGGTGCCGCCGACAAGGCGATCCAGGAATCGCTCGGCCTGTCGGTGCAGGTGGTGACGCCCGACATCGCGCGTGCGGTGGGGGTCGATGCCGGAACCAAGGGGCTGGTCATCGCCGCCGCGTCGGCGAACAGCGATGCCGGACGCAAGGGGCTGCGCCGCGGCGACGTGATCCTCAGCGCCAACCGGGTGCCGGTGGCGAGCGCCGACGCGCTGGCGAAGGCGGTTGCCGATGCCAAGCGAGCGGGGCGCGACGCGGTGCTGCTCGAGATTTTGCGTCGCGGCAATCCGTCGGCCTTTATCGCGGTGCGCGTGAAGTAAAGCGGCGTATCTGCCGATCAGAACAGGGCGTCGGATCGCGGGTCCGGCGCCCTTTTTTCTTGACAAAAGCGCATAATGTTCCTATTATGTTCTCTTCGCTGCGAATCGGGAGACGGGCATGATTGGTTATGTGACCTTGGGGACCAACGACCTGGCGAAAGCCGCGGTTTTTTATGACGCGATCGCCGCCGAGCTCGAAACGCCGCGGATGATGGAATTCGACACCTTCATCGCGTGGGGCAAGCCCGGCGGCGCTGCGGGCATCGGGCTGACCAAGCCGTTCGATGGCAATGCGGCGAGCGTCGGCAACGGCGTGATGGTGGCGTTGCAGGCGAAGGACAAGGACCAGGTCCAGCGGCTCTACGACATTGCACTGGCGAATGGCGGCAGCTGCGAAGGCCCGCCGGGGCCGCGCGGCGAGGGGTTTTACGCGGGATATTTCCGCGATCCCGACGGGAACAAGTTGAACGCGTTCATCATGGGGTGATGGGCGGCTTTGGGGTGGTTAGCTGCCATAAGATCCTCCCCATCGACTTGCGATGGGGA
>VFQQ010004644.1_pt1 | contig 11952 bp, 11 predicted proteins | sample 3512341 | NCBI WGS metagenome assembly VFQQ01 (sample SAMN10412373, study PRJNA504923) | tailings metagenome | isolation source: Relicate 2 Philex TSF1 revegetated site | place: Philippines: Tuba, Benguet | collected 2017-08-29 | reverse complement strand
GCGGCCAGCTGCTTCTGCGCGTCTTCCTCGCTCTGCTGCCTCTGCTGGGCATCGGTGCCTGGTGGATCGTGCTGTCGCAGGAGAGCCGCGAACTCGCCGAACGAGACCTCGTTGCGTCACTGGAAAAACTGCGTCAGACCCAGAGCGACCTGGCAAGCAACGAACGCCTTGCCGCCATCGGCCAGATCACGGCAACCGTCAGCCATGAGTTGCGCAATCCTTTGGGTACACTGGTGACATCAGCCGACGTCCTGCTTCGTTCGCTGAAGAATGCTGACGAGCCGGTACTCTCCGAACTGCAACGGTTGCAGCGAAATGCCTGGCGCTGCGTGAGGATCATCGAGGACCTGCTCGACTTCTCGCGTAAGCACGCGCTGACGGTGACGCCAATCCTGATCGACCGGTGGGTGGCTCAACATGTCGCCGAACAGGATGCCATGCGACCAATACAGCTCCAGCTCGCTGCCGGATGCAGGATAGCGGCCGATGGTGAGCGGCTGCGGCAGGCTTTCTCGAATGTTCTGGCCAATGCTCTCCAGGCCTGCGAAGGGCGCGCTGCGGATGACGCAGCGATTGTCGTCTCCACGCGCTGCGAGGGCGAGAATGCCATCATCTGCGTTGCTGACAACGGTACAGGCATGTCGCGCGAAACGGTGGCGCGAGTGTTCGAACCGCTGTTCAGCACAAAGGCGTTTGGCGTCGGACTGGGGATGCCTCTGGTCAAGCGCATCGTGGAGCAGCATGGCGGCTCGGTCCTGATCGACAGCGAACAAGGCGCCGGCACACGCGTATCGATCGTGTTGCCACGGACGGGCGCTGGTTCGTCATGACAGACCAGACCGACCTGCAGACCGATTTCATCGGCGACGATATCGTCCCGCAGGGTGCCGGGACGGTTGAGAAGAAGCGGGTCCTCATTGTCGACGATGATGAGGATTTCGCCGCGAGTCTCGCCGGATTGCTTGAGCTTGAAGGCTACCAGGCGATCATCGCGCATGATGCGTTGTCGGCCCAAGATGCATTGGCACTGCACCAGCCGGCGATTGCCCTGGTCGATGTGCGGTTGGGCGTCGGCAACGGTGTCGAACTGGTCCGGACGTTCCGCCGGCAAAGCCCCGATCTCATCTGCCTGATGGTGACCGCCTATGCCTCGGTCGAGACGGCTGTGGAGGCATTGCAGGCCGGCGCCTATGACTATCTGTGCAAGCCGTTCCACAGCGCCGACCTGTTGGCGACGCTGGAGCGCTGCTTCGAGCGCACCCGCCTGATGGAGGAAAAGCGCCTGGTCGCCGAGAGGCTCGGGCAGATGCAGCGCATCCAGACGATGGGACAACTGGCCGGTGGCATCGCGCACGACTTCAACAACATCCTGGCTGTCCTGCTCGGCAATCTGCGCTGGCTGCAGGAGCATGTGCGAACCAAGCCGGAGCAGGTACAGATGCTTGAGGATGCCCTGGCGGCGGTGAAGGCGGGTACCGACCTGACGAAGCGCCTGCTCAATTTTGGCCGCCAGGAAGGGGGCGATTCGGTTCGCGTCGACCTGCACGCGGTGTTGCCGGACCTGATGCGCGTCTTGCGTCGTACGCTGGGCGACGACATCAGCCTCTCGCTCGAGCTCGCGGATGATCTGCATGAGATCGAGGTTCACCCGGCGCAGATGGAAACCAGCCTGCTCAACCTCGCGCTCAACGCGCGCGACGCGATGCCTGACGGTGGCACGCTCCGGTTCGAGGCTTGCAATTTCGTCGTTCGGCCGGATGATGCCCGGGTCGCGTCGGGCCTGTTGCCTGGTCAGTACGTCGTTATCTCTGTCATCGATACCGGGCATGGAATGCCGGTGGCAATACGCCGCCGCGCATTGGAACCGCTCTTCAGCACCAAACCTGCGGGCAAGGGCAACGGTCTGGGTCTGACGATGGTCGATGGATTCGTGCGCCAGTCAGGCGGACGCCTTGGCATCTCCAGCAAGCCGGACGAAGGCACCCGGATCAATCTTTATCTGCCGCGTGCCTCAGTCCCGACCTTGAGTGGCGAACATGTAGCCGACACCGCGAATGGTCTTGATGAACTGCGTGTCACGCGCGTTGTCCCGTAACTTGCGACGTATCTTGCCAATCAGCACGTCGATGCTGCGGTCATAGGGCGTCCAGCTGCGATTGGCGACGATGTCAAGGATCTGCTCGCGTGACAGGACGCGGCCGCGCCGTTCCACGAGTGCTGACAGGATCTGGAACTCCTGACTGGTCAGTCGCACGTTTTCGCCATTTGGTGACGACAGCTTGTAGCGTGTGGGGTCGAGCCGCCACCCGTCGAAACAGACGGACGCGGAGCGATCCGCCTCTGCAGCTTCCGGCACGTTGATGCGCTTGGCAAAGCGCCTCATCACAGTGCGAACGCGCGCCAGGAGCTCGCGCGGCTCGAAAGGCTTGGTGATGTAGTCGTCAGCCCCCAGTTCGAGACAGACGACCTTGTCGATTGTGGTGTTCTTGCCCGACAGCATGATCAGCGGCAGATCGTATTGCGAGCGCATGCTGCGCGCCAGGGTCACGCCGTCTTCGCCGACAGGAAAGCCGAGATCGAGGATGACAAGATCGAACGCCTCGTCGGCCAGTGCGCGCCGCATTGAACGCCCGTCATGGGTGCTGACAACGGCGTAGCCTTCGCTCGTGAGGAATCTTTCCAGAAAGCTGCACAGCCGACGATCGTCATCGACAATGAGAATGCGTGATCTTTGTTCGGCGACTGACATGACCGCTACGATAATCGCAATTCCTGCGTACGGTCGAGGAGGGAAGGCAGTCATTTGTCGTGGTCGGCGTCGCATGAAGCAAGGTGAGGGCGGGTCGATGTTTTTCGCGCATGGGAAAGTTTGTCCAATGCGCTGAAAATTATAACTAAAATCGTCTGAGGGGCGCGTGCTGCGAGCGCGTGCCGCTGGCCGGCTGGTTACAAAAAATTACAAAGTGGGCGGCATTCCGATGCATGGCGATTACATGCCGCACCTAGCTTGGTGCCGCACGGCGATACCGGGCGCCATCGTGCAGCCCGGTGCAAGGACGAGGACGGCACGCAAGCCACCCGCCTGCACGCTGGCGTTGAGGAGGAACAGCCGCATGCCACAGACAGTATTCTCAGTCGACCTGAACAAAGCCCCCGAAGATCATGCCATCAAGACTCACAACCGGTGGCATCCGGACATTCCAATGGTGGAGCAACTCAAGCCGGGGCGCACCTATCGCGTGGAATGCCACGACTGGACGGGAGGCCAGATCGGCAACAACGACAGCGCCAATGATGTCCGCGACGTCGACCTGACGCGCGTTCACTACCTCAGCGGTCCGTTCGGCGTCGACGGCGCGGAGCCCGGTGACCTGTTGGTGGTCGACATCCTCGACCTCGGCGCTAAACCTGACTCCGAGTGGGGTTTCAACGGCTTGTTTGCCAAGGAAAACGGCGGCGGCTTCCTGACCGAGCACTACCCCGAAGCCAGCAAGTCCTGCTGGGATTTCCATGGCATCTACACGACGTCGCGCCATATTCCAGGCGTGCGTTATCCCGGCATCATCCACCCTGGCCTGATCGGCTGCCTGCCTGACCACAAGCTGCTCGCGGAAGCCAACAGGCGTGAAGCCGAACTGGTGGCGACCGATCCAGCGCGTGTGCCTCCGTTGGCAGCGCTGCCATATGCCGACACGGCGCTGATGGGACAGTTGAAGGGCGACGCGGCGAGGAAGGCCGCGGCCGAGGCGTGGCGCACGGTGCCGCCGCGCGAGCACGGTGGCAACTGCGACATCAAGAACCTGTCGCGTGGTTCGAAGGTCTACTTCCCCGTCTATGTGAAGGGCGGCGGCCTCTCGATGGGCGATATCCATTTCTCGCAGGGTGATGGCGAAATCACCTTCTGCGGTGCCATCGAAATGGCCGGCTGGGTCGATATCAGCGTCGACGTCATCAAAGGTGGCATGGCCAAATACGGCGTCACCAACCCGATCTTCAAGCCAAGCCCGATCGACCCGCATTTCGACGACTATCTCATCTTCGAGGGTATCTCGGTCGACGAACACACGGGTGAGCAATTTTATCTGGACGCCCACGTCGCCTATCGCCGGGCCTGCCTCAACGCCATCGAATACCTCAAGAAGTTCGGCTACTCCGGCGAACAGGCCTACATGATCCTCGGCACTGCCCCTGTCGAAGGACGCATTGCCGGCATCGTCGATATTCCCAACGTTTGCGCCACCTTGGCCATTCCGACGGCAATCTTCGACTTCGACATCAATCCCAACGCGCATGGACCGAAGAAGCAGGACTTCAAGGCCGACGTCGCCAAGACAAGCTGACAGGCTGCGCAACAATGAAGCGACGGTCAGACACTGTTCTGGCCGGCGCTCTTTTTGGGGAGGGAATTCATGCTGCTCGGATTTGCTTTGCTTTATGTCGGTGCGGTCCTGTTCCTGAACGGGCTGTGGCTGCTCGGGAAAATCGAGGACCTGGAAATCATCGTCATCAATGTGGTTTCCGGTGTCGTGACGTTCGGCGTATCACTGGCCTGGGCGTTCGGACCCGGCGCAGATGCTGCGTCGATAAAGGGTGCGGCGCTGACGATCCTGTTTTCGGCAACCTACTTCTGGGTGGCCTACAACAGGGTGATAAAGGTGGATGGGCGAGGGCTCGGCTGGTTCAGCCTGTTCGTCGCGATCACCACCGTTCCGGTGGCGGCACGAGGGTTTTCAGACGGCCAAACGTCGATCGACTTCTGGATGGCATCCAACTGGGTCATCTGGGGTGTGGTGTGGTTCCTTTATTTCCTGCTTCTGGCGCTGCAGCGGCCGGTCCTGCGGGTTACCGCGATTGCCACTCTGCTAGCGGGCGTCATCACTGGCTGGCTACCGGGCTTCCTGCTGCTGGACGGCAAGCTGTGACGCTGTTGTCTGGTCTGGCAACAGATCAGCCTGGCAACCTGGATGGGCGGGACACCCTTCGCCTGACAAAATCGTCTTGATGTTTTCGGAGGCTGGCGATGCCGCTCTACAATTATGTTTGTGACGACTGCGGGCCATTTGATGAATGGGTTCCGATGCAAGACGCGCTGAGGGCGTGCGCGTGCCCGCAATGCAAGGAACAGAGCAACAGGGATGTGGCCGCACCCCGCCTGAGCCTGATGAACGACAAGCTGCGCCGGGCATTGGCGCGTTCGGAGCGAAGCGGCACCGAACCGAAAGTGGTCAAGAAGGCGCATCTCAGCGGCTGTGGTTGCGCACTGTGCAAGATTGGCAACAAGCCGACATCGATGCGTAAGAAATGGATGATCGGCCACTGATGCCAACCCGCGCTGACTGTCCGCGCTTTGGCATGGTTCGCCAGATCAGGAAGTCGCGCCGTTGCCGCGATCCTTTCCGCCTGTGAAAGAGGTCAAGGCGGTGAGAAAATCGCCCATGCCTGGTCGTTTGACAGCCGTGAACGGCAAGGGGCGGGCGGTTTCCATGGCAGCGATGCCGATTCGGGCCGTCATCATGCCGTTGACCACGCCTTCACCCAGCTTTGCCGACAGCCGCGCCGCAAGGCCATGACCGACGATCTGCTGGACAAAACTGTCGCCGACGGCGATCGAGCCGGTGACCGCAAGATGGGCAAGCACACTTCTGGCAAGCCGGAAAAAGCCCAGCGTGCCGGGACGGCCGCCATAAAGCTCTGAAAGGCGCCGGATCAGTCTTCCAGCCTCGAACACGACGTAGGCGACGTCCACCAGGGCGCGCGGGCTGACGGCGGTAACCAGCGACACCCGCTTGGCCGCGTCCAGGATCATTGTCTTGGCCTGGGCGTCCAGAGGGCCGAGGATTTCGGTTTCTGCCAGTCTCACGAGATTGCCGCCGTCGATGATCTCGCCGCGCAATTCAGCCAGCGCACGGCGACCGGCGGCCGTCTGTGGCCGGGCTGCGACAAAAGCAGACAGTTCGTCCACGACGGCGCGCGCGGCGTTGGGATCGTCCCGCGCAAGGGCATCCAGCGCTTTGCCTTGCAGCTTCTCCACCTTGGCAAGCCGCGCAATCGCGAGGAATTCGCGGGCCAGGATGACAAGCAGTGCAAGCAGCGCGATTGCTGCCACGCCGGCGGCCAGCCAGCCGAGCCAATCGGCGCGTGTGAAGAGGTCGCGGATCAGCCGGTCCGTCCACAAACCTATTGCCAGTGAGACCAGGATGCCGACGGCACCAAAGAAGGTGTTGGCGAGGAACGAGCGTTTGCGCGGCGCGGGTGCTGTTGGTGGTTCGGCTGTGATCAGGTCCGGCTCGTCGAAAACATCGATTGCGTCGGGCACGACGATAGCCGCTTCGGCCTTCATCGCGCGCGGCTTGCGTGTCGTTTCCGACGACCTTTCGACAGCCGTAACCTTCGGTTGGGATGCGGTGTCTGGCTCGATGCGGAACGCCGCCGGCTTGCGGGACGTGGTCATGCGAGGCGATCTCCGATCAGGAACTGCAGGGCACGGTCAAGGCGGATATGTGGCAGCGACAGTGTCACGCCCTCGGCCGTGCGTTCGAGTTTCGGCGGCCGGAACCGCACGAATCTGATGGCTGGATTTTCTGTACGATCCTGTGAATGTTCCTCGAAAACAGCATCAGCGCTTTTCGGCAAGTCACCGGGAAATATGGCCGTTTCGGTGTTCCCGTCGAAAGTCTCGCCCCCGATCTGCTCGCCTTCAAGCGGCGTGCCTATAATGACCGGTAAGGTCTCGGTGCCCTGCTTGACCGTGCCTTCACGGGTGGCGCGCACCGCTGCCATGGCAACGACGTCGACGGCTGTGCCGGTGAAGCTCGCCTTGGCGATGGCTCGATCGGCGAGCCGCCGCACGATCGCCTGCAGCCGGTCGTGGCTTTCGTGGTGCAGATGGTCGGCCTTGGTCGCGGCGATCAGGATGCGGTCGATGCGGCGTGCGAACCAGTCGGTCAGGAAGTTGCCGCGCCCAGGTCTGAAGCAGGCAAGGATTTCCGTAACGGCACGTTCAAGGTCGGCCATTGCCGCGGGCCCGGCGTTCAGAGCCTGCATGGCATCGATGAGCACGATCTGGCGATCGAGGCGGGCGATGTGCTCGCGAAAGAACGGCTTCACCACATGCGTTTTGTAGGCCTCGTAGCGACGCTCCATCATGGCATGAAGCGAACCGGGCCTTGCCCGTTTCCCCGTTATGCCGGGCAGTGGCGCGAAAGTCAGCGCTGGCGAGCCATCGAGATCGCCTGGCATCAGGAAGCGGCCCGGCGGCAAGGTGGAAAGCGCGCGTTCATCGCGTTTGCACGCCTTCAGGTAGGCTGAAAAACTTTCGGCCAGCCGGCGCGCGGTCAGTTCGTCGGCATCCGCATCGACAACCGCCGTCGTTGAAAGCGCGCGCCATTCGCGGGCGAGGTCGGCGCGGACCGGCAACGCCGCCAGCTCGAAGGCTTCGTTGGAGAAATCGCTGAAGGATTTGCCGAGCAGCGGCAGGTCGAGCAGCCACTCGCCGGGATAGTCCACGATATCGACCGATAATCTCCCTGCTGAAAACATACGGTTCCAGCCAGAAGCTGATTCAAACTCGATGGTCAGCCGCAGCTCCGAAATGGCACGGGTGGAATCCGGCCATATGCGCTGGTCCACCAGAGCCGCGATGTGGTCCTCATACTGGAAGCGCGGCACGGCATCGTCCGGCTGCTCCTCCAGGAAAGCGCGCGCGATGCGCCCTGACTTCTGCGCTTCGAAAAGCGGCAAACGACCGCCGTGTATGAGATTGTGGACAAGAGATGAGATGAACACCGTCTTGCCTGCGCGCGAGAGACCGGTGACGCCGAGCCTGATTGAAGGCCGAAACAATCCGGCGGCACGGCCGGTCACGGTGTCCAGCGCGATCCGAGCCTCATCGGAAATGGTGGTCAGCGATGAAGCCAATCGGGTCTCTGGTGCTCCGTTCGTCTGGTCGCCCGCCGTGCGGGAACCTCGATATAGGCTGCCGCAGACGGCTTTTGAATGGCTACTGCGTATCAGACGGTTATCGGGGTGAGGAAATCTTCCAGATAGCCTTTGCCGGGGGCGGCGCCCGTCAGGCTTCCCTCGAAGCGCACCACCGCGAGTCCCGATGTTGGAAACCCGTGTTCCAACGTCTCGCGCGCGCCTTCCTCACCCTCGCCGGATATGGCCATGGCAAGATCTTCCATCATCGGGTTGTGGCCAATGACCAGAAGGGAGCCATAACCACCATGATCACGGATGATCTCCAGATAACCAGCGGCATCCTCGCTGTAGAGCTTGTCGAAGTATAGAACGCGGCCGGTGTCGGTATGGGCGGCTATTCCGCCGAGGGTTTCGCGGGCCCGCAGTGCACCGGAACACAGTGTCAGGTCTGGAACATAGCCATGGGTTCGCATGGCGGTCCCGATCATCTCGGCATCGGTAACGCCGGAGGGGTCGAGCGCGCGGTCGAAGTCGCGCGTACCCGGCAGAGCCCATCCAGCCTTCGCGTGCCTGAGAAGATAGAGTTTCGCCACGCAGATCCCTCTTTCCGATCAGCGCCGTCCGCTGATCCGTCAATTAAGAATTAGCCAGCCGGGAGCCTCTGCGCAACGGCTGGGCTGTTGGCAGATAGGCCGAGACCCTTGCGGCTTGGGGCTGACCGGGAAAGCGGTGACACGGGGCGGGGCTGTATTAACAAATGCGTGACGGCACGACGGATTGCGCTTGTTAAGCAATTGCGCCGCGAATATATAGGCGCCAAATTTGGGGCAGTCGGGTGAGTCGAATGAGCGAAATAGTAGCTTCCGATTACATACCCTCCGAAGACGAGCCGTTCATGAATGAACGGCAAAAATCATACTTTCGGCAGAAGTTGATTACCTGGAAGAATGATATTCTGCGCGAGGCGCGTGAAACTCTCGAAATCCTTCAGCAAGAAAACGCCAACCACCCGGATCTCGCCGACCGAGCGTCGTCGGAAACGGACCGCGCGATCGAGCTGAGAGCCCGTGACCGTCAGCGCAAGCTGATCTCGAAGATCGATTCTGCCTTGCAGCGTATCGATGAGGGCACTTATGGATATTGTGAGGAAACGGGTGAACCCATCTCGCTGAAGCGCCTCGATGCGCGCCCGATCGCCACATTGTCGATCGAAGCGCAGGAACGTCATGAGCGTCGGGAAAAAGTCTACCGCGACGATTGATTTCGTCGACGTTAGTTTGTCTTTGGAGATGGCCGGCTCAGCCGGCCATTTTCTTTTGTGCCGGGCGCTCGTAGCCGATCACCGCTTGTGACTGGACAACTCGCCGAGAAGTTTTGCCATTTCGTCGTCCAGCGTGGGCTGCGCCTTTGCGTTGGTCTTGGCTGGCGGCACGTCGTCCTGTTCCAGCGAAACTTCAAGCTCGTGCATCAATGCGTCGTCGAGCGGATCCTCCAGCGGCTCCGGTGGCGCACGAAATGGCGGTTCGGCCCGGACGGGTTCCTGACGCACCGCGGCTTGCATCGCTGGCTGTTGAACCCTTGGCGGTGAAGACAGCGGCAGGGTCGGCTCGCGATGTGGCGTCGGTGCATTCGGCGCAGCCTGCTGGCGTGGCGGTTCGGCCCGTCTTGCCGGTGCGGATGAAGGCGAAGGTTGTTGTTGACGCTGCTGTTCGCCGGCTGGGCGCGCTGCCGGCTGCTGTTGCTGGCCGTCTCCGGTGAGAATCGGGCGGCGCGACGGCACCATGCGGATATCGCGCTCGACAACCACGTCCGTCGGTCCACCGATAAGGATCAAATGTTCGATGTCGTCACGTCGCACGAGGACCAGACGGCGATGGCTGTCGACCGCGGTTGCATCCATGACCGCAAGACGCGTCTTGCGGTTCTTGCCGCCGGCGACATAGGTGCCGAAGGTCAGGCCGCGTATCAACCTCACGATAACCAGCAGGATGACAAGCAGGACCAGGGCCGCGAAGGTCCACAGGATGGCAGGTGCATAATTCGGCCCTGCCATGCTTTCCAGCCAACTCAGCATAGACATCCCCAACAATGATCCGGCCCCAGCGTCGGCGACACTAAAGGCGGTACCAGGATGTCGCAAGGCGCGTTTGGCGCTTTGTGAACAGGGCATATCGGAACGGCTTGCGGTAAAGCCCCGCGATAACGTTGTTTTTGGCGCACATTTGCCAGCGGGGTCTTTTCCGGGCAGGGAGAATATGATTCAACCGGGCGAGTCGGGGCGCCGGCGGCTGGAATTGTTGAGCAGGGGGCACATGGCCAAGGAAACGGGCGGCGAGTTTTATCCGATGCCGATCGTCGACCAGGGTACAAGGCCGGGCGCAGTGACGCGGCTTATCGTCTTCATGGTTGTTCTGGCCGCAGCTGCCGTTGTCTTTGGTATTTTCCGCGAGCGTTTCGGCGATCCGTTCCTGCTTGGCATGCTAGGCGTGCTGGCGATGATCGGCGTTGGCTTCCTGTTTGCGACTGCAATCGGTTTCGTGCAGATCGCGCCGCGCTCGACCAGCGATGAACTCTCCAAGGCCTTTGTCGATTCGATGTCGCAAGGCCTTCTGGTGACGGATGCCAAGGATCGCGTGGTCTACGCCAATCGCGCTTATGCCGACATGACGGGGGCGACATCCGCCGCCGACGTCAAGACCGTGGAGGGGTTGCTGTCGGACGTTCCGGAAGCAACCAGCACGATTTATCGCCTTTCCTCCGGCCTGCGCGATGGACAGGCCGGCGATGGCGAGTTCCGGCTGACGCAATCGGTTCGCCCGGGCGCCGAACCCGGCGGGCGTTGGTATCGCACGCGGGCGCGCACGTTTTCCGTACCTGGCCTCCGGCAGCCGCTGTCGGCATGGCAACTGGCCGACATCTCGGTCGAGCGCGCCGAACAGGAACGCTTCTTCCTGGATCTGCAGCAGGCAATCGACCATCTCGATCACGCGCCGGCGGGATTTTTCGCTGCCGATCAGGACGGTCGCGTCACATACATCAACGCGACCCTGGCGGAATGGCTGGGGATCGATCTTGCATCTTTCACTCCAGGTGCGGTTACGCTTCCCGACATTGTCGCCGGTGACGGCATGGCGCTCATCCGCTCGGTGCGGGCGGATCCCGGCACAACGCGCAACGCCGTGATCGACCTCGACCTTACCACCATGGCCGGCAAGGCGCTGCCGGTGCGCTTCATGCATCGGGTTTCGGCGAGTCGCGAGGGCCTGAACGGCCCAAGCCGTACCATCGTGCTCAACCGGACCCAGGGCGAGGATGCCTCCGCCGACTTGCGGGCTTCCGAAATCCGTTTCACCCGTTTCTTCAATTCGACACCGATGGCGATCGCGGGCGTCGACCACGACGGTCGCATCCTGCGTACCAATGCGCCGTTCCTGTCCCTGTTCTCGCCTGCGGTCGACCGTGATGCGCTCGACCGCAAGGTGCGCCTGGACACGGTCATCCATGAGCGGGACCGTCCAGCCTTCGCGACGGCACTCGAAAAGGCGCATCAGCGCCAGGCCGATATCGCACCGATCGACACGGTTCTGCCGGACAATGAAGAGCGTCATGTTCGCTTCTACGTCAACGCGGTCGCCGACGGCACCGATGGCGAGGGTGCGGAAGAGGCGGCGATTGTCTATGCGGTGGAAACCACCGAGCAGAAGGCGCTGGAAGGCCAGATGGCGCAGAGCCAGAAGATGCAGGCCGTCGGCCAGCTTGCCGGCGGCATCGCACATGACTTCAACAATGTGCTCACAGCCATCATCATGGCATCAGACCTGTTGCTCGCGAACCATCGTCCGTCGGACCCATCATTCCCGGACATCATGAACATCAAGCAGAATGCCAACCGCGCGGCATCGCTGGTGCGTCAGCTTCTGGCCTTCTCGCGCAAGCAGACATTGCGGCCGGAAGTGCTCAACCTCACCGATGTTCTGGCCGACCTGCGCATGCTGCTTGCCCGTCTTGTCGGCAACAACATCAAGCTCAAGG
>VFQQ010004643.1_pt1 | contig 11956 bp, 13 predicted proteins | sample 3512341 | NCBI WGS metagenome assembly VFQQ01 (sample SAMN10412373, study PRJNA504923) | tailings metagenome | isolation source: Relicate 2 Philex TSF1 revegetated site | place: Philippines: Tuba, Benguet | collected 2017-08-29 | reverse complement strand
CCTCACCTGCTCGGCCGTCGAAATGGGCGCCAAGGGCGACCTCGGCATCGAACTCAACCTCGACAATGTGCCGGTGCGCGAAGAGGCGATGACGCCCTACGAGATGATGCTCTCGGAAAGCCAGGAGCGCATGCTCATGGTGCTGCATCCGGAAAAGGAAGCCGCGGCCCGCGCCGTGTTCGAGAAGTGGGAGCTGGATTTCGCCACCGTCGGCAAGACCACCGACGACCTGCGCTTCCGCGTGCTCTGGAAGGGCGAGGAAGTCGCCAACCTGCCGATCAAGGATCTCGGCGACGCCGCGCCGGAATATGACCGCCCCTGGACCAAGCCGGTGCCGCAGGCGCCGCTGGCCGAGGACGACATTCCGCAGATGGATATCGCCGACGCCCTGCTCCGCCTTGTCGGCGGCCATCACGGCGGCTCGCGCCGCTGGGTCTATGAGCAGTACGACACGCTCATCCAGGGCAATTCGCTGCAGCTCCCCGGCGGCGATGCCGGCGTGATCCGCGTCGAAGGCCACGCCACCAAGGCCCTCGCCTTCTCGTCGGACGTGACGCCGCGCTATTGCGAGGCCGATCCCTTCGAGGGCGGCAAGCAGGCGGTGGCCGAGTGCTGGCGCAACCTGACCGCCGTCGGCGCCGAGCCGCTGGCCGCCACCGACAACCTCAATTTCGGCAATCCCGAGCGTCCCGAGATCATGGGCCAGTTCGCCGAGGCCGTTCGCGGCATCGGCGAAGCGTGCCGAGCGCTGGGTTTCCCGATCGTTTCGGGCAATGTCTCGCTCTACAACGAGACCAACGGCCGCGGCATCCTGCCGACCCCGACCATCGGTGGCGTCGGTCTGCTGCCTGACTGGGGCAGGATGACCCGCATCGGCTTTGCCGCCGAAGGCGAAGCGATCCTCCTTTTCGGTGCGCCGGACTGGTGGGGCACGCATCTGGGCCAGTCGATCTACCTGCGCGACATTTTCGGCCGCAAGGACGGTCCGCCGCCGGCGGTGAACCTCGACCACGAGAAAAAGGTCGGCGACCTCGTCCGCATTCTCATCCGCGACGGCCTCGCCACGGCGGTGCACGATCTTTCGGATGGCGGTCTCGCCGTCGGCCTCGCCGAAATGGCCATGGCCTCGGGCATCGGCGCCAAGGTGAACCAGCTCGACGGCGGCGACCCGATCCCGCTGTTCTTCGGCGAAGACCAAGGGCGCTATCTCGTCACGCTGCCCATGGACAAGCTCGATCACTTCTTCGAGGAAATCTATCCGTACGCCGGCATCTTTGCGCCATGGATCGGCACCACTGGCGGCACGGACCTGATCCTCGGCGAGGCCCGCCCGGTCCCGGTCGGCGAGCTCAAGACGGCACACGAGGCCTGGTTCCCGGAATTCATGAAGGGCGAGTAACGCTTCTGCACAGGCCGGGTTTGCAGCCCGAAGGGTTTCCGTTACGGTCACCCTGCCGTCGTCTTTGACTGCCACACCCGCAGTACCAGTATAGGGGAAGCCCATGAAAAAGTTCGGCGTGCCACAGGGCGTGACCCTCATCGCAGCATTGGTCCTTGCCGCGACACCTCCGGTGATCGCGCAGGATCAGGTGGAAATGCAGGTGGTTCAGGGTTCGACGCCCGAGCGCCCCTTCACCCTGATCTATCCGAGCATTTTCGAAGCCGTCGACGACGGCAGCGACGTGACCGTGATGACCCTCCGCCACCCCGACGCGGTGATGCAGTGCGACGCCATGGTGCAGGACGGCGCCGGTGGCAACTGGTCGGCTGAAGAAGCCCTGAAGAGCCTCGACGTCAATGGCATCGTCTCGACGTGGTCGCCGGATTTCCCGGGCTTCAAGGTCACCGGCCAGACGGTGACGCAGTTCCAGTCCGGCCCGGCGCTGATGTTCGAAGGCGAAGCCGACAACTCGCCGCTCGGCGTGCCGCTCAAGATCATCCACGCCGAAGCCACCGATGGCGGCCGCTTCTACGCGCTGGAATGCCTCGTGGAGCGCGGCGCCGCCAACGATGCTCGCCCGATGATCGATTTCCTCATCGCCAACTTCTCCACCCGCTCGGACGGCACCTGCTGCGTCGACCCCGCCGACCCGCGCGGCTGAGGTTTCGTAAGACTGCCGACGGCTTGAGAAGCCTCGTCCCCGATGCCATATCTCCGGGACGCGTCCACTACGGGAGACTCCGCCATGCCGATGGCTGCCACTGAAATCGAGCGCCGCATCAAGGCGGCCATTCCCGACGCTCAGGTGGAAGTCCGCGATCTCGCCGGCGACGGCGACCATTGGGCGGCGACGGTGATCTCCGAGAGTTTCCGGGGCAAATCGCGGGTGCAGCAGCACCAGCTGGTCAATGCCGCCTTCGGTGCCGATCTGGGCACCGTACTCCACGCGCTCTCGGTTCAGACCCGCGCGCCCGACTGACAATCCGCCTGTCGCCCGGGGGAGCGAACGATGCGCGTCTGGTCACTCGTTGCCATAGCGATTGCGGTCTTCGTCGGTAGCGGCGGGATCGGGCTCGCCTTCTACGGCGGCATGGGCGGCAACGCAGCGCTAATGTGGGCGGGGATCGTCATTGTCGCCCTGGCCGTAGCCGGCGCCTGGTATGCCTATGCGCTGGCAGCGAAAGAGGGCAAAGCCGCCTTCCTTGCGGCACTCACCTCAAATTTCCGCGCCGACCAGTCGCAGTGGTTCCATAGCACCGGCCTCGCCCTCGACTATTCCGCCGGCCGGCTGCTGATCGCCGACCGCGGCCTGATCCGCATCTATGATCTGGACCAGGTGCAGGGTTTCGAACCGAGGCTCGGCATCGTCTATTCCGCCGGCGGCAGCAACAACCCGATCTCGGCCGTGATCACCATCTTCCTGATCCCATCGATGATCCGGGATTCGCTCGAGAACGGGCTCTACATCAACGTCAATGACCCGGCCTATCCGCGCTGGCACATCTATGGCATCGACGCGAGCGCCACCGAAGCATGGATCGCCATGATCTCCGCCGAAAAGACGCGGCGGACGGCCGCTACCGCATGACTCGTGCCGTATTCTTCGATGTCGATGGCGTGCTCGTACACGGTTATCACGCAAGGCCCGAACTGCAGGTCCGGTGGGATGAGAACCTGCTGGCCGACCTCGGCATCGATCCCGAGGCGTTCAAGGACAAGTTCATCTATGACGTGTTCGTCAAGAAGGTGCTGGTCGGCAAAGTCGGGCTGGTCGAGGCGCTCGATCGCGTCCTGCCGCAACTCGGCTACAAAGGACCGACGCAGCGCATCGTCGCCTACTGGCTCGAGCATGACAGCCGGCTCAACGTCGAACTGATCGACGTGATCCGCCGGTTGCGGGCGCGCGGCGACATCAGGCTCTATATCGCCACCAACCAGGAACACCTGCGCGCCCAATGGCTGTGGCAGGGACTGCGACTGGGCGAGCTCTTCGACGACATGTTCTACGCCGCCCGCTTCGGCATCGCCAAGCCGGAGCCCGGCTTCTTCGCCGAGGCCGAGCGGCGCGTCGGACCGCGAACCGAGCAACCGCTGTTCTTCGACGACTCGCCCAAGATCATCGCCGGCGCCCAACGCGCCGGCTGGGAAGCGGTGCTCTACAACACCATCGAAGACTGCATCGACCACCCCTGGATCGCGGAGCGGCTGAAGTGACGGACTACATTCTGGTCGAGCGCCGGCCGACCATCGACGAGTACCGCGATCTGCGCCGGCTCTCCGGCCTGAGCGAAAAATCGGCCGACGCCGCTGCCCGCGGCCTGCCCAACACGCTCCACGCCGTGGTCATCGAGGCCAACGACCTTGCCATCGGCATGGGCCGCGTCATCGGCGATGGCGGCACCGCCTATCAGCTCGTCGATATCGCCGTGCTGCCCGAACATCAGGGCAAGGGGCTCGGCAAGCGCGTGGTTTCGGCCTTGGTCGACTGGCTGCATGCCAACGCGCCGAAATCCGCCTATGTGAGTCTCATCGCCGACGGCCCGGCCAAGGACCTCTATGCCCAGTTCGGCTTCAAGCCGGTGATGCCGGCATCGATCGGCATGGCGTTCAAGATCACCTGAGCCATCGCCATTCGCCGATGGAAGGCCTCGACAGCGCCTTGTTGCGGTACTATCTAGGCATCAACTGCCCGGCGCATTCCACGCCGCGCGACGAAAGGCTTGCCGAAATGACCGATATCAACGCTTTCATCGACGACAAGGTGAAGACCAACGACGTGTTCCTTTTCATGAAGGGCTCGCCGGACTTCCCGCAGTGCGGTTTCTCGGGCCGCGTCGTCCAGATCCTCAACTATCTCGGCGTCGAGTATGACAGCGCCAATGTGCTGGAAAGCCAGGAGCTGCGCGAGGGCGTGAAGGCCTACACCAACTGGCCGACCATTCCGCAGCTCTACATCAAGGGCGAGTTCATCGGCGGCGCCGATATCGTCACCGAGATGTTCCAGGCCGGCGAACTGCAGACGCACCTCGCCGACAAGGGTATCGCGGTCAAGCAGACCGCTTGAGCCTCACGGCTTCCACATTCGACCTGATGTCGGCCGCGTAGCGCAACTCGCGCAGCGGCCGAACTCTTTTGGTGGCCTCGGCATAGGTCGGATGCGCCTTGTAGGCGGCCAGCGCCGCCTCGTCGGCGAACTCGCCATAGACTACCACATCAACATCATTGCCGATCTGATCGACCTTGGAGTTCCGCACCACCTCGAAATGGGTGCTGTGCGGAATGGTACCGAGCAGCTCGAGACCTTCGACGATCTGGTCGAGGTCCTTGGGGTCGCGGGCAGTGAAAAAGACGATATGGCGGATCATGATGTGGTTCCGAACTCTGCCGCCTAGGTAAGCATCCGGGCGGAAAACGCAATCGCCCCACCGCATGGTTGCCTTGCACCGATCAAATGCCGTGATGGGGCCGATCTCAACTTGGCATTTCCGGCGCACGCGACGCCGGTGTAGGAGGATGTGACTCCTTTCAAGGCCGAACACCATGTCGTCTATTGCCGCGCCCCGCTCCTCCGTCGCCGTTCCGTTGCTCGTGCTGGTGATCGCCGGTTGCATCATCGCCGCGGTGACCAATGGCATCCGCACGACCTTCGGCCTGTTCACCCTGCCCATGACCGCCGACCTTGGCGTGTCGCGCGAGGCCTGGGGCCTCGCCATGGCGATCCAGAACCTCGCCTGGGGCATCGCGCAGCCGATCGCCGGCGGCCTCGCCGATCGCTATGGCACCGCCAAGGTCGTGGTCGGCGGCCTGCTGATCTACGCGCTCGGCATGGTGCTGATGGTCTATTCACCGTCGGGCGGCATCCTCAACCTCACTGCCGGTATCATCGTCGGCGTCGGCATTGCGTCCTCGTCCTTCTCCATCGTCATGGCGGCCTTCGGCCGCAACGTGCCGCAGGAAAAGCGGGCGATGATCTTCGGCATCGCCACTGCCGCCTCGTCGTTCGGCCAGTTCGCCTTCGCGCCGATCGGCCAGGCTTTCATCCAGAACTTCGGCTGGGCCAGCGCCCTGCTCTACCTGGCGTTGATCCTGGCGCTGGTGATCCCGCTGACCTATGCGCTGCGCGGACGCACCGAGAACGCCACTGGCCAGGCCGACATGCCATTCATGCAGGCGCTGTCGCGCGCCTGGGGTCACGGCTCGTACAAGCTGCTGGTCATCGGCTTCTTCGTCTGCGGCTTCCACCTCGCCTTCATCAACGTGCACATGCCGGCCTACCTAGTGCAGTGCGGCCTGCCACCCGAAGTCGGCAGCTGGTCGATCGCGGTGATCGGCCTCTTCAACGTCGCAGGCTCGCTGCTCTCGGGCTATCTCGGCAGCCGCCTGCCCAAGCAGTTGCTGCTCGCCTCGATCTACTTTGCCCGCGCCGTCGCCATCGGCCTCTTCGTGCTGTTCCCGGTGACCGAGATCTCCGCCTACATGTTCGCGGCCGCGATGGGCCTGCTCTGGCTCTCGACCGTGCCGCTGACCGCTGGGCTGGTGAGTCTCTTCTTTGGCGCACGCTACATGGGCATGCTCTATGGCGTCGCCTTCCTCAGCCACCAGATCGGCTCCTTCGTCGGCGTCTGGCTCGGCGGCTATGTCTTCGACGCCACCGGCTCCTACAGCCTCGTCTGGTACCTCGGCATTTTGCTGGGTCTCGGCTCGGCCGCCGTGCACCTGCCGATCCGCGAACTCGCCGCCGGCAATTTCAATCGGCCGCGTACGGCTTAAGTATTAGGCCGGCAAGGACACAATTTTACCCGCTGTCTTGTCAAAGCCAGACTCCGGGCGCATGGTCCCGGCCTCTCACTCGACCCCCCTCGAGCCTATTCATGACCGATACTGTTGCTCCGGCACGGGAAGTCTCCCGCGTCGAATTCATCATTCTTGTAGCTGCTTTGATGGCGCTCAATGCGCTGGCCATCGACGTTATGCTCCCCGCCCTGCCCTATATGGGCGAAGCCCTCGGCATCAGCCACGAAAACGAGCGTCAGTTCGTGGTCGGCGCCTATATGCTTGGCTTCGGTATCGCCCAGTTGGCCTTCGGCCCGATCACTGACCGCTTCGGCCGCCGCGCCCCGCTGTTCATCGGCCTCGCCATCTACCTCGTCTGCGCCTTTGCGGCGATGTTTGCGCCGACCTTCGGCGCGCTGCTGGCGCTGCGCTTCGTGCAGGGCCTGGGGGCGGCGGGCACCCGGGTAATCGCCACCGCGGTGGTGCGCGACAAGTTCTCGGGCCGCGAGATGGCCGAGGTGATGTCGCTCACCTTCATGATCTTCATGGCCATCCCCATTGTAGCACCGGGAATCGGCCAGGTGATCCTGCTGTCGGGTCCGTGGCAGAACATCTTCCTGTTCATGGGCGGGCTCGCCTCGGTGATCGGCATCTGGGCCTTCCTCCGCCTGCCCGAGACCATGCACCCCGAATATCGCCGGCCGCTGAGCGTCAAGTCGGTGATCGACGGCTTCCGCATCGTCGTCACCAACCGCGTCGCCTTCTCCTATGGCCTTGCCGGCACGTTCCTGTTCGGCGCCATGTTCGGCTTCATCTCGGCCAGCCAGCAGATCTTCGTCGAGATCTATGGCCTCGGGCCCTATTTCCCGGTCGCTTTCGCCTGCATGGCCGGTTTCATCGCGGTGGCGCAGTTCATCAACTCGCGGGTGGTGAAGCGCCTCGGCATGCGCCGCATCGCGCATTCGGCGATCCTCATCTATCTCGGCGGCGCCATCGTCTGGCTGACGCTGGCGCTGATCGGCCCGATCCCGTTCCCGGTGTTCTTCGCCAACCTGCTGATCATCCAGTTCGTCTTCGGCTGGGCCGCGTCGAACATGAACTCGCTCTCGATGGAGCCGCTCGGCCGCGTCGCCGGCACGGCTGCCTCGGTGTTCGGCTTCATCCAGACCGTGGGCGGCGCGCTGATCGGCACCTATATCGGCCAGCACTACGACGGCACTCTGGTGCCCAACGCGACCGGCTATGCCAGCATGGGCCTGCTCGTGCTGATCTGCGTGCTGGTGGCCGAAAAGGGCAAGCTGTTCGGCGTCGGCAAGGAATATGCCGCAACCACGCCGAGCGACCCGGGCCACTAAGCCTTCTTGTGCGCCACAAAGATCGTCCAGCCCAGATAGGGCCGGATGGTCTTGAGGTAATAGCCCCAGTCGGCCTTGCTCTTTTCGAGCACGGCGTCCCGGTCCGGATGCGAACCATGCTCGCGCGCCCAGCGCAGCGTGGCATGCCGATGGTGGCTGACATAGCGCTCGAAATCGGCGTCCGAGGCCGAAATCATCGCCGATACCTGGGCGCCGTGCCGCTCGATCACGCCCATCGTCTCGACCGGATCGTTGGGCAGCCATTCGTTGCGATGCACCGCCGGCCGGTGCTTGAGCGTCAGGTCGCCGATGACGATCGCCGCGCCGGGTTTGGCCAGCGCCGCCATCCACTCGATCGCCTGGACGAAGCCATCGAGCGCGAACGTCGCGCCGAGGCACATGACGACGTCGAAGCTTTCCTTGGGGGCGTGAAAATTCTTGGCCGGCCCTTCGATGTATTCGATGGTGCCAGTGGTCGGCTTCTTGCGGCGGGCGACATCGAGGAAAATCGGGTTGAGTTCGACGCCGACGCCGTCGATGGCGTAGCGCTCGGCCCATTGCCGCATCACCCACGCCTTGCCGCAGCCGATATCGAGCACATGCAACCCGTTGCGGATGTCGCAATAGTCGTCGAGAAGCCTGAGCTTGCGGTCGGTGACCGGGTTCTGGATCTCGATGTCGCGCTCGGCGATCGCCCAGTATAGCTGTTGGTCCAACCGCGCCTCCCGTCGCTGTCGGTCCGAATATGGGCCTAGCCTGTCACCAAGTGGCTAGAGCGTAAAGACTTCTTTCCGCAGCACATTCCAGGTCTCCTGGCTCGGCGCCAGGATCAGCCCCCCGGCCCGGTGGCTGGGCAGATAGGGCGAACCATCGAAACGCGCCGCGTAACCGCCGGCCTCCTGGGAGATCAATGTACCAGCCAGATGATCCCAGGGCATAAGCTTGTTGAAGGCGACGAAATGCGAGTGGCCGGACGCGAACAGCCGGTAGTCGTGGCCGGCGACGCGATAATTGGCGGCGACCCGGACCTTGGCGAGATTGGCCAGGACCTTGGGCTTGCTCTCGGCCGGCAGGTAGGCGATCGACACCGACCCCACCATCTGGCCGAGCGCCGGAGCCGTCGCGACCGCGAGCCGCTCGGAACCGCCATCGGGTCGCTTCATGAAGGCGCCGGCGCCCTTCTCGGCCACGAACCAGTCGTCGCCCATCGGGTCGTAGATGATGCCGGCGACCGTTTCGCCCTTGCTGACCACCGCCGCCATCACCGCAAAGAGCGGCAGGCCGGCGGCGAAATTGGCCGTGCCATCGACCGGATCGACCACCACCGCGAGGTCGGCATCGTTCATGCGCTCGAGCAGCGACGGGTCCGCCGCCACCGACTCTTCGCCCACGAACAGCGCATTCGGCGCCAGTTCGGCCACGCGCGCCTTGATCATCCGCTCGGCCTGCTCATCGGCTTCGGTGACGAGGTCGATGGCCTCGGTCTTCTGCCGTACCATGGACGTGTCGAGGCGCCGGAAGCGCGGGACGATCTCCGCCTTGGCCGCATCGCGCAGGATGGTCATCAGGGCATCGACGTCGATGGCGGACATGAGTCTCTCGCGGGTTCTTGGGGTTGCGCCGACTAACCACGAACCTGCGACAGGGAAAAGACCTCGTTGGTCTTAGTCCGCCTTCGGGTTCGCCAATCCGGCGAAATCGAACAGTTTCGGGTCGAGCAGGTGGCTCGGATTTGCGTTGCCGAGAGCACGGATCATGATGTCCTTGCGGCCCGGCATCTTGCGTTCCATCTCGTCGATCATCGCCTTCATCGCGTTGCGCTGCAGCCCGTCCTGCGAGCCGCAGAGGTCGCAGGGGATGATCGGGAAGGCCATGGCCTCGGCGAAGCGGGCCAGATCGGGCTCGGCGCAGTAGATCAGCGGCCGCAGCACCTGCACGTCGCCATCGTCGTTGAGCAGCTTGGGCGGCATCGCGGCGAGACGCCCGCCGTGGAAGAGGTTCATGAAGAACGTCTCGAGGCTGTCCTCGCGATGGTGGCCCAGCACCAGCGCCGAACAGCCCTCTTCGCGGGCGATGCGATAGAGATGGCCCCGGCGCAGGCGCGAGCAGAGCGAGCAATAGGTCGCGCCGGCCGGCAGCTTGTCGGTGACGATCGAATAGGTGTCCTGGTACTCGATACGGTGCGGCACGCCTATCCGCGTCAGGTATTCGGGCAGGATGTGCTTGGGGAAGTTCGGCTGCCCCTGGTCGAGATTGCAGGCCAGGAGGTCCACCGGCAGCAGCCCGCGCCACTTGAGATCGAGCAGGATGGCGAGAAGCCCGTAGGAGTCCTTGCCACCCGACAGGGCCACGAGCCAGCGATCGCCCGGCCGCACCATGCCGAACTTGTCGAGCGCCTCGCGGGTCATCCGCACGAGGCGCTTCCTGAGCTTGTTGAACTCGCCGCTCTGCGGCGCGTCGCGGAACAGCGGATGCGCCGTCGACAGGTCCTCGACGGCCTCCTCGATCTGCTTCTGGCTGACGATCTCGTTCATGGCCCTGCTGATACCGCATTACATCGTGGTAACAAAGTGCCGGATTCCTTGCTGTTTCCGAATTTCGTCAGTTAGATGACGGCATCTCCCGGAACCTAAGGAGTCGCCAGTGTTCCGCTCGTTCTTCCCCGAACCCAAACTGTTCTTCTCCTCGGCAGGCATCTTCCTGCTGGTGGGCCTGATCGTGTGGTTCACCATCGGCCAGCCGATCCGCTCGGTCATCAGCGTCGATCGCTTCGTCACCCCGGCCATCTGTACGCCCGAACAGGTTGCGGCGGCCAATCCGGCGCCCGATCAGGCGACCACCTCCGGTCCGGCCGCGACCGGCGCACCCTCTTCCGAACCGGCGGCAGGCGCACCCGCGACCAACCCGAATGCTCCGGCGACCACCGAGAGCGCCGCACCGCCTGCTACCGTCGTGCCGCCCGGTTGCGTGCTCGAGGACACCAACTTCCTCAACGGCGGCAAGATCTGGGAATACCAGTACATCCTGATGTTCGCCGTGGCCTTCTGCGTGTTCTGGGCCTTCTATAAGCGCAACGAATGGTATTGGTGGTCGGTCGTCGGCACCACGGCGCTGATGCTCACGGTCTACGGCCAGGTGCAGATCGATGCCTGGATCAACAACTGGCAGGGCGGCTTCTTCAACACCCTGCAACAGGCCCTGAGCCAGCCCGGTTCCGTCGAGCCCGAACGCTACTGGCCGCAGGTGATCACGCTCTTTGCGGTGCTGCTGCCCAACATCATCTTCCTGGTGTTGCTGGCCTTTTTCACCTCGCACTATGTGTTCCGCTGGCGCAAGGCGATGACCAGCTACTACATGGCCTACTGGCCCGCCCTGCGTGGCGTCGAAGGCGCTGCGCAGCGCGTGCAGGAAGACACCATGCGCTTTGCCTCGATCGTCGAGGACCTGGGCACGAGCTTTGTCTCCGCGGTGATTACGCTCGCCGTGTTCCTTCCCATTCTCTGGGGCCTTTCGGAACACGTGACGGAACTGCCGTTCATCGGCCCGCTGCCGGGCGGTCTCGTCTGGGTGGCGCTTGTCGTCGCCGCCTTCGGCACCGTGCTGCTCTGGGTCGTCGGCATCCGCCTGCCCGGTCTCAACTTCGAGAACCAGAAGGTGGAAGCCGCGCTCCGCAAGGAGTTGGTCTATGGCGAAGACGACCCTGCCCGGGCCGACCCGCCGACGTTCCGGGAGCTCTTCGCCAATGTGCAGAAGAACTACTTCCGGCTCTACTTCCACTACACCTACTTCAACCTGGCGCGGTACGCCTACCTGCAGGGCGCGGCCTATGTGCCCCTGCTGACACTGTCGCCATCGATCCTCGCCGGTACGCTGACACTGGGCCTCTACCAGCAGGTGCAGCAGGCTTTCGGGCAGGTGGCATCGAGCTTCCAGTTCTTTGCCCGCGCCTGGACCACCATCGTCGAACTGCAGTCGATCTACCTCCGCCTCCAGCGTTTCGAGAGCTTCATTCCTCGCGACCAGGAGCCGATCAAGGAATCGATGCCTACCGCCACCATCTGACCCATACGGCCGCCCTCCGGGGCGGCCGTTTTGTTTCGGGCACACTGATGCGCCGCGCGTCCGTGAGAGGCCCGGGGTGTTAAAGAGCGACCGACGGCGGAGCATGGCCCTGTCGTTGGTTCGAATGCCGGAGGATGAGTGCACCTCCGGCTGGAGCCCTGCTCCGCCGTCGCGGCTGGTTTCTGGGCGTTCACCGGGGAGTTCCGGGGCGTTTTCGGATTGCCCCACCGCCGCAGGGTTCTTGTCCTGACCGGACCGCGCTCTTCACGCTTCTCCAGTCGAACCCCTTGGGAGACGCCGAACATGAGCCTCTCCGCGGCAGCAA
>VFQQ010004641.1_pt1 | contig 11961 bp, 15 predicted proteins | sample 3512341 | NCBI WGS metagenome assembly VFQQ01 (sample SAMN10412373, study PRJNA504923) | tailings metagenome | isolation source: Relicate 2 Philex TSF1 revegetated site | place: Philippines: Tuba, Benguet | collected 2017-08-29 | reverse complement strand
GATCGCAGCCTGTGAGAGGGATCAACATGTTCTATCCGGTCACGGGAGCCCCGGCGCTGCACCGAGCGGCACAGCGGGGCGATGAGGCGGAGGTGGCGGCCCTGCTTGACCAGGTGCGCATTAGCGTGCCGCCCGCCGCTTGGTTGCTGAAGGTGGCACCGGCATGTTTCCCCGTGCGTCTGATTGCTTGCTGCATGGTTGTTCGCCTGCGGTGCGCTGTTGCCAATTGATGCCTGCAGTTATGCACGCCACATGCATGCTGCGGCCGTGGTGCTGTGGTTCACTTGTTCTCAGCAACGGCTGCCCGATTCCGGGTCCCATCTGGCCTCGCCTGCCTGCCTGCCTGCCTGCCAATAAAACGGTTGCTGCTTGACCGCAACGTACATTGCAGGGGGCGGACCCGGCAGCCCGTGACGGCGAGGCACGCACGCCGCTGCACCGCGCTGTGATGCGGGGCCACTGCGGAGTGGTGGACGTTCTGCTCAGCCGCGGCGGGCCGGCGCTGCTGCTGGCCAAAGACATCCTGGGCTGCACGCCGGTGCACCTGGCAGCGGTGCAGAACCAGGTGCGGTGCAAGGCTAAGGGTGCTGTGCTGTGCTGTGTGCATGGTTTGCAGACAGGCTGCTGGTCGATGTCGCGTGGCAGCTTTTGCTGGAAAGCACACAGTCTGTTCATGCTGGCGGTGTTGCAGCTGCCATGTTGTAAGTGCCGCTATCATACCCTCTTTACCTGCTGCACATGTGCTGCCTCAGGTCACGCTGATCATCCGCTTGGTGGAAGCGCTACTGCAAGATGAGAGCGGGCGCACGCCGCTGCATGAGGTGGCGCGCCGCCGCTGCATGCAGGTGCGCAGACAAGCGGGGCTGCCGAGCATAGAGCCTGCCGCTGAATGGTGGTGGCTTGATGTGGCTGCACGTGGTTGCTGGCGGTGGTGTGAAGCGTGTTCTTAGGTTGCCACTGGTGTTGGCTGCCGCTGAGCATCTCCCCTCTTGTATCTCGTGCTTGTCCCGCCTGCAACAGGACTTTATGGGCTTCCTGCACCTGGGCTGGGAGAGCGCCACGTTTGAGGATGATGGCCTGTGCAAGCCGCTGACGGAGCTCAGCCCCCTGTGGGCGGCGGTTGCGCAGGTGAGATGTTGATGCGTTCATGGGCAGCGGGGCCACACTCGGCTCAGATGCTGTTGCAATCAATGCCTGTGCATTTGCGGACAGCAGGGGGAGCTCGGTAAGGCGAGTGCTGATCCTCTGCGGGATTTGTCTGTCTGTGCAGGTGGTCGACCTCACTCGCCCAGGCCTGTACACCGTGCAGCGAGTGCTGGGGTGGCACCCGCTTCACGTTGCAGCCATGTCAGGTGCGCCCAGGGCAGCAGCTGGCCGGTGTGGGCTGCTGTATGCACTACTGTTGTGTGGCATTGGCAGCTGTGGCAGCATGCATCCCTGTTGCGCTGCCTGACGTATTTGAGCCAGCACATTTGCTGGCGGATCACCGGAGCAAGAACCTTGCTGCCGTCTTTGCATGACGAGCTGCCTTCACCGTCGCCTCCTGCCGCTCCCCAGGCAACATTGAGCTGATACGCCGGCTGGTGGAGCAGTTCAACTGCGACCTAAGGGTCAAGTCCATGAACAGCTGGACGCCGCTGCACTATGCCGCGGCTTACAACCAGGTGCGGCAGCTGGCTGCTGCAGCGATGTGCAGCACACGTTGCACTGCATGCGTGGCTGTGGCTGTCCCACAGGCAGCAGGGCGCAGAGCACGCTGGCGGCAGCTAGGGGCGCTGCCATTGCGCCTCAAGCTTGCTTGCCCGGCCTCATGCCCAGCTGCCCTGCCTGGCCAGTGCTCCTTATCTCTCAAACACCCCCGCTGTTGGTTGCCTGCAGGTGGCGGCGATAGAGGCGCTGATCAGCCTGGGCTGCGAGGTGGTGGTGCAGGACGCTGTGGGGTCGACTCCGCTCCATGTGGCGGCCGGGGAAGGGCACCTCGGCGCCATCAGCGCGCTTGTGCGGCTGGGCTGCAGCTCGCAAGGTGGGTGCAGGGGCGGCAGGCCAATCGATGAGTTGGCAGTTGCGCGATGCAGCGCGAACGCTGGCATTTTTGTCGTGAGGCCGAGCTTGTTTCCACACCGAAAAACTCTCAGCTCCCGCTGCCCTGCCCTTACTGCTTGCAGTCACTGACCGAGACGGCTGCACGCCTCTGTACTGTGCTGCGGCATGGAACAGGATAGAGGCGGTCCGCCTGCTGGAGAAGCTGCACTGCCCCTCCAGCCTGAGGAGCCTGGAGGGGCGCACAGCGGTGCATGTGGCAGCCGAGCAGGTGGGGCTGGGGGCAATATTAAAGGCTGCTGGGTTCATGGGTCACGCAGGGAAGCCGCAGCATGCGAGCTTGCAAGCCTGGTTGGCAGCTTGCAGGCTGCCGCACCAGCGCTGTGCCGTTGCCCTGCCTTGATTGATCTCGAAACGTGTCCTCTGTTTCCTGTGGCTGCAGGGCTGGGTAGACCTGATTGACGTGCTCATAACAGAGCTTGGCAACCAGGTGCGGTTGATCAGCAGTCGCGGCAGTGCTTTCGTGTGCAACTGGCAGGGATGGGTCACCAACAGCAATCATCAGCGCACCAGCTCGCCCGCAGTTCAGCGTTACACGGGCTGCGTTGCTCCAAGGCTTGCAGGTGGATGCCAGGGACAACTACCAGTTCACGCCGCTCCATTCAGCCGCCAACGGCGGGCACGTGGCGACCATACGGCGGCTGGTGAGCAGGCGGGGCTGCGCCAGCTGGCTTGCTTTGTACACTCTTTCTCCTTGCTACGCGCTCATTTGCTGCGTTGCAGGCCGCAACACCTTGGACGTGCCTCGCTGTGCACAGCGTGTGCTGACTTGGCTGCCCCACTGCTTGTGCATTACTTGCCTGCAGGTGGACTTGAAGCACGACCTGAATGCGAGGGACTATCTGGGGCGCACGCCGCTACATTATGCAGCCATGCATGGCCGGGTGGGTGCAAGAGAGGGCACACTGGGATGGGGAGGGAACGGGGATGGAGAAGAGGGTGGAAGAGGGTGGATTTCTTCGGCTTGCTTCGACTGCCTATTTCTGCTAGCAGTCTCTCACTCCGCATGTCTCCCTTTTTACTGCAGGTGCCTGCACTTGAGGAGCTCATCCGGCTTGGGACGGATGTCGAGCAGCGCGACCTGCGGGGCGGCTATACAGGTGCGACGCTGTGACGTGCTGTGCCGCGCTGTGGTCGCGAGTGTTGTGTTGGACACGGTTCAATTTGGAAGCAGACAGGCCTGCAAGTTGGCCGACCAAGGCACACCAAGCTGCTTAGTTTAGCCCCCGATGCCATTGGTGCACACTGACCACTGACTAGCACGCCTTGCACTACCCACTTCCTCGCCCCCTGCAGCCCTGCACCTGGCTGCGGACGCGGGGCAGAGCGACTCCATCCTTCGAGCGGTCTCGCTGGGGGCAGCCGTGGATGCGCAGAGCAACAAGGGGCTCACGCCGCTGGCTCTGGCGCTCATGAAGGTGCGTGGGTGTAGCGCAGGCCTGCTGCCGCTGGATCGTAGCCGCATGCTTGCAGCCGCTGGGGTCGTGTGCCCATGCAGGAAGTAGCCTGCGGTTTGCGGCTGCATGGCGATGGGCACGTGTTCGCAGGCCTGCTCGTGCTGCCCTCTTGATTGCGACCGGGTGCCTGCTGCTGGGGCCTGGCGCCTTCTGCGGCTCCTGCCACAACCTCGTCACCTCCCTATCTTTTGCTTTGCAGGGCCCCGCGAACCTGGAGTCCATCTATATTCTGGTTAGCACTGTCCCTAACCCAGCCTCCTCTGCATCTGTTGTTGCAGGGCCCCGCCAACCTGAGTCCATTTGCATGCTGGTTGATCCTTTGGTGCTGCCCTCAACCCAGCCTCCTATCTGCATCTTTTGTTGCAGGGCCCCGCCAACCTGGAGTCCATTTGCATGCTGGTGGAGCTGGGTGCTGACGTGGATGCCACCCTGGCGGCCCGCTCCCTGGAGACGCCGCTACACATCGCGGCGCGGTCGGGGCGGGGGGACATCCTGTCCCGCCTCCTCGTCTGCCCAAACGTGCGATCAACGCCTGCTGCCATCGCTGCTGCCGCCGCTGCTGCCTGCTGCTGCCGTTGCCAGCTGCTCCTGCCACCGATGCTGCTGCTTCTGCAGCGACACCGGCACATACGTGTCTGCACACCTGGCTGCCGCCTGCAAGCTTGTGTCACATGTAGCCTGCTTCGTCTCGCTTCCAGCCTGCAAACTTGTTCAATCCTGCTTCTTGCTATCCCTTGCAGATCTCGGTGACCTGCCGCACCAAGGATGGATCCACAGCACTGCACTATGGCGCGGCGTTTGGTCAGACGCACGTGCTGGCGCCCCTCGTGGCGGCGGGGTGCCCCGTGGATGCGAGGGACAATGCAGACAACACGCCTCTGCACCTGGCTGCCGGTGCGTTGCTGTATGCTGTAGGTTGCAAGGCGTTCTGTGTGTCTTGTGGATGCATGCAGACAACACGCCCCTGCACATGGCGCTAGATTCATTGCTGGTGCTGCAAGCCTCGGCGCTGCATAAGCTGAGTCTGCAACTGGAGCGCTGCTGCGATGCGGCAAGCGAGGCTGGCTGCTGCTGCGCCGCCGCCCCCGCTGCCCTGCCCCTTTTTTGCTCCACCAAATCCACAAGCATTGGTGGTAGCAGAGCTCACTTAGCCCTGCAAACCAACCATCCTTGCAGGCTGTGGATTTCTGGACACAGTGGCCGCTCTGGTGGACCTGGGAGCAGACGTGAATGCTCGGGACTGCACAGACTGCACTCCCCTGCAGGTGCCTAGCAGCAGCATGCACTGCGTGGCTGCATGGGCAGGCTGGCCTGTAGCAGCGGAATTGCAGCTCGAAATGGGGCTTCTCATGCCATGCGTAACGTGCTGTGCCCTCCCACTATGCTTGCAGAACGCTGCGCATGGCACGTACTCAGCACTTGCTGCGGTGCCGAACACCAGCGCAGCTGCGGCAGCCCCCACGCCGCCGCCTGCAGCCACTGCCACTGGCTATGCGCGGCTCAACCCGCCGCACCAGCCGCAGCTGACGCCCGCGCAGCAGGCGGCGCAGGCAGCCATCACTGCAAGTGAGTGGGGTTTGGGAGGGGCAACTCTGTGGCCTGGCCAGGCTTGCCCTCAGCAGCGTGATCCGAGCCGCAGTCAGGGCCGCCGAACCGATCCAATGGCATCAGGACGCTTGCAATCTCGTAAACTCTTGTGTCTCCACTGCCTCGCCACACGTCCACAAACCCCTGTACTCTCTCTCCCCTCTCCCTTCATCGCAGGCACCACCGCCACCAAGCGCGACGGTTTGATGCCAGTACGCACGGGGCTGGCCTGGGCGCCCCTGGGCGGCGGCAGCACTGGCCTGGACCCACTGCTTTCTTCCAGCTCACTTTGGGGTGCCACTGGCTTCTCTGCCACGCTGGACCTGGGCCCTCCCCCCGCCCTGGCCCTGCCCCCACCCCCCAGCACGCCTCCCCCCAGCGGCGGCGGCGCTGGCAGCAAAGCGAGCGAGGGCAACGCCGGTGCCAGCGGCAGTGCCGGTGCCAGCGGCAGCGGCGGCGCGAGTGGCAGCGGCGGCAGCGGTGGCAGCGGCGGTGGCGGCGGGGCCAACGGCCAGGACTTGTGGTCCACCTGGCGGTCCCTTGGCCTCACCAAGCTGCTGAAAAAGGCGTACAACCAGCAGCAGCGGCGCGGAGGCAGCGCGGCCAGCCAGGCGCAGCTGGCTCAGACGCAGCAGACGGTGCAGGCGGCTCTGGCGCAGATGCAGCAGGCGCTTGCGCGCTCTCAGGAGGTGCTGCAGCAGCAGCTGCTGCTGCAGCTGCAGGTGCCGCCGCTGCCTGGAGAGGGTGGGGCGGCCGCCGCCCTGCCCGGCTCAGTTGACCCTTTCCTGCTGGAAGCAGGGCCGTCCATTTCAGGCACTGCTGCCGACGCAGCAGCCGGCAGCAGCGCCGCAGGCGCCCTGGTCCCCGTCAGCGGCAGCCTGGCGAGCGGCGCCGGCGGCGCAGGCTCCTCTGCCGCCGCGTCCTCGCTGTTGGGTGGCGTGGATGGCAGCGGGCTGGCGTTGGCAGCGGCGGCTGCCGCCATCAGCCGGCCCGCAGCGGACACCTCCAACATGGATTGCCTTGCGCGCCGCACCGACCAGCTGGCCTTTGGCGCGGGGGAGCAGGACCGCAGCCGGCTGATCAAGGTGGGTGGGGCTGTAGCTAGTGATGAAGGAAGCCCTGGTTGCTGCGTGTTAGGGCAGTGAACATGAATCGCAGAGTACATGAATCCCACGTTCTTGGTTTGTTGTAGCTGTGCTGGGAGCAAGCTGCAGGAAGCTGGTTCGCGCTCAAATGCGCGCTGTGGTCTGCTGCAACTGCACAGCCACAACAGCAACAATACTCTCGTATCATGCAGGTGGTGGAGCGGCTGGTGGACCTGGGCGCTGACCTGCACCTGGTGGACAACGAGGGGCGCACCGCGCTGCACCTGGGTAAGCACTGTGTTTGCACGTGCCTAGCCGTTGCACTGTGCCCGCACACTGGAAATGCTCCAGGTAACACACATGCACATGCTCTCAGCCTGCGCCCCGCTTGCCGAACCCAACTGCAGCCGCGGGCTGCGGCGACAAGTCCATGGCGCTCAAGCTGGTTGAGCTGGGCACCGATGTCAACTGCAAGGACTCGGTGGGAGGTGAGCGAGCTGCTGTTGCAGGGGGAATTGTTGAGCAGGTGGGCTAGGCAGGTGAGCACGTGCGCAGCTTGTAGCGGCTGTCATGTGGTTGACTGTGCGCATGTTGTTGCCACTGTGGGGCAGCCTGTACGGCTGCCCAGCCGCTCAGAGAATAATGCCACGCCCCTGCCCTCAACCCCCCTGTCCCTGCTCCCAGGCACGGCGATGCACCACGCGGCGATGGCCAACAAGAAGGAGATGATGTTTGCTCTGGCGCGCCTGGGCTGCGACTGGCGCGCCCGGGCCGACGGTATCGACGGCGCCACCGCCTCCTTTGTGCTGTGCGGCCAGCACGGCAAGACGACACGGCAGCAGGTGCGCGGGCAGCTGGGGCGTCTGGGGGGCATGGCTGTGTGTACGGATGGCGTGCGCTGCAATGCAGTACGACCGGCACCGGCCACTAGACCTCATGCTGCGGCCACAACACATGTGCTGTCACCAAAGCACTGCATCACTACCGCCACTCATGCTTGCTGCCCCTGCGTTCTCGCCCACAGAAGCTGTTGGACGCCAAGCTGAAGCGGGTGGCGCAGGAGGGCGCCAGCGCGCGCGCCGCCGGCCGCAACCCGCTGGCCGACGCCCGGGACGATGACCGAGACGATGCGACAGGTGGGCAGTGCAGTGTAGCGGGTAGGCAGTTTAGGGCTTGCTGTCTGTGCAGTTTGCTGCGTGCTGCTTGCTGGTTCGTTGGGCGCTGGCGGATGCCGCACATTCACTCATCCTGCTATGTTAACCTTCACCCTCTTGTGCTATTCATCCTGCAGCTGACCTGGAGGCGGAGCAGGCGCTGGCGGACGCCGCCATGGCGGCGCTGTTAGAGGAGGAGGAGACGTGAGGCAGGGCTGCTTTGTGGCGGGGTGTATTGCCCCGCTCTGCCTAGCACTGCTCGAGGGCGTCAGCAAGAAAGGAGGAGTGGCGTGTCAATCACGCCAGGCTCTTGCTAGGTACATTTCAGCCCCCGCGCGGAACCCCAGCACCGAAGTTGCTGTGCACTTGATCCCTGCTCCTTTTGCTGCAGTGAGCAGGAGGCGCTGGCCCGCCAAAAGTCCAACGGCAGCGGCGGCGGCAAGAAGAAAAAGAAGGCAAAGGCCAAGAGCAAGGCAGGGCCATCCGCCAACGCGCCAGCTGGCGGCGAAACAGCTTCCGGCCGAGCCTCGGCTGAGGGAGAGGAGCAGGAGGAGGAGGCACAGCCCCAGCAGGCCCCCGCCGCCCAGGCCAAGGTTGCCGCCGCAAGCAGCGCAGGCGCAGCAGCCGCTGCAGACTCCGCTCGCAAGGCGGAAGCAGCCAGCGCTGCAGAGGCCAAGCAGCAGCAGCAGCAGCGCAAGGCCAAGGCGGCAGCCAAGCCTGAGGGCGCTGCCCATGCTGAAGCGGCCGCGGCAGCGGCGGCCCAGGCGGACAGCGCAGCCGAGACTGCCAGCGCTGCTTCTGGTGAGAGCGGAAGCCGGTTGCCGTCTTTCGACTCTGGCACGCTGTTTGGCTGCTCAGCACGCTGCACCGCTGCTTCCCCGCATTGGTCTTGCTTACGCACACCCTCTGCTTGACCCCAACCGACCTCTTTCTGCTCCCTCCAAGCAGAGCACGAGCTGCTGCGCCTGCAGCTGGAGGATGCCGCTGAATCGGCCGCCAAGCTGCTTGCCAGCGAGCCGTCCGGGGAGGCAGGGGAGGCAGCTCTGGAGGCAGCCATGGCCGCCCTGGATGAGGCGATTGACCTGGCAGCCGCCGGCGGCGTGTCAGCCAAGTACGGCAAGAAGGTGCGGCGCAAGCTACACCTGCACCTCAACGAGCTGCGCGGCATCCCGCCGCCCGAGCCGCCAGCAGCAGCAGCCGCGGCTGCCGCCGCGGCAGAGGCGGAGGCGGCCGCTGCTGCGGCCGCTGCCGCAGCCGCGGCAGAGGCAGCAGAGCGCGAGCGTGCCGCAGCCGCGGCGGCAGCACAGCAGCGGCAGGCAAACGGCCACGTGCCTGCCGCCAAAGCGGCGGCCGCCGCGCCGTCCTCTCCCGCGGCCCAGCGCAAGTACGTGCCACCCACCGCCAAGCTGCCCCCAGCTGCAGCTGCCAAGCCGTTGCCACCTGGCTTCCCGGCGCCTGCTCCCCCCAAGCAGCCAGCGCCTGCTGCCGCACCAGCGGCAGTGCCTCGATCCCCAGTCAAGGCTCCTTACAACCCCTTGGCAGCCCAGCAGCAGCAGCAGCGCTCGGCGCCGCCAGCAGTTGCGCCCGCCCCGCCTGCACAGCCCATGTCCCGCCCAGCATGGGGCGGCGCAGGCGTGCCGCAGCCTGCAGCGCCCCGCGTGACTGCCACACCTGTCGGCCCGCCGCCGTCGATGCCGGCGCCGGCGCCCCAGCAGTATGCAGCCTCAGCTGGCGGCTCTCTGTTTGGCGCACCGCCTGGCACAGCCTCGCTCTTTGGTGCACCTGCGGCCCCAGGCGCACTACAGCAGCAGCAGCTGCTGGCGGCCGGCGGCACCAGCTTGTTTGGCAGCGGCCCAGCAGGCAGCGCCGGCGGCAGCCTGTTTGCTGGGGAGCCTGCTGTGGGCCACCCGCCTGTGTCCCAGCAGCCAGCGTTTGCCTCCCTGGCCGCCTTCAGCGGTGGCATGGGCGGCGGCGCTGCGCCCACTGTGCCAGCTGGCGCCAGCCTGTCCTCCCAGTTTGCTGACTTGGACATCTCCGAGGTGCAGCAGGCCGGGTACGAGAGCTTTGCAGCCGGCGGCGATGTGGGTGCTGGCGCCGGCGGCCTCATCAGCAGCGGCCTGGCCGCAGCTGTGTTTGGCGCCGCTGCCGTGGGTGGCTCCGCCTCAGAGCCTCTGGATGGCCCTGGCGCCCTGCTCTCCCGGGACTTGCTGGGAGAGATTGATGGGCTTGCACCTGGCGCGGCCGACGCCCCTGGCATGCTGCGGCTGCCTGACAGTGCTGACTCGCTGTTTGCCCCCGCTGCGCCCAGCCCCGGCCAGCCCAGCAGTGCCAGCAGCTCCTTCTCAGCCTTCCGCTCCCTCTGGTGAGCTCCCACTTCTGTGGTAGGGCTGGAATTCCAGCCCAGCCCTGTTTGGCCACCCTCCCTGCATTGCATAGGCGCACTCTCCACCCCACTCTCAACCCCTAGCAGATAGCAACTCAGTAGCTGAAACTCAAACATGCCAGCCCTAGGTATTGCCCCTCGTATTTGTTGCCTGCGCGTTGCTATCAGACGCCCTGCCCCCATTTGCCGGCAGCCCACCCAATTTTCCTGAATCCCCACCACGTTTTCACGTATGTTGTTGCTGTTCCGCACCGTGCCAGCCGCTGGTGCCGCCCCCGCCAGCGCAGTGCCGCGTGCATGCTGCAATCTGGTCCCCGCTCCCTTTGCTGCGCTTCCCACGTTTCGCTCGCAAATTTCATTCTGCTGCCAACCCGACAAACACCATGTCACTGGCGTCCCATGAGAGGTGATTACAAGGAGCAGGGCACATAGCCCCAGGCAGGATACAGGCTGGAGGTAACAAGGTACAGAAGAGGTACAGGAGGGAACAGATGTGTTTGCTGCCCGCCCAGCGGCCATCACGCAATGAGCAGGAAGATGAGCACGATGAGCAGCAGCACCTGCGCACAGCAGGGAGGCGCACGCAGCGGGGCTCAACGAGCAGCTATCTGATGGCGGCTGACCGAAGTTTGTGCATGCCCAACAGAGACAGCATGCAAGTGCTCCATTGGACACACCCCTCAACTGCAACCTAGCAGCAAGGCCAGAGGCAATGCAGCAGCAGGGCAGCACTACAGCCCCGCAGCAGGTCCTTCTCCTCACCAGGAAGCCGATGATGCCCAGCTGCCCCTTGGACCCCGCCTTCTGCAGCACATACTCAATCTTCTTCTGCGCCACGATGAAGCAAGGGCCAGGTGGCAGGGGGAAAACGTATCAGGTGAGCACATGTGCAGGGCGGGCGCCTGTGTCACCATGTACCCAGCACCAGGCATGCCGCAGTAACCAGGAAGCCAGCGCAGTGGCGTGGTGTCACAGCACAAGTGGCATGGCACCCACGACTAAAGCCGTGTCGGCGGCGGCGCACCTGTGCTGCCTGGAGGCGTGTGGAGGTGCCCTCAATCTCTGTGTCCAGCTCATCCAGCAGCTGGCCCTGCAGCAAGGTCCAGGTCGTACAAGTGCAGAAGGTCATACCAGGGCCAGGCTAGCAGCAGCACAGGCACGGAGAGGCCACCGTGCCAGGCATGCAGGACGCTGGCTGCAGTACAGCAAGCAAGCCTTGCAGGCTGCTGCCTGCATTCTGCCGGCCCTGCCCTTCCCTCGCAGCACACCACAGATGCCGCCAACAGGCTGTTCCCTTCCTGCAACTGGTCCACACATGGCATCCGCGTGCACATGCACTGCGCATGCCCGGCCCTTCAGCACGCAGCACAGCATGATTGCCCGCACCTGCAGGTGTAGCTCCTTGCGCACACATTGCAGCATTCCCAGCCCTTAAGCAGCACAGCATTTGACTGCCCGCACCTGCATGTGCAGCTCCTGCCCCATCTCCTTGCCCAGCTCTCCTATCCGCACCACGTGGTGGCTCAGCTGGTCCAAGTCCTCGTCCTGCCGCCTGCGCACACCGCAGGTTGCATGCTTTCAGGAATGACAGCACGCAGTGCAGCCCGGGCACCAAACACGCCTTTTGCAGCAGCTGAGCCGCCTGCGACATGGCAGGGTGACCGCATGCATGCCGTACAGCCTGCACACACGCTCTCTCGCCAGCACCCACATCCCACTCACTGCATCAGCAGCTGCTGCCGGTCGCCCTCTGACCGAATGAACCGGTCATTCTCATCATGCACCGCCGCCGCCAGCCGCCCCGCTGCGCTGCCGTCTGCTGCTGCTGCCGCTGCTGCACTGCCCGCGCTCAGCCCGCTGCGCAAGCTGTCTATCTGCCGCCGCGTGCTCATGACCCACCTGCAGCAGGCGAGGGCAGCAGCGTGCTTCGGTGGGGTTGCACAGGCTCAGAATGCCTGGATCTGGCTGACCAGAGGTGCACCTCGTGCTGGAACAGCTGCGGCTTACTGCTGTACTGGCAGCTGCTTGCACTCCTTAGTCTACGCATTCCATGGCATAGGCAATGCAGACAGCACTGCCGCCTCACTTGCGCCGGTCCGACAGCTCCTGCTGGCTCAGGTTGAAGCGCTGCGGGTTGCGCTCCGCCGCATCAATCGACTTGTCGATCTCGGTGATCTGGCGGGGAGGCGCATCAG
>VFQQ010004640.1_pt1 | contig 11962 bp, 22 predicted proteins | sample 3512341 | NCBI WGS metagenome assembly VFQQ01 (sample SAMN10412373, study PRJNA504923) | tailings metagenome | isolation source: Relicate 2 Philex TSF1 revegetated site | place: Philippines: Tuba, Benguet | collected 2017-08-29 | reverse complement strand
CAGCAGCAGCAGCAGCAGCAGCAGCAGCAGCAGCAGCAGCAGCAGCAGCAGCAGCCACAGCAGCAGAAGCAGCAGCTAGTGGCGGCAAAATTAGTCAGCCGCCCCCCGGGTGGCCCAGCAGATTCAGGCGGGGATGCACGCGGCTCCAGCAAACAATTGCAAAAATGAGCAAGTGTAAAGGAGCATGAACACACACCTGGGTGGCCCAGCGGATCCAGGCGGGGATGCGCTCCACCCACTCGCCGTACGCAGTCTCCAGCCGCACCTTCACCTTGGTCCTGCGGGATGCAAGGCAAACACCGAGAGGATCAGGACCAACAGCACAGCATCGAGCCATGCCTGCTGCTGCGCGCAGCGAGAGGTAGAACAGGAGTGCACGCTTCCTCCCCACAGCCCCGCCGCACCTGTGCTCGATGGCGGGGGTGCCGTCTGCCTTGTCGGGCAGGAAGAGCTGCCACACGCCAAAGTCGTTCTTGATGGCCCAGTGCTCCGACTTGGGGTCCCAGTTGTTGAACTCGCCAATGAGTGCCAGCGCCTGCCGTTCGTGAACACAGAACAATTGGTCAAGCTAGATGGCGTGTCACACTTGCCAGCTGCACGGCGATAGGCCCCTTCCGCTGCACTCATCCAGCCTGCCTCAGCCCGCCGGGCCCCTCCCGCACACAGAGGGCAGCAGCATGCAACGCAGGAGGTCGCGCGGGGCATCAACGCACACAACACATGGAAAGCATCGAGTGGCATTTCACGAGAGTGAAGAAGTGTGTTCACCTGTGCGCCAGGAGCCCACTCGCGGTACCAGATGCCCTGCTTGCCCTCGTGCTCGCCGCGGTTCAGGCCGTAGAAGCGGTAGCCTGCGGGGGTTGGAGGAGACCAGTGGGCAGCAGCAGAGGTGAGCAACGCATGCCCCAACCGGGCGGATTGCAACGAGTTTCGCAACAACTGCGAGCTGACCAGTACGCATTGCAGCCACATCCTGAGCACCAGCCAGCCACCCACCCTGGGTGAACTTGTCCAGGCCGCCCTCGTTGGCGTCAATGGCGGCACGGATCGACTTGAAAACGTGCCAGCGGTACTGCATAACGAGGGACACCACAGCATCGCAGACGGTCAGGCCAGCAAAGGACAAGCAGCATTGTTGGGCCATGCCTTAATTAACATGCAACGCTGCCAGTCCTGCCCCGCCGCCTCCTGGCCCCGGCAGACAGGGCCGTTGTTCGTATCAGTTTATCCGCCCTGTTTCAGCTGCCAGTTTGGGGACACTCCTAAGGCGGTGCGGACCTTGAAGTGGTCGGCGTGGCTCCACAGCGAAGGGTCCCACTTGAGGCACTCGGTGCCATCGTGCTCGGGAATGGGTGAGGGCAGGCCATAGGGTTCCACATATGCCTGACCCTCCGGCACTGCAGGCAGGCAGGTCATGGCAACAGGCGCTCGCTTGAGGCCATGCCATGTCGCGGCAGGCAAGGCACGCTGCCCGGGAAGGCGCCATGCAATTGGGTGCCCAGCCCAGTTTAGTAAAGAAAGAGCATGCAGATGCAGCAAGCCGGCAGCCAAACTAGCCTGCAAGCAACACAGCCGTCCTGGCCCCAAGCTCCCTCCCTCCCCAACTCACCGTGCACCACAGGGGACCAGTAGTCCTCTGCGGTGGCGGGCTGTGCGCTGCCGTTGGTGCCGCGGGACGCCACCGCCGCGGCGCTGGGCGCCGGCGGCACCGACACACCGGCGGAGGTCAGCTGCGACTCCAGGCCGGTGACTGCGGCAGGCAGGGGTGGCAAGCAAGGCACAGCGGGTCGGCAGGTGGGCATGGGTGCTTGTTCATGTGCCAGGATAACCGCAAAATGGCCAGACAGAACCAAAGGAATCGGATGCCTAAGGCAGGAGGCAGCCATGGGCGGCAGGCTTGCTTTGCGCCAAGGGCTGCCGCGCCGCCCCGGGCTGTCGTCAACCATCGCATGGCATGGCTGTGCATGTGCCCAGCACTGCAGCCCTGTCTGCTGCCCCCATCCAGCCAGGCCAGGCCGCCCCAGGGCTGCCTCAGGCGCTTGCCTGCGCTCTCCGCTGACTGGATGGTCTTCTTGAGCAGCTCATTCTCGCGGCGCAGCACCTCTAGCGGCTGGGACTCACCCTCAGCACGCACTGCCAGCGGCCCACGCGAGGCCGGCTTGCGTGCGCCTGCAGGCAGGGGGGTCGGGCGGGGCAGGTAGCGGCGGCGGTCAGCGGCGGCGCACCGGCCTCCCAGGCCTGCCCGGCGCAATGCGCGCCGCCATCGTGCCGCGGCCGGCCGATCCAGCCGATCCCCGCCCCCAGCCGGCCGCAAGCGGCTCACCCGAGGCGGAGAGGGCGCTTCCCAATCGCTGGCGCTGACCCGCGGCGCTGGCGGCCAGCGATTTGCCGCCTACTGCCTGCTGCGTCGCCGCCTGCATCGTGACGGGGCCGCAGCGAGGCTGGGGCGGTGCGGGGTTGGTGTGAAAGGGGGCGACCGGGGTGCCACGCTCCCTTGGCCGTCTCGCGCTGCGATCGGGCGACGGAACAAGGCGGCTCGCGACGATCGCGGCCCCTAGCCGCCCTGCATCAGCCCATGCCCCGCTACTCACACTTGAGCGCGCCCGAATCCGCTGCTCCCTGCCCCTCCCGGCCGCCATGCATGTTTACAAAGAGCACGGACGAGCGGAATTAGGACATGGCGCCCCGCCAGGGCGCCCCGCCAGGGCGCCGCCCCCCATACTCCCACGCCGGCGGCGGCGGCAGGCGGCACCTCGCCGCCCAGGGCCTCAATCCAGCCCCGCCAGCCGCTGCTCGTCCTCCTCCTCCTGCAGCTGCTGCAGCGTGGCGCCGGGCCGCGCATCCAGCACCTTGCGCCCGGGCCCGCCGCTGCTGCCGCCGCCGCCGCTGCCGCCTGCTGCACGGTCTGCCCGCATCCGCTCCAGCTCTGCCGCCTGCCGCCGCTGCTCCAGCTCCGCCCGCTCCTGCTGCCGCCGCTTCAGGTCGGGCAGGTAGTCTGTGCGGTACTGTTCCGCGCACTTGGCCACCGCCGCCATGAAATCGTCCATGCCCTCGCCTGGAAAGCGGGGGACAGGTGGCGGGCGGCACGGATAGGGTTTTGAACCAGGGAATGGGGCTGTCTGTCACTGTCGGCCATGCAACTGGCACGGTGGTCGCAGCAAAGCTGACAATGCCGCAGGTACCACATGCGCAGCCTTGCATGCATGGCCAGCGCACAGATTAGACAAACAAGTACCACCACCCTTCAGTCAGGCCGCTCCTCAAGGCCTCACCTGTGACCGCCGACACACCCACGGCGGGCATGGCCTGGTAAAACTGCTCCAGCACCAGCGACATGCTGCGGCTCAGCGTGGCGGCGTAGCTCTGCTCGCTGTCTAGCGCCTGTGTGTCAGTAAGGGTGGAGAGGCAGGCAAAATGGGGCGGCTGGAGCCAGGCTGGCACATGGGAGAAGGGCGGCCTCAGGGCACAGCACAACAAACTGCATGCAAACGCTGCCAGCCAGCCATGTACAGCGTACGGTGTGCACAAATGGTGGCAATTCCAGCAGCAGGTGTTTGCAGCTCAGCACAGCACAGCAGTCACCTTGTGGAAGTTTTCAAAGTCGGCCATCCAGTCGAGCGCAAACTCATGGCGTGCGACATCCACCTGCAATTTCGGAGGGCGGTCCTTCTTCAGGCAACGCTGCATTGCGGCCGGGATGGCAACTGTTTGGCGGCGCCGGCAGCTGGATGAAGCAGGCATGCAGGCACTAGTCCAGCCCAACAGCCTAGCGCCAGCTCTCTGGGCAGCACAGTGCCTGTCCCGGACCTTGTTGAAGACCAGTAGCACCGGCAGCCGTGTCTTGTACAGGATGGAGCAGGCCTGGCAGCAGAAGGCGGCAGAGGGAGGCAGCTGAATCGGCCAGCCAGCCAGCGATGCAATTGGCCAGCCAGCCAGCGATGCCGGGCCGTGCCAGGCCACCGCACATGCCGCCCAGCCTGCCCGTACACACACCTCCCAATAACCGCCCACCCTGCCTGTACCGCTCCTTTACACACTCGGCGCACCTGCAGCATGTTTGTCATGAACGTCTGGGGGCCGACGCACCGAGGGGTGTCGATGATGTAGGCAACCTGCAGATATGGTGGTGGCAACCAGTGCTCAGGCGCTTGCCCTCACCATGTTCAGGCATGCACAGACGCTGGGCAGCTACAGCAGGCGGAAGGAGAGCGAGAAATGCCAGCTGAGCTGGCCCCCACAGCGGCGCACCATGGTGGGGAAGGAGGCGGCAAACGCGTCTGTGATGATGGCACCCGACGCGCTCCACGTGAAAATCTCAATCTGAGGCAGGGCAGGGGCGGCAGCGGCGCACGGCGGCGTGGGGCCGGCAGCAAGGCGGTCAAGGGAGAAATGCATCGCCAATCTGCAGCAGCTGCTGAACTTTCAGGGCGATGCTGCCACAACGCAGCGACCGCGCCTCAGGACAGGCAGCTACTGAACAGGGCAGCAGAGGCGGCAGCAGCGGCGACTGAGAGGCTGCAGTGGACGGCCACAAAGCTAGCCATTGAATGAAACGCCCGCCCACCTGGCCCGGAGTGTCTGCCACAATGAACTGCAGCGGCGGGTCGCGAGGCTTTTCACAAAGCGAAATGACCTGCGGGCAGATGGGGGGCAGAGGAGGCAGCGGCATCAGTCAAAACGTTGTGCCGAGCCAGCTGGCCCTGCTGCGGCAGCCTGGCATGTCGGCTGCAAAGCATAGCTGTGTCACAGCTGGCTTTGACCACAGCTGCGCAACCCACAGCCCGCAGCGGCTCGAGACCCCTTCAGCTGGCCTGGTCAAAGCGCGTGGCGAAGAGGTTGAGGGAGGTGAGGATGCCGCCGTTGGGGCCCAGGCTGTACTGCTTCATGACCTGCAATACATAAAAGTGGGCAGGCACGTGTGGCAAAACAAATCGAGACAGCGTCCACTTTGCACATGCTTGCTTGCTTGATGGGCAGCCTGTCTGTCGCACAGCCAGCCGCGCCCCGTCTGATACGTGCCACGCTGCTATGCCGCTGCTCCGGCACTGCTGCTGCACATGCTGCAGACGGACAGCTGCTCCTGTGCCACTGCTTGCACATGCTGCACATCATCCAGCTGCTGACCAAGCAACCAAGCGGACGCGCACGTTTTTGTAGTTGACCGTGTCTCGGATGTCCACATTGGCTCCGTATGGCACGTGCGTCACTGCCGGGTCCAGATTGATGATGTACCCCGGCTGCTGCTTGGCGTGCAGGTGGGCGTTTAGCCGCTGCAGGAAGGTCGTCTTGCCGCTGCCCGCCATGCCTGCGCAGGCGGGTGTGCAAGGGCCGGCGGCGCTCGCACGGCAGCGGCGGCAGGCGGCCGGCGGCGGCGGCGGCAGCAAACACGCAAGGGCAGCAGCAAGGGCGCATGCATGGCACTCCTACAACTAGTGTGCACTCCTCGACACGGCGACCGGCCTCCCAGAGCCTTGGCCAGAGCGCACCAATGACCAGGATGACGGTGGGCTTGGCTTCCCCGCCCTGCTGCTGCCCCTCCGCCTGGTCTTGGATGTTCAGGCTCTGCAGCCCCTCAGCGGCTTGCTCCCCTGCACCCGCCTGCGCGCTCGACATGGCTGCTGGCTTCAGGTGTGCGCTGCTGCTGCGTATGGCTACCGGATGGACGGATCGTATGCATTCAAGTGTCAGCGGCCGCTTGCAAGCTGAAGACCTTGCGCATGGGCGTGCGCCCCATTGGCCGAGCGCCCAGCACGCCAAATGCTGCCTGCAAAGGCACATCAACCCACGCATTGCAGTTGCTGATTGGATCGCAACTCCGATCCCTGCGCCGCAGCCCCAGCCGTTCACTTCGCGAGCAGGCCCGCTTGCACACAGCCGCCAGCGGCTCCTGGGCTTGCAGCCCGAACTCGTCACAACTCCTGCACCCTTTCAGCGCTAGCAGCAAAGCAGAAAACCGCCGCTACTGTCGCCCGCCGCCGCTGCCGCCGCCACCGCCGCCGCTGCCGCCGCCGCAAAGCAGCCATGGCCGAGAATGGGGGCGACGCTGGGCGTGGCCAGCTTTCGCTGTCCTTTGGTCCGGTGACTGAGAAGAACATCGAGCAGCTGCGGGTGGGTTACTGGGCGTTGAGCCCGCAGGGTGTCTTGGTGCATAGCATTGCATGCGGCTGCCGCAGGGCGCGGCATCATGCCCGCACACCAGGCAGAGTGGGGTCAGGGAGAAGGCAGGACCAAAATCATTGTGTTTGTTTGGCCCTGGGAGAATCAAATTTGGCCTCAGGCCACCTTTGTGAGGCCGAATCAACAAGCAGCGGCCCTAAGAAACAATATTTTGAGAAGTTAGTTGGGCCATTACCAAGTCGATTGGCCCAACTGAATGCGCCTCGTTAAGTAGTACATTCATCAGTAGCTTCAGTTGGGCCAATCGACTTGGTAATGGCCCAACTAACTTCTCAAAATATTGTTTCTTAGGGCCGCTGCTTGTTGATTCGGCCTCACAAAGGTGGCCTGAGGCCAAATTTGATTCTCCCAGGGCCAAACAAACACATTGATTTTCGTCCTGCCTTCTCCCTGACCCCACTCAGGCAGCTTATTCACATGACTTGAGGCTGTGAAGCTCCAACCAACAGCTGCTGCTGCCGCCTCTGCTAATGTGGTCGCCCTGTCCTCACTGCCCTTGCTGCCAAGCCCCGCCATCACAGCTGCTGTGGCCGACCGCTCGACTCAATCACTATCCCTCCTTGATCAATCAATCAATCGCAGGTGCTGAACCGGGCCATCTTCCCCATCAACTACCCCGAGCGCATGTACAAGGACATCCTGGCGTACCCTGATGTCACGCATGTGAGCCGCGATTGAATCAGCAGCAGCTGCGCTTGCTTCTGAAGCGTTCATGCTGCTGTTGAAGCCTGCGTCCTGGCATGCCCGGATGTCACGCATGTGCTGTTGGCGGTTCCTGTTCCACTCCTGCGTGCAATGAATGACATGCCTGCATGTCATGGATTGCTCGGTGCTCCCCACATCCCACATCATGCGCTCTTGCCGACCGACCACTGCAGCTGGCGTATCACAACGATGTGCTGGTGGGCGCAATTGCTTGCCGGCTTGAGAAGACGCCGCAGGTGGGACTCATTGCCTAGGGTGCTTTCCATTGCGCAATGGCCTTGGACCAGCACTTTGTGCATGCGCCCCGAGCCGTTGCAAGGAGCTGGGCGTGGGGCCAGCACTGCGCCTGCACCACGAGCCAGGGTGATGTGCATGCGGTGGGCTGCGGCTGTGCAGCTGTGCTTGACGTTGTTTCAGCCGTGTTTGACCCTCTGTGCTGCAGGGCCCGCAGCTGTACATCCTCACGCTGGGCGTGCTGGCGCCGTACCGCGGCATGGGCGCCGGTACCGCCCTGCTGGAGCGCTGCCTGCAGGTGCGCTGAGGCCTGGGTGAACTGCCATTGCCACTGCACTGCTGAACCTGCTGCTGCAGCTGCTGCTGGTATGCGTGACGTCACGTGGTGGCACGACCGCCTGCATTACAATCCTGCCTGTTTGAACCATTTTTTTGCACCCTTGCGTCTGAACTTGTTGCAGTCGGTGGCCGCCAACCTGCCGGAGATTTCAGAGGCGGTGCTGCACGTGCAGGTGAGCACTGCTGGGCAGAGCGCCGCTGATCTTGCACAGGCTCGAGCAGCAGGCTCCTGCACCCAGCTGGAGCCTGTGCCTGCTGTGGCCTCAGCATACCCGCATGTCTCAACATGTACAGCTGTGCACCAAGGTTGAACGTGCAGCCTTTTGCTGGTTGTGGCTCCTTCCTTGCACGCCTGCTGTACTCTTATCATGCTTTAATACCGTTGTCACTCAGGTGAACAACGAGGCGGCCATCAAGTTTTACTCGCGCTTCGGCTTCGAAGTCGCAGAGACAATAGCGGGGTGCGCCGAGGGCCAGGCGGTGCAGCAGCTTGGGGTTCCCTGTCCCTCGTGCTCGCCATGATCGGTCCCTTCACTGACGTCTGCCATGCGGCCATGCCGCCTCCCCGCCCACTCCTCAAGCTGCTAACAACATACAAGCTGTTCCGCCCCTGACTCTGATCGCCCTTCCGCCATGCTGCAGCTACTACAAGCGGCTCGACCCCCCTGATGCCGTGCTGCTGCGCCGGCGGCTGCAGCCAGCGGCAGGCGACGGGGCGGCGGCGTGACGGTCGCAGCAGGCAGCAGCAATGCGCCCCAGCAGCGTTCTGTGTTGTCTTGTGTGGGTAGAGTGTAATGATAAGTCGATTCAGTCCCTTGCAAGCGTTGCAAGCTAAGCAATGCTGGTCCCAAAAAGAGTTGCACAGGCGGCGGCGGGCCACCTGGCGGTATTTCCATGGAGATCTCTCGGCGCGTGCCACAGCGGGCCTCAGGTGTCTTCCCAACAACCAATTTGGGGCCTGAATGCGATAAGGCGTGGCCGGGAGGCGCAGGCGGGGCGCTCGTGGAGTGTGCCCGAACAAGTGGGCACGTGCGCGCCCAGGGGCCGCGATGGTGCGTCCACATGGATGCAGAGGGCATGCTTGATCGTCATCAGCCTGCCAGGCGGCCGCTGACGCCCGGGCCCACAGCCGCCGCTGCCGCCGCCGCCGCTTGCGCCCCCTTACCCGTGCAGGCCGAGGGGGAGGGCATTGCTGGTTCTGTGCTGGAGGTGCCCACCTGGATCCTGGCCATCATCTTCCTCTGTCTCGTGGTCTTTTCCTTCCTGGTCGAAGTGGTGAGTACACCAGAGACAATTGCAGCACCGTGCCTCGTGCTCCGCCAGCTGGGCTGCCTGCGCCATCCCTGAAATGCACCTCCCGCCATGCCGCTGCATCCATGCAGGTGGTGCACAGCTGCACCCACTACTTTGAGCGGCGCGGCCGCCATGGGATCGGTGCGCTGGGAGGGAGCAGAGCGCCACCTGCACCATGCACTTGCTCGTTGCCCCGTGGCACTGAGTGGCCGAGTGCCCAGCCACATCAGTTCACGCCCATGTCGCGCCCATGTCACGCCAGACCTTTTTTTCCTGCTAACTGCACTGCAGCCAAGGCCATCATGGTGGTGGTGTTTGAGCTGACGCTGCTGGGCCTGTTTGGCCTCATCCTGGAGGCCTTCTCAACCCCCATCTCCCACGTGTGCGGTGAGGCGCCCGCCAGCTGCCCGGCATGGTGCACAGGATCATCAGGGGCATTTGCGGAGTCACGGGCAAGGCAGGTTGGGGCGGGATGATGCCCTAGCACACACAGCAAGCCTCCGGCAGGCTGCCATGTGTGCCCTGCCTGCTGGCCCCGTTGCGCAGTGCCCTACTCCACCGGCCTCCAGGAGTGGACGTTCCTGTACAACATCAAGGGCTGCCCCTGCTGGCAAGTGGCCCTGGCCAGCTGGATGATGTTAGCCGCCTTTGATGTACTGTATGTGCATCTGCACGTGGATGGCAGCACAGGCGACACACCACAGATGTGCTGCTCTCCTGCATATCACTGCCCGGCCAGCCAGCTGTGACAGATATGCACATATGCTGCTCCTGCCGCTTGCCCTGCCTTGCAGCCTGGCCGACACACGTGGCGTGAGCCTATGTGCTCAGGTGTGGTGGGCGGCTGCGTCAAGACCACGTGCCTGCTCAACTGGCTGCTCGGGTTCCCTGCTCTGCCCACTGCCATCCATTTCCTGCTGTGGCTGCAGGTGGATCGCCAGTGCCTCACTTCGTATGTGGATATGAAGGCCTACTGCGACTGCGACGTCACTGCGGACCCGGCCAGCTATGCAGGCGGGTGGCGCTGTGCAGCTGGCATAAGCCCTGCCCCTCTTGCACAGGAGCAGCGGTATTGTTGCACAAGGGGGTTGCAGTGCAGGATAGCCCCTGCTGTCACTGCTGTGCATGCCAAGCTACGAGCTAACTTTTGGCAGCACAAATCTCATGTCGCAGGCTACGCCAATGCGAGTGCCAGCGGCCGGCTCAGCGAGGAGTGCCTGGTGCGAGGCTCTATCCGCCATCCTGCCCACAATGAGCGTTTAGCATTCACAGTACAGGGATGGTCGCCGCCGCCGCCTGCTGGCCCGCTGCTGCCAATGCCTCCCTCTCCCACCCTGCCATCTCCTGCAGCCCTACCGCCAGGCGGAGGCGGTGCACTTTGCCATTGATGTGGGGCGGGCGTTAGAAGTGCTGGTGAGGACGAGGAGGGAGGGCCGCAGGTGTTAGTGGAGTGGTAGCAGCCTGCTCACTGCCCTTCCACCAGCTGGCTTCGTGCCCGCTCAGGGCCTGGCCACCCCAGGCTGCACCTGGTGCCACCTGCTCCGCAGCGGCTGCGGGGCGGATTCAATACCAGAGTTAAGTTAAGCCACCCTTTGTGCGTCCCCGCAGGCCGACGCCACCAACAACAGCGTGCCGACCGTGGCGGAGCTGCTGACGGAGCCTGTGGCCGCCATGGCGTCCGCTGATGAGGGCGGCGTCGTGTGAGTTCAGTTGATTGACTTAGTGTGCTCTGGCTGCTGGACGGAAGGGGGCTCTGCCACAGCAACCGGATGCAAGACCCAGCGGTCAATTCACTCACGCCTCCCCGCCGGGTCCCCACTGGGCATCCGCTCCTGCAGTCAGGTGCACGACGAGCTGAACCCGGGGCTCAGCGGTCCCTGGCGCCAGCGCCGCCGCCTCACACAGCTGTTCAGCGCGAGTGAGGAAGAAGAGCTCATGCGGCTGAGGTACCTTGTGGCCGAAGAGCAGAGCGGGTACAGCAGCAGCAGCAGCGGCGATGTGACGCAGGTGGGTCGCTGCCCCGTTCTCTGGTCCTGCCGCTGCTGCTGCCGGGACGCCGACAGCGGAATGGCTGTGCTGCCGCCGCCGCTGCGACTGCTGTTGCCGCCAAACTCAAATCCACCAGCCCTGCCCCTCCCCCATCCCTCCAGATGCTGCCCATGCACGGCTCTGGAGAGACGCGCTGCACGGGCCCCTTCCTCACGGGCGACTGCCCCGACGGCAGCATCCAAGCGCTGAGCACCCACGTGCTGCACCAGATCGACGTCTGGGTCTTCCTGCTGGCGCTCTTCCAGGCCAGCGTATCAGGTAGGCAGGGGGGGCAGGAGGGAGAGCATGGCGTGGCCCTTGCCGCGGCGGCGGTTGCAACATGAGACTGCATGGTGGTGGAGATCAAGAAGCCTCGCCCTTGAGCCGAACCCCATCCCTCGCCCTTCCCCCCTCCCCCTCGAGTGCTGGTCATCTGCCTGGCTGAGCTGAGGGTGCGCCTGCAGTGGCAGCGGTGGGAACATCAGGCACAGCAGCAACAGGAGACCAAGGAAATGAGCGACGTAGGCAAGGCCGCAAGTACAGCTGCACTGGGCGGCAGCAGTGATGGCGGCAGCAGCGGCAGCCTGGGAGGCGCAGCTGCCAACTGCTTAGAGGCTGGGCAGGGGGCCGGCCCTGAGGGGCTGCCTGCCGCAGTGGAGCAGCAACCTGGTGCAAGGAAATTCTGCGGCGTCCTGCTGAAGGCGGCTGCGTGGCTGCGGGAGGCAGCCATCTGCTGCCTCCAGGCACTGCTGCCCAACACAGGTGTGGTTTGAGCTACCTCGCTGTTCTCATTACCCTACTCTTGGCTCTGCGCTGTCACTTTCTGTGCTTTCTGTACCTGACCCCAGACCTGTTGGGTCCGGCTGTCCCCAAATTCTGCTGCCGCCGCTGCCGCAGTGCTGCGCCGCGACTTTCTGGCAATGAGGGCCATTTTCGTGAAGGCCACGCGCCAGTCTGGCGGCAGCCTGGGGCGCCGAAGAGCCAAAGGGCACCACGGCGTTGCCGGCCACGACTCCAATGGCCACGGCAGTGCAGGGAGCGGTGGCGGCGGTGTGGCGCACAACGGGGCTGCCGGCTCGCATCTGGGGCCCCAGTCATTTCTGGACTATATCTCCACCTGCCTAGAGAACGACCTGGCCTCATTTGGTGAGATTGGGGTCTGGTCTGGGGTCGCAGTACTGGAGCC
>VFQQ010004639.1_pt1 | contig 11962 bp, 8 predicted proteins | sample 3512341 | NCBI WGS metagenome assembly VFQQ01 (sample SAMN10412373, study PRJNA504923) | tailings metagenome | isolation source: Relicate 2 Philex TSF1 revegetated site | place: Philippines: Tuba, Benguet | collected 2017-08-29 | reverse complement strand
ATCGACCGGCAGGTGCACAAGTACCAGCCGGCCTCCGACCGCATCCGGCATTTCCGCGAGTTCACGCTGCCGATGTCGGACAAGGAGGTGGAGAAGCAGGCCGCGCGCTGCATGGATTGCGGCGTGCCGTTCTGCCACGGCCCGACCGGCTGCCCGATCCACAACCAGATCCCGGACTGGAACGACCTCGTCTACAATGGCGACTGGGACAACGCGATCCGCAACCTGCATTCGACCAACAATTTCCCGGAATTCACCGGCCGCATATGCCCCGCGCCTTGCGAGGAAGCCTGCACGCTGAATCTTGAAGACATTCCGGTCGCCATTAAGACTGTCGAGCAGGCCATCGCCGACAAGGCCTATGAAATGGGGCATATCCGCCCCTATCCGGCGGAAAAGAAGACGGGCAAGAGCGTGGCGATCATCGGCTCGGGTCCGGCCGGCATGGCTGCTGCCCAGCAGCTCGGCCGCGTCGGCCATGACGTTCATGTCTATGAGCGCGAGAGCAAGCCGGGTGGGCTGATGCGCTTCGGCATTCCCGACTTCAAGATGGAAAAGCACTATATCGACCGCCGCGTCGAGCAGATGCAGGGCGAGGGCGTGACCTTCCATTGCGGCGTCAATGTCGGCGTCGACAAGCCCGTTTCGGAACTGCTCGCCGAGTATGACGCCGTGCTCTATTGCGGCGGTTCCGAGACGCCGCGCCCGGCCAATATTCCGGGCGATGATCTTGAAGGCGTGCATGATGCGATGCCTTACCTCGTTCAGCAGAACAAGCGCGTGGGGCGCGAGGATATCCAGTCGGTCGCGTGGAAGTCCGAGGCCATCGTTGCCGGCGGGCTGCATGTCGTGGTGGTGGGCGGCGGCGATACGGCGTCCGACTGCGTCGGCACGGCGTTCCGTCAGGGCGCGGTGCGCGTGACCCAGCTCGACATCCGCCCGCAGCCGCCGGAAAAGGAAAACAAGCTCGCCGTCTGGCCCTATTGGGCAACCAAGATGCGCACATCCTCGTCGCAGGCCGAGGGCGCCGAGCGTGAGTTCCAGGTGGCGACGCTGGAGTTCATCGGCGAGGACGGCCAACTGACCGGCGTGAAGTGCTGCGAGGTCGACGAGAAGCGCAAGCCCATCGCTGGCACCGAGTTCGTCATCCGCGCCGATCTCGCCTTCATCGCGATCGGCTTCGCCGGCCCGATGGCTGGCGGCGTGGTTCAGGAACTGGACGGGCAGTTGAAGATCGGCGTCGATAGCCGCCGTTCGACCAATGTCGATGCCAACGACCGCGATTACAGGACAAGCGTCGACAAGCTCTATGCCGCCGGCGACATTCGCCGTGGCCAGTCGCTGGTGGTCTGGGCGATCCGTGAAGGCCGCCAGGCCGCCCGCGCAATCGACGAGGCGCTGATGGGCTCCAGCGTCTTGCCGCGATAGGCCGGCGTTTCAGCGAATTGTAAGAAAGGCGCCGCGAGGCGCCTTTCTTTTGCCTGTCAGCATGGCGGTCACCGGCCGAGGCCGCGCCCCGTGAAATTCGCCTGATGTGCTGGTATGGTTCGCGGATGCAAGAGTTTGATCCAGATGATGTTCTAAGCCGCCCATTGATGGCGAATTTGGCGACCGTTGCCCCGGACGGCGCACCGCGCAACGCTCCCGTTTGGTTCATCTGGGAAGACGGCGCGATCTGGCTTCTCGGGTCGTCAGATGGAAGTGCGGTGAAGCATCTGGAAAGAGATCCGCGCTGCGCAGTGGAAATCGTTCACTACGACAATGATGCCGGCATCCTGCTGCATCTCGGACTGCGCGGTGCAGCCACCATCGAGCCGATGTCGCCAGAGCGCTTCAGGCGACTGCTTCACAAATATCTCGGCCCCGAAGCAGACTGGAACGCATGGTTCATCGACAATGTGGCCCAGATCGAACATCCGGACGGGCGCATGATCAGGCTTGTTCCAGCCAGTATTTTCACCAACAACGTGTCGTTCTTCAGGACCGGCCCCGACTTTGCGTGGCCGCCGAATCCGTAGCTGCGTTGTTGCCGATCAGCGCCTGACGGTCGCCGTCGTGTCCGGTATTGCGGGCGCGGCTGCCGTTGCCGGCGCGGCCGGCCTGGGCGGCCAGGAAAAATCGTCGGCGCGGCCCGGTTTGGCTTCGGGCGCGATGCCTTCGATCGCCAGTTTGTCGCCAGGGGAACGCGGCGTGCCTTTGCCGACATTTGCGCCGAGCAGTTCGGTGCCGCCGTCGAGTTCCGGATCGTTGAGCGAAATTGGCACTGTTCGGTCGACAGGTGCAGCCTTCTGCGCCTCGGGAGTTAGTGCCGGCAATGCGGGCACGCCGGCGGCCGCACCTGGCGCCGTGGTGAGGCCGAGGATCTTGCTCAGGGGCTTTTCCGCGTAGAAAGCCAGCTTGCGTTTGCCGGCCTGGGTGAGGTTTATGCCGTCGTCGGAACGCAGGCGAACCGGCTGTCCATTAACGTCCGGTCCGGTCGTCACGAATGCGCCGTTCTCGTCGACGAAACCATCCCAGACATCGACGAACTCGGCCTTCGCCCCCTCGCTCGCCGCCCGGTAGATATCGTTGAACGCCAGCATGTCAGAGGTCATCTTGGAATACCTGAACGCCGGCATGCCGACCCAGACGAACGGCACCTTGCTCGCCGTTATCGCCTTGGCCAATGCTTCCGCGCGCCGGGCATATTCCTTGTTCCAACTGTCCGTTCCCAGTGTTTCGCGCGTGTCGCCCACGCGCATCTGCTGGCGGTCGTTGGAGCCCAGCACCACGGCGATCGCGGCGGGCTTTTCGGTTTCGATTATCCCGCCGATTTCCTTGGGCCAGTCGAAATAGTCTTCACGAACGAAACCGGACGAGCCTTTCGACCGGTCGACTATCCTGACCTTGGGGTTGTCCGCATAAATAATGCCAAGGCCGTCGGCGAGGCCGCTGCCGAGAAAGTCGCCGATGACGAGCACGACCTTCGCATCGGCCTCCTTTTCGACGACGGGAATCTCCGGCTCCGCCGGCTTGCGTGCGACGGCCCGCGCCTTGGGTGCGGTCTTGCGCACTGTTCCCTTGGGCCGTCCTCCCGGCACATCGGCCGGCGGCGCCAGGCGCGGCTCCCTGCGCGGGAAAAACAGGTCGCGCAACGACCATGGACGGTAGACCGGCTCCTGCGCGAAGGCAGGCGAAACCGGCAGCGCCAGCCAAAGACCGGTCGTCAGAACGGCAAGCGCAACAAGGAGCGCCGTAATCCGGACCGGAAATGCGGTGCGCTCCTTGGCCGGCAAAGCCCTGCTCCTAGCGTTTCCTCAGCGTCTTGAGCACTTCCATGCTCGGATGGCCGTCCTCCGTCAACCCGGACTTGGCCTGGAACGCCTTGATGGCGGCACGCGACCCTTCACCGATCTTGCCGTCGAATTTGCCGTCATAATAGCCATAGGCGGACAGGCGCTGCTGAAGCTCCTGCTTCTCCTCGAAGCTGAGCTTGGTGAACGGCCTGTTCCAGTCCTGGACGAGGCCGCCATAGCCTGCGATCTCGTCGGCAAGCAGCCCGACGGCAAGCGCATATTTGTCGGCATTGTTGTAGCGCTTGATGACGAAGAAGTTCTTGGTCATCAGGAAAGCCGGCCCGGAACGCCCGTCCAGCACCTTCAGCTCCGCTTTGTCGGAGCCGCTGCGGAACGGTTTGCCGCTGGCGCGGGCGACGCCGAGCGACTGCCATTGCGACAGCGACTGCGAACCGCTCGGGAACTTGCGTCCCGCCGGCAGGCTGACTTCGTAGCCCCAGGTCTTGCCGCTCTGCCAGCCATTCTTGCGCAAGAGGTTGGCGGCGGTCGCCAGTGCGTCAGGCACGGAATTCCAGATGTCGCGCTTGCCGTTGCCATCCATATCGACGGCATAGGCCTGATAGCTGGTCGGAATGAACTGGGTGTGACCCATCGCGCCAGCCCATGAGCCGGTCAAATGGCTTTCGTCGATATCGCCGCTCTGCAGGATTTTCAGCGCGGCAATCAATTGCGTGCGTGCGAATTTTGCCCGGCGCTCGTCGGCATAGGCAAGGGTGGCCAGCGAACGCACGACATTGCGCATGACATCGTCACGCTTGAGGATTTCGCCGTAGTTCGATTCCATCGACCAGATGGCGAGCAGTATGTAGCGATCGACACCGAACTTCGCCTCGATGCGGTCGAGCCACGGCTTCCATTTCCGCGCCATGTCGCGCCCGACTGCCACCGACTGCTCATGCACCCGGTTGTCGAAATAGTCCCAAACCGGCGCGGTGAATTCGGGTTGGAAGCGTGCCTTCTGCAGAACTTCGGGATCGATGTCCTTCACATTGCGGAAGGCGCGATCGAAAGTCGTGCCGGAAATGCCGCTCTGCGCGGCGGTGTTGCGGAAATTCGAAACCCAGCGCTGAAAACCGGCGTCGGCCGAAGCCGGGCTCGCCGAAAAGAAGAGAGCGAGCGACAGACCGGCGGCTGCCGCGGCGCTTGCAAGGCGAATTGCGGTCTTGCGAACGAGCATATTTTCCTCCTTGTCCATTATCGGAAGACTCATTCATCGCCGAACGCGGTTATCAATCAGTTTACCATAGCGAAATTCGCACGCCAAAGATCGCTTTCGAAGCCCGCGAATGCGCAAAAGCCGGCGGTCAATTCAATATTTTTCAATTTCGGCGTGAAAATGTCGCAGTCCGTGATTGTCGGTAAGCCGTCGCCCGTGGATAAGTGTCGATATGAAACAGGTTCGCAAAGCAGTATTTCCGGTCGCCGGTCTCGGCACGCGCTTTCTTCCGGCAACGAAATCCATTCCCAAGGAAATGCTGACCGTGGTCGACAAGCCGGTCATCCAGTATGTGGTGGATGAGGCGCGAGAGGCCGGCATCGAGCATTTCATCTTCGTGACCGGCCGCAACAAGGCTGTCATCGAGGATCATTTCGACGTCCAGTTCGAGCTGTATGACACGCTTGCCCAACGCGGCAAGGACGACCAGCTTGCGCGTCTCCAGCGCCTTCAGCCGGCACCCGGCCAGACGAGCTTCACGCGCCAGCAGGTGCCGCTCGGCCTTGGCCACGCGGTTTGGTGCGCGCGCGATCTCGTCGGCAACGAACCTTTTGCGGTGCTTCTGCCGGACATGATCATGCAAATGGACCAGAGCTGCCTCAAGCAGATGGTCGAACTCTACAACGAGACCGGCGGCAACATCGTCGCCGTGCAGGAATGCGACCCCGCCGAGGCGCATAAATATGGCATCGTCGGGCGCGGGAACGACGTGCATGACGGGTTCGCGATCACCGGCATGGTGGAAAAGCCGAAGGCCGGAACCGCGCCATCCAATCTCTACATCAATGGCCGTTACATCCTGCAGCCCGAGATTTTCGGGATTCTGGAAGGGCAGGAGCGTGGGGCCGGAAACGAAATCCAGCTTACCGACGCGATGCTGAAACTGGAAAAGCAGCAGCCGTTCTACGGCTCGCACTACAAGGGCAGGACCTTCGACTGTGGCTCGCCAGAAGGCTTCATCGAGGCAAATGTGGCGTTTTCGCTGTGGCGGCCCGACATGCACAAGAACGTCTCGGCGATGCTGGAAACCATGCTCAAGGAGTTGAGGCCGATCGAATAGCGATGGTTTGAGCGGCCTAAAAGCGCGTCGCGATCTTTCAGGTTCACTACTCGCGCCTTAAGTCTTTGTTTTTACGCATGTCGTTATCGCAAAACCGCTGCGCACTTTTGCGCGACATGCTCTATCGCTGAACCCTCAGGCCGACGAACACGCTGTTGGCCTGATAGTCGCGGCCTTCCAGATTGCTTTTGAGCTGCTCATGCCGCAGGCGCCCGGTCAGGCCGGCATAGCGGTTCAGCCACCATGTCGCGCCTGCTTCCGCATTGAATATGACGTCGTGTCCGTCCGAGCCTGAATAGTCGCGGTAGCCGGCGCCGATCGCAGCATTGGCCGTGAGATTGGCGCGGATTTCGCGTTCGACCGACAGCCGCGCGGAATGGAGTACGGAGCCGCTTTCGCCGGCCGTCGTCGATCCTTCCACCTCGGTTGAGGCAGCGAGGTTTACCATGGTTCCGCGCTCCGGTGACCAGGCAAGATTGGCGTTGACGGTCGGCCCTCCTATCGCGTTCAGGCGATCGTCGTCGAAGCCTTCGCGAATCCAGCCGGCTGAAAACTCGCCCGACAGCTTTTCGCCGAGATCGAGTTCAACGCCGGCGCGCGCGCCGAGCCGGTCCGATGAGCGTTGATATCCGCTCGTATCGACCTTCTCGTCGTAGAAGCGACGGCCGACTTCCGCTTCCAGGAAGGGCGTCAGCGCCGGCGAGATTTCGTAGCCGCCGCGAAGCGTCAGCGTTGCCAGCGTCGAGTCGCGGTCCTTCTGCGATAGGACGCCGCCAGTTGAAAGTTCCGCGTCGCCATACATGTCGTGCTCGACCCTGCCGGTGATGCCGAAACGGGCCTTGCCCACATCCTTTTCGATGCCGAGGCTGCCGTTGAATGTCTGCCTGATCGGCTGGGACAGGGTGCCTTCGATCGCGACCGGGGAGGAGCCCGATTCCGGCCGGCGCAGATAGCCGGCCTCGATGCGCCCGCGCAGCTCGTCGCCGAGGTCGAGATCAAGCCTGCCGTCGATGCCCGCTCGCGTCTCCTTGATCTCTTCGCCCGAGAGTGTCCGCCGGATGTTTCCGTAAGCGTCGATCGTCGCCGAATGGCGGCTCCAGTCGGATACGGCATTGAGGCGCAGCGTGGTTTCTGAAAGCACGCCGGAGGAGCCGCCGCTGCTCGCGCTGGCGTTGGAGGTGGCGGTTATGCCTTGTTCCAGCGACGGGCGAAGCACGAAGGAACCGACGCGTATACCGGTAGCGGCGAAAGGGTTGTCGTCGCGGGGCCGGTTCAGGCCTTCGATCGCTTCGGCGCGCTGCGCTCCCTCGTCGAGCCTGAGGACCTGTTCCGAATCGATGGTCGGGGTGCGGACAGTGCCGGTAGTCGTCTCGTCGTCCACAGCCTCGACCGGTTGTCCGCTGGCGGTCGTTTCGCTGTCCGGCTGCGTCGCGGCAGCAGCGTTGCGGTTGCGTGCGTCTTCGGTGCGTCTTCTGGCTGCGGAGGTCGGGCGCGTGCCTGCCGGTGGAGGCGCGTCGGCAAAGGGATCGTCGGCGTTCGGCGGCAGATCGAACAGGCTTGCGTTGGGCGAGGCCGTGGTGTCGGTGGCATCGGGGACGGCTCCGGTGCTTTCGGGAGCGTATTGCGGCGGCGGGTTCTGGTCCGCTTGTGCCTGATTGGCGGCATTCTGCGCCTGAGCCCTGCCGGCCTGGCCTCTGCCCAGCAATGCGCCGGTAACGTCAGTCTCGGCAACCGCTCCGCGCAATCCGCCGCTGTCCTGCGCATGAGCTTGGAACGCGCACAAAAGGGTGGTCGCACTTGCTGTAAGAAGCAAGGTCCGCAGCGCCCTCCATTTCGGGCGTTCTCTATTCTCTGGGCGGACCCAAGACATAATCACCTGCTGTGCAGCCCCAAACCGCCATCGCCCGCAGACATCAGCGTTACCGGACCGTAAATGGGGATGGTTAACGGAGGGTTGAGGAAGGGGTTGTCCGCAAGGGGCTGGAGTCGATAATATTGGACAGCGGCACGCCAAAGCGCTAATCGCATCAGCCATGCACGCAGGATCTCTCAAGAAGAAGCAGCCCGACAGGCAAGCGTCGATCGCTTCGGCGATGCGGACGGTGAGCACTGAGCGGGCAGGCGTCGAGGCGCTGACCGAAGCGCTGGAAAACGGCCTGGCGGAACCTTTCGCCGAAGCCGTCGAACTGCTGGCCGGCATCAATGGCCGGGTTATCGTGACCGGCGTCGGCAAGAGCGGGCACATCGGTTCCAAGATCGCAGCCACATTGGCCTCGACCGGAACGCCGGCGTTCTTCGTTCATCCCTCGGAAGCCAATCATGGCGATCTCGGCATGATCGCTCGCGACGACGTCATACTTGCGATGTCCTGGTCGGGTGAAACCGCCGAATTGAAGGGCATCGTCGCTTATGCCCGGCGCTTCAGCATTCCCTTGATCGCGGTGACCGCCGGCGAGAATTCAGCCCTTGCGCGTGAATCGACCGTTGTGCTGAACCTGCCGCGCGCGCCCGAGGCCTGCCCGCATGGGCTTGCACCGACGACGTCGACGCTGCTGCAACTGGTTATCGGCGATGCGCTGGCCGTTGCGCTTCTGGAGGCGAGGGGTTTTACCGCCGACCATTTCCGCACCTTTCATCCGGGCGGCCAGCTCGGTGCCAATCTGATGCATGTCGCCGAGATCATGCATTCAGACGACGAAATGCCGTCCGTGCCGATGGGCACAAGCATGTCCGAGGCGATCATCGAGCTTTCCAGAAAGCGGTTCGGCTGCGTCTGCGTCGTCGACGATGAGGGCAAACTTGCCGGCATCGTCACCGACGGCGACCTTGCCCGCAACCTTCACCGCAATCTCGGCGAACTGGCTGTCGACGACATCATGAGCCGCAAGCCGAAAACGGTGCAGCCGCAGATGCTGGCAAGTGCGGCTATCGCTGTGCTCAACGACAACAACATCAGCGCGCTGGTGGTTGTCGAGGACGAACGTCCGATCGGCGTCGTCCATTTCCACGACCTTCTCAGGATCGGCGTCGTTTGAAGCATGATCCCGAAAAGTCGCAGACTTTTCTATAAGATCATGCTTGAAAAACAAAAGCTTAGAGCGAGATAGCGATTCAGGTAAAGGTCATCTCGTTCTAAGACAGCGAAGCTATGCGGTCAGCCGGCGCCCGATGCGCGCTAGCGGCAGGCGGCCAGAGGACGGTTCCTCGGTATCGTTGGCGCTTGCCGGGCCTTGCCGGAATATCTGGTTCACCGGCTTGGGGCGACCGAGGTAAAAGCCCTGTGCCTCGTCGCATTGCTCGATGCGCAGAATGGAAAGCTGGTCGTCGGTTTCAACGCCTTCGGCAAGCACCGGAATGTCGAGGCTTTTGCCGAGCGTCAGCACCGCGCGCACGATGGCCTTCGCCTGCGGGCTTTGCTCCACCTCGCTCATGAAGGAGCGATCCAGCTTGATCTTGTCGAACGGGAAGGATCGCAAGGTATCGAGCGAGGAATAGCCCGTACCGAAATCATCGAGCGCGATCGTCACGCCGAGCGCCCTGATCTGGCGCAGGATATGAAGCGTGCGGGTCTTGTCGGCAATGATGGTGGATTCCGTGATCTCGAGTTCCAGCCTGTTCGGCGACAGACCGGTTTCGAGCAGGATCTCGTGGACAAGCTTCGACAGGTCCGCATGAGCGAACTGTATCGGCGAGAGGTTTACCGCGATCTTGTAGGGCGTGTGCCACGAAACGGCTTGCCGGCACGCCGTGCGCAGCACCCATTCGCCGATCGCGATGATGAGGCCGTTTTCCTCGGCGATCGGGATGAATTCCGACGGCGGGACCGAGCCAAGCTCGGGATGGTTCCAGCGCAGGAGCACTTCATAGCCGCGAACATCGCCCGTCAGGACGGAGGTCTGAACCTGGTAATAGGGTTCTAGCTGGTCGAGCTCGATCGCGCGGCGCAAATCCTGTGCCAGTGCCCGGCGCGCGCGCGATGCTTCGTCCATCTTCGATTCGTAGAAGCACACCGCCCGCGTGACCTCGGCCTTCGCCCGGTACATGGCAAGATCGGCATTGCTTATCAGCCGGCCCTGGCTGTCGCCGTCCTCAGGATAGATCGCGACCCCGATGCTGGCGCCGGTAGATGTTTCGAAATCGTCGATGCGGATCGGCCGGAACAAGGTGCTTTCCAACCGCGCGACGAAATCCAGAAGATCGTTCGGTTCGCTGAAACGCTTGACGGCGGCAAACTCATCCCCGCCCACGCGGGCTACGAATTCGCCGTCCTTCAAAAGCCTGGAAAGTCTGCGAGCGATGGTTTTCAATGCCTGGTCGCCCGCGCTGTGGCCGCGGAGGTCGTTGATTTCCTTGAAACGGTCGAGGTCGATCCCGAGAACGGCGACCTTTACGGCGTCCTCACGGGCGCGTTCCAACTCGTTTTCGAGATAGGTGCCGAAGCTCACGCGGTTCGGCAGGCCGGTCAGTGAATCGTTATGCGCCAGATGCTGGAGCCGCTGGAATGTTTCCAGGCTCGAGCGCGCGTCGATGAGGTAGCTTGCGATGCCCGTGGCGGCGATGATGAAGCCGACGCCTGCCACCGCTATGGCCATCGCCTCAAGCACTTCAGGGTCGGTGCCTGCGGCTCCGGTCAGCATCGGCGTGACCGAGACAGCCGTCATTCCGGTGAAGTGTAACCCTACGACGGCAAGAACGAAGAGGCCGAGCGCCAGATTGCTCGAAAACTGCCAGGTCCGGCGCACAGCCTGACCGATCGCCAACGCCGCGACTATGACGGCGATAGCCACCGATGCCACGACGTAATCGGCGTTCCATTCAACGATGCCATCGACGCGATAGGCCATCATGCCGGTGTAGTGCATGGCTGAAATTGCAAGTCCGACCGTTGCGCCACCCAGTTCCGGCGCGAAGCGTTGGCCGCGCATGAGGGCGACAGTGAAGCCGTAGGCGCAGCCGGCGATCACGATCAGAAGGGAGGCCATGGTCAGCATAGGGTCGAAGGTGACCGGTGCATTTGTTTCATAAGCCAGCATGGCAATGAAATGCGTGCACCAGACGGAAGAGCCGGCGGCGACCGCAGTCAGAAAGACCCAGCCGCTCTTCTGTAAGCCTTGCCGTTCACCTGCGCGTCGGAACAGGCCAAATGCGACCCAACTGCCACTCATGCATATCAGTGCTGCCAGAAGAACGAGCCACAGATTATGCTCCGTGGCGATGCACGAAATGACGCTCATATGGAGGGACCCCCGTCCGATATCTTTCGCGTGAAGTCACAACCTCAGGTCTCACTTCACCGGTCGTAAAGTAGGCAGAAGTTGACTACAAATGGTAAAAAATGCCGCAAAAGTCATCATTTTCGTGATGACGATGGGGAAAGCCTGAGAATTTAAGGGTATCTTGCCGATGTCAGGCGGCTTCGACCACCAGGTCGGAGTCCTGCACGGCCGTGACCCGAACACGCGCGCCGACAGGAAGGTCGGGACCGGAAACGCGCCACGTCGTATCGCCAAGCTGGATGCGGCCACGGCCTTCGCTGATTGGTTCGGTCAGTGTGGCCGTGCGGCCTATCATCTGTTCGCTGCGCCGGTTGAGCAGCGGCTGGTCGCTCTGGCTGTCCCGGCCGGACATTATCTTGTTGCCGAGATAGGCCGAGACGAGGGACAGGAGCAGGAAAACGATCACCTGCACCTGCCAGATCCATGCGCTGGCGTCCCAGATCAGCAAGGAAATCGCGCCGACGATCAGCGCGGCGATGCCGATCCACAACAGGAAGACGCCGGGAACCACGATCTCCAGCGCCAGCAGGGCAAAACCCAGCACCATCCAGTTCCAGGGGCCAAGTTCGGAAAAGATGCGTTCCAGCATGATCGTTGCCTCGCGCCGGTATCAGTTCTGATCCGGAGTGCGGGTGATGGGCGGCCGCGATGACTGGCGCTGGGCGCCCGCCGTGCCTTCCGGCCGGAATACCTCCTGGGCGATGGCGCCAATGCCGCCGAGCGAACCGATCAAGGATGACGCCTCGAACGGCATCAGCACGATCTTGTTGTTGCTGGAAGAACCGATCTTGGCCAGCGCTTCGGTGTATTTCTGCGCCACGAAGTAGTTGATCGCCTGCACGTCGCCCTTGGCGATGGCTTCCGACACAACCTGTGTTGCGCGCGCTTCGGCCTCGGCCGAACGCTCGCGCGCCTCGGCGTCGCGGAAGGCGGCTTCCCTGCGGCCTTCGGCTTCCAGGATCTGGGACTGCTTGAGACCTTCTGCGGCGAGAATCTGCGCGCGCTTGTTGCGCTCGGCCATCATCTGGCGGCCCATCGATTCGACGAGATTGGCCGGCGGGTTGATGTCCTTGAT
>VFQQ010004638.1_pt1 | contig 11968 bp, 12 predicted proteins | sample 3512341 | NCBI WGS metagenome assembly VFQQ01 (sample SAMN10412373, study PRJNA504923) | tailings metagenome | isolation source: Relicate 2 Philex TSF1 revegetated site | place: Philippines: Tuba, Benguet | collected 2017-08-29 | reverse complement strand
GCGCGCGGGCTCGGTGCCCTGCCACACCAGCACTCCGCGCACGGAGTCGCCTCGCGCCCGGTCGGAGCTCGCATCGGTGGCGGCCAGTTGTGCGGCAATGGCGCGTGCCATGGAGTCACCCCTGGCCTGCGCGCGGCGCGACATCTCGCGCCCGGCTGATGCGGCCAGATCTGCCGTGGCGGCGACCGCCGCCGCACCGGCGTCGGTGAGCACCGGGGCAATGGTCCCGTCACCGCTACCGGTGGTCACCATGGCCGAGTCGACCTGACGGTCCATGGCCCGCCGCATGGAGTCCAGCATCTGCTCGGTACGATCCGGCGCACGCAGCATGGAGTCGGCGCGTGCACTGGCCGCCTCGATCTCCTCGGGCGTGGCCTTTGGGATGATCGTGTCCTGCGAACCACCGCAGGCGGTCGCGAGCACCGCGACCAACGCGGCGGCCCATGTACCGGCGGCGCTGCGTAGCGGAGTGCTGCGAGGCATATTCATGAGCGGGAGTTCACGGCGCGACATGTCTCCAACCTACGACATCCCACGCACACGTCAACGCAAAATTTGCGCGGATGCTGGCATGCGGACGCGACGGTGGCATATTGCGCATCCCCCTCTCGAGTGGCTGCACAAGAAAGTGTGGCGACTTGCCAGTCTTGAGCGCAGCGGACCGTCTCGCATTCTGCGAGGGTATCACGGTCCGGGCACGATCCTGATGACAGATGGCTGGACACGTGACGCCCCCTGTCACGGCGCGTCAGCCAAGGTATGGTCCACTCCGGCATGACCCAGCACGATCCCGCACTGCCCACTGACAGTTGGTGGGAGGACAACGACCGAGGCCTCGCGCTCTCCGCCGACGCGGAATGGAGCGAGGCGGCGGAAGCGTTTGCGGCGGCGGCCGATGCCCTGGCGCGCCGGTTGCCGGCGGATGCCACGGCACACGACCCCTTGGCCATGGTGCTGGGCAATCTCTCGCAGGCCCTGTTTCGTGCGGGGCGCGTGGACGACGCCATTCAGCAGGCGCAGCGAGCCTGCGCCCTGCGCGTGGCGCTGGCCGGCGAAGACGGCATGCCGGTGGCGCGGGCGCGCACCGACCTGGCGGTCATGCTCGCGGCCGCCGGTCGCGCCGACGAAGCCATGGCACTGGTGCAGCGAGCCATTGCGGGCATCGAGCATCGGGTCGGCGACGAAGACGCGCGCCTGGCCACCGTGCTCGAGAACGGCGCACGCATTGCCCTCGCGGCTGGTCATCCGGCCAACGCCGAGCCCATGCTGCTGCGTCTGCATGCCCTGCTTGATGCGCACGAGCTGTCCACCGCCCGCGCCGATGCCCTGCTCGCGCGTGTCGCGGCCGTGAGAGCGCGTCAGGCGCAGGAGGCTTCGCTCACGCCACCCGTTGGATTGCCAGTGGAGCCTCCGGCTTCGGTGTCAGTTCCGATGCCGGCTGATGTGTCCACGCCTACCATGACGCCGGTCTCGGCCGTGCTCGCGGAAGTCACGCGCACGGTGGCCGAGCGCGAGGCCTTGGCGCAGGCACAGCAGGACGACGTGGACGCGCTGCTCGTGCCGCCGGTCTCTGCGCCGAGTCCAGCGCCCGCTCCAACACCGGCACCCATGCCGCCCGCGTACGTGCACAGCAGCATTGCCGCCGACGACGACTGGGAAGATCAGCCGCTGCGCGATGCCGTCGTGCTCACCGATGTGTTGTTGCGCACGACGCCCTCTGGTGTGCCGGCCATCCCCGAGCCGGTGAACCAGCTCGACACCGTGGAGATCATCGACAGCATCGAGATCACCGAAGCCATCGAGACCGTCGGGATGGTGGAGACGGTGGAGACGGTGGAGATGGTTGATGCCGTGGACATCGAAATCGACATCGTCGACACCGCGGAGATGATCGCTGCGCCAACACCGGCAGCGGACACGCCGGTGGATGAACCACCGGCGATGCTCGGCTTCACTGTGCAGCACGGCATCGTGGAAGACCCGACCATTGATCTGATCGAGCCCGCGCCGGTCATTGAGCCGGTCGAGCTTGTCGCGCCGGTCGAGGTCGTCGAGGCCATCACGCCCGTCGACGTCATGGAGCCCGTCGCCATTGTCGATGACGTGGTCGCGCCTGCCCAAGCCGTGGCCCCGACGCCCGCAAAGGACACTGCGTCCCCAACGCCGCCGCGTCAGTCCCCGCGCAGCGTGGCCGTGGTGCTGCCCACGCCCGACAAGGGACAGCAGGCCATCTCCACCGAAGCCTCGGCCCCCGTGCGAGGCACCGCCAGAAAGCCGGCCGCGTCGAGCAACAGCAAGCGTACTGATGCGGCGCCGCGCGGCGAAGTGCCGTCATCGGGTGGTGCCATGCGCTGGGTGGCCGCGGGTGGCGCGGCACTGGCCGCGGCCGGCGGCGCCGTGTGGTGGTTCTTGCTGCGCTGACCACCGCGCGGTGCGCAACTTCGAACTGCGCCCGCATGTAGCAAGCTCCGCACGAGATCCGGCAGAAGCTTGCGGGTGTTCACGGCAGAGTGTGTGATGCGCGCATTCACCGGGAATCGCGCGACTGCATCGAACAGCGTTGTATCGGCCTTGTCCTGGCGACGGACAATAGGGAGCAAGCCTTACCGACCCTGACGAGAGTAACGCACTCTCAGGCGACCCGGCGTCGACGCTTCGTCTTCACCGTGACGGCCACATCAAAACGCGTGAGCATCTCGACCAAGGTGTCGATGCTGAACAGTTCGATACGCCCACGGACCAAGTCACTCACTCGGGGCTGCGTTACGCCGAGCGCCTTGGCCGCCGCCTTCTGCGTGAGGCCGCGCTCGGCGATCAACGCGCGCAACTGCCCCATCAGGTCGGCGCGAATGAGCAGATGCGCGGCCTCCTCCGGCGGGAAGCCGAGATCGGCGAATACATTGCCGGAGCCTCGCTGCAGACGAATCGCCATGAGTTACTTCTCCTGCCGTTGCCGGCGAACGGCGGCGTATCGGGAGCGGGCAAGCTCCAGGTCCAGCGCCGAGGTCTTCTGCGTCTTCTTCTGAAACGCGTGGAGCACGTAGATCGCCTCCGCGAACTTGGCGACATAGAGCAGCCGGAAAGCCCCGTTAGCCTCGCGGACGCGAATCTCGACCACGCCGGCACCGATCGTCGGCATCGGCTTCCAGTCGCGCGCCGCCCGGCCACGTTGGACTTCGCGCAGATCAAAGCCCAACTGCCGTCGAGCATCCTCGGGCAGCGCACTGAGGTCGGCTCGCGCCGATCCCACCCAGATCAGCTCTTTGTCGGTCACCATGAAGTATACAACACTTCGTATATCGCGGCAAGCAAGACTCAGACGATACCGGCCACCCCGTCCTGGGAAACGCTACGTCACGCGCCGGCTCCGCATGGCGCGTATACCGATACCAACGCGAGGACGCAACAGCGTTCCCGTCGCGACTCACTCCTGGTCAGTTGCCTATCGCCGCGCTCCGAGGCGGGGCTCCGTAACGATGCGGCAGGCGAACAGAGTGAGCCAGCCGCTGTCATTGATCGAGCCCCGTCCGTCGCAGCGATCGCTATGCCTAGGGTGCACAGAGACACGGTCACGACATCACAAACGCGGGTGTCGATCCCACCCGAATGTCGGCGCTGCCTTTAGAACAAGGGCCACGAATGCTGCCAGAGCTGCACTACCCGCTGTCCACGGGGCAATTGCTGGCAGGCGCGGAAACAGGAAGCTGCCGATGGCGACAACCGCGAGCACCTCGATGCCGACGAACAGGGTCAGTAGCGGGCTCCACGGACCTCCCTCACGACGACGACGCGCGTACAACACCCCGAGCCACACCATGGTGGCAACGGCAATCCCCAGAAACGCAGGCACCACCAATGAGACAACCACGGATGCGTCGGCTGCGATACCGGTCAATACCAGCAGGGTCATCGAAAGACCCAACATCATGAGCAGTGCACTTTGCGTTCGCATTGTTCTGGCTCCAGCTGAGATGACTAGCTCAGTCTCTTGGGGACTACAGACCGATACCTTTCATAACTTCGAGAAGGTGCAACGCTCGCGTTCTGCTGCAGGGCCCTTCAACAAGTTGCGGCCAGTGAGCGGAGCGAACAAGGCCGCAATCTTTGAAGTCCCTGTCAGCAACGCAAGGTTATACCGCAGCCCTGCGCATGAACCAGCTCCGGGCCTACCGACGACTCAGGTTCGTCGGCCATTTCCGCTACATGAAGTTCCGAAAGTCGTAGACTGCGTCGACCATGTTCGGATTTTGCTGGATGATGTCGGCGAAAGCCTTCGAGTAGACCAACGTCACCGGCAGCTTCTTGTACAGCGTGTTGTTGTTCCAATCCATCTTGGTGAGCCCCAGAATGCCGGCACAGGTATCGTGCCATCCTCCGACACCTGAGAAACGGCGCAGCAGGAGCGGTGATGGTGTGGGCTTGAGAGCGCCTTCCTTGTAGACATTCTTGCTCGGGTCGTCGACATGGACGCCGAGGACACTGCCCTGCGTCCACAGAAGTGCCTCCCGCCGGTCGAGCGGGAGGTACGTGCCCCGGGCCACGGGATACATCGAGGCGCCGGGAGGAGTCTTCGAGTCGAACTGCACGCCACGCCACTCGGTATCGCGAACGATCTGGACAAGTTCTACCTCGGTGGTGTCTCGAAAGCTGTCGAGGGCGCCGAGTATCTCCTCTTCCGTGAACTGAGTATTCTTGTGGATCGTGATCTTTTTCGGGACGCGTCCGAAATGCCCGGTCTGATAGATCTCCAAGCTACGCGAGAGAACCGACTGCATCTCATAGTAGGACAGATACGGGTTGCGCCGATCGTCCTGCTTGAACTCGCGTGCATCGTACGCCACGAATCGGAATCCCGTGCCGTCTGGATCGAAGATCTGACTGCAACAGGTGGTGAACGCGGTCCCGTCGGCGTCAGTCTTCATCGCATAACTGATTCCAACGAATGCTTCATCTGGGTTCAGCCCCGTGAGCTTCCACGGCACGCCGCCAGCCTTCGCGTAGAGCGCGACACTTAGTCCCCACATCACGTTCGCACGGCACCGGCGATCAAGGCTTGACTGCCGGACGATCTGGATCGGGATATCCGCAGGCGCGCAGAACGCCTTGAGATGCTCACGGAAGTTAAATGACTCACCCTCCCAACAAGCCTCCCACCTCGGTGGGAGATAGACGAGACAGACATCGAACTCGGACCTCAAGGTCTGGAGTCGCGCGATGGTGTGGAAAAGCGACTTCGCCAGCCCGACCCTGTCCGCATTCTTGGCCAGAGTTTCCAACTCGGCCGGGAAGCTGATGGAAAGGCGGGCATCTGGGTTCACTAACGGTGTCCGGAAGACCTTGTCGAAACCGTCGTACATCGGGTAGTAGTTCTTCGCCTCGATTGGACTCGCTGCTCGGTTCAGTTCCTCGATGAGCTTCTTGAGCAACGGCATCTCGGAGGTCGGGGCGAGAAGTGCGACGCGCAGTTTGCTTGGTGCGCCGAACCGTAGTCCGTAGGGTCCGTTGGCGATCAGGCCGAGCAACGGATGCTTGTGCCTCTTGTTGTTGGCGAAGAGAAGTTCCGGCTCTGGAAGTGTTGAGTGTCCGGCTAGAGCCACTGCGTCGCTCATGCGAGTCTCTTCGAGTAAGCCGTTCGCGATCCGATGCTGAATTCCGGGTTGGCGTCGTGGCTTCCGCTAGTGAACGGACGAACCTGGACAATCGTATTTAGCTTATCCGTGCCGAGAATGACCTTGATCCATGCCGTGATCAGGGCGTTGTGTTTGCTGTTGTATCGGTCCCTGCGCCTCTGCTCCATAAACTTCGTCGCATCGCGTCGCGCGCTTTCCGGCCAGATCCAGAGATCAGGTTCAAGGAGAAGCCAACGCTGACCGTTCTTCACCTCGATCGACAGCTTCAAGGATTCCGCCCATCTCACGGGTTCAACGGGGCGCCCCGGTGATGCGACGGTCCTCAGTCCGCTGATGTTGCCTCCGGTGCTACCCGAGACCACGCTGCCGATCGGTTCAAGAGACTCTTTCGTCGATGCCGTCGGGTTGGCTATCAGGAACGACCCGTAGCGAGTGGTGCGGCTGATAAGCGGCTTGTCCTTCGCGAGCGCCTTGCAGATCGCCTCTTCGAAGAACCCCTTCAGGTGCGCGTTCTCTGGTAGAGACAGGTCATCCGGCAGGCCGATCGGAGTAATCGCCTTCAAAGCGCCTCCGAAGGTCGCCCGGATGTGCTCTTCATCCCCCCAGCACCAGCCGTCCGTTGCTCCGGCGAGAATGATCCGCGCCTTTGCCCCGTCTCGAGTGCGGCGCAACTCATCAGCAGACTGCGGCACGTGAAAAGACATGGCCAAACAACGTAAGGGCACGCTAGCAATCGGGAGCGCATTCGTACGGATGATCGAAGCGAGCGTGCCGGCAGCCGGGACTGGGATGTTCACATTCGTAATCGTCGCCTTTCGGATCTTCGCATCGAGGTCCGCTGCCTTCGGTTCGATGTTCCTCCAGAGCCGAAGCATCAAGGCGTCAAAGGTCTCGATCTCGATGTATTCGGCCCGAACCCCAGCTTTGCGAGCGTCTGAGAGCAGGACATCTACGGACGGCGGAATGGGCTGTCCCTTCATTCCGGTCCAGAACAAGCCGTGCGGAAACGGGTTTTGTTCGGCGAGGACGCGTCGTAGCTCGCTCATGACGCTTGCATCACGCCCACTGTAGCCGGCCACCACGAGCCCGAACCGACTCCCCGTGAGCAACAGGCAGCGCGCCAGCTCCGCGTTTTGCGTAACGAGGTCCGCCGCGAGATTCTTCAAGTTCTCATGGCGGAAGTCGCCGTGAAGTTTCACGTACAACGGGAAGTCCTCGTTGTTTAACGCTTGGTTGGCTGCCGTTGCCCCCTCCAGGTGGAACGCTGATAGCGATGCGCCGCTCACCTCGGCCATAGCGCGTTCGACCACAGTGTCAAAGTTTGTCGTGAATACTACGCGCGCGAGCCTTTGCGACATCAGCGCGGCGAGAACGCGGTTGCCGACGGATAGCGTGACCTTCGTTTCAGAGAGTGCCGCAGCCAGATACTTCCGCTGCCGCTCCTTGTCGGCGCCGAAGATCTTCTCGAAGTAAGTGACATATTCTCTCTCGTCGCCCTCTTCGGGAAAACCGCGAGCGAGCATGAAACTCTGGATGCGATCCCGGACCGCTTGGTTCTGGACATCCTGCCGAGAGACGTCTTGGCTTTCCTCACGCGCGTAATACCGCTTCTTCATGTCCCAGAGCAGATCACTAGCCGTGGGAAGCCCGGCCGCGCGCGATGCCCCCGCACCAATTAGCCAGGCGAATCCTGAGGGCGTCGCACAGTATATGCCGGTGAACTCAGCTTGATTCACTGCTGAAGAACTCCCTCGCGGTCAGGGGCGTGGACGGACACACGACAACAACGGCGGCCCGTAGAACAGCAACATAGTTGGCCCTTCGCCGAAGAAGGAAGGGCAGCACCATGGGCATGCAATTGTGAGCCGAAGGCCGTCGCGGGGTTCGCAGAAATGGAGCCCGGCGCCGGCCGCAAGACAACGCAATTGCTGGGAGACCTACACCGAGGGACGCAAGAGATGCGAGAGGCGAGGTAGCCTTGGGTCGGGAACCCTTCCTCGTGTCGACAGAGCGTCGGCAAGATCGGAGAATCTCAGATGCTTGCGGTATAACGAGAATTTGCCTGTGAGAGCATACTGCCCGCAAATTCATATGCTGCGTGCCAAATCAGTATAGCGCGCCAACCATCTGTCGGCATCCAAACGTGGAGACTTTTCCTTTCCGGACGCTAGCGCTCCTCGATTACCAGACTCATCCGTAGTTTATCCCTGCACTGGGCGCAGAATCAAAGGGCCCAGCCCGCATTCGCCGCGCGCAGTACTTATGCCCACTTCCGGCGCCCCCCGCACCTCAAGGCCGCCAAAGTTCAGGACGTTGCCAGTTCTGTGGTGGGCGACGTGGCTTGGCGCTTCAGCGACTTTGCGATAGAAAGAATGTCACCTCTTGCTTCCCCAAGCAGAAATCTCTTCGATGGACACCCAAATCCGGCCACCAGTCGACAGCTGAAGACCGGCCACCACAGGCGAGCTGAGGCGTTGCCTGTCGGGGTGACCCTCGCGGGACGTTTCCCGTCATGTGCAGCTCATTGCCGAGACCAAACAACAGCAGGTGAGCGCGCCGGGGCGACTGGGGTGGTTGCCGCGGCGCATCGAGGCGGCGACCGGCGCACGCCGCGGTACGATCAGCGGGTACCTGGGGGCGGCCGGTGTCGCGGTCCGCCGGCGCGGCGGCAGGCAAGCCTGCTTGATCGGCCCCTTTGCAATCTGCGACCCTCCAGGAATCACAAGCAACCCTTGCCGTGCCCTATGGATCGGATTCCTCGAGCCTCCGAAAGAATTCGCGCATCTCGTCCGGGATGGGCTCGGGCAACCCAGCAGTGCCTTCTCGGAAACTGGTCGCGATTCTCCGTCTGACGTCGGCCGACTTCGGCGCGAACAACAACGACGACATCGGACCAGTGAGCAGACCACGACTGGAATCAATCGCAAGCTGCCAGTTCGGAAAACGAGGGGAAGGCCTGTCTCCTTCGAACGGGTCGAAGTTGGTAACGCTGACCTGGATGACTGGGTGACCGTCCTCCAGGCCGGCGACCAGCACGAGCGTGGCATCGTCGCCGCTTTCCCGTGGGAAGCGGAGCTCCATCCGGCGGAAGGAGCCTGAGGGCGCTTGCTCGGAAAAGCTTGTCCCGCGATCGGACGCGGCCCACGCGCCGAGAAACGACATCATAGAATGAGCAACGTCATCAGCACCGAGTGTGCGTTTGGTCATGTTAACTCATATCAAGGTTCTTAACACCGACAGCTCTTCGATAATCCTGCTGCCGGATCTCCTTACTGACGTTTGGGGACGTACCGGACGTTGGCCAACTCAGCGAAATGCACGTCCATCGTCCAGATCGTCGCCCGGTACTGTTTCGCTGTCGCGTAGATGATACTGTCGGCCAGCGGGAGCTTGTGCGCCACGCCGACTTGGGCCGCACTCAGGGCTATGCCTGCGTCGAGCGGTACCACCTGCCCTTGATGCAGCATTGCGGCGATCTGCAACGCCGCATCTTCATCGCGCTGCTGCATCACGCGCCGCGTCACCTCGACCAACACGATGGTGGGCACGAGTAGCGCATCCACCTTCTCGATGACCGCGGCGAATTGCTCCGCTTGAGGGCCCGCCGCAAAGTACTCCAGCCAGACCGAAGAATCGATCAGGTTCACACGCGGTCCGGCTCGCGGACAATCGTCGTGTCGATGCCCTTCAGGAACCCACGCATCTTCTTCATGGGCTGCACGGGGATGAACTCGACCCGATTCTGGTATTGGAGAGCCTGCACTTTCTGCCCCGGCTCCAGTCGCAGCGCCTCACGGATTTCCCGGGGAATGACGACCTGGAACTTGGGAGATACGGTAACGATCGCCATGTGAGCCCCATCGATAGACGTTAAGTTAAACGATAGTCTGATCGATACGGAGGTGCAAGCGCATGGGGCAACTGGTACCCCCCGCTTCGGCATCATCTGGCGCGGCGGGGATCGGCGTGACGCCTGCTTCTGCTGCGGGGGCACTCGAAGACACGCACGCGCATGGTCCGCACCATCCACACCGTGGCCGTCAGCAGCGAGCCTCGCTGTGCCTGGGCGCGCCAACGCTCATGGACAGCCTCCGGAGGTGAACAGTGCAATGGCCGGCGCGGGATCCGACTGCGCGCACAGCGCGCCGGAACTCGTCTTGGCGAGCGGCCGCCATTGCGAGCGGGCACCCAAGGACCCGGGTCCACGCGCGCTGATGCCCGCGACAGCGAAGCCCACAGACCTTGGCACCTCTCCCGGCACCGGGCGAGTACGCTCCGTCACGGCGAGGACGGAACCATCCCAAAGGACGAGGCCATGAACCACGTCGTTGCCACCTGCCGGCGGAACCATGGCCAGCGCGTTGTCTTCCACGATCATGGTAATGCGCTGGAAGCCCGGAATCGGCGTCGTCATCTGTTGCCGGTTCGCTGCATTGAACACATGAACCTCGCCAAGCATGGAAGAGGCAACAATCGCGCGATTGCCCTCTTCGTCGCAAAGAAGGGGACCGTCGGAAGCGCGCGTGCGCACCATCGGATGTGCGCCAAGCGGATGATTCGTGCGCGGCTCACCGAAGGAGGAAGCCACGGTGAGCTTGTCACCTTCCTCCCGCAACTCACGAAGAATGGTCGGTGCGTTGCGCGCGAGTCCGAGCAGGCGGGTGCCCAGCGCGCACACGCTGCGGATACCAATGTCCCCCATCTTCAGGAACCGTGGCGCGACGAGACTGTCCCGGATCTGATAGGCGGTAACGCGGGCATTGGACGGATCGACGACAAGCAGTCGTTGCCGCCGCGCGTCGAAACTGAGGGAAGTCGGCGCGCGATACTCCCCCGGGCCGCTGCCCGAACGCCCCAGCGTTTGGAGGAGTCGACCGGAGTAGTCGAAGACCTTCAGGAATGGCGCCTCTCTCTCCAGCACAACGAAACTCCGAGGGAGCGCCACCACCGAACGGACGCGGCCGAGCTGGGTGACAGCATCCTCTTCACCACCGATGATCCATCGGGGGGCGGTTTGGGCGCCTAGCAGAAGCGGAGCTGCGAAGACAATGAGCGCGTAGATCTTTCGGACTAGCATCCTGCCCTCCACGGAAAACTCTCTAGAATTAAGCTCAGCATCTCCTGCGGGCTTTCAAATCAGATGCGCGCGGAGCGTGCCACCATTGCACCCCCGACGGCAGCAAGCTTCGTTAGTCCGTCACGGGTTACAGCTCGTCCGTATTCCGCGTAGTTGGCTTTCGCTCTCGGTAGGCACGTTCGATGTGAACCTCATTTCCTCGCTTGGTATCGAGCAGAATGTCAACTGAACCATCGCGCGCAAGTGGAACCAGCCTTACTGAGATTTCGTCATTCGCGACGAAGTGCAGCTCCGCCGATTGCTTGGGATTCCAACCGGGAGGCGCAACGATTGGATTGGGGTCCGTACCCCTGAGGGTTGCATATATAAGGCCGCCTTGATACACGCCGAACTCGAGCCAGGGGCAAGGTGCCATTGGTCCCTCGTTCTGATCTACAACGGCAATATCGACGAACTGCTGTCCATCATGGAACGTCAGTCCTTTCGCTACGAGCCCGTCCACGAATCTGCTTACATCTTCCGGAGACATGAATCCCACTCGCGCGATATAACCGTCTGCGCAGAATGTCAGGTTTGGACAATCTCGTTCGTACTGATCGATACCGCCAGGATAGTGCGCATCGATTCGTGACGATGCGACGATCACGTTGATTGCCTCGATGATGACACTCAGCGTCGAACCCTCGCGAGCAGTTATAGGGGATGGATGCGTCCCAACGCCGCCCTCCGCAGCGGGGCAATTCCAAGGATGCGGCGGGCGAGCGCATCTAGCCAGCCGCGACAGCCAATGAACACTTGTCCGGCAGCGACAGCTGTAACACATGTCATCTAGAATCGAAAGCCGACATTCTGGGATGTACGAATGCCCACAGCCATCGATACGCCAAGGCCAGCATGATGGGGACGCCGATGATCGTCGACACCCAACTAGATCGAAGCAGCCTGCCCATCAGGATGTAGCCTACGACTACCATCACCAACCAAACCACGATGGTCATCGATCCGTGACGAAACACTCGTGGAATTGGCGGTAGCTTCCCAGCATTTCCGAGTACCCATCTCTTGGTCGTTCGATAGAGCCACGCAGGAACAGCCAACCCAGCGACGACCGATAGAACCGGTCGAAGAATGTGGTATCGAAACTGATCCAATGACTTACTAGGCGGCGAAGCGCTCGGGTCGCGCATATAGCGCTCAAGGCCTCGAAAGTCGAAAGGTGTGTCCATTCCGGGGATCACAAGTGAATTGTGCCATGCCGCAC
>VFQQ010004636.1_pt1 | contig 11969 bp, 9 predicted proteins | sample 3512341 | NCBI WGS metagenome assembly VFQQ01 (sample SAMN10412373, study PRJNA504923) | tailings metagenome | isolation source: Relicate 2 Philex TSF1 revegetated site | place: Philippines: Tuba, Benguet | collected 2017-08-29 | reverse complement strand
AGGCGCACCGCGCGATGGTGGAGCACATCACCGTGGGCGGTACCGCGCAGGCCGAGTTGATGCTGCGCATGGGCTGAGCGCGCGGCGGCTCAGCCCAGGCCGAGCAGGTGGGCCAGGTCCTTGCGCGGAGCGGGTTGCTCCAGCGCGAGGTGGCGCTCAAGGTCGCGCAGGTGCTGGTCCATGAGTGCGACGGCGCCATCGGCGTCCCCGCGCGCGATGCGCTCGACGATGCGTTCGTGTTCGTCGTGCTCGCAGGCCGCGTTGCCGGGCGGCTGGTGCAGCGCCACGATGAGCGAGCAGCGCGAAACGATTTCCACCAGGTAGCGGTGCAGGATGGCGTTGCCCGAGAGCTCCGCCAGGCGCAGGTGGTAGGTGCTCGCCAGCCGGGCCCAGGCGGGCTGGTCGTGGCGGTGCATCACCTTGCTTTCCTCGTGCAGTTGCGCGCGCAAGGCCTTGAGATCGGCGGGCGTGGCGCGCTCGGCCACGAGGCGCACGATGGCCGCTTCCAGCGCGCGGCGCGCGTCGAAGATCTGCTGCGTTTCCTCGCGCGTGGGCACGGCCACGATGGCGCCGCGGTTGGGGCGCAGCTGAACGATGTGGTCGTGCGCGAGCTTTTGCAACACCTTGCGCACCACCGCGCGGCTCACGCCGAAGAGTTCGCACAGCGGCGCCTCGGGCAGCTTGGTGCCGGGCGGCAGGCGCTGGCTCATCACGCTCTCGAACACGCTGCGGTAGATGCGCGTTTCGACGTCGTCGCCCTCGGCACTGGCGAGTGCGCCGGCAGGGCGTGGGTCGGGCTCGGCCCGGGGCGTGGCCTTGGGCGCACGGGCCGCGGCCCGGGAGGCGGGGCGCTTGGGGGATTCAGCAGCTTTCGGCATGGCGCGAAGTCTGCACCATCCGGTGCAGCCGGGTGGCGAGGCGGATCAACGCGAGGTCGCTGCCGGGCGCGCCGAGCAGGGACACGCCCACCGTTTCGCCCTCGGGTGTGGTCAGGGGCAGGCTCACCTGCGGCAGGCCGGCCAGGCCGGCGATGCAGGTGATGGCCATGGTGCGCAGGCGCACGGCATCGACCGCCTCGGGCGCGGCGTCGCGCAGCGGCGCCAGGCTGGCGGCCGAGGGCAGCACGGCCACGCCGTCGTCGCCCAGCAGGTCGCGAACCCGGTTGCGGATCTGCACCCATTGCGCGCGCGCGGCCTCGGCGTCGGCATCGCTCACGCGGCTGGCCGCGGCCCAGCGCGCGGCGACGGCGGGGCCGAACACCGGGCGGTGCTCGCGGATCCAGTCGCCGTGCACACGCCAGCCTTCGTGCGCGCCCGCGGTGGCGTAGGTCTGGCGCCACGCGGCCAGACCGGCGTCACCGGCCCAGCGTGTGGCATCGACACCCGTGTCGAGCGTGTGGGCCAGCGCATCGCGCACGCGCGCCAGGGGTTCGGCGAACAGCGGGTCGGCCAGATCCCAGGCGTCCTGAGGCAGCAGCACGCGGCGCGCTTCCCAGGTGGTCGCGGGCAGGAGCACACGGCCCACGCGCTCGAAGGTGTCGGCGTCGTGGGCGAGCCAGGTCACGGTGTCGAACCCCGGGTGCAAGGGCACCAGACCCTCTGCACCCAACAGGCCGTGTGTGGTGCGCAGGCCCCAGAGCCCACCGTAGCTGGCGGGCACACGGGTGGAGCCACCGGTGTCGGTACCGAGCGCGAAGTCCACCAGGCGCGCGCCCACGGCGGCGGCCGAGCCACTGGACGAGCCGCCGGGCACGCGCTCGGGGTAGCGCGTGTTGATCGGCGTGCCGCTGTGCGCGTTGTCGCCGTGCAGGCTGTAGGCGAGCTCGTCGGTGAGCACCTTGCCCATGAGCGTGGCGCCGGCACCGAGCAGGCGGTCGATGACCGCGGCGCTGGCGGTGGGCACGGGGTGCGTGGCGAGCCAGGTGGGGTTGCCCGCGGCGGTGGGGTGGCCGGCCACGTGGAACACGTCCTTGGCGGCAAACGTGAGGCCGGCGAGCGGGCCCTGCGCGCGGCCCTCGATCACGAAGCGGCCGTGCGGTACCCATGCGCCCACGGTGTCCTGGATGGGGAAGTTCATGCGAAGACCTCGGGTTCGCGTTCGGCCAGTGCGCTCGCGTGTGTGGCGATGGCGCCCGGCGTGGTGAACCAGACCTCGCCGCTGTCGCGTAGCACAGCGAGGTGTTCGAGCGCGCGGCGCAGATGGCGCAAGCGGTACGGCTGGCCCACCAGGTAGGGGTGCAGGGCGATGCCCATCACCAGCGGCTGCGCACGCGCCTGCTCGAGCATCTCGTCGGTGTTGTCAACGATCATCTGCGCGAAGTCCTTCCCGTCCATCTGGCGCGCCACGATCATGGGGATGTCGTTGAGCTCCTGCGGGTACGGCACGGACCACAGCGTCTGGCCGCTGCGCGTCTGCATGGGCACAGGCTGGTCGTCGTGGCACCAGTTGAGCGTGTAGCGGTAACCGGTCTCGGCGAGCAGGTCGGGCGTGAGCCGGCTCTCGGATATCCAGGGCGACAACCAGCCTTGCGTTTCCACGCCGCTGTGCACGCGCATCTGCTGGCGGCAGTGCGCCAGCAGCTCGCGTTCGCCGGCTTCGTCGAGCGCGGCCTGGCGTTCGGCATTGCTGTGGCCGTGGCCCACCAGCTCGTCGCCGCGCGCGACGAAGGCAGCCACCAGTTCGGGACAGTGGGTGTAGAGCGCGGTGTTGATGAGCGCCGCCGTGGGCAGCGCGAGGCTGTCGAACAGTTCCAGGCAGCGCCAGGCGCCGACGCGGTTGCCGTACTCGCGCCAGCTGAAGTTGAGCACGTCAGGCTGCGGCGAGGCCGGGCCGATGTTCGCGCCCAGGCCTTCACCGAATGCGAAGTGTTCGAGGTTGAAACCGATGTAGACCGCCAGGCCCGCCCCGTTGGGCCAGCGGTGGCGCGGGCGCTGCGTGATGGCGCGGTAGGGGAAGCGGCCGTGGTCGGGCAGCGCGCCCAGGTATTGCGCGCTCATGCTTCGGGTGCCTTGTTCAGCGCGGGCTCGATCAGCCACTCGGCGCTGTCGTTCCACACGTCCATCTGGACGATCAGGCCGTCGCGCACCACGTAGCGGTCCACGTAGCGGTTGCCTTCGAAGGGTGTGCCATCGGGCCACTGGCCCTGCAGCGTACCGAGGCTGTAAACCACGGTTTCAACAGCGGTGCCGCCGGCCACGGTCTCGGTGCGCTCGATGCGCTTCTTCACCCAGCGGTAGCGCGTGGCGTTGAAGGCCGCGCACTCGGCGGGGTCGCTCATCGCGCGGCCGCCGGTGAAGGTGATGCGCAGGCCGGGCGCGACGAAGCGGCGCGCGCCATCGGGGTCGGGAATCATGAGGATGCGCAGGTACTCGTCGACGACTTGCGCGGGGCTGAGGCTGTCGAGGCTCACGGACATGGGGCGGCTCCACGGGTTGGGGCAGGTGCTTTGCACCGGCCTGGGGCATGGCGCACCGACACGGTTTCGCATCGGCACTCGATCGGTGTGTTCGCAAGTCGTGTGCCAGATTGTTGACAATCTAGTTTAGTCAATGAGTACATAGCAAATACCGTTTTGCCGACATTGGCATGACTCTTGCGATCGGTGGCGGCGTGCCCAGGCGGCCTGCCTGCACCCCTCCACCCCTTCTTCCAGGAGTCCAGCCATGTCTTCCTTCTCCTTCGTTCCTTCCCGCCGCCAGGTGCTGGCGGCCAGCCTGGCGCTGGCGGGTGCCGGCCTCGGTGGCGCGGCCTTTGCCAACGAGCCCATCAAGTTCGGCCTGGTCACCGCGTTGTCCGGCCAGTCCGCCCTGGCCGGTGAGGCCATCACGCGCGGCATGCAGATCGCCATTGACGAGATCAACGCCAAGGGCGGTGTGCTGGGCCGCAAGGTGGAACTGGTGCGCCGCGACGACGAGGCCAACCCCGCCAAGGGCGTTGTGGCCGCGCGCGAACTCATTTACCGCGAGAAAGTGGCCGTCGTCTTCGGCGGGCTCGATACGCCGGTGTCCATGGCCATCGTGCCGCTGATCAACCAGGAGAAGGTGCCGTTCATGGGCCCCTGGGCCGCAGGCACCGGCATCACGAAGAACGGCGCGAACCCCAACTTCGCGTTCCGCGTGTCGGCGGTGGACGAGATCGTCGACGAGGGCATGCTGGCCTACGCACAGAAGACCTTCAGCGCGAAGAAGCCCGGCCTGATCCTGGTGAACAACCCCTGGGGCGAGAGCAACCAGAAGGGCCTGACGGCCGCCATGGCCGCGAAGAACGTGACGCCCGCGGGCATCGAGAAGTTCGAGGCCAACGACGTGGACATGGTGCCGCAGCTCACGCGCCTGAAGGCCGCGGGCGCCGACGTGCTCTTCATGGTCGGCAACGTGGGCCCTTCGGCGCAGGTGGTGAAGTCGCTCGACCGCATGGGCTGGAAGGTGCCCATCGTGTCGCACTGGGGCCCGGCGGGTGGCCGCTTCACCGAACTGGCCGGCCCGAGCGGCAAGGACGTGCACTTCGTGCAGACCTACAGCTTCTTCGGCAAGCAGTCGCCAGTGGGCGAGCGCGTGATCAAGGCCATGGCGGCGAAGTACCCGAACGTGAAAGGCCCGGCCGACATCACCCCCGCGGTGGGCGTGGCCAATGCCTACGACGGCACGCACCTTGCGGCGCTGGCGATCGCGGCCGCCGGCTCCACCGAGGGCGACGCAGTGCGCCAGGGCTTCTACAAGATCGGCAAGTACGAAGGCCTGATCAAGACCTACGACAAACCCTTCAGCGCCACGCAGCACGACGCCGTGCTGAGCAGCGACTACGTGTGGGCCCAGTTCATCGACAACCGCATCGTGCCGGTGGGCATGACCACGAACTGAAGGCCGGACCATGCTGGTGATCTCCGCGCTGATCAGCGGCCTCGGGCTGGGCAGCATGTACGGGCTCATGGCCCTGGGCTTCTATGTGACCTACGCCGTCAGCGGTACGGTCAACTTCGCCCAGGGCAGTTCGATGATGCTGGGCGCGGTGCTCACCTTCAGCTTCGCGCAGACCTTCGGCTGGCCGATGTGGGCCGCGGTGTGTCTGGCGCTCGCGCTGTGTGCGCTCTACGGCCTGCTGGTCGAGTGGCTCGCGGTGCGCCCGTTCGTGAACCGCGGCTCCGACGCCTGGCTCATGGCCACGGTGGCGCTGGGCATCGTGCTCGACAACGTGGTGATGTTCACCTACGGCAAGGAGCCGCGCAGCCTGCCCTCGCCGCTGGCGCAGTCGCCGCTGGAGATCGGGGGGCTGGGGCTGGGCGTGTACCCGCTGCAGTTGCTGATCCCCGCCGTGGGCCTGGCGCTGGCCGCGCTGCTGCACACGCTGTCTCGGCGCACGCGCTGGGGCACGGCCATGCTGGCGGTGGTGCAGAACCGCGCGGCCGCGCGCCTCATGGGCATTCCCATCCAGCGCGCGGTGGCGCTGGCGTTCGCGCTGTCGGCGCTGTTCGCGGGCATCGCGGGCGTGCTGATCGCGCCGCTGTTCAACGTGGCGGCCGACATGGGCACGCTGTTCGGCCTCAAGGCCTTCGCGGTCGCCATCCTCGGCGGCATCACCAGCGCCTGGGGCGTGATGATCGCGGGCCTGCTGTTCGGCCTGGCCGAGGCCACCATCACCGCCACGCTGGGCTCGGGCTACACGCAGATCCTCACTTTCGCGCTGGTGATCGCGGCGCTCGCCTGGCGTCCCAACGGCCTGTTCGGCCGCGCGGAGGTGAAGAAGGTATGAGGCCCGCCGCTTCCCGCCCCACCCCCACCCTGCTCGGCCTGGGCACGCCGGCGCAGATCGCGGCCGTGCTGTTGCTGCTCGGCGCTGGCGCGGTGCTCGCCCTCACGGTCAACGGCTACTGGGTGTTCGTGCTCGCCAACGTGGCGCTGCTCGCGCTCGTGGGCATCGGGCTGAATGTGCTGCTGGGCCTGTCGGGCCAGGTCTCGTTCGGTCACGTGGGTTTCTACGCCATCGGGGCCTACACGGTGGCCATCCTCACCACCAAGGCGGGCTGGAGCTTCTGGGCCGCGTGGCCGCTGGCGGCATTGATCGGCGGCTTCGCTGGCGCGCTGCTCGCGCTGCCGGCACTGCGCGTGAAGGGGCCTTACCTCGCGATGATCACCATCGCCTTCGGTTTCATCGTGGAGCACGGCATCGTGGAAGCGAGCGGGCTTACCGGCGGACAGAACGGTATCATGGGCCTGGCCGCGCCATCGTTGGGCTTCGCGCAAGGCGAACGCGCGGTGGCCCTGCTGGCCATCGTGGCGGTGGGTGTGGGGCTCGCGGGCTACGCCTGGCTCTCGCGCGGCACCTGGGGCGCGGCCTTGCGCGCGGTGCGCGACGCCGAAACCGCGGCCGAGTCGATCGGACTGAACCCGCTGCTGATCAAGACCGTGGCGTTCGCCGTGTCGGCCGTGCTCGCGGCCGCCGCGGGCGCGTTGTTCGCGCCGCTGTCGGGCTTCGTCACGCCGCACACCTTCGGCTTCCTGCAGTCCATTCTGTTCGTGCTGGTGGTGATGCTCGGCGGCGCGGGTTCCGTCGCCGGCCCGCTGGTGGGTGCTGTGGTGGTGGGCCTGTTGCCCGAGCTGCTGTCGGGCCTGGAGGAATACCGCCTGCTGTTCTTCGGCGCGCTGCTGCTCGTGGTGCTGTGGGCCGCGCCCGATGGTGTGAGCGGCGGCCTGCAGCGCCTGCGCACGCGCCTGTGGCCGGCCCCGGTACCCGCCGCCGAGGCCGGTGAGCCCGCGCTCGGCCTGAACCCGCGCCCGCGCGCGGCGATCACGGCGCAGGGCATCACCATGCAGTTCGGCGGCGTGCGCGCCGTGGGTGATCTGCACCTGCGTGCCGAGGTGGGCCAGGTCACCAGCCTGATCGGCCCGAACGGCGCGGGCAAGTCCACCGCGCTGAATGTGCTCGGTGGCTTCTACCAACCCACCGCGGGGCGGTTCGTGCTCGGCGCGCAGGACCTCACCGGCCAGCCCGCGGTGCGCATCGCGCGCGCCGGCATTGCGCGCACGTACCAGACCTCGCAACTCTTCGGCTCGCTGAGCGTGCTCGACAACGTGGTACTGGCCATGGGCCGGGGCCGCCTCGGCCCCCTGCTCGGTGCCGAGCGCCGGCACAACGCCGCGCGCCAGCGCCGTGCACGCGAACTGCTGGCCTTCTGCGGCTACAGCAGCACGCCACATGCCCCGGCGGCGGACCTGCCGCACGTGGACCGCCGTCTGGTGGAAATCGCGCGCGCGCTCGCCACCGACCCCGACGCCTTGCTGCTCGACGAACCCGCGGCCGGCCTCTCGCGCGAAGACAAGGAACGGCTGGGCGCGCTGCTGCGCCGCATCGCCGATGCGGGTGTGGCCGTGCTGCTGGTGGAGCACGACATGGCGCTGGTCATGGGCATCAGCGACCAGGTGGTGGTGCTCGACGCCGGTGAGCGCCTGGCCGCCGGCACGCCGGCCGAGGTGCAGGCCGACCCGGCGGTGCAACACGCCTACCTGGGTGAAGGGCTGGAAAGCGATGGCGCGCAGGCGCCGCGCGTCCCCATCGACGGGCCGGAGGCGCTGGGCGTGGGCGCGCTGGTTGCGGGTTACGGCGCCGAGCCGGTGCTGCACGGCATCGACCTGCAGGTGCGGCGCGGCGAGGTGGTGGCGCTGCTGGGGGCCAACGGCGCGGGCAAGTCCACGCTGATGAAGGCACTCGCGGGCCTGCACCGCCCGGTGCAGGGCGGCATCCACCTCGACGGCACGGCCTTGCACGGGCTCGCGGCCGAGCAGGTGGTGGCGCACGGCGTGGTGCTGGTGCCCGAAGGCCGCCAGGTGTTCCCCGAACTCAGCGTGCTCGACAACATCCGCCTGGGTGCCTTCTTGCAACCGGCCGAGCGCGAAGCCCGCGTGCAGGAACAGCTCGACCGCTTCCCGCGCCTGCGCGAACGCCAGCACCAGCGCGCCGGCCTGCTCTCGGGCGGCGAGCAGCAGATGCTGGCGATCGCGCGCGCGCTGATGTCGCGCCCGCGCGTGCTGCTGCTCGACGAACCCTCGCTGGGCCTGGCCCCCAAAGTCATCGCCGAGCTGTTCGCGGCGCTCGACCGGCTGCGCCAGGAAGGCATGACCCTGCTGCTGGTGGACCAGATGGCCGGCCTGGCGCTCGCGCTGGCCGACCGCGCTTACGTGATGGAGGGTGGTCGCATCGTGGCGCAAGGCACGGCGGCGCAGATCGCGGCCGATGGCGCACTGGCCGCGGCCTACCTGGGTGACACCAGCGCCCACGACGTCGCCCTGCCCGCGCGCCGCGCGGCCTGAGCGCAACGCGCGGGCGCCCCCGGGTGGCGCGCCGACGCGGTCGGCGCTAGAGTCGGCCCCACCGGGGGCGCCGCCCCGGCAACACGCCGCGTGGCCCAGCCGCGCACCAGGGGGCGAGGCATGGAACCTGCGGCCAGTGAATCGATGAATGCGCAGGCGGACGACGCCGTCCATGCGCTGGGGCAGGACGCGCCTTGCGGCCTGCTCGCGCTCGACAACGGCCTGCGGGTGCGCGCGATCAACGACACCCTGCTCGACTGGCTCGGGCGCGACCGCAGCGAGCTCGAGCGCCTGACCGGCCACGCGGGCTGGGCCGATTTCCCCACGCTGGCGCGCCTTACGGACGAAAGCGACCTGCAGCAGTTGCGCGACCACCTGCACGAGCTGCAGGCCAGTGGCCGTGCGGCACCGCTGCAACTGCGCCTGTTCGGCAAGGACGGCCGCTTCTTCACCATCGAACTGATCTCGCACGCGGTGCGCGATGCGAAAGGCCGCTTCCAGCACACGCGCAGCGTGGTGGTGGACGTGAGCGCGCGCCAGCAGATCGAGCACCAGATCGTGGCCCGGCTGCGGCTGCTGCAGACCATCACCGACCGCACGCCCTCGCGCCTGGCCTACTACGACAAGGACCTGATCTGCCGCTTCTGCAACGCGGCCTACGCCGAAGGCTACGGCCTCACGGCCGACGAAGTGATCGGCATCGAGCTCGGGCGCGTGCTCTCGCCCGAGGTGCTGCCCGAGGTGCTGCCGCGCGTGGCGCGCGTGCTCAACGGCGAGACGCTGAGCCACGAGGCCGAGCGCCCCGACGCCGACGGCCTGCAGCGCTACTACGAGGTGCATTACCTGCCCGACCTGAAGGACGGCCAGGCGCTGGGCTTCTTCATCGAGCTCATCGACATCACCGAGCGGCGCCGCACCGAAGACTTCGTCTTCAACGCCAACCTCGATCTCGAAGAGCGCGTGGCGCAGCGCAGCGCCGAGCTGTATGCGAGTGAACAGCGCTTTCGGCTGATGTCGCGCGCGATCCGCGACCACGCCATCTTTTTCACCGACGCCGACGGCGCCGTGAGCGATTGGACCGACAGCGCGCAGCGCCTGCACGGCTTCGAGCGCGGGCAGATCCTGGGCCGTTCGTTCGACGCACTGTTCCAGGTGGGGGGCGGCGACGGCTCGGCACCCGACACGCAGGCCCTGCTCGACCGCTGCTTCGAAACCGGCCACGCCGAACACCAGGGCTGGAGCCGCCGCCGCGACGGCACGCGCTTCTGGTCGCACGCCACGCTGACCGCGCTGCGCGACGAGAGCGACCAGCTGCAGGGTCTGTCGGTGATCGTGCGCGACCTGACCGAGAGCAAGCGCCTGGCCGACGTGACCGCGCAGCTCAACCAGGCACTGGAGCGCCAGGTGCAGGAGCGCACCGCGCAGCTCGACGCCGCGCACCGCGACCTCGACGCTTTTTCCTACACCGTGGCGCACGACCTGCGCGCCCCGCTGCGCCACATCGGCCAGTTCGTGGTGCTCACGCAGGAAACGCTGGAGCCCGAGGCGCGCCACGAGCTGCTGCAGTACCAGACCTCCATCGCCACCGCCGCGCGGCGCATGGGCGTGATGATCGACGGCCTGCTGGAGTTCACGCGCCTGGGCCGCGTGCGCATCGACAGCGCGCCGGTGTCGCTGGCGCCGCTCGTGCTCGGCATCGTGGGCCACCTGCGCAACGAGGTGGCGCCGCGCGACATCGAATGGGTGGTCGACCCCGCACTGCCCACCGTGCTGGGCGATCCGATCCTGCTGGCCGATGTGTTCGGCCGCTTGCTCGACAACGCCGCCAAGTTCACGCGCCGCGTGCCGCAGGCGCGCATCGAGGTCGGGCAGTTGCCCACCGCCGGCGACAAGGCCACGCTGTTCGTGCGCGACAACGGCGTCGGCTTCGACCTCGGCAAGGCGCGCAACCTGTTCCTGATGTTCCAGCGCCAGCACCATTCCATGGACTACGAAGGCATCGGCATGGGCCTCGCCCTGGCCCACCGCGTGGTGCAGCGCCACAACGGCCGGCTGTGGTGCGAGACCGCGCCCGGCGAGGGCTGCACCTTCTTCGTGGAACTGCCGCGGCCGACGGACGCAGGCGAGGCCGCTTCCGCATGAACACCGCCCCCGCCCTGCAGCGCTGGTCCACCGACGCGGTGGCGCCCGGGCAGCGGCTGGACTACTGGATCGGCGCGGTGTGCGAAGGCTTTCTGGAGATGGACGTGCGCAGCGCGATGCCCGGCTTCCATGCCGAGCTGGTGTCGGCCCCGCTCGGGGCCATCGCTCAACGCGGTGCGCGGCAGCGGGCAGGACGTCTACCGCACCGGCCGCGGCATTGCCCACAGCGCGCAGAACTTCTACTACCTGCTCTGCAAGACCGACGAGACCTGGACCGCCGCGCAGGGCGATCGCCGCGCGCGGCTGCTGCCCGGTGATCTGCTGCTGGTCGATTCGCGCCGGCCCTACGAATTCCACTTCCCCACGGCCTGCACCACCGCCTCGCTGGAGCTGCCCACCGACTGGCTGGAGCGCTGGCTGCCCGATGCGGGCGCGCACACCGGGCAGCGCATCGACGGGCAGAGCGGCTTCGGCGCCGCGCTATCGGCCTTCGTGCGGCAGCTGCAACCCACGATCGCGGCCGCCCCCCCGCTGCCCGCGGCCGTGCTCACCGACCAGCTGGGCGCCCTGCTCGCGCTCGGCGTGGGCCCGCAAGCGCCCCCCGCACCGCGCGGCCTGCGCGAGCGCATCGCGACCTGCATCCACGAACGCCATGGCGAGCCCGGGCTGACGGCCGCCGACGTGGCCACACAGCTGGGCATCGGCGAACGCAGCCTGCACCGCGCGCTCGCCGCCGACGGCCAGGCCTTCGCGCCGCTGCTGATGGCATGCCGCATGGAGAGCGCGCGCCGCCTGCTGGGCGATCCGCGCTTCGACCGCCTGGGCGTGGGCGAGATCGGCCGGCGTGTGGGCCTGCTCGACGCATCGCACTTCGTGCGTGTGTTCCGCCGCCACGGCGGGCTCACGCCGGGGGCGTGGCGGCGCCAGCGCGGCCACTGAAGCGCGGCGAAGGCGACAGGCCGGCACGCAGCGGCCAGCCCCACGGCACGCAGCGGCCACGCGCGCTGGCGCGGCTCCCCTAGAGTGGCAGCGCTTCCTTTTTGCCTTCGCAGCTTCATTCCCACAGGAGACATTCCATGGCCGACACCTACGTCCTCGTCCACGGCGCCTGGCACACCGGCGCCGAACTCGAACCCGTGGCGCAGCAACTGCGCCAGGCGGGCCACACCGTGCACTGCCCCACGCTGGCCGGCAACCGGCCGGGCGACGACCGCGCCCGCACCGGCCTGGCCGATGCGGTGGCCTCGCTCGTGGCCTTCGTCGAAGACAAGGGCCTGCAGGGCGTGCGCCTGGTCGGCCACAGCTACGGCGGCATGGTCATCAGCGGCGCGGCCGAGCGCCTGCTGCCGCGGCTGGCGCGGCTGGTCTATGTGAACGCCTTCGTGCCGCAACCGGGCGAGTGCCTGAACGACATGGTGCCGCCGCACTACCGCGCCCTGTTCGACCACATCGCCGGTGCCAGCGGCAACGCGGTGATGCTGCCGTTCGAGATCTGGCGCGAGGCCTTCATCAACGACGCCGACC
>VFQQ010004635.1_pt1 | contig 11970 bp, 21 predicted proteins | sample 3512341 | NCBI WGS metagenome assembly VFQQ01 (sample SAMN10412373, study PRJNA504923) | tailings metagenome | isolation source: Relicate 2 Philex TSF1 revegetated site | place: Philippines: Tuba, Benguet | collected 2017-08-29 | reverse complement strand
CCGCTGCGGCTCCCGCTGCAGCCAGCAAGCCCGCGGCCGTCAGCGCTGCGCCTGCCGGCGTCAACCGCTGGGCCGACTTTAGCCTGGGCAACCCTGACCCCAAGAAGCGGGTGAGCCTTGAGGCGGTCTGCTGCGTGCTGAATTTGCTGTGAACAATCTGCGCACAAGTCAGCAGCTTGTGAGCAACCTTGCTTGCCTGCTGCCGCTCGCCATCCATGGGTATCGACGCAGCCATCTGCTTGATAACTGCTGTGCAGGGCATTGACGTGACTGGCCTGCCCCACGTGCCTGCTGTCGACCCCGTCGAGGCCGTGGCTGCTGCCGAGCCCGCACCCAGCAAGCCTGCGGCCCCCAGTGCGCCTCCGGCCGGCGTCAACCGCTGGGCGGACTTTAGCCTGGGCAACCCTGATCCTAAGAAGCGGGTGAGTGTTTGTCGGCAGCTCCCGCAAGTGTGTGATGTGGATGCTGCGTGGCGTGCATGTGCAAATCAAGCTGCAGGCACAGCGCTCCACCAGGCTGATGCTCGTTTGACTCAATCACCTGCTGCAGGGCATTGATGTCACCTTTTAATGAACCATATGATGCTGGCCACAAGGCTGATCAAGAACTGCACACACCACGCAGCGGCCATGTGCCGCTTAAAAGCACCTGTAGCTGTACCGGCGGAGGAATGAGAACGGCGTAATGACGCCACAAGCAAACTATATAGATAGCTGCTGGGGCCTACAAACACTGTGTTGCAACCTCCCGTGTGCTCCCATTTTTGCCACATTGCATTTTTGTGCAGCTTCTCAACTGTGCTCCCTTCCACTTTTCCAACACCGACTCACACTTCTCCCCATGTTTTCATGCGCTCATGGTGCCATGCTTGTCACATACTTGACGACTCGCAGAAGTCGCAGCAGCTGTCGCTGCATTTTATTCGGCGCCCTGCCAAGAGTTTACAACAAAGATGCAACCTGTGGTAGCCCGTAAATACAATGGCCACACGGTGGATCGTACAGAGAAAGCCGTGCCAGAAAGGGTCGGCCCCTGGCAAACATAAACAGCTCCAAGCCGCCAGCCGCGCGCCGATGCAGCTGCTGTGCAAGCAGAAGGTGCTCCTGATCTGTCCAGCAGCCCAGATGCTGTGCAGCCGTTTAGCTCTGGGCCGCGTCGCCGTCAACCTCAATCAGCACCTCGTTTGTGCGGAGCATGCCCCACTGGAATGGCGGATCTGCAGGTAGGCAGGAAAAGGGGAGCAATGTGAGCAGCCGTATGTGTGCCCCATGTGTGTGCCGCCGGTGCCCACCGTGAGGTTGTTCGGCTAGGGACAAGCTCGGCAAAAGACGAGCTCGCGAGTGCTGCCCATGCCACCCCGCCAGGCCGCCTTTGCCACGCCACACCGCCAGGTGCACCGCCACATCCTCCTGCACACACCCTTGCCCTCACCATACTGCCACACGTGCGTCTTGCCGCCCTGCTTGGGCTTCAGGCCCGCCTGCTCCAGCAGCTGCCGCAGCTGCTGCGTGCGCCGCTCCACCTCGGGTTCGCGCGGGCTGTTGCCGTGCCAGGACAGGGCCACCAGGGTGCGGGCGGGCACCTCCTTGATTTCCACATTGGGGTTCACTGTGGCCCAAGGGGTAGGGTTTACAGGCAGTGGGGCGAAGACGCTAACGCGGCAGCTTACCCGTCACGCCAGACCCATAACCCGAGTGCGAGTTGTCTTGGCTGTCCCGGCGCCCTCGGGAAGGCCGCGTGCAACATGCAGTGTCAGTGCCCCCCTGGCAGACCCACCTGGCTTTGGCAGCGTGTCCTTTGTGTACTCGCTGGGCATGATGAAGGACACCTGTGTAAGAGCAGGGGCAACAACAGCTGGCGGGATTAAGTTTGCAGTACCAACATGTCGAGGACAGCTGCTGCCACACGCACATGCCACACAACAGAGCAGCCAGCCCACCCTCTCACATCCCCTCACCTTGTACTCCCCGGCTCCCATCTCGGCTGTCACTGGGCTGGTCATCGCAATCTTGGCGCTGGCGGGGGCGCCGCTCATCTCCAGGGTGACCTGGCAGGCGGGCAGGGCAGGAGGCGGGAGGGGAGCAGAATTGGTTTTTAGGTTGTAACATGAACCACCAGTGGGTAGGCATCACCGCATGTCTGAACAGAGCTGTCTGGGCAGAGGAGAGGATACATACAGCCATGCAGGGAGGCAAGCCCAGCTCGCAGTAAGCCTAGGTACATGCAGCTGTGCAGTGCCAAGACACCCCAAGAGCCTCACCGGCGAGGTCATGGCCACCTTGCTGCTCTCGTTGGTGTCCACTGCAAGGTTTTTACCAAAGATGAAGCCGGCGCTGCAAGGAGAGCAAGGGAGGGAAGCAGGGGTCAGGGTGGTGGCGGCGCCACATGCTCCTGACAAGCGCAGCAGCTGTAAGGCTCGTGGCAAGCGCGCTGGACAGCTGTGCATGGGGCAACTTGCTCAGATGCTGCTGCATCCAACCCCTGACGACAGCATTTTCAGGCCGGCAAAGCACCGCCGCTACTGCTCTGCAAGCCAGAAGCACACCCACATTTGGCGGAAACCTTGGCCCAGCGCCTGCCGCATATCCATGTCACCGCCCGCCATGGTCACCTCGGCAACGAGGTAGGGCGCATACAGCCGCACCTGCACAAGGTTGATGTTGCAATGTGGAGAGGGTTTGAGTTGCTGCGCCAGCCCTCGCCAGCGCAGTGCAGCCAGCACGGCAGGCCTGCTAGCCAAGGCTAGTCTTCCCGGCCGCAGCCATCGCTGGAACCACCCCCTGCGGCCCTCACCTCTGCCGCCGGCACCGTCTTGCCCCACCACGTGCGCCGCTGGCCGATGGTGCGCAGCAGCGTGTAGCGCGGCTTCTCGCACTTGCGGACCTCCCACCAAATGGCCACGGGCCAGGCAAGCAGGGCCAGGCCGGCGATGCCGCCGATGGTGGCGCCGACTGTGGTTGCCGTTGAGTTGCCCATGCCGTTTGCCGCCTGCTGCTTTGTGTGGTGCCTGCCGCCACTTCGACTGCTGCTGGCTAGGTTCCTGCGCACACAGGAAAGGCAGCAGCACGGTAGGTGCCGGAACCGGCAGCGAGCAGGCGGCAGCGCCACCGGCGGCGGCGGTGAGCAAGTGCGCCTCGTTCGCCACCAGCGGGCGCATGAGGTACACTCTATCAAGATTCATGTTCATTGCATCCAGGCCAAACAGGCGCAGGAGGCCCCAGGCAGCCGGCCTCGTCGCGCACCTCCGACCTGCTGCCTGCACACCAGCACCGCGCACTCACAAAGCTTGGTGAGGTCTTCAAATGGCGATCGGAGTGGCGGGAGCGCCCAGGACTGCTGCTGCGCCACGCTGGCCGGCATTGGAGCCCTGCTGGAAGCAGCATTCCTGCCTCTCGGCCAGCCACTGGTATCTCCTCGAACTTGCAAGCTGCATCCTGTAAACCACAGGCAGTTCTGCCCACTCAGTCTCACCCTTGGTCTCCGCTCGCGCCCTTGCGGCCTGCCTGCAGCCCAAATGCCTGCCTCTCTTGTTGCAGGCGCACCAACAGCAATGCTGGCCGCGCGCAGCTGGCGGCAGCAGGCCGGCGCGGCGCTGCCTGCGGCAGCACCCTTGCAGCAGCGGCGGCAGCGGCCCCGCCAGCAGCGGCAGCAGCAGATGGTGCAGGCAGCGGCCACAACCACCCTGGCGCCAACCACTGTCGCACAGGCTGCCAAGCCGAGCCGCAAGGTGGGCTGCGCTGCGGCGGTTGGGGCTAGTATCGAAGGGCAAGAGCAGCAGGCACTGTAGCGAACCACCTGACTCACCAGACAAAACCCACTGCCATTCCCCTGCAGGCGGAGCGCGCGCAGCAGGCGGTCCTGGACGCGATAGCGGATGTGCAGGGGCGCGGCAAGGGCGGCATGAGCCCGGAGCAGCAGGTGCCTTGCTTGGGGCTCAAGCGGATGGGCTGGTTCTGTTGCATTTGAGGCACTGCTGTTGCAAGCTGCTGCAAACTGCAATCACTGCTTCTGCAGCTGCAAAGGGCCTGCAACTGCAGCATCTCCACTGCCTGCTTGCAACCACACTTATTTGCCCGATCCGCTTGCCTCAATTCATTCCCGCCTGCAGGCCGAGTTTGATGCGGCGGTGGCAGTGCTGGAGGCGGATGGCGGCATGGCAGCTCCTACAGATTCCCCGCTGCTGGACGGCCGCTGGCGCCTGCTGTTCACCACGCGCCCGGGAACCGCGTCGCCCATTCAGCGCACCTTCACCGCAGTGGACAGCTTCAAGAGTGAGCCTTACTGAAGCTTGAGCTGGAGTTTGCATCGAGCGCAGGAGTTTGGGTGGGAGCGTGGGCATCAGCTGGCTGTGTGCTGCCTGCGGTGCTGCACGTGCGACCCTGCCAGGAATGACGACCCCATTTCAACCAGCCTGCCTTGGTGCCTTCTGTGCAACACCCAAGCGCCCTGCTTGCTGCCCCCTTTCCTTTGCACTGCCGCAGTCTACCAGGACATCGATCTGAGCGGCGAGCAGCCGCGCGTGTGCCAGGTGGTGGACTTTGGCAAAAGCGTCGGCTATTTGCGCGTCGAGGCAGAGGCCAGCACTGACAGCCGGCCGCTGGCTGGCTTCACTCCGCGGCGCGGCGAGGGGCTGCCCTTTGGCATCATGGGGCGCAGCAGCAGCGAGCCGCCGGCGCGGCCGGGGCTGCGGGTCGACTTCCAGTTTGACCGGTGAGGGAGAGGAGAAAGGCATTCCAGAGCGGTCCCGCAAGGCTGTGATGCTGCATATGCTAGGCGGCAGTTTGGTGCCGCCGGGACGCAGCCCTCTTAACGGTGATGTGCGGTTACGGCATCAGTCTTACCAGCGCCTCACATCTCCCACCCTGCCGTTGCAGGGCGGCCTTCACCTTCAACGCCCTGCCCTTCAAGGTTCCCTATCCCGTGCCCTTCCGCCTGCTGGGTGATGAGGCCAAGGGTTGGATCGACATCACCTACCTCAGTCCAGATGGCAAGTTGCGCCTCACTCGCGGCAACAAGGTGGGTGGGCGGGCCAGCTAAGGGCCGGCGGGCAGGCTGGGCCAACTGTTGATGGCTGTTGAGATGCACAGCTGCTGCGGTGGAGGAGACGGCAATGCGCAGCGCGGCTGCTGGGCGCATGCCAACTGTGCTCCCAAGGTGCGGACCTGCTCTATGCCCATCTGAAACATCCCTCTCACTCTTGCCCTGCTCTCTGCCGCAGGGCACGCTGTTTGTGCTTCAAAAGGAGGTGTCGGCCAAGTCGAGGCTGCTGGAGGCCCTGTCCTCTCGCCAGAAGGACGATGACCTCATCGAGCAGCTGGCCGCGGAGGTGCAGGTGCGGCACAGGCACTGGGTTATCATTGAGCCAGACAGCGGCCAGGCTGTTGAGAAAGGGGAGGAGTCAGCAAGTAGTAGTCCGGCATTGTTCTGTGCTGCTGAATGGTTGCTGCCGGCTCATACTGGTCTCACCGCAGGCGGAGGGCGGCGGCGAGGCGGTGCCTGCCAGCAGCCCGGTGGCAGTCGGCACGTGGCGGCTGGTGTGGACGCGGCAGGGTGCCACCGCCAACCCACTCCAAAAGGCGCTGGCTGGTCAGGTCGGTGTGCCCTGCTGCTGCTGGTTGTGAGGGCGGTGCGTTGCAATGACTGCAGCATTCATCACTGCAAAACTGCAGGGCACCATGCATGCTGTTGTGCAGGTCCTGTCTGCATCCTCTGCATCCTGCGCTGCCCGCCCAGCCCAAATGAGCTCAACATGCCTTCCAACATCTGCCGCACCCCCATCCACCTCATCCACAGGTCGACAACTGGCAGATCATCAGCCCCGATGGCCGGCTGGAGAACCGGGTGCAGCTGCTGCCGGGCCTGCGGGTGCGGGCGCTGGCGGGATGCGGCCCCGAGCCCGCCCCCGGCGGTGGCACCCGCACCGGGGTTGAGATTGAGGAGGTGAGGTGCTTCGTCTGGATGTATTGTTTGATGTAGATTGGGCTGAGCTCTGCACACGGCACCCGCACTGGGGTTGAGATTGCGGAGGTCAGGGGTGCGGGTGGTGCTTAATGTGGTTGGGCCGAGCTTCGCTTGTGGGGCGCTGAGCCTGAGAATTCAGGAGCTGAGGAAGCCATGCAGAGGGAGCACACGCACCAATGCATCACTGCGGCTTGCCTCACAACACGCTAACCCCTTCCCTGCTGCCACCGTCCCCCCTGCTTGCGCCAGGTGGTGATCGAGGCGGGCCCCCTGCGCCTGCCGCTGCCGGTGAAGGCGGACGGGCGCGGTTTTGTTGAGTGGGACTACTTGGATGGAGACCTGCGCATCAGCCGCGGATCCAAAGGCAGCACCTTTATTCACGTGCGTGAGGCCTGAGCGCGGGCAGCTGTCATAGTGCAACAGCGCTGGATGAACGAGATGAATGATGAGCTCTTTTTGCCGTCGGCACTACGAGTGCGGCTGCTGGTCATGGCTGCGCCCCTTCTCTAATTGTCCGCTTTGGTCCATTTCCAGACTGAGGCCTATGCCATTTCATGCCTGCCCCGAACAGTCTGCTTGAAAACCTGTTGTCCGAACTCCGATCCCTCAACATTTCATGCCGAAAAACTTGCATTCGTTGCTTCTGAACATGTGTGGACAGCCTGACTTGGAGGCACTCAGTGTCGTTGTAAGAGGAGTAAGCGCTCGCAGCATTCGTTGCTCACAGGGCTGAACCGGCAGAAAGGCCACGGGTGTTGCAAGGGGTTCGTCAAGCAGGTGCAGCTCCTTGCTGCATGCCACCAGGCAGCACGGCCTGCTCAAAACATGCCAGCCCACTTCTTGAATATGCTGTGGCGGTAGTACTTGAGCTGCGCGATGGACTCCTTGATGTCTGCGGCGCAGGAGAGGTGCAGAAGGGCAACCATCATTGCCAGCGGGCGCTGTGCATAGCAAGTGGAAAGAATGCATGTGGCCATCGTGCCCCAAGGCAGCATGCAGTGCCATTCAGAGCAAGCAACATCTGAGCTGCCAGGCGATTGCTTGCTGCTCAGCAGAAGTCGCTGTGGCAGCCTGTTGGCGGGACAGCAAGCTGTGAGCTCACCCGACAGCGCGGTGTGCGTGTTCTTCTTTATTGGCCCCCGCATGTGCTCCTGCGCAGGGCGAGAAGGTAGGCAGTGGTCACAAGGCGTTCAATGTCAGGCAGTCCTGCGGCGGGCACATTCCACACACTGATGCTGCACGTGTGGGTGTCTAGCAACCACCATGAAGCACTGCCGCATCAGGAGCGACAGGAGGAGCACCCCGCTTTTAGCTGCGGCGCACCTTTGGGAACCACCGCCGGCAGAGCTCGCCCACCGTCGACACATCCACAATCCTGCAGGGCATGCACAGCACCATGGACTCGTTGGCATGGCAAAATAACCGTGCATCAGCAAGGGCATGCTGCCATGTGAGAGGCGCTTGCGAAACGCCAGCAACCAAGTGTGAGGCATGGCAGCCGACAGCCAGGAGCTACAAAGTACGGGACAGCAGCTCCCCCGGCCCCACCGGTAGTGCAGGTGGTCCACCAGGCGCGGCATGTGCTTGCGCAGGAAGGCCAGGTCAACGTGAACGCTGTTGCCCGCAATCTGCAGGTGGGCATACAGAAGAGCGCAACGTGCGTTCAGCCTCGAGCGAGGGGCAGGGAGGCAGGCAGGGGTGATGCTGCGGCCTGAAATGAGGCCAGGAACATATGCTGTTGCTGCCCATTATCTGCAGGAGCACACAGCAAGGCAGTGTCAAAAATGGTATGCAGGCTTGCAAGCCTGCATAGATCACAACACGTTGATTGGCACACATGCGCCCCCCGCCTGTACGCAGCCAGCCTGCACCCCTGGCGCCCCGCACCTGCGCTGTCCCCGGCTCCGGTGCATGCTGCTGCACAAACGCCAGCACCTGCTGCTCCGCCTCTGCTAGCGATATCGTGCTGTCTCGGCATGCCTGCATGTTGTGTAGTGAAGGGGCTGATGAGTTGGTGCGCCGTGCAGTGACCCGCAAAGCAGCATGCTACGCAGCCACAGCTGGTGCACTGGGCAGCCTGCTACACCAGGTAGCATCTGCCAATGCAAGCACAGCGCGACCTTGCAAGGTCCAAAGCCACACCATGCCAGCGGCAGCCGCACCTGGGTGAGCCCGCTCTTGCCATGCTGCTCCACACACCACTCGTTCATGCTCTGCAGGCACAGGAGGCATCATGGGCAGCGGACGTTTGATGCAGTCTCCTAGCCAAGCCATGCCCAACAACGTGTTGGCGCTAATGCCAGAGCCAGACAGTCCGTCGCAGAGAGTCCGCCACAAGGTCGGCAAAGCTGCATAAAACGAGTGCACATGCGCTGCGGCCTACAGCTGCCCGTTGGAGGCCTGCCTGAGCAAGGCATGTGGAGCTACCATACAGCTAGAACTGCTTGCCTGCAGCACCTCCTCTGGCTGGTGAATTGTGATCTCTGGACCCTCCACCTCCTCCTCTAGGCTGCCGTCTGCGGTAGGCAGGCAGGGCAGGGGCAGAGGGCAGGGTGATGTTGAAGTGGGGCGGGTTTCACTGACGTAGGCAGCATGGCAGCACACCAGCGCAGCATGCGGCAACTGCACGGGCCCATCATATCAGCATACAACACTGGCTGCTCAGCTCAGGATGGCCTCGCCGCCCCTGCACCTGTGCAGATGACGGCTATCTGCAGGATCTGGTCGCTCTCCACATCCAGGCCAGTCATCTCTGCGGGAATGGGGCCACTTGCGTTTGTCGTCACCGTGTTGGCTGTGTCCCAACCCACACACTGCTTACACTGCTGAGGCTGCCAGATTGGCTACCTCTCACGCAGGGCCCCAATGCATCATCAACCTCCAGCAGCCCCTCGCTGCTCTTTTCCTCTTCCACCCCAGCCACGCACCCAGATCAATCCAGATGAGCGGCTGCTGCAGGCCGCCGCCTGCCTTCTTGCCGTTCGCCGCTCCACTGCTGCCGCCGCCGCTGCTGCTGGCCTGCCGCCGCCGGTCCTCCTCTGCTGCAATCTCCTCTAGCTGCGAGTCTGCATCGGTGGTGCCGGCAAGGGCCGCAAAGTAGTTGAGGGGCTTTTGCCCGCCGTTGCCGCCTGCCAACTTGCTGCCGCCACCGCCGCCTGGTTGCTGCTGCCGCTGTTGCTGCTGCTGGCCTGCCTTGGGCGGCATGCTGCAACGTCTGTCTGACTTTAGATCGCAACAAAGGGCGGACAGGAGCGTGGGGGAGGAGGCAGCAAGTGGTCCGCGCTGGTGGGTGGGTCTGCAGGGCTGCAGCTGCACAAGTAACCAGCCAAGCAGTGCCGGAGGCTACGGAATGAGGCTGGCGATCAGCAGTCTGCTCTTCATGCGGTGCCGCCGGCAACCCATGCGCACAAGGCCAGCAACCGAGGTGCAATGGCGTTGATCGCCGCTGTGAGCAGTATAGTGTGGTCCGTAGTCCGGGTGCGAGGCCCAGTATCTCCTGCAGCCTGCACCCGAGCGCAGTCGCCCGGTCCCTGCCTCCTGGACCACACCATGTTGCGTGTGATATTCAGAGGAGCAAGGCCAAGTGACCTGCAGCGCCTGCTACCGGCTGCAGCGGCTGCGCTTCCAGCTGCGGCAGCGGCGGCAAGCAGCGGCGGCGCCGCCAGGCAAGGCCCGCTTGCCGCCTGGCAGCAGCAGCTTGTGCGGCAGAGCCAGACTGGCGCCACACCCAGCAGCGACCCTGAGAGCCATAGCACCAGCGCAGCAGGTGCAGCAGGTGCAGCAGGCAGCTTGGGCGCAGCCAGCGGCGATGCACATGCAGCAGCACATGCTGCCGGCCAGGCACCACACCATGCCCAGCAGCACCACGAGCAGCATGTGCATGAGCAGCAGCACTACTCTGAGCAGCAGCACACGTACGACCAGTACGCGTATGACAGCGAGGCCGATGAGCAGCAGCAGCACTACCAGCGGGCGGAGGATGATGCTGAGTTCCAGCAGCAGCGGCAGCGCCTGCTGTCCGCCGCGCTGAAGCACGTGCCGCAGCTGGGCTGGTCGGGCGGCGCCGCAGCTGCTGCGGCGGCGGCTGAGCTGGGCCTGTCGCCTGCAGCGGCGGGCATGCTGGGTTCGGATGCGCAGCTGGTGCAGCTGTTTGTGGAGGACTGCAACCGCCGGCTGGAGGCGCAGCTGGCTGAGCGGCAGGCGGAGCTGGCGCAGCTGGACGTGAGGTGAGCAAGGAGAGGGCATGGCAGGGCTGCTGTGTCGGATGGGCTGCTCTGTGCAAGCAGTGCAGCCTGGTGCCCCACATGCCGGGCCGAGCGTTGCTTCGCTGCGGTCTCCGTCACCCGTTCAAACGCCTTTTCGGAACCTCACAGTGTGCCTGCTGCCCTGCCCTGCCGTGCCGTGCTGCCCACAGGGAGCGGCTGCGGGAGGGGCTGCAGGCGCGGCTGAGCATGCTGGAACCGTACATGGCCCGCTGGCCCCAGGCCCTCAGCCTGCTGGCCCAGGCACGCTTCTGGGGCTTTACGGACACCGTGTGATTAGGCAGCACAGTTGGGCGAGGCTGCTGGGCACGGAGCGCAGCATGGACCGGTGGACCGGTGCTCCTTTGTGTTGCTTTCCATGCACTGCTGGTCTCACGACCTGCCTGCCACGCTGGCATGCCACCCTGCAGCCCGCCGCCGCGCCTCGCACGCTGGCGCTGTACGCTGAGCTGGCTGATACCATTTGGCACGCCAGTGGCGACACCTCAACCGACCTCAGCTGGCAAGTGTGGGGGGCATGGCTGCTGTTTGCCTTGAGCAGGATGGCTGCGTGCTCAGTTGGCACCTTGCGGCATGCATGCCAGCACCCGGCGCCCGCCGTGCTTCCACCGCGCTCGTGTGAGGGCGCAAGCTGCCGAACCTTCGGTTGGGGCTTCATGCTGCATGCCTGCACTGACCGACATGCCGCTGCTGCCCTGCTGCTCCACGTTGACCACCCATCGCAGGTACACAAAGCGTGCGCTGCTGGTGGGTGTTTACTCAGCCACCGAGCTCTACATGGTCAACGACTGCTCGCCGGGTAGGTTGATCAAAGCATTTTGGCATTCCTGAGACCACAGGGCCCTGTGTGCTCTACTTGCCACTACGCACTGTTGCATGCATGCAAGTCCGGGCTGGCCTTTGCTGCTGGTGCTACCTGTGGCGCGCCATGGTGAGTCCCCAGCAATGTTACCACACCAGTCAGCCGACTGACTAGTCCCACCCTGCCCGCTCCCTGCAGGCTACGCGGACACCTGGGCGGCGTTGGACCGCCGGCTGAACGAAGCGCTGGAGCTTGGGAAGGGCGCACAGGATGCATCCACCCTGGTTGATGCCATGGGCGGTGCTGCTGGGGCGGTGCTGGCGCAGATTGGCAGCTTGCTGGGCGGCGGCCGGCGGCCGGGCCCGCCTCTATGATGCTGCTGCGCTTGGTGTGCTAACGGGCACACTGCCTGCATTCTGAAACACGTGGCCGCACGTATTTTGCAGTTGAGCAGGCATGTTGCGTTGAGAGGCAGCCCTCACGCAAAGCTCCAAGTATTTAGGGTGTGCTGGCGCGAAAGAGGATGCAGGATGGGGAATTCGAAGGAACTGAGCAAGGAATAATTATTTGTATGCACTCAGAACGGTAGGAAGGGGGAGGGTCTGTGTAGGGTCATGTTGGGAGCACGGGACACTCCAACACAGCAGTAGGCTCAGAGGAGCTTGCTGGGATCAAGAAGTAACAACATTGAGCATTGAGGAAAATCTCAGAGGAAGGGCCCTCAGCCCTTAACCTACTCTGACGGCATGCTTCCCAGCATGCTCCCCAAAAGCCTGATTAGCGCAGGGTCTTTGAAATCCAGCAACGGCTCACTTCCAATGCTGGCTGCTAGCTCGACAGCCTGCTGCTGCTGTTGCGCCTGCTGTGCCTGCTGCTGCTGCTGCGCCTGCTCCTGCTGCTGCCCCTGCGTGGCTGCCCCCTGCTGCTGCTTGGAGGCCTGCAAGC
>VFQQ010004634.1_pt1 | contig 11972 bp, 8 predicted proteins | sample 3512341 | NCBI WGS metagenome assembly VFQQ01 (sample SAMN10412373, study PRJNA504923) | tailings metagenome | isolation source: Relicate 2 Philex TSF1 revegetated site | place: Philippines: Tuba, Benguet | collected 2017-08-29 | reverse complement strand
GGCTGTCGGGCATGCAGGGGCGGTGGCCCATCCACTGCGTCACCTCGGAGGTGTCCAGGTGCGGGAACAGCAGCTGGCCCTGGCGCAGCAGCGCCTGCGCGCGTTCGTAGTTGGGTGCGCGTTCAAGCCCGGCGAATTCGACCGTGCCGGCCAGCCGCAGGCCCATGGCCATGGGGTTGACCATGATGTTGTTCTCGGACGCCATCACCGTGTGGCGCAGCTTCAGGTTCGAGCTGCGCACCGTGACGTGGTAGCCGCGTTGCGTTTCCAGCGGCACGCGGTCGCCGAGCTGCCGGGCCAGCTTGCCAGACCACGCACCAGCCGCCACCACCACACCGTCCACCGCCAGCGGCTCGCCGCTGTCCATGCGCAGGCCCGTCACGCGGCGGCCTTGGCGTTCGAAGCCGGTGACGGAGCGGTGGTCATGGCGGGCACCGTCGCGCACGCTTTGCGCGACCAGGGCCTTGACCAGTTGCGACGGGTCCAGCGTGGAGCCGTTGTCGGGTGCAAGGATGCCGAAGCGGAAACGGCCTTTCAGGTCGGGCTCAAGCTCCTCGAGCTCGTCGCGTTCCACGTTGACGAGGTTCACCCCCAGCGACTTGCGCAGGGCCATACCCCATTTCCATTGGTCTGCCGCCTCGCGCGACGAGTACACATACAGGCAGCCGGTGCGCCGCACGAGGGCGTTCGCATCGGCGTGCTCCAGCAACGGGCCGTAGCAATCAAAGATGGGGCGCAGCAGCGTCTGCAGCGCGGTGGCGATGCGCGTGACTTCTTGCGGCGAGGAGTGCTGCAGCATGCGCACCAGCCAGGGCAGCACGCGCGGCAGGTAGGTCGTGCGGATGGTCAGCGGGCCCAGCGGGTCGAGCAGCCAGCTCGGCACCTTCTTCCACATGTTGGGCATGCCCACCGGCAGGCAGGCGCTGGGCGACAGCGAACCGGCGTTGCCGAACGAGCAGGCTTCGCCCGGCTCGAGCGGGTCGACAAAGGTGATCTGGTGGCCGTCGCGCTGCAGCCAGGCCGCTGTGCATGCGCCGACGATGCCCGTGCCTAAGACGGCGATGTGCATGGAGTCGAGTTTTTCAGTTGAGGAAGTCAGACTTTCGCGGCATTCTATGAACCGCTTCAGGTATCAGACAAGCCAATTCTTTTGATACATTCATCAAGGAAATTTATGGTGGTGCACGGGAGGCCGCATGCACCAGCCTGTTGAACGACATTGGTGCATCCATGAACATCAGCCTGAGACAGATGCGGGCCTTCGCCGCCGTGACGCAGAGCGGCAGCTTCACCGGCGCGGCGCGCCAGCTCAACCTGACGCAGTCCGCCGTCAGCATGCTGGTGCAGCAGCTGGAACAGGAGCTGCGCCTGCAGCTGTTCGACCGCAGCCGCACCGCCATCACACTGACCGAGGCCGGGCGCAACCTGCTGCCGATGGCGCAGCGCATCCTGGAAGACCTGCGGCAGGTGGTGGAGGGCGCTTCCGAGATACGCGCACTGCGCCGTGGCTTCCTGCGCGTGTCCACGTCCCAGATGATGGCCTGCACCTGGGTGGCTTCGGTGTTCACCGAGTTCGGCCAGGAGCACCCGGGAATCAGCCTGCGCCTGAAGGACGCCGTGGCCGATGACGTGGTGGACACCGTGCGCCACGGGGCGGTGGAGCTGGGCATCGGCCCCGAACGCGCAACCGGTGACGACGTGACGCGCAGCTTTCTCATGAACGTGCCGATCCGGCTGGTGTGCCCCAAGGGGCACCCCGCCTACGAACGTGCGAGCGTGTCGTGGAAAGACCTGCGCGAGGAGCGCTGGATCAGCTATTCGAACGAGTTCGGCCGCCATGTGGAGCGGGCGTTGCACACGCACGGCCATGACTTCTCGCTCAACACCGCGAGCGACGTCGGCTTTCTCACCACCGCCATGGCGCTGGCAGGGCATGGCATGGGCGTGCTGCTGGCGCCCGAGTACGCACGCTCGTTCGCCGACAACTTCGGGGTGCGCTTCGTGCCCTTGCGCGCGCCCGCGATCCAGCGCGAGTACTTCGTGTACCAGCGCAAGGGGCAGTCCCTGTCGCCCGCGGCGCAGACCTTCCTGCAGATGCTGCGCCAGCGCGGTGGTGGTGCGGTCAAGCGCACAGCCAAAACCGCGCGCGCATGAAAAAACTCGCCGGCCGGCGAGTTTTTTGATGGGTCAGCGAGATGGCGTTTCCGGCTTGGTCGCCGCCGCACGCAGCTTGTCCTTCTTGCTCCGGCGTTTGCCCTTGATGCCGCCATTGCCCGGTGCGGGCGGCGGAGCGGTCTCGGTGGGTTCGAAGCCGGGCGCCACTTCCAGCGGCAGGCTCAGGCCCTGGCGCTTCTCGATCAGCCGCCAGTGGGCCTCCGCGGCCGGCGTCACGAAACTCACCGCCAGGCCGCTGGCCCCGGCGCGGCCGGTGCGCCCGATGCGGTGCACGTAGTCCACCGCCGAGCGCGGCAGGTCGTAGTTGACGACGACGGGCAGCTGTTCGATGTCGATGCCGCGCGCTGCGAGGTCGGTGGTGACCACCACGTCCCAGCGTTTCTCCTTGAACTCGGCCAGCGCCTGTTTGCGCGCGCCCTGGCTCAGGCCGCCGTGGAATGAGGTGGCGTACAGGTCGCCCTGGTGCAGCTTGCTGGCGACACGCTCGGCCAGGTACTGCGTGGCCACGAAGACGAGCACGCGCTGCCAGCCCTGGGTCTTGATGAGTTTGCGCAGCAACTCGGTGCGGCGGTTGGTGTCGACGATATACGCCTGCTGCAGGATCACGGCGTCTTCCACGGGCGCTGCGGGCACGTCGATGCGCAAGGGGTCGCGCAGCAGTGCGCGCGCGAGGGCCTGCACGTCGGGCGGGAAGGTGGCCGAGAAGAACAGGTTCTGCCGGCGCGCGGGCAGGAGGGCGAGCACGCGGTCGAGTTCGTCGGCAAAGCCGAGGTCGAGCAGGCGGTCGGCTTCGTCCAGCACCAGCAGCTCCACGCCCGAGAGGCGCAGCGCGTTGTGTTCCACCAGGTCGATCAGGCGCCCCGGCGTGGCCACGACCACATCCGCCCCGCCGCGCAAGGCCATCATCTGTGGGTTGATCGACACACCGCCGAACACCACGGCGATCTTCGGTTTGAGTGGCAGGTGCTGCGCCAGGGAGCGCACCACTTCACCCGCCTGTGCCGCCAGCTCGCGCGTGGGCACCACCACCAGGGCCCGCACACGGCGCGGGGTCAGCGGCTCGGCCTGGGTGAGGTGTTGCAACAGGGGCAGCGCATAGGCCGCGGTCTTGCCGGAGCCGGTCTGCGCGGTGGCCAGCACATCGTGGCCGGCGAGCACCGCCGGGATGGCCTGGGTCTGGATGGGGGTGGGCGCGGTGAAGCCGAGTTCGGCAGCCGCCTGGGCGAGCGCGGGCGCGAGGCCCAGAGAAATGAATGGCATGGATCGGGGCAGTGTAGCGGCCCATGGTGCGCGCGGGTATCCCGCAGGTACGATCGGGCACCATGAAGAACAAGCTTTCACTGGGTGGCCTGGTCTATTCCACCGAGGCCGGCCGCATGTGCCCGGATTGCCGCCAGCCGGTGGCGCAATGTGTCTGCAAGCAGGCCGCGAAGGCGGTGCCGGCGGGCGATGGCGTGGTGCGCGTCTCGCGCGAAACCAAGGGCCGGGGCGGCAAGGCGGTCACGCTGGTGAAGGGTGTGGCGCTGCCGGCCGATGCGTTGGCCGCACTGGGCAAGCAGCTCAAGGCGGCCTGTGGAACCGGCGGCACGGTGAAGGACGGCGTGGTCGAGATCCAGGGCGACCACGTGGAAAAAGTGATGGCGGCGCTGAAGGCGCAGGGGCACGTCGTCAAGCGCGCGGGTGGCTGACTGCCGGTCGGTCCTCAGTCGGGCCTGGCCCCGGCGCCGTCCAGCACCCGCAAGGCCTGTTCATAGCCCTGCTGCACCGTGCTTTCATAGCGGCCCCACTGCAACATGCCCACCCTGGGCAGTGCCGGCTTGATGTAGACGTCGGCCAGCTGGCCCGACTCGCGCTGCCGTGAAACGCTGACCAGCGAGGTCACGCTCATCAGGTAGTTCATCAGCGAGGGCAGCCGGTAGCGGCGCCGCTGGCCGGGCCGCAACCGGTCGCGCAGCAAGGCCCAAGGGCCGGGCAACTGCTCGAGCTCGATGCGCTGTGGCGCCTCGAAGCTCAGGTCCACGCCGATCACCTTGCCGACGCCCCACTGCCGGCGCATCACGTCCACGGGGAAGTTGTTGAAGGTGCCGCCGTCGCAGAGCAGGTCGCCATCGCGCAGCACCGGTGGCAGTGCGCCGGGCACGGCGCTGCTGGCCATGACCGCGTCGACGAGCCCACCCCGTCGCAACACTTCCTCGCGGGCGTGCGAGTAGTTGGTGGCCACGCAGTAGTAGTTTTTCCAGGTGTCTTCGATGCCCAGTCCGTGCCGGCCGCCCAGCGCGTGTTCGGTGCGCTGCATCATGCCGCGCAGCCGCACACCCTTGATCAGCGAGAGCATGGGCAGCAGCGAGAAGTCGCCCGTGGGGTTGGCGGCGTAGTGATCGCTGAACATGTCGATCACCGCCTGCGGTGTCGCGTCCAGCGCCATCAGCGCGGCGAACACCGCGCCCATGCTGGTGCCGCCCAGCACGTCGACCGGCACGCCGCGCTCGACCAGGGCCTTGTACACCCCGGCATGCGCCGCGCCGCGCGCGCCGCCACCGGACAGCACCAGACCCACGGCGGTGCGGCTGACCAGTCGGGCCAGCCGGGCGATGTCAGCAGGGTGGTCCTGGCGCACGTGCACATGCGCGGTCAAGGGTCTGCGTTGCAGCCAGGGGTGTGTGCCTTCGGGCGACACGCGCTGTGGCGGCTGCAGCAGCACCAGGATCTCGGCGGTGTGCGTGCGCGCCGGCCGCTGCACCAGGCATTCCCGCTCGGTGGCGTGCAGCACCGGCGGCGCATCGGCGTGCGCCAGCAGCAGGAGTTCGTCGCAGTGGCGGCTGCAGCGCTGCGTCCAGGGCGTGGGCCCGGGGTCGGCCAGCAGCAGCACGAACGCGTGCGCCGACTCGACCTCGTCCAGGCACACGGCAATGCGGCGTGCCGCGTCGGTGTCGCTGGCCGGTCGCGTGGTCAGACCGGGCACGCCGGCACGCGCTTCCAGGCGCGTCGCGTCCAGCACCGCCACCGGGCCGACCTGCCGCAAGCCTGCGGCCAGTTGCTCGGCGAAGTCGGCCAGCGCGGCGCCCGGGATGCCATCGCTCACCGGGATCAGTCCGATGGCCACAGGCCGATCAATGCCGTTGCGCTGGCCAGGTGTCTGCAAGCGCCGCACGATCTGCCGCGTCAAGGCGATGGACACCGCCGCACTGGTGGCCAGCAACTGGTTGAACTCGGGTTTGCCCAGGCGCACCAGCACCGAGTCGCGAACCGCCACCACGGAGGCCGAGCGCGGGTCGTCGGTGAGCAGGCTCATTTCGCCAACGACCTGGCCCCGCGTGATCTCGCGCACGACCCGCTCCACCCCGTCTTCGCCGGTGATGCTCACGCGCATGCGCCCACTGACCAGCACGAACATCGCATCGCCGACCTCGCCCTGCGTCATCAGCGGCTGCCCACCCGGCAACTCCAGCCAGGTCAGCTGCTCGGTGAGCCGCGACATCGCGGCGGGCTCGAGATCGCCAAGGAAGTCGTGCAGGTGCTTGCGCAGCAATGCGTCCAGGTAGGCCGGGCGGTCAGACATGATCGGTTCCGTTCGCCAGAAGGGCCTTGACCTGCTGCGCCAGTGCGTGGCCCAGCACTTCACGCCGGCGGCTGTGATCGCGGGCATGTCCGGTGCGGTGTTCCCACTCAGGGTGGGCGCGCGCCTGCTGCAGTTCCTGCAAGAGACCACGCAGCGCCTGGCGGTACGAACCGGACGGTGCCAGGCGCAGCTCGATGGTGTCCTGCGCGGCATGGCCGCGGGCCTGCAGCACCTGGCACAGGTGGGTGAGCCGATCGGCCAGCACGACGAGCACGTCGTTGTCGAGTGTGAGCTCTTCGATCCCGCGAAGCTTGTTGAGCACCATGCGCGGCGCCTGGCCCCAGCCCTGACCCAGCGCACCGCCGATGGCAGCGCCCAGCGCCGTGCCCGCACCCAGCGAAAGGCCGGCCAGCGCGATGTCGAGCGTGAGGCCCACGGCCGCGCCCGCCGCCGCCCCCTTGCCCAGCAGGCGCCCGGCCATGGCCAGGGTTTCCGGATGGAACAGGTCCGAGGCCCAGCGGTCGTTGGTCCAGGGCAGGACTTCCAGCCTCGCGTCGTCGCGCTCGAAGCCGTGCATTTGCAGCAGATCGTGGACACAGTGGCGCACGTTGCCCAGCAGGTCAGCGTGGAAGGCGTCCACAACCGCTTGCCTGGCCTGCGGTTCGGCGAGCGTTTCGGGCGACACCTCGCGCCGCATGGCCGTCGCCGAAATCAGGGCGTCGGCCACGCGTTGCGCGCAGGCGGTCTGGCGCTCGGCGGACTGCCGGTCCAGATCCTGCAACACCGATTGCAGCGTGGGCTTGTGCTGGCGCATGAGCACGCTCAGGTCTTCATAGAGCTGGCGCTCGGCACCGATGAAGGGCGCCACCGCGTCGAACAGCACCGCGGTGTGCAGGCCATAGGCGGCCAGCACTTCGCGCCACTCGGGTTCGCGGCTGTGTTCGGCGCGCACGAAATTGAGCACGGGCATGATCGGCCGCGCGCAGGTGTTGAGCACCTCGATCTCGCTGCGGTACTTGGGCAGAACCGGCTCGCGGCAATCGATCACGTAGATCGCTGCGCTGGACGCCAGCATCTGGCGCAGCACCTTGGCCTCCTGCTCGAACACGCCGCGCGCCTCCGGCCCGTCGAGCAGGGCGCGCACGCGCTCGGGCGGCGTGAGCGCTTCGGCCATCTGCTTGAGGTGGTGTTGCAGCGCGACCGAATCCTCCAGACCCGGCGTGTCGAAATAGCGCACCAGCGTTTGCCCGCCGATGTCGAGGTCGATCGCCTCGACATGCCGCGTGGTGCCGGGCCGGTCGGACACCTCGCCGAAGTGCGCCTGGCGGGTCAGCGTGCGCAGCAGCGAGGTCTTGCCTGCATTGGTGTGGCCGACGACGGCGATGTCGATCGGGCCCGTCGCCTTGTTGCGTTCAGCCACGGTGTGCCTCCATCCATTGAAGCGCGTCGCTCGCGCTGGCGCAGAACGTGATCGCTTGCAGATCGCTGGCGATCAGCCAGTCGGCCCAGCGCTGCGGCCGGTCTGCGGCGCTGGCGGGATCGTTGCCCAGCGGCAGCAGCGCGCAGTCGACCGCCTCGGCGCAGACCTGCCGCAGAAAACGCGCGGTGCCGCGGTCCGGGCTGGCGGCGGCCGAGCAGACCACGAGGGCGCGCACGCCAGGCGCTGCGGCCAGGGCCGTCAGCAAGCCCAGCCGTTCGGTCATGGTGCCGCGGATGGTGTGCACGTGGTCGGCCTGGGCCGACAGGGCCTCCGGCGGCCAGCGCAGGTTGTCGGGCAGCTCGAAGCCGATCAACACCGTGGGCGCGGCCTGGCCCGGCGTGCGCGGGCGGAACACGGGGGTGTGTTCACCGGGCGCGGCGTGTTCGGCGTCCACCACCGAGGCGCTGGCCATGGACGCAAAGCGCGTGGCGAGCTGGCGAAAGTACGGGTCGCGCGTGTCGATGCCGAGACGTTGGGAGCGCCGCCGCCAGACGGCGGCACAGACCACCAGCGCAATTAGCCTGGGCAGCAGCCCATAGAGCAGGGCGCTGGACAGCAGCCACCAGGCGATGGCCTGCGAATCCACGGCGCTGGGCGTGGCGTGCACGACCGCCTGCGCCGGCACCGGAAAGCCCAGCGCGCGCGGCAGCCAGCTGGTGACGCGCAGAAAGCCGTCGAAGAAGGCCGGGTCCAGGATGGTGGTTTCCCAGGTCAGCTGGTAGGCCTGGAAGGAGAACAGCACCAGCAGCGTGAACAGTGCCAGCGCAAACGCCATCGCCCACAGCGCGTGGCTGATCGCCCCGAAGACCCACAGCGAAAGCCGCTGCTGGCGCAGCGCAGCGTTGGCGCCACGCATCAGGGCGAGCGAGTGGGGCCCGCGCAGCCACGGCATGCGCGCGGCCAGCGCCAGCATCGGCTGGCCCAGCGACCAAGGCGCCGTGCCCTGGCCGGACATCGCCGAACCCAGCGCCCAGAGCAGCCAGACCAGCAAGGCCAGCGAGGGCACGCCCAGCATGGCGAGAAAGGCGAACGCGGCGTTCACCGTCTGCCCGCTGCCCAGCACGCGGGTGAGCAGGCCGCCCGCCAGCAGATAGGCCAGCAACACCAGCACGCCGGCCGCGATCCACAGCCCTGTCTTCAAACGCGCCCAGTCGTCCAGCAAACCCAGGCGGCGCGCGAGCAGGCGGGCCCGCTCGAGGATGCGGTCCTGCTCGTTCCGCTCGCGCGCATGGGCCAGCACCATCTCGCCAGCGTCGTCGAGCGCGCCGGCTTCTTCCATCAGCCTGATGGTTTCGGCGAGGGTGACGTCGCGGAACGAAGCGGGCGAGGGCATCACAGCAATCGCGCCCACCAAAGACGCAAGCGCATGCCGAGCTCGGTGGTGTAGCCCACCGTGGCGGTGCGCAGATCGCCTTGCGCATCCACCACCACGAACGCGGGCACGGCCTTGAAGCCCAGCTGCCGCGCCATCTCACCGCGCGGATCGATGGCGGTGGCCCAGGGCAACTGGCGCTGCGCCAGCACGCGCGCCACCTGCTCGGCTCGCCCGGATTGCATGGCGATGGTGAGAACGGGTCGGTCGGCCGAGAGCCGGCTCACGCTGCCTTCTTCAGCACGGCAGATCGGGCACCACTCGGCCCACACGTGCAATGCCACCGGCTGCCCGGGGTGCCGGGCGCGCCACTGCGCCAGCGTCGTCTGGGCAACGCTGCCATCGGCCTGCACCACGGTGAAGGCGAAATCGGGCGCGGGGCCGGTGGGCACATCGCGCGTCTGCCAGGTCTGTATGCCCCCCAGCACCGCCAGCAACAGCCCCACGCTGAGCAGGTGGCTTTTCCACCGCTGGCGCAGTGACCGCAACAGGGTCGACAGGCGTGATTGGGCAGACATCCGGGGCGCTCAGCGCAGGATTTCGAGCAGGCGGTCCAGCCCGCCTTCGTTGATGGCGACCTTCGCCTGCGCGCGCACCGCGGGCTTGGCGTGGTACGCCACCGACAGGCCGGCCACGCCCATCATGGGCAGGTCGTTCGCGCCATCGCCCATGGCGATGCACTGCGAGGGTTCGATGCCCAGCAGCGACGCCACCTCCAGCAGCGTGCGGCGCTTCTCGGCACCGTCGCAGATGTCGCCCCAGGGCTGGTCCACCATGCGGCCGGTGAGCTGGCCGCAGTTCGGGCCGCTTTCCACTTCCAGCACGTTGGCGCGCGTGAAGTCGATGCCCAGCGTCTCGCGCACGCGTTCGCTGAAAAAGGTGAAACCGCCGGAGACCAGCAGCACCTTCAGGCCCGCCGCCTTGCAGGCGCGCACCAGCTCGGCCGCGCCGGGGTTGATGCGCAGGCGCTCGGTGTAGACCTGCTCCATGTCGGCGATGGTCACGCCGCGCAGCAGGGCCACGCGCTTGCGCAGGCTGTCCTTGTAGTCGGTGATCTCGCCGCGCATGGCGGCTTCGGTGATCGCGGCCACCTCGGCCTTCTTGCCCACGGCGTCGGCGATCTCGTCCACGCACTCGATGCTGATGAGCGTGGAGTCCATGTCGAAGGCGATGAGTTTGAAATCGCTGAGTTTCAGCGGCGGCGTGAAGCCCTGAACGGTGAGGCCGGGGGCGAGTTCGGTGGCGGTGGTCATGGGATGGGGTTCAGGCGGTTTCGGGTTTCTTGAGGGGCTGGCCGAGGGAGCGCAGCACATCGCGCACCAACTGCACGCGGTCTTTTACTTCGGGCAGAGCGCGCTCGATGCGGAGCTTGTCGTTGCCGGCGAGCTTGATGTGACGGTTCTTCTGGATCAGCTCGATGATGCGCATCGGCTCGAACGGCGGGTTGGCGCGGAAGGTGATGTTGGTCACGCCGGGGGCCGCATCGACCTTCACCACGCCATACGGCGTGCTGATGCAGCGCAGGCGGTGCACGTCGATCAGCGTCTGGGCCTGGGGCGGCAGCTTGCCGAAGCGGTCCACGATCTCTTCCAGCAGCGCGTCCACCTGGTCGGTGTTCTTCGCCGTGGCCAGCTTCTTGTAGAACGACAGGCGCAGGTGCACGTCGCCGCAGTAGTCGTTGGGCAGCAGCGCGGGGGCGTGCAGGTTGATGTCGGTCGTGACCGAGAGCGGTGAGAGCAGGTCGGGCTCGCGGCCGGCCTTGAGCGAGCTCACCGCTTCGCTCAGCATCTCGTTGTAGAGCTGGAAGCCGACTTCCAGCATGTTGCCGCTCTGGTTCTCGCCCAGCACCTCGCCCGCGCCGCGGATCTCCAGGTCGTGCATGGCCAGGTAGAAGCCGCTGCCGAGTTCTTCCATCTGCTGGATCGCGTCGAGCCGCTGCGCGGCCTGCTTGGTCAGGCCCTCGATCTCGGGGACCATGAGGTAGGCATAGGCCTGGTGGTGGCTGCGGCCGACGCGCCCGCGCAGCTGGTGCAGCTGCGCCAAGCCGAACTTGTCGGCCCGGCTCATCACGATGGTGTTGGCCGTGGGCACGTCGATGCCGGTCTCGATGATGGTCGAGCACAGCAGCACGTTGAAGCGCTGCGCCACGAAGTCGCGCATCACGCGCTCGAGTTCGCGCTCGGGCATCTGGCCGTGCGCAATGGCAATGCGCGCCTCGGGCAGGATCTCTTCCAGCTTCTGGCGGCGGTTCTCGATCGTCTCCACCTCGTTGTGCAGGAAGTAGACCTGCCCGCCGCGCTTGAGCTCGCGCAGCACGGCTTCGCGGATCACGCCGTTGCCTTCGTTGCGCACGAAGGTCTTGATGGCCAGGCGGCGCTGCGGCGCGGTGGCGATCACCGACAGATCGCGCAGGCCTTCGAGCGCCATGCCCAGCGTGCGCGGGATCGGCGTGGCGGTGAGCGTGAGCACGTCCACCTCGGCGCGCAGCGCCTTCATGGCCTCCTTGTGGCGCACGCCGAAGCGGTGTTCCTCGTCGATGATGAGCAGGCCCAGGTCCTTGAACTTCACGCTCTCGCTGAGCAGCTTGTGCGTGCCGACCACGATGTCGACCGAACCATCGGCCAGGCCCTTGGCGGCGGCGGTGATTTCCTTGGCCGAGCGGAAGCGGCTCATCTCGGCCACCTTCACGGGCCACTTCGAGAAGCGGTCGGAGAGCGTCTGGAAATGTTGTTCGGCCAGCAGCGTGGTGGGCGCGAGAAACGCCACCTGCCGCCCGCCGGTGACGGCCACGAACGCGGCGCGCAGGGCTACCTCGGTCTTGCCGAAGCCGACATCGCCGCAGACCAGCCGGTCCATGGGCTGGGGCGAGATCATGTCTTGAATGACGGCGTGGATGGCGGCTTTCTGGTCGGCCGTTTCCTCGAACCCGAAGTCGTTGGCGAAGACTTCGTAGTCCTGCGCCGAGTAGCGGAACGCGTGGCCTTGCCGCGCGGCGCGCCGCGCGTAGATGTTGAGCAGTTCTGCGGCGGCATCGCGCACCTGCTCCGCCGCCTTGCGCTTGGCCTTCTCCCACTGCCCACTGCCCAGCTTGTGCAACGGGGCTTCGTCCGCGCTCACGCCGGTGTAGCGGCCGATCAGCTGCAGCTGGCTCACCGGCACGTAGAGCACGGCCTTGTCGGCGTATTCCAGGTGCAGGAATTCCTGCAGGGCGGGCGAACCGTCGGGGTTCTTCTCGCCCATGTCCATGTTCACCAGGCCCCGGTAGCGGCCGATGCCGTGTGCGTTGTGCACCACGGGGTCGCCGACGTTGAGCTCGGACAGGTCCTTGATGAGCGCGTCGACGTCGCTGACCTGTTCCTGCTTCTTGCGCCGGCGCGTGGTCGGGC